>Ga0233380_1000064_pt1 | contig 64633 bp, 47 predicted proteins | sample ElkDunMinimDraft_9_FD_191541 | JGI IMG/M metagenome (GOLD analysis project Ga0233380, IMG submission 191541) | Fecal eukaryotic communites from dung pellets of Tule Elk in California, USA - Elk Dung F36 | ecosystem: Host-associated > Mammals > Digestive system > Large intestine > Fecal | place... | reverse complement strand
GGGCTGAACAAAAGATAGAAAACCGGCCGCCAAAAGAAGACTCAACCCTCCTAATCAACAACCACCGCCGTACCTGTGGCAGAAAGTCTTACTACCCGAGGTAGACGCAGCAAGCATCCGACGTTCAACCCCTCCAGGGTTGATAGAGTAGTAAGGGCCATCCGGTCCCCGGGTAATACCCGGGGTTATTCACATTCAAGCCCTACGGGCTTGGCTCCCTAACTATATTATCGACGGTCGATGTCAATCTTTTCCCTCTATGGATAGCCACCTCACGTTAAGCCTTACATCCTGCGACAGACTATGAGACGATGGCCTATCTATTCCCCAAGAAGCCTGGAGGGCTTCAACAACAATAACCGCGGGTAAAACCCGTGGCGGTGAGACCTCCTAGCCGCCCCGCAACCCTGAAGGGGTTGAACAAAACTAAAATAGTAACAGACCACCAACAGAAACAAAAACCCCTTAATCACTAAAATGAAAATTGATTTAAATGATTTTCTGCTCAAATTTCTTGTAATAATTTGATTGGCTTGATAATGGATTTATAAATTGGGTAAAAGCTTCTAAGTCATTGGCATATAAAAACTCCAGATATAGGAAAAGTTTTGCTTTTAGATGCAGCAGGCGCTTTAAATGAGGGAAAAGAAGCCAAAAATTACCAAGAATAGAGTGCATGAAAGCCCTATTGCAAGGAAGTCTCCACAGACAGGATTGTAGATAAAAATACGCTAATTGGATAGACCATCCCTCAATAATCAAAATCCGGTGACAACCGGTCTCCAAAATTGGCTTAAAATATGGATTTCTCTTTTATTTCAGGATTAATACAAAACGTTGCGCTGCTTTTGGTTTTTAGCTTTTTATACGCCACGCGGTGGCTTGATTCTCGCCGTTCCAAAAGTCTACTGCCCAATGTTATTGCGGGTGCTGTTGTCGGGGGCATTGGGGTGTTGCTTATGTACACCCCCTGGATCTACCAACCGGGGTATTTTTTCGATCTACGGACAATCCTATTGGCCATAACAGGGTTATACCTGGGGGCTGTACCCACCATCATTGCCGTGTTATTGACAGTAATCTACCGCTTGTACTTAGGTGGAGACATGTTGATACCCGGGGTTGTCCTCATTGCTATTTCGGGGTTGCTTGGCATCGTGTGGCGATATCTTCAACAAGAACGAGGGATTAAAAACAACTTTGTATCATTATATCTTTTCGGGGTCATCGTGCATGTGTTTATGCTGATCTTGCCCATGTTATCACCGAAAACTGGATACTTGGAGCTTGCCAAAGTTATGGCTTTTCCCATAATGATCATATATCCAATCATTACTGTTCTGTTGGGAGGATTGATGAACAAGCAGTTGGAAAACTGGAGAAACCGAAAAACAAAAGACAGGTTGTACGAATCAGAACAGCGATTTTCTGAAATGATGCTGGATATCAACATGATATTCGTTCATATTGATACTGATAAGAGGTTCGTTTTCTGCAACAAATATTTTCTTTCCATTACCGGCTATACCGAGGAAGAGCTCCTCGGTAAAAACACGATTGACCTATTTGTTCCTGTAGATGAGAAAGAGAAAACAAAAGAGTCGTTTAAGAAATTATTAGAAAAAGACAGAAATCTTTATCGTTATGAAAGTAAAATATTAACCAAAGACAATAGGGAGCTATACATCTCCTGGTACAATTCGGTGCTTACCGACGACTACGGCAACATAAAAGGTATTGCCAGTTTGGGAGAGAATATTACAGAGAAAAAGGCAACATTGGAAAATCTAAAAGAAGCTAAGGAAAAAGCAGAGGAAAGTAATCGCTTAAAGAGTGTTTTCCTACAGAATGTTAGTCATGAAATCCGCACGCCCATAAATGCAATTACGGGATCAATTAGCCTGTTAAAAGAATCGCCTGATGACGAGGAGATGCGTGAAAAATTTTATGATATATTAGAAATCAGCGGGGAGCGATTGCTTAGTACGGTAAACGATCTAATAGACATTTCACAAGTGGAAACCCAACAAATAAAAGTCAATAAATCCACTTTTAGTCTATCCAAGATATTAGCCGATTATATAGATGTTGCCACTCCTTTAGCAAGAAAAAGGAACAATAAAGTAATCTGTAGTAGCCAGTATCTCCATACCGAAATATTCCTGGATACCGATAAAAATATACTCAGCGGCATTTTCATTAATTTGTTGAATAATGCAAACAAATTTACCACGAACGGAATAATAGAAATCGGAAGCCTTGATGAGAAAGGTGACATTGTCTTTTATGTTAAAGACAACGGCATAGGCATACCGAAAAACAAACTGGAGGTCATTTTCGACCGGTTCGTACAGGCCGATCCAAGTTTAAGCCGATCACACGAAGGCTCCGGTTTGGGACTATCCATCGCCAAGGCCTATGCGAAGCTGCTAGGAGGAGACTTATGGGTAGAATCAGAAGAAGGAAAGGGCAGTACTTTCTTTTTTAACATTCCAAAGGATGAAGTCACTGTTACCACACCTATTGCCGACAAAGCGCCGAGCGAAGTAGCACTGCCTTCAAACCGAAAAATTTTAATTGCTGAGGATGATGATTTGAATTATTTGATCCTTAAAAGGATCATTGAGAAAGTGGGGATAGCTGACATTTTACACGCAAAGAACGGTGCCGAGGCGGTTGAATTGGTTCGGAGCGACAATGAAATTTCGTTGGTACTAATGGATATCAAAATGCCGGAAATGAGTGGAGAAGAGGCGACTTTAAAAATCCGGACTTTTAACCCCTCTATTCCAATAATTGCCCAAACGGCCTTCGCCATGCCGGGTGACCGGGAAAGGTTTATCGCAATTGGATGCAACGATTATATCCCAAAACCCATTGATAAAAATAAACTGATCAACCTCTTACATAAGTATCTTCATTCGAGTAGTAGGATATAAATGCTCATTGGTATTGGTCGGTCCTGGTTCAACCCCTCCAGGGTTGATAGAGTGGTGGAGATCCTCCGGCCCCGGGTAATACCCGGGGTTATGCACATTCAAGCCCTACAGGCTTGCCAATATAGCCAGATGCCTGGATTCATCTACCTATATCTTTGAGCCGATGACCTATCTATTATCCCCAAAGAAGCCTGGAGGGCTTCAACAACAATAACCGCGGGTGAAACCCGTGGCAGAGAGATCGCCTCCCCGGCCACCAACAGAAAAACATCTCCGTAATAAATTAGAACCTCCGTACCTGTGGCAGAGCTTTAAACGCGAGGTAGACCCACAACCATCCAATGTTCAACCCCTCCGGGGTTGATAGAGTGATGGAGATCCTCCGACCCCGGGTGATACCCGGGGTTAATCACATTCAAGCCCTCCGGGCTTGGCGATCCAGCCAGATGCTTGGATTCATCTACCTATAGCTTTGAGCCGATGGCCTATCTATTATCCCCGAAGAAGCCTGGAGGGCTTCAACAACAATAACCGCGGGTGAAACCCGTGGCAGAGAGCTCTCCTACCCGGCCACCAACAGAAAAACATCTCCGTAATCAATAACCACCTACGTACCTGTGGCAGAGCTTTAAACGCGAAGTAGACCCACAACCATCCGACGTTCAACCCCTCCGGGGTTGATAGAGTGGTGGGAGCCATCAGGTCCCCGGGTGATACCCGGGTTATGCACATTCAAGCCCTACGGGCTTGGCGACCCGGCCAACACGTTTATCAGCCAATGGCCTATCTATTATCCCAGCAGAAGCCTGAAGGGCTTCAACAACAATAACCGCAGGTGAAACCCGTGGCAGAGAGATCGCCTACCCGGCCACCAACAGAAAAACATCTCCGTAATCAATAACCACCTCCGTACCTGTGGCAGAGCTTTAAACGCGAGGTAGACCCACAGCCATCCGACGTTCAACCCCTCCGGGGTTGATAGAGTGGTGGAGATCCTCCGACCCCGGGTGATACCCGGGGTTATGCACATTCAAGCCCTCCGGGCTTGGCCACCCAGCCAGATGCCTGAATTCATCTACCTATAGCTTTGAGCCGATGGCCTATCTATTATCCCCGCAGAAGCCTGAAGGGCTTCAACAACAATAACCGCGGGTGAAACCCGTGGCAGAGAGATCGCCTACCCTCCCCTACAACCCTGAAAGGGTTGAGTATCGGCATCAAATTTTAAAACTTTTAATTAACTTAGAATCCCAACAATACAACCCTAAACAACTGACGTATGGCTAGCTACAGACAGATTTTTTACCACCACGTTTTGGGCACCAAAGGTAGGAGGCCCACCATTCCCGAGAGCCACTGTGAGGAGCTGTATAAGTACATATGGGGAATTGTTAAAAACAAAGGCTGCATACTGTACAGGATTAACGGTATTTCAGATCATATTCACTTACTAACAGATCTCCCTCCGGCGATCTGCCTAGCTGATTTGATAAAGGACACTAAGATCGCCAGCAGTAAATGGATGAAAGCCAATAAAGATTTCCCCAACTGGAAGGGATGGGCTGACGGATATGGATCATTTACTTTGTCCCTGCGAGAAAAAGACAGGGTGATCGACTACATCAAGCGGCAAAAAGAGCACCACCAAAAAGAATCATTTTTGGACGAGTATAAACGCATGCTAACTGAAAATGGAATTGAATTTAAGGAGGAGTATCTGTTTCTGTAATGTCCAATATAATCGCTCAGGCTTACCTGTTCAACCCCTCCAGGGTTGATAGAGTGGTGGAGATCCTCCGACCCCGGGTGATACCCAGGGTTATGCACATTCAAGCCCTCCGGGCTTGGCCACCCAGCCGATACTTTTATCAGCCAATGGCCTATCTATCCCCGCAGAAGCCTGGAGGGCTTCAACAACAATAACCGCGGGTGAAACCCGTGGCAGAGAGATCGCCTACCCCCCCTACAACCCTGATGGGGTTGAACAAAACCAAGATAGGAACCGGCCACCAACAGAAAAACATCCCGTAATCAATAACTACCGCCGTACCTGTGGCAGAGCTTTACTATGCGACTTGGACCCAACAACTATGCGCCATTCAACCCCTCCGGGGTTGACAGCGTAGTGGGGGCCATCAAGTCCCCGGGTGATACCCGGGTTATGCACATTCAAGCCCTCCGGGCTTGGCCACCCAGCCAGATGCCTGGATTCATCTACCTATAGCTTTGAGCCGATGGCCTATCTATTATCCCCGCAGAAGCCTGAAAGGCTTCAACAACAATAACCGCGGGTGAAACCCGTGGCAGAGAGATCTCCTACCCTCCCCTACAACCCTGAAAGGCTTGAATATCGGCATTTACTTCAAGTCATTTGCCTGTGTCGATAGCCAACAAGTATGCAAGTATCCTCCGCCATTTGTTCTTCAAACTGAACAGATTTCGCGGAAAACGTGTTTGACAGCTAATTGCAGAGACATTTATACCGACAGGCATCCCAGCGAGCAGGCATTAAAAAAGATAACAAATGAAGAAAATAGGATTTCTTTCCTTTGGCCATTGGGCAAATCATCCCGCCTATCAGGCAAAAACCGCAAGCGATACCTTGCTTCAGTCCATTGATCTGGCAGTGGCAGCCGAAGAAATAGGGATGGACGGCGCGTATTTTAGAGTTCATCATTTTGCCCAACAACTGGCTTCACCATTTCCTTTGTTGGCTGCCATAGGAGCCAAAACCAAAAAAATCGAAATCGGCACCGGCGTCATTGATATGCGCTATGAAAATCCATTGTATATGGTGGAAAATGCCGGAGCTGCCGATTTGATTTCGGAAGGTAGATTGCAGTTAGGAGTCAGCAGGGGCTCACCGGAGCAGGTAATCGACGGATGGAAGTATTTCGGCTACGATTTGGAGGAAGATGAAACCGATGCTGAGATGGGAAGAAGGAAAGCTTTGGAGTTTTTTGACCGGCTAAAAGGCACTGGCTTTGCACAGCCTAACCCCTACCCGATGTTTCCCAATCCCCCCGGATTATTGAGGGTTGAACCGCATTCAGAAGGATTGCGTGACCGTATTTGGTGGGGTTCTGCTTCGGATGCTACCGCCATCTGGGCGGCAGAAATCGGTATGAACCTCCAAAGTTCTACCTTGAAGTACGACGAGAGCGGAAAGCCTTTTCACGTTCAGCAGGCCGAACAGATCCGGGCCTACAAAGAAGCCTGGAAAAAAGCGGGACATCAGCGCGAACCGAGAGTTTCGGTGAGCCGCTCCATATTTGCCATAGTGAACGACCAAGACAGGCTTTATTTCGGGCACGAAGCGAATAGAACCGATAAAGTCGGAATGATAGAGGCCGATAAACGGGCAATTTTTGGCAGAAGTTATGCCGCTGAGCCGGAGCGCTTGATCAAAGAACTGGCCCAAGATGAAGCGATCCAGGAAGCAGATACTATATTACTGACCATTCCCAATACCTTGGGTGTACCTTACAATGTACACGTGCTTGAGTCCATCTTGAACTACGTAGCACCGGAATTGGGTTGGCGTTAAGCGGCAGTAAATGGCAGTAAAAATCCGTTACAAGACGAAAATCGCCATTATCGGGGCTGGCCAGGCCGGGCTTTCTGCCGGTTACCACCTCCAAAAAATGGGATTGAAAATTGGTCCGGATTTTATTATTGTAGATGGGGCACCGCAGGCTGGCGGTGCCTGGCAATCGCGTTGGGATTCGCTGACCTTGAGTACAGTGAACGGGATTCATGATTTGCCCGGTATGGCTTTTGAAGAAGCCCTTAAAACTGGCGAAAAGGATGTTCGGGCTAATATTGCCGTTCCCCAATATTTCAAATTGTACGAAAAGAATTTTGGACTCCAAGTCTTCCGACCGGTAAAAGTGGAGAAGGTCTATCTGAAGGAAAACCGTTTTTTCATTGATACTTCATCGACTGCTTTTTCGGCGCAGGGTATCATCAATGCGACCGGCACCTGGGAAAGTCCGTACATCCCCGAATATCCGGGTGCCGCACTTTTTGAATGAGAACATTTACACACCCGGGATTTTAAAGAGTCCGCCTATTTCAAAGGCAAACATGTCATCATCGTGGGCGGCGGTATTTCAGCGATCCAATTGTTGGATCAAATTTCCCAGGTAACTTCGACTACCTGGGTCACGCGCAGACGTCCGGAATTCAGCAAAGTGCCCTTTGATGAAAGGGCTGGAAGCCTGGCGGTGGCCATGGTGGACAAACGGGTAGGGAAGGGCCTGCTCCCCCAGTCTGTCGTCTCTGTTACCGGATTACCTTTCACGCCCGAAATCGCAGCGATGGAGAAAAGAGGTGTCCTTACGCGATTTCCCATGTTTAGTGAAATCTCCAAGAACGGCGTGAAATGGGAAGATGGAAGAGAAATAAAAGCAGATGTTATCCTTTGGAATACGGGTTTCAGATGGGCACTATCGCATTTGGATCCGGTATTGCCCCGGGAAGAAGGCGGTGGGATCAGGATGTCCGGGAGATTGGCTACGGAAGTGGCCAAGGAACCGCGGATTCATTTAGTGGGTTACGGACCATCTGCCTCCACCATCGGAGCCAACAGAGCAGGGGGTGCCGCCGCAAGGGAATTGGTGAAGAAATTGGAGAGCCAGGCTGAGATAAACTTGAGCATGCACCAAGGGTCACCATCCGCAGGTCTGGAGAAACAGTAAAAAGAAGGAAAAAGGATTTATTTATGGTTAGCCGAATATAAAACGCATGGAGAATTTTTTACCCAATCAAAGATACACCAGCGCAGGGGAGCCTGAACTGGGCGTAGGTATTTTAACAGAAACCGGCAAAGGACAGGTAAAGATCTTTTTCCCCAGATCCAACGAAACGCGGCTGTATGCCGTAGACAGTGCACCCTTACGTCGGGTGGTCTTCAAACCGGGGGATCGCATCATCGATACCCATAAGCAATCCTTGCTGGTTCAGCAGGTCGAACTAAAGGAGGGGCTATACCTGTATTACGGCAAAGACAGTACTTTATCAGAGGCCGAGCTCGGCGATGTCACAGCCAGCCACGGAGCAGATGACAGGCTTTTTATGGGTGATGTGGACACGCCACAGGCCTTTGCCTTACGGAGAGCCACCTTGCAACACGATTACGCACGAAGGCGATCTCCTGTAAGCGGGTTTGTGGGAGGAAGAATCGATTTGATACCCCACCAACTGTATATCGCACATGAGGTCAGTTCGCGATATGCGCCCCGCGTATTGCTTTCAGACCAGGTGGGTCTTGGAAAAACCATTGAAGCTTGCTTGATTCTGCATCGCCTGTTGTTGAGCGGAAGAATTACGAGGGTATTGATCCTTGTTCCTGAATCGCTGGTACATCAATGGTTTATAGAAGTGATGCGCCACTTCAATATGTGGTTCAGCATTTTTGATGAAGAACGCTGTGCCTCCTTGGATGGCGGTGCGCCAGATGGCAACCCTTTTTTAGACGATCAACTGATTATCTGCAGTACCCAATTTTTGGCGCAATCAGCAAAGCGGACCAGGCAAGCGCTTGCTGCGGGTTGGGACATGTTGGTGGTAGACGAAGCCCACCACCTGGAATGGTCTGTGGACGAGGTTAGTCCGGAGTATGGCGTGGTGGAACTATTGAGTAAAGTGGCCAAGGGATTACTGCTCCTCACCGCTACCCCGGAACAATTGGGCGAAGAAAGCCATTTCGCCCGCCTCCGCTTATTGGACCCCAACCGCTATGCGGACTATGAGGATTTTATCAATGAGCCTTCTGAACATGAAATCATTGCCACTATCGTGGAAAGACTACATGCAGGAAAAAGCTTGATGCCTAAGGAGACCAAGTTTCTGGAAGCCAATTTCTCAAAGGAAAGATTGCTATCGTTAAGCAAAGGCGGGGATGAAGCCCAAGACCGGTTGATTGAAGATCTGCTCGACCAGCACGGTCCCGGCCGGGTACTTTTCCGAAATACCCGATCTGCAATCACTGGTTTCCCGAAGCGAAAGGTCCATTTAATTCCCCTTGTGGCCACCCAGGATGCAGCTCTTTGCCTTCAACGTCTGACCGAGGAATTTAGACATGATATGGGACTTGGAGATGCTGCCAGAGATCTGGAATTCTGGTTTGACGAGGACCCCCGCGTTCGTTGGCTGTTAAATACCTTAAAGAAATTAGATCCGGCAAAAGTACTGCTTATCTGCAAGAGCAAGGAAAAAGTGCTGGCTTTGGAGAAAGTATTGGCCGGACGTGCCTATTTAAAAGTGGGTGTTTTTCACGAGGAGCTTACGATTGTCCAACGGGATAGGAATGCGGCCTGGTTCTCGGAGCCAGAGGGCGCTCAAATCCTTCTTTGTTCAGAAATAGGGAGTGAAGGACGAAATTTCCAATTTGCCCATCACCTGGTCCTATTTGACTTGCCGCTTCATCCCGAATTGTTGGAGCAGCGGATAGGAAGGCTGGACCGGATCGGCCAAACCAAAGACATACAGATTCATATTCCCTACCTGGCCAATAGTCCGCAGCAGGTGCTTGTAAGGTGGTTTCACGAAGGCTTAAATGCCTTCGAAGAAAGCTTTGAGGGCGGAAATGAGATTGCGAAACTTTTTGGTGAGCGACTGTTAAAGCTAGCCCAATCTTACCCCCTGTCAGGCCAGGATTCAGAACTAGAAGCCTTGATTGCAGAAACTTCCATTTATCGAAAGGATCTTCAGCACAAGCTTGCCCAGGGACGTGACCGGTTGTTGGAAATGAATTCATTTCGTCCTAAGATCGCTGAAAAGCTGGTAGAAGAGATTAAAAGAGAAGATGTTGATAGCACCCTTGAAAATTATTTCACCAAGGTCTTTCACCATTTTGGAATTGAAATGGAAGATCTTGCTCCCCGCACCTACTTTTTGCATCCCAGCTCGGAAGCCAGCAGCGTGTTCCCCTCTATTCCCAGAGAAGGTATGGGGATTACATTTGATAGAAAACGTGCCCTGAGCAGGGAAGATATGGGGTTCCTTAGTTGGGATCATCCCTTGACGACTGGTTCAATAGATATGGTCTTGGGCTCGGGTGCTGGGAGTGCCAGTTTTGCTGTCTTACGGGGTACATACAGCCCGGGATTGCTCCTAGAGGTACTCTTTGTACTTGAAACCGCCCCAGAACCTGGCTTATACGCAGATCGATTTCTTCCCAAAACCCCGCTTAGAATTATCGTAGACCACAGGGGCGAAGAGGTGACGGATTTCTATCCTGCAGAAACATTGAACAAAAAACTGACTCCTGGGAACATGGATGCTTTATTGGACAATGACACGTTGATGGAAACGGTCCTTCCCAACATGTTGGCTACCGCTACAAAAATTGCCGAGCTGCAGGGCAAAGAGGAAATAGCCCAAGCACTGGAACGCATGAACCTTACCTTGGATCATGAAATCAATCGGTTGAAAATTTTGCAGACAAAAAACAAAAACATCCGGCCGGAAGAAATCCAGATCGCGCTTGATGAGCAAACAAAACTCACCTCCCTCATCAAAGATGCCCGTGTAAGGATGGATGCTGTTCAGCTGATTAGAAAGGAATGAAACGGATGTATTCATGATCCCGGAATTGTCTTATGTCAAGTGAACTGGGAAGAAGATGCAGTAAATTGGAAACCCAAAAGGTAGGCAAGGATTAAATCAAAAGAAGATGAAAATATGAGCCACAGTGGTTTGTATGCCCATTCAACAATTGGGTAAGACGTTAACCTTTTACAAAAACGTATTTGGGCTTCCCGATCTTCAGGTTGAGGAAGGGGTGATTACGTCTGAGCTTCCAAACCTTTCTTTATTTTTGATGGAAAAAGGCGATTTCGAAAGCTATAGCAAAAAAGCAGTTCGTGGAACGGCATTCCCCGGTCAAAACGTAGGCAGCATCATCAGTTGCGCCTTGATGTACAAAGAAGATGTGGACAAAGCCTTGGAAGACGCTCCCAAATTTTGGGGAACCGTAGAGTCCACAGGGTCCGTTGACGAATCTTACGGCGACTATATGGGTTATATAGCTGATCCTGACGGCCACTTGTGGGAACTGGTATTTCCTCCACTATAATCCAGGTGATACCCGATGTTAGGCATAGTCAAGCCCTACAGGCTTGGAGATCCAGCCGATGCTCTTGTCATCCGATGGGCAATCTATCCCAAAGAAGCCTGGAAGGCTTCAACAATAATAACCGCGGGTAAAACCCGTGGCAACAAGATACTCCATCCCCTACAACCCTGAAGGGGTTGAACAAGAGATAGAAGACCGGTCGCCAAAAGAAGACACCCTACTCATCAAAAATCATCGCCGCAACTATCCCAAGGAGCCTTATTGAGCGAGGTGGATCTTAGAGCATCCGATGTTCAACCCTTCCGGGGTTGACAGAGTAGTGGAGACCTTCCGACCCCAGGTGAAACCCGAGGTTATGCGCAGTCAAGCCCTACAGGCTTGGAGATCCAGCCGATGCTCTTGTCATCCGATGGGCAATCTATCCCAAAGAAGCCTGGAAGGCTTCAACAATAATAACCGCGGGTAAAACCCGTGGCAACAAGGTACTCCATCCCCTACAACCCTGAAGGGGTTGAATATCAGCAACAAACTATTCGATTTTTAACTAACTTAGGATCACAATCCTACCAACCAAAACCCATTTCTTCATGACCACTAAAAACAACTTATCAAGATTCTTAGAAGCACAGGATGGCGTCTATGAAACAGCCTTGAAAGAAGTCAAAAAAGGAAGAAAAACCGGGCATTGGATGTGGTATATTTTCCCGCAAATCAGCGGGCTAGGCTTCAGTGAAACGTCAAGGTTCTATGCCATTAAAAACCAAGCCGAAGCAGCGGAGTACTTAAACCATGAGATTTTAGGGACTCGTTTAGTCGAAATCAGCGCCGAACTCCTGAATTTACAAACCAATAATCCAGTGGAAGTCTTTGGGAATATTGACAGTTTGAAGTTAAAATCGTCGATGACTTTATTTTCGCTCTTGGAGAATTCCCAACCCCTGTTTCAAAAAGTGCTTGATAAATTTTATGGCGGAAGGAAAGATGAAAACACTGTTCAACTGCTGAAATAATTATGCAACCGACTGCCTTCACCCACCTGCCAACCACAAGTCCTGAAAATATATTTATCAGGCAAATTTGGAGTGCAAAGGATTTCCAGTAATCACATTCGACAACTTCCACGTTTTGAGGATTTAGACAAATCTTAAATAAATTATCATGAACTTACCAACAGTAATATCAAATCTAATTCAGGCACAAGCTGATCATCATAATCTCGCTTAGGCCCTTGTTTTTCCGACTCCTCCAAGATGTCTGACGAGGAAAAAACCTACCAGGGAAAGGCAGAAATCCAGCAATGGATTTTAATGCCAATAGGAAATACCGGACTAAAATGAGACCCATCGCCTACTCAGAATCGGAACAGTAACTGAAAGTTTTGCGATAATTTTGAAAGCAGCCACTCATTTTAAAATACCATTTCGACATCAAAGATGGACTCTTACATTCTTTAAAAACAACGGATCAAAAAATGTCTTACTGTAATGCTATTGAAAAAATGCCCTCCGGGGAGCGAAAAGAACTACACAAAAATTACCATGACTTTCATTATGGTTTCCCGATTCACAATGACAATGAGCTGTTTGGCAGATTGATTTTAGAGATCAACCAAGCCGGTTTGAGCTGGGAAACCATTTTAAAGAAAGAAGCTTCCTTCCGCAATGCTTACAGCAATTTTGACATTGAGGAAGTCGCTGCCTACACCGAGGCAGACAGGGAACGGCTGTTGGCGGATGCGGGAATTATCCGAAACAAGCTGAAAATAAATGCTGCCATAGAAAATGCCAAAACCATTCTTGAACTTCAAAAGACACATGGCTCCTTTGAAAAATGGCTGAAGTATCATCACCCTCTACCCAAAGAAGAGTGGGTCAAGCTGTTTAAAAAAACCTTCCGATTTACAGGCGGCGAGATCGTCAACGAATTCTTGATGAGCATCGGCTACCTGCCCGGAGCCCATGCATCGGACTGTCCTGTTCACCAACAAATTCTACAGCAAAAACCCATGTGGCTTCAAGACCAATGATGCAGTAGATATATCCCGGCAACTAACCTTATGCCACTCAGCTGGTTTTGTCAACCTACTGCGGTTAGCGTGAAGGCTATTCGCTTAAGTGGTTTATTGGCAGGTTTTCAAAACCGCCTTTCTTTCCCCGATATTGGCAAGCCTGCACTCAAATAACGGCCAGAGCATAGGCTGTGAGCCCGTTTGCTTATCGCTTTTTGTTGACATCTGCGATTTGGCTACAGCATTCGTTGATCGGGATACCTTTTGCACTTTCTGCTTTCGCAACTTTGTGCTATCAATAAAACAGCACAAAAAATGGAAGCGAAAAAAGTCTGGTTCATCACGGGATCTTCAAAGGGATTGGGGCTCATTTTGGCAAAAAAATTATTGCAAAAGGACTATCGTGTGGTAGCGGCCACCCGCAATCCTGAGTCGTTGATGGAGGAAATCGGCCTTGCGTCCGAGGTATTTCTGCCGCTTGCGGTAGATATCACCGACGATCAAGACGTGAAAAATGCCATCGAAAAAAGCGTGGCCCATTTTGGCCGCATTGATATCATCGTCAACAACGCCGGCTACGGGCAAATCGGTACACTGGAAGAACTTACAGATGAAGAAAACAGGGAAAACTTTAATGTCAATGTTTTTGGTATGTTGAACGTGATCCGGCATAGTATGCCCCATCTGAGGCAGCAGCGATCGGGAAGGATCTTCAATATCTCCTCTGTAGGCGGACTCTTCGGCAGCTTTGCTGGCTGGGGGGTATATTGCGGAAGCAAATTTGCCGTAGCTGGTCTGACAGAATCCTTGGCTGAAGAAGTACGCCAATTCGGTGTGCAGGCTACAGTGGTTTATCCCGGTTATTTCCGGACTGAATTTCTCACAAAAGGATCTGTAAAGACTCCGCAAACTCCTATTTCAGAATATGAAGCTGCACGGGAATCGGAACGAGCCCATTTAAACAGCATCAACGGAAATCAACCCAACGATCCGGAAAAAGCCGCAGAAGTGCTTATCGCCGTGAGCGAAGCGGAGAATCCTCCTGTCCATTTGCTGTTGGGTCCAGATGCCGACGATATCTTTCAAAACAAAATGAAAATCATTACCAAAGACGTGGAACAATGGAAAAGCTACACCTTATCCACCGCGTTTTAGTGCCTGCTTTGGTCTGGGGATTGTCTGGGTGTTTGTCACCCGCACAACTTCCCGCCCATAGTGATGTGAGTGAGGCAAAAGAAATAGTTGCCCGGCAATTCGACCAATGGAAGAATGGAAAAGCCAGCTTCTTTGAACTCTTAGCCGATGATGTGGAATGGGTCGTCAGCGGAAGATCGCCAGTTTCGGGTCGCTATCATGGAAAGACTGACTTTGTGGAAAGGGCAGTGTCTCCAATTACCTCGAATTTTCAGACACCATTGCAACCGGAACTTATCAGCCTTACTGCAGATGGAGAGTTTGTCTGGCTCCATTTTATAGCTACAGCGACGACCCACACTAAAGGGCTTTACGAGAATACCTATGTTTGGAAATTACGACTACAGGATTGGAAAATTATCGAGGGTACGGCATTTCTTGATACCCACGAATTAACCAAATTAATGAACAACGACACGGCCATGAAAACTATAGAAGAAACCCAAGAGTATATCGGGATGTGGGTAACGGCTGATGGCTATATCCGGCATGAATTATTGCCCGAAAACCGATACGATGAAGCAAGGGGAACCCGAAAAAGTGCTTATCAGGTCAGCTACAAGATTTCGGGCAACCACATAGACTATAAAGATGATACAGGCTTCACTGCCGATGGTGAGTTTAAAGACGGCATCCTGTATCATGCTGGAATGATTTTATACAAGGAAAAAAAGTAAATTAGCATTTATGGAAAAGACATTCCGCTTTCATTCTATTGCTGAGTTTCATGCCTTTTGCGAGCTACCCGGCCCTGACCATCCGCTGATCAGTCTCATTGATTATAGCAAGGTTGCCTATCCTGCGGACGACCGTGAGCTGAAATGGATACAGCATTTCTACTCCATAGGACTCAAGCGGAATGTCAATGCCAAATTCAATTATGGACAGCAGCCATATGATTTCGATTCGGGTGTACTGAGCTTTGTGTCACCACTTCAGTTTCTAAAAATCGAGATCAACCCGGATGCCGTTGTTGAGCCCACCGGTTGGCTGTTACTCATCCATCCGGATTTTTTATGGAACACGCCATTGGCGAAGAAAATCAAGACCTATGACTTCTTTCAATATGCCGTAAATGAGGCGCTTTTCCTCTCGGACAAAGAAGAAAAACAAATGGTGATCATTCTTCAAAACATTGAAAAGGAATATCAATCCAATATGGACAAGTTCAGCCAGGAGCTTATAATCGCCCAGCTTGACCTGCTGTTAATTTATGCGGAACGGTTTTATGAGCGGCAATTCCTCACCCGAAAAAAGTCGAATCATCAATTGTTGGAGCGCTTTGAACAGGTTTTGGTAGGATACTTCAGCCAGGAACAAGCTCTGGAAAAAGGCATTCCCACGGTAAAAGCCATAGCGGAGCAGCTCAACATTTCCCCCAACTACCTGAGAACCCTATTGCGGATGCACACGGAACAAACGACCCAGCAGCACATACAAAACAAACTGATCGAACGCGCGAAGGAGCGGTTGAGTACCACTAATCTATCAGTAAGCGAAATAGCCTATGAATTGGGATTCGAGCATCCGCAATCCTTCAGCAAGCTGTTCAAACAAAAAACCCATCAAACCCCCTTGGCCTTTAGACAATCCTTCAGTTGAAACGGGCGGAGGAGGGCCTGAATGCCCAATTCATCAAATCTGCAAAGGATTAAGGCTACCGCCTGGATCACCGCTCCCCTATTGATCTATCGCATTTTTTTCCGCTGATAGGCAAAAAAATATTCTTCCCTGTCGCTGTTGCCCTGACCTATAAATAAAAGCCTTCTCAAGGCCCGGCAAAATTTTACTTGGCAATCACTTTCCTTTGGAAAGTACCTACCGAAAGAGGAGTGTCCGGGGGACTTGCGGCTTGGAACTCTTGGAAAGGTCTGCGGCTTTACTCGGAAGGGAATTTTCCTCCCGGTGAATAAACTTACCCTCCGGGTTTATGATCAAGTAAACAACAAAAATTTATATAATGGCTTTATTGAATGATTTGCAATGGCGTTATGCCACCAAGAAAATGAATGGGGATAAAATCCCAGAAGAAAAACTGAATTATATCCTAGAGGCCTCCCGATTGGCGCCTTCTTCTTCCGGTTTACAACAATACAAGATCATTGTCATCACCGACCAGGCCTTACTGGAAAAAATTAAAAAGTTGGCGAATAACCAAAGTCAAGTCACGGATTGCTCGCATTTGCTGGTCTTTGCCGCATGGGACGGCTACAGCGATGAACGGATAACCAAGGTGTTCAACTACATGATGGAAGAACGCGGCTTGCCGCTCAACACCATGGATGCTTATAAGAAAACAATCCTGGACCTATACGGGCCATTGGGACAAGATTGGCAGGCACATCACGCTTCCAAACAAAGCTATATTGCTTTAGGATTGGCCATGGCTGCCGCAGCCGAACAGCGAGTAGATGCGACACCGATGGAAGGCTTCTCCTCAGACCAACTCGACGAACTGTTAAAGTTAAGGGAAAGCGGCTACCGGTCCACTGTCATTCTGCCTTTGGGATACCGCGATGAAAGCGGGGATTGGCTGCTGAATATGAAAAAAGTCCGTATGCCCAAAGAGCAGTTTATCGAGGAAATGACTCTCGCCGATGCCGCTGATATCGAGGTGCCTGCCATGGAGCAAACTTTGGAAGCATTGGTGACCGAAAAATAGGCTGTTAAAAGTAGTATAATCGCAATTCTTCAAGCTGCTGTCACGGGTTGGGGAGCTCCTGAAACGTAAATGGCCTTGGGCGGTACCCAAGGTCATTTACATTCAACCGCAAAGGGTTGAATATCAGCAAAAATTTGCCTGATGTCTTTTGTAAGACCTTTTTAAAATTAGATAAACTCGCCTTGAATCAATTCCTTCCCAACCTCTGCATAGTCAGTTTTGAGGAGATGAAATGATAAGCCACGTTGAGGTAGTTGTTCTTTTCCTGCTGATAATTATAGTTCGCTAGGGAAAAATCCCCCATCAGCAACCTCCCGCTGGCAAACTGCTCCTCTGCTAAGTGGAGATTGTTTTCAGCAAGCAGAAAATTCTCTCTCGCCCTTGCGTAGTTTTTTTCATACCTGTCTGCCTCTCTTCTCGCTGCCAAATAATCCAATCGGTTTTTGTTCCTTTCGTCCTCATAGCGCAGTTGGTCGGCCTGTTGCTGCAATCTTAACCGGCTGATCTTCCTCTGACGTTCGAAGCCTTCGGAGATCGGCAACCGTAGCCCAAAATTCACAAAGCTGTTGCCATTCCAGTTGGCCGATTTCAAGAGATCAAAGCTGTTGTCAAAATAATTGGCGCCATAGTAGGCATTAAAGGTTAACGAAGGCAGGTAACTGCTTTGCTCGCTTTGGATCTGGCTGGTCAGTAAAGCGTTATTCTGCAACAACCTACGGTAAGCAATGCTATTCAAGGTATCTGCATCGGCCAGGGTTTGATGCTTCTGAAACAGGCTTTCCAAATCATCCAAAAATTCAATAGCTATCTCCGCCTCCGGCGCATAACCGATGGCATATAATAACTGTGCCTTGCTGTTGTCGTAAATCTGCTGGGCTTCCTCCAGATTATTGAGAGCGCTGTTGCGATCAGCCCTTGCTTGGTTGAGCACAGACAACAGCAGCCGGCCCTCATCAAATTGTTCCTGACTCATGGTGAGGATCTGCCTTTGGGTAAGGGTGTCCACGATCGACAGCCTCAACTGCTCTGCGGCTATTAAGGCGCTGAGATAAGCCAATCCTGCTTCATAAACCAATTCATTGGCGGTATGGGCATTCTCCAAACGGGTAATTTCTTCCTGAATGCCCGCCTCTTGTACCGCTCCTTTCTTTTGTGGATTAAACAAGTCAAAACTCCCGTTAATGCCCGCATTGGAGGTCCATCGGGTGGTAAATCGCAGGGGCAACAATTCCCCTTCCGGTGCTGAAGGATCAAAAGCATTGGCTGGCACAGGCGTCACGGGAATGATCAGGTTGCGGTGCAGTTTGGCGTCTCCATATACCATGGGCAGCCGCTTTAGCCGGGCTTCGGCAGTGGCGCCCTGTCCTATCCTTTCGTCCAACATCCCTGCGGCCACCAACGGATGCTGTTCAGCCGCTAGGGCTTGGACATTTTCCAGGGTCAAGCTTAACTTGTCCTCTGCTTGTTGGGCATGGGCAAGCAAAGGCAGCTCCAGCAGGCTCAGCACTACCCATAATCTTAAAACAACCTGTCTATAATACCTGTTTTTCATGCGAATCATCCGATCATTAGAAAATAGAAGCGGGTTCCAATTTGCTGATTTTGACGACCGCAAAGAGCGAACCTCCCAAAGACATAAATAAGGTAATCCCCAATAAAATCAGCAAGAGCGGTATATCCATGTCAATGACCAAGCCAGCGTTGGCTACCCCATATTTGAATAAATACAGCAGCAATAGGGCAATGCCCAATCCTATAAAAGCAAACAACAGCGCCTGAGTGAAGATCAATCTGCTGACAAAACTGTTTGTTGCGCCAATGGCCTTCAAAGTCCCATAATCTACGAGACGGTCCAGAGCGGAGGAATAAAGCGTCAGCCCTATAATGAAAAAGCCACTGACCATCGCAAAAATGATCAGCGAGCCAAAACTCACCCCCATATTGGAAGTGGTCAGAATCTCCGATACGGTTGAACTCTTCAGTACCTCCGCCTCCCAAGCCTTTACGCCATAAAAAGCGCTATTGATTTGCTTGGTTAGCACTTCAGTATCTACCCCCTCCTTTACCTTCACTACTACCATGCTCAACTTGTCATTGGGAAAATTCCCAAAAAAGCGGGCATTTTGGAGGTTGGTAAACATATAAGAGCCACCGAAACCCTGTACATTTTTGGTCAATAGACTGATCACGGCCTCTTTGTTATTGATCTCCAAGGGCTTGTTGACATGCAGGTCGACCGCAAAGCTTTTTGAATCGAAGAATTCCGCTGAAACCGCGTTGCTGTGGTACAGCCCGTTAAGATCGCCTTCTATTATTTTGGAGGCCTTGGGCCCGGCAATGAAAGCAGGACCATCACTCCCGATCAGGCTCACTGAGGAGGATTTTCCCCCTTCAAAAACCACTGTTCCACTGGTAATCACAATCCCATAACTTTCCTCGACGCCTTCTATGCTTTTTACCTCCTGGACAAGGCGGGAATCAATCCTCCCCACAGCATTTACATTGCCGGACACATCATCAATGATCCAAATGGCATTTTCTGGGGCATTGGAATTTTCTATCAATCCCCCCATCAGCCCGGTCAAAAATCTCAATGTCCCCAGCTGTTGCCCAATCAGAAAAATACTGATGACGATGCCCACGATGATCCCTATGCTCTTGGGCTTATCGTACCTCATAAACTTTAAAGCAGTAGTGACCATGGGCTTACTGGATTTTTATTTTACACTCCACCTTGGCATTGATCAGCAAGGGTTCAGTTGCTTTGAAGGAAGCTTTGAACAAGCGCACCCTGCGGTCGCTCGTTTCCCCTGACTTTTCATAGAACAACGATTTGTTGTCCAACATCGGCGCGAGATAAATGACCTGACCCGTGGCAATCACCTGTCTGCTGCCCACATAGTTCACGTCAAGACTTTGCCCCAGCTTAACCAAACCGGCAAACCGCTCATCAATCTCTCCATGGAGGACCATTCCATCATCGGGGGCAAGCGTCGCAAAGGGAGAGAAGGCGCTGATGCCGGTACCCACCCTTGCGTCGACGGACACCAAGACACCGGAAGCCTTGGCTGTGACCGAACGGCGATCAGAACTGAGTTCCGATTGCCCCAGTTTGGTCTTTAAGCTGGCCAGTTCGCCGCGTCCTGCGTCCAATTGTGCCTTCGCTGCCTGCAAATTGGACAGGATTACATCCCTTTCCTTTTGCTTGATGGATACATTTTGACGGGTATCGGCTCCCGTGGCCGCCAGCCGGGAGGTGATCGCAAGATCTTCCTCTTTTTCTCTTAAACTGGCTTTATACTGTTTGACATCCGCTTCAGCAACCGCTATACGGGATTGCTGGGTTAGGATGTCCTGACGGGCCGTGGTTAGCTCAAGGGTTTCATTCTCCGCTTCCAACCTGAGCATTAATTCTCCTTCGCTCACACTATCTCCCTCCTTTTTGAATAACTCTGCCACAATTCCGGAAACATCAGTAGAAAGCTCAATAAAACCATCTGTCGGCTCTACCTTAGCAATGGCAGCCACTATTTGGACATTGTCCAAGCTATTTAAGGAATCCAGCCTTGCCTGTTCCTCGGCAGTAACTTCATTTTCACGCTTCCCGCAGGCACCAAGCAACAAAACAAGTGCGAGAGCGAGCGGGGCCCAATGGTGCATTAATTTATTTATAATCATCTTCATTTTTTAATTTATCGGAGACTACGCCTTCCTCTACGTAAATGATGCGGTCGGCAAATGGCCGCAGGCGAAGGTCGTGGGTGACGACCACCACCGCCTTGCCTGTTTCAGCAAGTTCTTTAAGATCTTTCATGACCTGCGCTGCACTCTTGGCATCCAGGGAGGCGGTGGGTTCATCGCAAAGGATAATCTCCGTGTCCGTCACCAAAGCCCTTGCAATGGCCACTCTTTGCTTTTGGCCGCCACTGAGCTTCTTGGGCAGGTTCCTTTGCCGGTCGGCCATATTTACCTTTTCCAAAGCCTCCACTGCCTTGCGTCTGGCAGTTCCCTTGTCCTCCCCCTGCAAGAGCAATGGCTGCATGACATTTTCAAGGGCATTGAGCGGATTGATCAAGTTAAAATGTTGGAAAATAAAACTGATGTTGTACAGGCGTATATGGGCAAGTTGCTTTTCGGAGTAGTCGGTGATATCATTCCCTTGAATAAAAACCTCTCCTTCTGTGGGATAGATGACACATCCGATCAGGGAGAGCAATGTGGTCTTGCCCGATCCGGAAGGGCCCATGATCAGCATCAGTTCCTTCTTGTGGACATCGAGCGTGGTACTGTCCAAAGCGACAATGGTCGTGTCACCGGTGACATAGGTTTTCTTTGTATTGATCAATGAAGCAACTATTTCGCCTTTATCCATGGGTTAATGTTCAAGACTACCACTCTGCGTATAGCAGCATCATTTGAGCCAGAAGTGTCCGTCAGGCTAATTTACTGGTTTTTATTGGGGAATAAAGTTAAACGATCAAAATCGTACACTAGGGCTTATCGGCAAATGCAACTAGAAAAAACAAAAGCAATATGGGGCTGAGAAAACGGAACATAGCCCCAATGCACCTGATGGCCATGGAACTAAAAACGGTGAGTCTAGATCTTTTGAATTAGTAAAAAGGAGCTTCAGATCCCGTTTTACCGCTTAAAAAAATGGTTAGACGGGAGCCAAAACCCCGTCTAACCTAAAGCCACGCCCTACAATAAGCCACCCATAAAAGGATCACTCTTACTGGGCTTACCGAATTCTACTCTTCCGGCAAAGCGTCGCTCGAAGGACTCCTTTCCTTCTACCTTAAGGCTGAAATCGTACCAGCCATGGCTTTGTTGGGTATTCATCGTCAGCTGGATAGTTTTGGAGGCAGCCAAAGCTTGCTCCTGATTGGGACTTTTATAGGCATGGTCCACCAGTGAAACCTTTACACCATTTTGGGCTAAGTTCTTGATTTTGATCAGCACCTGGCCCAAGCCCTTCTTTTTATCCGAGATTTGATATTCACAGCGGACCTCAAGCTTTGGATCTTGGGCGTTCCCTTTGAATTCCCTTAAGAAACCATTGGGACCATGCGCCTGCAGATGGTACTGCCCACCCTGAAAATGATCCAAAGGCCATTCATAGGTAAGTCGATCGCCAGCCTTCACTGCAAAAGGCCAAAACCTTACCGGATCGAAAGCTCCAGTTTTCGAATTGCGGTAATTCCCCGCCGTGTACACATTAAAGGGGCTTCCCAATGCCTCCTTCCCAAAGAAGTCATTGGCGGCATGGAAGGTAAGACCAATGCTTTTGCTGTCCTTTCCGAGATCGCCATGGACGTAAAGTTCATAGTTAAGGGCAGAGGAATCTCTCACTCCAGGCTCTTGTTTGGGGATTATGGAGCTCGTCATGGGATTTTGACTGGCCTTTTCTGCTTCGGCATCACTCAGTGCCCTGAAGTTATCCGGAATGGCCTTGAACCGGGCATTGTAGATTTCCTTTACCAATTCATCCCGATCGACTACTTCCGGCAAAGGGATTTCCTCTCCATTATAAGGCCTGAACACAGAGGTCAGATCGCCGCTTATGGTTCTTCTCCAGGAACTGATATTGCTTTCCTCTATTTTCTTTCCGGTTTTTTTGGAAAGAAACTTCTCCAAAAACATGATGGTGGAAGTGATGTCGCAGACTTCCGAATTGACCCAACCTCCCCTGCTCCAGGGAGAAGCCACCACCAGAGGCACCCGGAAGCCCAAGCCTACCGGGCCTTGTCTCGAGCGTTCGGGAGCAAAACCGGCCTTAATCTCCTCTTCCATCGTAACGAACTCTCCTTCTACGCCTATTCCCGAAGAAACCTTTCCCTCGCTTTCATCATAAGGATTGGGTGGCACAAAAGGCGTGACGTGATCAAAATAACCATCATTTTCATCGTAATTGAGGATAAAGATGGTCTTCTTCCACACCTCCGGGTTTTTGGTCAGGATATCCAATGCTTCGGAAACATACCAGGCCCCGTACCAAGGCGCACTGGGGTGATCGGAGAACCTTTGAGGTGCCACCAGCCAGGTGACGGTAGGGAGTTTGCCACTGTCCACGTCCTTACGGAAGTCGTGTAGCACATCTCCTGCCGGCACTTTTACGGATCGCTCTTCGCCCCCATCCAAATAATTTAGAACTTCCGTCTGGTGGTATTTCGGATCGTTGATATTGGTATGCATTCCTTTTTGATGCAGGGCTTTCTCAAATGCAGAAAGTTGTTCGAATCGTTCCGGTGTCCAGACCTTCAGCTCCTCGGTAACCTTATTCCACTCTTCCTTTCTCTTTTCAAGTTCCTGCTGTACTTTTTCCTTTTCCTCTCCAGCCGAAGCTTTCAGTTGTTGTTCCAATTCTGCCAGTTCCGCAGGGATTTCCTTTTCCCTTTTGATCAAATATTCATAATGTCCCGGACTGAATCTGACGCCATACTGCTTGAACCACTCCAGGTTATTGTTGGTGAAGTTGGCCAGGAGCGATCTGTCCTCTCCTTCCAAAACCGTCTCTATGCTCAGTTCATTTTGGTAGACCTTCCAAGAAATACCCTCCTTTTCTAACCTTTCAGGAAAGGTTATCCAATCCGCCTCCTTCTCATAGCCCATTTCCCCATTGCGGACCAATGCTTTTTCGCCTTTCTTCCCATACGTCTTTCCCGTCCAGAAATAACTCCGGTTGGTGGTGGTACCGGTCAGCGCGGCACAAAAGTGCTGGTCGCACACCGTAAAGGCATCCGCAAAGGCATAATAGAAAGGAATATCTTCCCTTTGGTAATACCCCATAGTCAGGGGGATGTGCTTGTAGTCTTTATTGCCGGGACGTTTGGCATCGATCCATCCATCGTTTTTTCCTTGGTTAAAGGCATCAATCTGATCCTCCCAAGAATGAGGCACACCTCCCATCCAGGTGGCGTTGGTGTCCTTCATGTTTAGGCGAAAAGGCGCAAAGGTTTTCCCGTCCTTGTCCGTTTGAAGCCATACTTTCCTGCCGTTGGGCAGTTGGATCGCACGGGGATCGTTGAAGCCCCTGACGCCCTGTAAGGTACCGAAACAATGGTCGAAAGAACGGTTTTCCTGCATCAGCATCACCACATGCTCCGCATTGTAAAAGGTGGTGCCGGGATCAGGACTGATGGCCATGGCTTTTTGTACAGACATGGGTAAGGCAGACCAGATTCCGGTGCCTCCCGCCAATAAGGCTGCTTTTTTCAAAAAATCTCTTCTGGATTCACTCATTTTGATTTCTGTTAAATATTACACGAAGGCTATGCTTTGAAGGCGACTGAAAAACATTAGCGGCCAAATGGCCGCCAATGTCATCTTGTACTTTTGTTATCACCAAAGAATCGCATTCTTCCCAATACGGGCTTAATATAAGCCAATAAAACAATTTTGGTACTTTATCTACTAATCATTATCCGCTACATCCCACCATACCCGGGTGGTAATCTGGTCCTGACCTTGCTCCTGAATAGCCAAATCATAATTGCTTTTGTTCAAAGCCTGTACACTGGTTGGATACATAAATCGGACGGGAATCGTCGAAATAAAAGCGGCTGGACCGGGTGATACTGCCGGATAGCCGGTCCTTCGCCAATCATACCAGGCTTCCATTCCGGTGAAGAATAAGGCCAGCCACTTCTGTGTTCCAATTTTTTCCAGCTTTTGGGAAGTACGGCCCGTGTATGCGACGCCTGCTTGAAGGTAATAGTCAGGGGAAGGTTGTGCCACATCAGCAATTGCAGTTAAGTTCGCAACCCGCAACCGGCTTTCATAGTAATCAAACGACGCCTGTATGCCCCTGCGGTAATATGTCTCCGCCTCTCCGACCGAAATAAATCCACGCTCCCTAGCTTCGGCCAAAATAAACTGCACCTCTGAATAGCTGATCAACATGGTCTGATAACCTATAGGTGAAGCTAATTCCGAGCAGGCAGAACAGGCAAATAACAACCCCACCCGCGAAATATAATTGGAACCGCCCTTTGATGGATCCCCAGATGGGGAATATTCCACGGCACTTTCATCAGCAAGCCCATTGGGCACGCCGGAATAATCCTGCGGATTGCCCAATACGCCTTTGTTGGAAGCAGTAGTGGGTTGGGCATATACAAACAAACGGGGATCATTGTAGCCTTTAAGAATATCCTCCATGTTTTTACTCAGGCGGTATTCATCAAATGAGCCGGCTCTGGTGGTGTATAGGTCATGCTGATTGGGAATATCCTGTAGATACTGCAGTGCAGCGTTGTCCTCATTGCTTTGGAAGATTGGATTAGCCTCCGGATTGGAAACAATTGCCTGCATGGCAGCCGAGGGATCCACCCGATCGGATAACCTCATGTGAATCCTCAACCTCAATGAATTGGCAAATTTCCTCCATTTCATCAAGTTGCCCTGAAAGAGAATATCGCCTTCCACCGCTTCCGAACTAGAACCGATCAACCGGTTTGCCTCTTCCAATTCTGCCAAGACACCCTGATATATGGTTTCCTGTCGATCAAATTTCGGATAATTGATCCCTCCTTTAGCACTGGTGGCTTCTGAATAAGGGAGATCACCATAGGCATCGGTCATAAAGGAAAACATATAAGACTTGATAACTTTGGCCACGCCTACATAGTTGTTCTGCCCCGATTCCTGCGACAATAAGATAATGTTGTTGATGTCCCTCAAAGCATGATAGAAGGTACTATAGGGATTACCCTCAGGCCCCCAATTGTATCGGTCTTCATTGGTAAACTGGATCTTCGCCGTGTACTGCATCACCACGTTACCGATGCCCCAGGACTTTCCCGCTATTTCATTGGCCGAGCTCCGGATGACCGTGGGCAACAGCAAAGCGGGAGAAACCGATTCGGGGCTGTTAGGATTGGTATTGACGGCTTCAAAATCCTTATCGCAAGCTGTTACGACCAACAAAAGCATTAAAGCCGTAAGGATGGGAAGTTTTATATACTTATTCATCGGATTAAAATTTGAGGTTCAAGTTAAAACCTATGTTTCTGGTAGAAGGGAAGGCCATGTTTTCGATGCCGGGCTGTAAGGTGCCGCCGGACATAGAGAGCGTCTCTGGATCAAAATGGGGGTTCTCTGTCCATAAAGCAAGATTACGGGCCACTACCGAAACCTTTACTGCATTGAGAGGAAGTCGCGACAATAGGCTTTGCGGAAGCGAATAGCCCAAAGTGACTTCCCTCAGCTTGATAAAGGAAGCATCGTACTTGGCCGCCTCCACATTACTGCGCTCATAATACCGATTATGCCAGTCCCTTGAACTTAATTTGATGGTGTTCGGTGTAAAACTGCCATCGGCATTCCTGATTACCCCAGGACTCACAATGCCGTTTCCTTCTTGGGAAAGATCATAGCCGTTTTCCCTTCCATATATGGTTTCAGCTAACTGACCAGAAGTACTTCCTATGGTTTTGGTCATAGAAACAACCGTTCCGCCATATCTTCCATCGAACAAAAAGCCCAGAGAGAGGCTTTTGTAGCTAAAGCTGTTCTGAATACCTACCATCCAATCTGGATTGTAGTTCCCTTGCAATTTAAGGTCGCTTCCGGTTAAGGGATAGCCGGTAGAGTTGTGGATGATCTGTCCATGGTAAGGACTGCTTTCATCTTCGACCCGTTGGAAACTCGCTCCGTAGATATTGCCCATTCGTTCCCCTACCCTTGCTTGGATGGTTGCACCGTTTCTCCCAGTCAGCGAATAGATTTCCAGCCCATCGGTAAGTTCTAAAACTTTACTCCTGTTTCTGGTAAAGTTTACCATGACATTCCAATTTAGCCCATTGGGTCTTTGTAGGGGAGTACCTGATAAGATTACCTCCAAGCCGTTATTCTGGATTTCTCCGGCATTGATAATCCTGCTGGCATATCCGGTAGCGACATCCAACTCAATGGGAATGATCTGGTTCCTCGTCCTGTTGTCGTAATAAGTTACATCAAGCCCCAATCTCCCACTCAACAGACGGATGTCGGTTCCGACTTCATAAGAAGCGGTCCGTTCGGGTTTCAAATCCGCATTGGTGAGTCTTGAGGATTCGGATTTGGCCTGTATGGAACCCCAAGCCACCTCAGTATTAAATACATTTGACAGGCTGTAAGGATCAGTATCATTCCCCACTTCCGCATAGGCAGCCCTTACTTTGACAAAGGAAAATAGCTCAGGAAGCGTCGTCATATCCGATATCACTGCACTCAAAGTAGCTGAGGGATAGAAGTAGCTGTTATTGCTGATGGGAAGGGTGCTCGACCAGTCATTTCTTCCTGTAAGATCCAGAAACAGCACGTTTTTATATCCCATCTGGGCATAGCCATAAAGGGAGTTGATACGCTTTTCTGACTTGCTCTGGCTTACCTGAAGATTGACTGCGGTATTGGTGAAGTTGTAAATTTCCGGTATCAAAAGCTCGGGAGCTACCGTTTGCGAAAACCTGTTTAGCTGGCTCATCTGGTTTCCGCCAAGGGAAACGGTATAGCTCCAGGTGGGATTATCCGTTTTGCTGTAGGTCAGCAAAAAATCCGAGTTCATTTCGCTAAAATAAATAGCATCCTCTCTGTAATTGCCTCTAGGAAAGCGCTGGGTACTGAAAGCCCTTTTTCTCTCCCTTAATTCATCGTAATAATCCAATCCTGTCCTCAGCATCAGGGTAAGGTTGTCGGTAAACTTATAGGACACCTGCACATTTCCGAATAACCGGTCCTTATCCTGGCCATTGGTATTTTCGTAGGCATTGAAATAGGGGTTGTCGTGGTAATTGTAGTTGTAGTTGAATTGCTGACGACCTTCCATTCCACGCATCCAATAGTCTCTCAAACTGCCGGTATTGACTTGCCGGCCGTACCAAATCCAGAGGTACATCAAGCTTTCCGTGCCATAGCTGATAGAGGGCCTGTTCCCGCTGTTGGAGCGGATATAGTTGGCCGAGGCGTTCACCGTCAACTTGTCGGTTAGGTTAAAACCACCGCTAAGTGCCAATGAATTCCGCTTTAAATCGGTGTTGGGAACGATGCCTTTCTGGTCCAAATTCGTCCATGAGAAGCGGAGATTGGACTTCTCATTGTTGGAGGCAATCGAAACGTTGTTGGAGAATGTGACTCCGGTTTGGAAAAAGTCGTTGATATTGTTGGGTTGGGATACCCAGGGAGTCGGGAGGATGGTGCTTCCTTCGGGGGCGTTAAGGTCGCCGCCTCTGTACCCAGCGACGTCTCTCGGAGAGTCAAACTGCGGAACGGTCAAACCCTGATCCAAGGCCGGTCCCCAGCTTTCATCCACCCCGTCCGCCGTACCGGCACCGGAGCCGTCTTCAAAGGAGAACAAACCGTTATTCCCCTGTCCGTATTTATTCTGCCAGTCCGGCAAGACCAGTGGGCGATCAAAGGTGACATTGGAGTTGATGGTAACACCCAAGCCTTGCTGTCCTTTGCCCGACTTGGTGGTAATCAAGATTGCCCCGTTAGCGGCCCTTGAGCCGTATAGCGCCGCCGCTGCGGGGCCTTTCAAAATACTCATGGACGCAATATCGTCTGGGTTAATCTCACCCGCGGCGTTGCCGTAATCCACTTCCTGTCCACCTGATCCGGATGATCCGACAATATTGTTACTGATCGGTATACCGTCAACCACAAAAAGTGGCTGGTTGGCACTGATATTTAAAGATGACTCCCCTCTGATGGTCACCCGGGTAGATCCGCCTATACCGCTGGAGGAGTTGGTGATCTGCACCCCGGCAACCCTTCCGCTAAGCGAATTGATCACATTGGATTCCCGCGCTTCAGTGAGTTGGGCGCCGTCCACTGCCTGTACGGCATATCCTAATGCTTTCGTCTCGCGTTCCACGCCTAGAGCGGTCACAATAACCTCGGTCAGCTCTTCGGTAGACGCTGCTAAGACAACGTCGATAACCGAACGGTTGGCTACCACTGTTTCCTGCGGGACAAAACCAATATAAGAAAAAACCAACACCGCTTCCGGTCCAGGCACATCAATGGTGTATTTACCGTCTAAGTCCGTTATAGTTCCCCGGCTTGTGCCTTTTACCTGAACTGTCGCACCTATAATTCCTTGGGCATTTCCCTGCTCGGTCACCCGGCCTGACACTTGGCTTTGGGCGTTGGCAGTTCCTGTAGCAAACATTATCCAGCCGATTAAGAGGTAGAACAGCCTTTTAGGCAGGATGTCGAATAGTAATTGTGTGGGTTTTTCCATGGAGATTTCAGCTATTTGATAAATTGGGTGACCTAGATATTTGGGCAAATATTCCTTTTTAGTACTATAATTTATGAAAATGGTCTATTAACTTATTATGAAAGTTACATTTATTATTTTTCAATAATTTAATCACCCACTATCAAAAATGATTCATTTAGCCCTGAACCTGACGTCGTAACGTCATACAAGCTCTCCGCCCCCTATCCACCATCTTCTCCAGACTGTTCGACCCCTACAGGGTCGGATCCCAGGACACACGCCATCGGCTACAAAGATGTGGCCCCTACGGGGTCAGCCCCCGCCTAGTAAACCGCCTGCATTGAATGAAGGCGCCGATGTACAACGTTATACGCGGCTTTGGACCTCGTATTAATCTTCACTCCTTATACAGCTCTCCGACCTCGTATCCACCCTCCCAAAACCCTAGAATAACCGATTCAACCCGTATCCACCAACTCCTCTGGACTGTTCGACCCCTACAGGGTCGGATCCCAGGACACACGCCATCGGCTACAAAGATGTGACCCCTACAGGGTCAGCCCCCGCCTAGTCAACCGCCTGCATTGAATGAAAGCGCCGATGGGACAACGTTATACTAGGTCCAAGACATCTTATCAATCTTCACTCCTTATACAGCTCTCCGACCTCGTTTCCACCATCTCTCGTCATGTTAATTCTCCGCCCCCGTATCCACCATCTTCTCCGGACTGTTCGACCCCTACAGGGTCGGATCCCAGGACACACGCCATCGGCTACAAAGATGTGACCCCTACGGGGTCAGCCCCCGCCTAGTAAACCGCCTGCATTGAATGAAAGCGACGATGCACAATGTTATACGATGTCTTGGACCTCGTATCAATCTTCACTCCTTATACAGCTCTCCGACCTCGTTTCCACCATCTCTCGTCATGTTAATTCTCCGCCCTCGTATCCACCATCTTCTCCGGACTGTTCGACCCCTACAGGGTCGGATCCCAGGACACACGCCATCGGCTACAAAGATGTGACCCCTACAGGGTCAGCCCCCGCCTAGTAAACCGCCTGCATTGAATGAAAGCGTCGATGGGACAACGTTACATGAGGTCTTGGACCTCGTATTAATCTTCACTCCTTATACAGCTCTCCGACCTCGTTTCCACCATCTCTCGTCATGCCAATTCTCCGCCCCCCTATCCACCATCTCCTCCGTACTGTTCGACCCCTACAGGGTCGGATCCCAGGACACACGCCATCGGCTACAAAGATGTGACCCCTACGGGGTCAGCCCCCCCCTAGTAAACCGCCTGCATTGAATGAAAGCGCCGATGCACAACGTTATACGAGGTCTTGGACCTCATATCAATCTTCACCCGTTATACAGCTCTCCGACCTCGTTTCCACCCTCCCAAAACCCTATAATAAGCGATTCAACCCCTTAGATGATACGCCTTCGGCTGTACAAAGGCCCGGATACCTACAGCAGAAAGGCTGGAACCAAGACCGGAATTTTTCCTTCCTGACCAAGGCACGTTCGGACTGACCCGGTCGCAGCAGTTCCAATAAACCGTACCCGTATTCAATTCCTCCATCAAGCGCTGGGCGCGGGCATAATCCTGGGAGAAAATCGCCGCCGTCAACCCATAATCCGTATCCTGCATCAGCTCTAAGGCCTCCTGGTCATCCTTCACCTTTTGTATCCCGATAATCGGCCCAAAGGATTCTTCCTTCATCACCAACATGTCATGGCTGACTTCTGTCAGCACGGTGGGTTCAAAATAGTATCCCCCGCCCTTCACCCGCTGGCCTCCAAGTGCCACAAAGGCTCCCTTTTTCAGGGCATCCCTCACCTGACTCTCCAATACTTCCACTTGTGCCCCCCTTGTCAGCGGTCCGATAAAGGTTTCTTTTTCCGTAGGCTCGCCCAGCTTATAGCTGGCCACTTCCTCTATAAAGCATTCAATAAATTCCTCAAAAATGCCTTCCTGAACATAAATCCGCTCCACCGCACAGCAGCTTTGTCCATTGTTGTAAAAGGCGCCTTCCGCAGCATTGATGGCGGCTTGCTTCACGTCAGGGACATCATCCATGATGTAAAGCGGATCCTTTCCGCCCAACTCTAACTGTACAGGCACCAGCTTGGGCGCCACCTTTTGGGCAATGTACCTTCCCGTCCCATAAGATCCGGTAAAAAAATACCCATCCAAGTCCGCTTCCAGTAACATTTCCCCCACCTCTCCGGTACCAATTACACATTCAAATACATCCTCCGGCACGCCTGCGGCCCAAAGGTATTCCCTGAACTTCAAGCCCGTCAGACTGGCATATTCGGAAGGCTTGTAAACTACCGCATTGCCCCCAATCAAGGCATAGAGGAAAATATTGTAGCCCACATTATAGGGAAAATTCCAGGCAGAAATATTGGCAATCACCCCAAGGGGTTCGTAGATAATCTGCTCCCGGGTGGCACCGTTGGTCGCCAAGATTTCTTCCTTCAACCACTTTTCCGCATGTTCCTGGAGGTGGCTGATCCGGTTTTGTGCGCCCCTGATCTCATTGAAGGATTGCTGGATAGGCTTGCCCGTCTCTGCAGTCAGCAGGGCGGCCAATTGAGCCAGGTTGTCCTGGACGAGCTCCCCGAAACGGACGATGCAGGCAAGCCGTTCGCTTACCGACAGCTTCTTCCAATTTTTCTGCCCTTCCTTCAACCGGGCCAATTTGATCTTTACTGTTTCTTCGGCATCAGCCACCAAGGTGGCGATCTCTTGTCCTGTGGCAGGATTGGTTACTTTCATCTACTTTTATTTACTTTCTTTGACATGGGTAAAAAAAACATCCAACAACCGATGCTTATCGATCAGTTGGTCACTGAGGGCATTGGAGAATTCCGGATGCCACTGCACAGCCATCACCTTGCCCTCTTCCGCGCCGGTATAGCCTATGGCTTCGATGATGCCATCTTCGGGACACACAGCCCATACTTCCAAATTTTTCCCCAAATCCTTAATGGCCTGGTGATGGACGGTGTTGACCACCAGAGGGCTGTTCCCTGCATAAAGCCTGTCCAGGAACTTCCCTTCGGTAAAGGCGATAGGGTGAAGCAATTCATCATACAGCGCCGCATCCCGGTGTCGGATGGCATTTTCCTTTTGGGTGGCGATATCCTGATAAAGCGTGCCGCCAAAATACACGTTCATCAGTTGCAGCCCCCGGCAGATGCCGAACACCGGCTTTCCTGCCTGTACAGCATAATCCAAAATCCGGAGCTCATATTGATCCCGATAGGCGTCGCCCTTCCACCTGCCTTCGAGAATGGGCTCTTCTCCGTAAGATTGTGGCGCGAGGTCATTTCCTCCCTGGAAGATGAAACCATCCATTTCCGCCAACAAATCCGTCAGGATTTCCCCTTCCAGATCAGGAATAAGAACAGGCATAATGCCTTTTTGGCCAATGTAACGGGCCATGTCATTTTCCAGGTAGTTAAGGCTTTTCTTTCCGAAAACCGTCCTACTGGGATCGGGATACATGAAACAGGCACTGATGCCGATCTTTAGCATAATTTATAGGGCTTTCAGGTACAGTTGTTTGAAATCCTCCCTAGTCACCGGTTTGGGGTTGTTGGGGTGACAAAAATCGGCTTCCGCCAAATCCGCCAAGACCTCTATATGTTCCATTTTGACACCGAGTTCACTCAGTTGCCTTGGAAGATGAAGTTGATCATTGAGGGCAAAAAGGTAGTCGGTCAGCTTGTCGCCACTATGGGCACCCAGGCCCATAACATAAGCCATCTGGTCGAACTGCTGCTCACAGCCGGCATAGTTGAAGGCCATGCCATAAGGCAGATTGACCGCGTTGGCCAAGCCATGATGGGTGTCCAGCAAGCTGGACAAGGGATGGGCCAGGCTATGTACGATGCCCAGGCCTTTTTGAAAAGCCACCGCACCCATGAGGGAGGCGATCAGCATCTTGCTTCTAGAGTTCAGGTCAGGCTGATGGGTGGCATCGACAATGGATGAATGGATCAGCTTGATGCCCTCTAGGGCGATACCGCTACACATGGGATGGTAATTTTTGGCCAGGTAAGCCTCTATATTGTGGGTCAGGGCATCCATTCCCGTGGCCGCCGTCACAAAGGCGGGAAGCTCCATGGTGAGCAGTGGATCGGCAAATACAATCTTGGCCAAAAGGCTGGGAGCAAAGAGAATGCGCTTGCGCTTGGTTTCATCCTCGGAAATGATGGCGCTTCTTCCCACCTCGCTACCTGTCCCTGCGGTGGTGGGCACGGTGATAAAGTGCGGTATTTCCTCCGTCACATATTGGTCACCGCCCAGCAGGTCGTCATAGTCAAACAGGTCCCGGCTGTGGTTGACCCTTAAGGCAATGGCCCTGGCCACGTCCATGGCGACGCCCCCGCCGATGCCTATGATACAATCCCTGGAAGTGCCGTGGTACAGATCTCCCCCTTTGAGCACATCGGATTTGACCGGGTTCTTGTGCATGTCGCTGAATACTTCCACCGAGACGCCCTTGCTGCTCAGGTCGCTTTTTATCTGGAGGAAGAAAGGCAGTTGGGCCACCATGCCATCCGTCACCAGCAGCGGTCGGCTAAGCTGGTGCTGGGCCAGGTAAGCTGGCAATTCGTCGATAACGCCCGCCCCAAATCGGATGGCGGTAGGGAAATTATAGGTGAATCGGTTGTTGAAGTTTGTCATTTAGTTAATAGTGGATAGACCATAGTCCATGGCGGGTTAGGTTTGTTTAAAGTTGGGTGTCCGGTGTCAGATGTCGGAAGACCGATGTCGGGTGTCGGGTGTTTGATTTCGTGTTTCGATGTGTTGACTTTTAGAATATTAATTGCTTTTGTAATCCTATGTTTTCGTTCTATTGTCTTTCTACTTGTTACTTTTAACATTCAACCCCTCCAGGGTTGCTAGAGAGAGAGAGGTTCTTTGTCCCCCGGGTTGTACCCGGGGTTATTGTTGTTGAAGCCCTTCAGGCTTCTGGGATCGAGGTCAGATGACCGATGTCGGGTGTCGGATGCCGATGACCGATGTCGGATGTTGGATGGCCAAAATCCACCGTCGTCCGTCGTCTGTGGTCCGTGGACCATCGACTATCAACTATGAACCATCAATCATCAACTACCGATGGCCGACGTCTTATCATCGAGGCCGGACGTCTATGTTCGGCTACTCCCGTCTTCGGTCTTCCGCCCTTGTTTATGTCTTGCTACTTGCCTTTCTCCACATTCAACCCCTCCAGGGTTGCTAGAGAGAGAGGTTCTTTGTCCCCCCGGTTGTACCCGGGGTTATTGTTGTTGAAGCCCTTCAGGCTTCTGGGATCGAGGTCAGACGACAGATGCCAGATGACCGATGTCGGATGACCGAAATCCACCGTTGTCTGTCGTCCGTCGTCTGTGGACCATCAACTATCGACTATCGACTCCCCTCTATATTATCTCAAAATACCTCTTCCTCTCCCAATCTGTCACCTGGGAGCAGAATTCCCGCCATTCCCATTCCCTAGTCTGGGTGAAATGCTGGACAAAGGCCTCTCCAAACAGCTCCTGGGCAATAGGGGAATCCTTCATCATGGCCGTGGCATCTTTGAGATCGGTGGGAAGGCTGCCGTTTTGGTAATCCCGATAGCCGTTGCCTACCGTGTGGGGCACCTTTAATTCCAAGTTATGCGCAATACCGTATAAGCCGGAAGCCAGACAGGCGGCCATGGCCAAATAGGGATTGACATCAGAGCCGATCACCCGGGTTTCCAAGCGTGCCGCCTTGCTGCTACCGCAAAGCACCCGCAAAGCCGTGGTGCGGTTATCCACGCCCCAAGTCAAGGTCGTGGGTGCCCAGGCCCCTTCCACCAGGCGCTTGTAGCTGTTGACCGTCGGGGCATATAGGGGCAGGATATGCGGCAGACAATGGAGTTGCCCGGCCACATAGCTTTTCATCAGGCCGCTCATTTTTAAGGGATCGGCAGCATCGTAAAACAGATTGTTGCTTCCTTCCCTGTCCCAAAGGCTTTGGTGCACATGGCCCCCATTGCCGGGCAGGGATTGGGACCATTTGGCCATAAAGGTGGCCATCACGCCGTGTTGATAGGCAATTTCCTTTACGCTGGTTTTAAACAAGGTGGCTCGATCCGCCGCCGTAAGGATATCGCTGTACTGGATGGCCGCTTCATACACGCCAGGGCCGGTTTCCGTATGTAATCCTTCCAAAGGGATATCAAACTGTCCGCACTGATCAAACAGGGCATTGAAATAATCCCTTTTGAAGGAAGATCGGAGGATGGAATAGCCAAACATCCCCGGCGTCAGGTGCTTGATGGGCTCCAGGCCATTGTCCTCGATTTCCTGCGGAGTGGACATAAAGTTAAACCATTCAAACTCTTGGGAAAACATAGCCGAATAGCCCATGTCTTCGGCCTGTTGCCGCACAGATTTCAACAACCCTCTGGGGCAGGCAGCCAGCCGCTCTCCGTTGGGGTGGCAAAAGTCTGCCAAGAAAAAGGGAAGGCCGTGGCCCCAGGGGATCCGGCGGTAGGTATCCAGATCGATATAGGCATCCGCATCCGGATAGCCCGTATGCCAGCCGGTGATCGACACATTGTCATAGGACTTATCCCCGCTGTCCCAGCCAAAGACCACATTGCAGAAGCCCATCCCCCCTTCGGCTACGGAGAGGAACTTGTCCAGCGAAATGACCTTTCCCCGCAAGACGCCGTCGATGTCCACCACGGCCAGCTTGACCTTGTGATGGCCGCTCTCCCGGAGTATTTCCGCCATTTCTTTTAATTTACTCATGATACAGGTTGTTTGACAGTGGTTTTAGGTTTGTACAAGAGGGCAAATACCCCATAGCTCCCCAACAACATGATAAAGTACAGCAGGGCAAGCATAGGATTATACACCATCATGGCAGCCAGGGCCAAGACGGCAATGATTAGGGCCGTGGCCGGGAAAAGCGGATAAAAGGGTGCCTTAAAAGGCCTTTCCAGTTCCGGCTCTTTTCTTCTCAGGGCAAAAAAGGCGATCATGGCAATGATATACAGTCCCAAAGCCCCGAAGACCGCAATGGTAATGATCTCCCCCGTCCTTCCGGTCAGCAAGGCAATGATGCCGATCAGCATATTGAACACCAGTGCATGGGCCGGCGCCTTGGTTTTGGGATTGACCTTTCCGAAGATCTTGGGCGCATAGCCCATCCGGCCAAATTCAAAGGTAGAGCGGCCGGCAGCCAGGATAATGCCGTTGAAAGAAGCCACCAAGCCAAAAAGCCCGATAATGATCAAGGCATGGTAGATCCAGTGGCCAGTCCCTACGACCTGTTCTATGGCCAGTGGCAGGGGGGAATCCGAGGCGGTCTCGCTTCCGCCTGGATAGACGATGCTTTCCCATCCGCCGACGCCCACCGCCGAGGTGAAGGTGAAAAAACAAAGCACCACCAGGGTAAGCAGCGCGGTCCCAAAACCGATCAGGATATTCCTCTGGGGATTGATGGTTTCCTCCGCCACATTGGCTACCCCTTCTATGGCGAGAAAGAACCAGATGGCAAAGGGGATGGCCGCAAAGACGCCCAGATAGCCATTGGGCAGGGCATTTTGCTGGAGATTTTCCCATTTGACCTCGGGAAGGCTGACACTGGCAAAAAGGACCAAGCCCATCACCGCAATGATGGTAATCACCAATTCAAAGGTTGCCGCTACCTTGAGTCCGGCAATATTCAATCCCGTAAAGACCAGATAGGCGGTAATGGAAATCATCAGCGTATCGATCTCGGGAAAAAAGAGGTGAAAATAGGCCCCGATGGCCGAGGCAATCGCGGGCGGGGCAAAGATAAATTCAATGTTTTGGGTCATGCCGGCGAGAAATCCCAGGTGCTTGCCCAGGCTCCTTTCGGCATAGGTAAATGCCCCACCTGCCCGAGGGATGGCACAGGCCATTTCCGTATAGCTAAAGGTGAAGGTAATGTACATGATGATGATAAAAAAGGTCGCGATGGCAAGGCCCAGTGCGCCGCCTTCGGCCAACCCGAGGTTCCAGCCAAAGTAATTGCCGGAGATCACATAGCCCACCCCCAGGCCCCATAGCATAAAGGGGCCGAGCGTCTTCTTGAGTTGCGTATTGTTGTTTTCCACGTTTTGGATACTGGTTTTGCTGTCCCATGGACCATTGAATATAAACAAAAAGTAAAAGAAAAATCCCAAGACGCTCATTTTGAAGAAAGTTTATTTTGGCAGTCCTTATTACCCCAGTCTAAAAGTTGTCAAGGAAGAAAGTGGAAAGCATCCCCATCGCAGCCACCTCAAAAGCCGCTTGGCGGAACGCCAGCTATATGATAAAAGTCATGAATTAATATTTACATTATTTTTTCTTGTGGCAAATCAAAAAACTTTCAATATATTGGTTGCGACTTTTAGCACAGAAAAGAACTAAGCCAACAAAATCTGCGAAATTAAGATAAGATCTAAGCTTTTTCCGGGCGAACATGCAATAGATCGACTGACGCAAAGCTTCCTTCTACGCTCACATATTTTGGAAAGGGGATGGATTGACAAGCAAAAACATTGATCAAGATGCACTTGATAATAAACTAGTGATAAGAGATTAACGACAAATTATAGTGCAACGCCAGCTGTTTCAGGTGGATAGGCGGTATACTGTTGTGAATATAGGATTACGAACGAGAACAGGTAAATGAAGAATATCTATATAATATTAGGAAATGGGTTCACATTGGATTTTCTCAATAGCATCGGAAAACTTGATGAAATAAATGCTAGGAACTTGTTTAAAAATGGAGAGAAGGTTCCTTGGCCAGGAAATAATCAATCTGGATTTCTATCGTACAAATATTGTCCGAATCTCTGGAATTTGGGAGCACGGCCCAACTCAGATTCCAGCCAAACAATTGAACTGATTGAAGATATAATTACTTGCGCTAACATTTTGCAAAAAAACAATCGTGATGAATCGAATATTTATATAAGAGCTTACCGCGAGCTATCGACATATTTATATGCTCTTTTTGTTCATTATGATAGCCAAATTGATGTACCGAATATAAATCTTGAACATTGGGGATGGACATCCTACTTTAAGAAATTGAATGATTCATCGGAAATTGAAAAAGTTCACATAGTTACCTTTAACTATGATATTTGGCTAGAGAAAGTTCTTCAAAAACTAAATATAGATTTTGACATAGCGTGTTTTAATGACTCAGACTCAAAGTTTAAACTCTACAAACCGCACGGATCAATCAGCTTCGTGCATAATGTAAAAAAGGTTGTAGAAGATTTCAAAATTGATTACGACACAGACACAAATGACGGGAACATTTCAGAATTTAAACTTAAATATTCCGGACTAAACGGTTTAAATAAAATAAACGCAATAATACCGCCTGCCGGTGACTCAAGCCGATTGGATTTCAAGTGGGCAAGTCAAGTAAGAGAAGCTGCTATTGAACAAGCCAAATCATTAACAGAATCAGATGAAGTGATATTTTGTGGAATGTCATACTGGCACGTAGACAGGTTTGAAATTGACTCGATACTAACTAATATTTCTCCAACAATTAGTAACGTACGTGTTATAAATCCCAATCCCCCAAGAATTTTGAATGCAGTAATGACAACCCTATTTAAAAATGTTATTTTCTATAGTGACTGTAAATCTTTAAGCGAATGACTATGAACGTATTAGAAAGAAATAGTAATAACATTAACATTGCCACCTTCTGGGAAAATCATCAACTTAGAAAATATAATTTTGAACCAGACTACCAACGTCCATCAGATGTTTGGTCTTACTCTAAGAAGTCATTTCTAATTGACACTATTTTAAAGAATTTTCCAATGCCACCGATATTTTTGCATCAACATATTGATACTGAAACAGGAAAAACAATTTATGATGTGATCGATGGAAAACAACGTCTTACAACAATTATTTCGTTTATACAAAATGAAGTAAGTGTACCAGATGATTTCAGTGATGACACCTATGGGGATGAAACTTTGAACGGATTATATTTTAAAGATTTCGAAGGAAATGCGTTCTCCGAATGGAAAAAGATTTTTTGGAAATACGAACTAACTATCGAATATGTAGATACAGATCAAATTGATATAGTCAACAATATATTTGATAGATTGAACCGAAATGGTGAGCCCTTAACTAATCAAGAGCTACGGAATGCAAAATATCACAACTCAAACTTTTATCAACTGATAGAAAGGTGTTCAAATATTGATTTTTGGCAGTATCCTCTATCTAAACTTGAGAGAAATAGACTAGAACATCATGAGTTTATTTCAGAGGTTCTATTTGTTGTTTTAGAGAATCAATTATTTGCAAGTGATAGGACTGAAATTATTGACGAATTATTCTCCAAATACGCAACATCACCTCTTGATAACATTGAAGAAGTATACAATGAGTTTGAAAGCATAACAGGAATTATTCAAAGCTTTAGTCTTGATCTTGAAAAGTATAGAATATTCGGCGTAAGTCATATGTATGGATTATTTGGTCTCGCTTGGCATATGTTTGAAAAAGGAATACAAATTCCTGATATTAACATTCAACTAGACAATTTTTATACTGACTTAAGGGAAAAAAATGATAATCCTTGTGCTACGGATTACCAAATTTCAATGAATGCGGGAACAAAGAGTCGTGCAAGAAGAATTAGAAGAATAAATGCTCTATTAGAATATTTAAATCAAGAAAAAATTCAATAAAAACGGTATGGGATGGGTGAAGTGGTAGATCGAAGAGATGTGGTTCTACGGAACTTTATGTTACACGCACAGGTAATTCTCCTATTTAGCTACTGGACATACACGCAAACCGTTATAGGGCATTTTAGAACGTCTCGCTGACATACATTAATTAAAAAAACACAACATGAATTTAGGAAAACCCATTTTAGAAGAGCTTTTTAATAAACAAATTAGATTTAGAATACCTGTTTTTCAGCGACATTATGTTTGGAATGAACAAGACCAACTAATGCCGCTATGGGAGGACTTTTTAAACAAATACAACGAACGGAAAAACAAAAAGAAAATCCATCCTCATTACACCGGGTCAATTGTTCTTTTTCATGAAAATACAACAACAAGTACCCTATCCTCATACAGTGTTATTGATGGCCAACAACGCCTAACAACATTTCAGATTTTTATTGCAGCCTTTCGAGAAGTCTGTAGAAAAAATCTAAATGATGAAAACCTAATAAAGGAACTAGACAAATTCCTTTTCAATGAAAAATCATTTGGAGACAAAGATTACGAATTGCAAAAATTTAAGTTAGAGCCCACCAAATTCAACAAGGAAATATTCAACACTATTATCTCAAGCACCTACCAAGAAGTTGACGAACTACTTGTACTGCCAGTGTTGTCGGAGTATGGAATCGGACACAAGACGTATAGACAAATTGCTAAAAATAGGAATAAACTTTTAGGTGCTTATTTATTTTTCTATGACCAATTAAACGATCTCATTTCCGAAAAAGAAGGTGATTTGACAGAACTAATCACTCAATTTCTTTTAGTATTAAAAAGAGATTTTCAATTTGTTGAAATTGGCTTGACTCAAAATGATGACCCTCAAATGATTTTTGAGACAATGAATGGCAGAGGAGCTTCATTAACAGAAACAGACCTGATAAGAAATTTTATTTTTATGCGGGCAAATAGTAATGAAGAAGACCTTGATAAAATATATGAGAAATATTGGGACGAGTTTGACGACTCTGAATCGAAATTTAGGTGGCACCAGAAAACAAGTCGAGGGAGATATTTTGAAAGTAATTTGCAGTTCTTTGTTATTGATTACCTGACACTAAAACTTCAAACAGAAATAAGATATGACCAAGTGTTTTATTACTACAAATTATTTGTAATTAACCAATCAAACTTTCTAAATGTAGAGCAAGAATTAGCGGAACTCAACAGATACAGTAAGATATTTAAGAAACTTGTAAAACCAGAGGGAAACACACCATTCAACCGTTTAGCTTCGAGACTACTGGATATGAGCATTTCTACTATCTATCCACTAATCCTGCATATTGAAGGTGACGCTGACATTACTATAGACAACAAAGATAAAATCTACTCTTTTTTGGATTCATACATAACAAGAAGATTCTTATGTGGTTTCACGACAAAAAATTACAACAATGTATTTTTGGAATACTTAAAGTTCTTAAACAAAAACAAAGATGCTGAAGCTTTCAAAGAGCTGTTAAATTCAAAAACATCTGAGACGAATCTTTGGCCAACAGACAATATCCTTTTAGAGAAGCTACTTGAAAGACCTTTATACAGAGAAGAAAAAGGTAAGTCAAGAAGTATTTCAAATATATTATTGGAAGTTGAGAAATCCATTCGTGGAAGCAAGCAAGAACATGTCGAATTTTTAAATTCTGGTTTGACAATAGAGCATATATTACCTCAAAATTGGTTTGAATATTGGCATTTGGACGGTGACGTAATATCAGAGGACGATTTTAGAATTTCAGTTCACGCTGTGATGACCGAAACTGATAAAAATGGAAAATTTCACAAAATCGAAAACAGAAACAAAATGCTTCATACAATCGGCAACTTAACAGTTTTAACAAGTTCCTTAAATCCAGCTGTTAGTAACTCTTCATTTGATATGAAAAAGCAAGCAATTGCCCTTGAATCAACAGTTATACTCAACACATACTTCCAAGACAAGCCAGTTTGGGATGAAGAACAAATTCAAAAAAGGAGTCAATATCTCTATGACCAAATCAGCAAAATATGGATTGCATAAAAAGAAAACTTCTATAAACGAGTAGACGGTTTAGCCAGATTTTCACTGAAGAGATACGTCTCTCACATCTACGTGTCTCGAAGATTGGGACAGTTGGAACGGGTCTTGCCTAGGATTAAAGGAAAAGAATCCTTAACTAGGCTACCTAAACGGAAAAAACAACGATAGTAAGAAATTTAAAACATACGGATATATTATGACTTTAGTGCTGAAATCAACAATAAAAAATGTAACTGGAGTTACAAATACTGAACTCCAAAGAATTTGTGACTATTTGCAAGGTGCAGTTTATTGTTGGTGTAAAAATAGATCTGGAGAATGGTTCTCAGTTAGAGAGCTATTTGGAGGAGAAAATTTTGACTGGAAAGGAACGCCAATGATTGTATTATTTAATAAACACAAAACTAAAGGAAAATCTGATGCTGTTGCTATATCTCATGCAGGAAGGGATGCAGGATGGATTTTAAAAAAGGTATTAGAAGATGACCAACGGGAATTCGAAACGAAAAAAGCAGAGCTCATTCGAAAATACCGATGGAAGGATTAAAAATATCACAACCAATAAGCTGCCCAGTCAGGATTTTCTTAATGATGTGTGCCTAAGGTGCGCCGCCAACCAAAAGGCAGGCTAGCCTTGGATCATGAACTTTTTGTACCCCGAATTATTCACACCTCGCCCTCACCTACCCCAAAAAGGGTACTCCCGATATACCCCCTCCCCCATCGGATCCCGAAATTTCGAGATCAGACTGACAAGCGAGGGGATCGGAAGCCATAGTCATCCGGGATCAGGAGGCCGGCTGTTCTCACGCTACCCAGTAAAGTCTTCCCCATTTACTCCGACGTCGGCTTACTTCTCTTAGGTGCTCCCGGCATCCATATATCTCCCCTTGGGATCATCGTGCGCTTAAGGGACTTTCACCCGTTGGAACGGTTGACTTTTTGACTTATATTCACCAGAAATTCCATTTTGTTTTTATCATGTATTTAAAAAAGACCAACCGATTGCGATAAAATTCTTTAGAGGGCCATACGAAAGCAAGTTTCTGCAGACCTTGGATGATGAAGAGCTAGGTGGTGGGTAGGCGATTAAATGACAACCAAGATTAATGCTTCAAACGTGTTAGAATTAAAATATTAACAGAAAATAGGTTCAGCAAATAGCTGGCTTAAGCTATCGAAGAAACAAAAATGGTGGTAATCGGGATTTAGCTTGCGATTGGCATCCATCACAAGAATGAGCCGCGCAAAGATCACACGAAAGAATAAGAAAATAGGCTTAAATCACTAAAGAATGGAATATCTTAAACAAATCGGGCAGCTTAATGCGCTATACGTATTTTGGTCATCGCTAGGCCTCTTTGTTATTATCTTCGTTCGGTATCTCATCTTAGCCGGGGTATATCACCATTTCTTTCATCATTGGCTGAGGGACAAATATCGAAAGCGATTTCTAAGTATTTCAAAATTAAGTAGCCAACAGATTAAAAAGGAGATCTACCGATCGGCAATCAGTGCTGCCATCTTTACAATTCTCGGGATGGGGATGATTATCTTGTGGCAGCAGGGACAGACAGCAATTTATACAACCTTTGATGCATATCCTATTTGGTATACGGCGTTGAGTGTACTGCTTGTGCTTATCATCCAGGACACCTTCTATTACTGGCTTCATCGTTGGATGCACTTACCAAAAGTTTACAGATTGATTCACAAAGATCATCACACGAGTTTACGAACTTCAGCGTTTACCTCATTCTCCTTTCATCCTTTGGAATCTCTATTACAAGCCATTGTCTTACCTTTATTGGTCCTGTGGTTGCCTTTGCACATTGATGTCATCCTATTTATTCTGATATTTATGACCTTTTCGGCAACCATCAACCACGGGGGTGTGGAAATTTATTCCGCCAAATGGGCCCGGTCCCCGGTAGCAAAATGGCTGATTGGGGCCACGCATCACGATGACCATCACAAAAAGTTCAACTATAACTATGGGCTCTATTTCACCTTCTGGGATATTTGGATGGGTACCGAGACCCCTGATTTCAAGGAACGTTTTGAGAAATTTACTACAAAAGACGACGCTGACTAAATAGCAGCTGCGCCACAAATACTGATTTTAAGCACATCAACGTTAAGCGTCTCCCGCTTTTTCATCTGGCTTATCTGGTGGCTACCTTTATCTTGACCCGCTATATTGATCTTGCCAGGGGCTAAATAGCTAGCCGGAGAGATCCAAAGAAGTACTTCCGATGTGAGGGGTATTTCGGAACCCCACGTGGTAAGTTCTTAACTCGAAATTTCGACCTCCGAGGCTATTGAAGGAACAGAAAAGACGATTTTTCTGCCTTTCTTAGTTTTCTTACTTCCTTTGACCATCTCGCCAGCTGAGTTAATTGACAATAAGAGATATCGATATTAGGACTACGTCTTTCCGTTTGATTGATAATTGCCAATATCGCTACTAAGGTTTCGGGGCTACGCCCTTGCTACTGCGCAGATAGTCAGAGAGCACCTTCAACAAGCCAAAGGATAGCAAGATTGAACTTCAGGTCTTTTTGCTATTGTTATTTAAACCAATTTTAGTAATTTCAAACATGGCCACATTGAAAGAGCGATTGATCGAAAAAATACAACAAGTAGATGACCCGAAGACGCTCGAAGAGGTCTATCGGTTGCTTACCATTAATTTTGAAGAGGAGATTTTTCTATTGTCTGACGACCACAAAACAGCTATCTACGAAGCGGAAGAACAGATTAAAAACGGCCAATCTTTAACGTCCGAAGAAGCTCATAAACAAACGGAAGAATGGCTGAAAAGAAGGTCATCTGGTCAGTAAGAGCACAGAATGACCGGTATAAACTCCTAGACTATTGGATTAACAGAAACAAGTCCACTTCTTATTCGATAAAGCTTAACAAAGCCTTTATTGAAGCAGAACGACTTATCGCTGCACATCCCGAAATTGGAAAACCGACCGATATAGAAGATATCAGAATAAAGCTAATTCGTAATTGCCTGATGATCTATAAGATATCAGATGATGATATTCAAATTCTCACACTGAAAGATGCCAGACAGCATCCAAATGAAGTGGAAAAAGTAATCCAGAAACGTAAGTGACCGCATCATCCTTCCATGACCAAACTGAATTTGACCCTCTTGATGCTCTTCTCTATCACCCAGCTGTTGGCCCAAAAGACAGAAGTGGTTTACCTCGACGAGAATAGCGTCACCTCCAACTTTTATACCCTACTCCACCCGCCGGATCCTCCAAGGGGCTATGTGCTGATCCTGCCGGGATTGGGACAAAGTGCGGAGATGGCTTTGATGCAGACGGACCTGCCGCGAATCACGGCCCAAAACGGCCTGCTGACCATCATCCCCACCTTGCAGGATGGCGTGATGTCCTTTGGGGTAGAGGGGGCTTCGCAAGCGTCCCTGCACAGGATCATCGAAGAGGTGAGGAGCAAGCATGATCTGGCCGAATTGCCTTATTATATCGGCGGCTTTTCGATCGGTGGCAGCGCCGCGATCAAATACGCCCAAGATAGCAAGATCAAACCTAAAGCGGTCTTCGGCATCGACCCGCCCCTGGATTTTGAACGCTTTTACCGTTCCTGTCGAAGGGACATCCGCCTGTCGGTAAACCGGGAACCCAGCGAGGAAAATGTGTATATGGAGGTAAGGATTGAGAAAGAGTTTGGCGGTACACCGGACAGCGCCTTAGCAAATTTCCATCAGATGTCCCCCTATTCCTTTTCGGACCACAGCCAGAGGGCAGTCAAAACGATCCTTGACCTGCCGATCAGGATCTATTCAGAGCCGGATATCGATTGGTGGCTGGAGGAGCGGGATCTTGACCTGACCGGTGTCAATATTACCGAATGCTCTGCCATGATCAACGAACTCCGCCGCCTCGGAAATAGTAAGGCGGAATTGATCGTTACCGCCAACAAAGGATTCCGGAAGCCCCAGAATATCCGACATCCCCATTCCTGGAGCATCGTGGATAATGAGGAGTTGGTGGGATGGCTGTTGGCGCAATAATAGGAATTGCTAAGGACAGCGGCCACAATTTTTCAAGTACATCAACCCAACATCATGAAGATATCGAAAGGACAAGTGTGGGATTACTTTATACTGGCAGCAAGGCTGTTGCTGGCCTGGACTTTTCTCCAATACGGCTACAGCAAACTGACGGGAGAACAGTTTGGTCTGGATGAGCAGATGATGGCGACACCTATCCGAGAGCTGTCTCCTTTTGATGTGTCCTGGTACCTTTTTGCCTTCGAGCCTTTTAATTCCTTTGTGGGCGTCTCGCAGATCATCTGCGCGATCTTATTATTGGTCAACAGGACCACGATCCTGGGCGCTTTCCTCTTTCTGCCGATTATCACCACCATTTTAATCATCGATCTCAGCTATATGCCAGCTGTAATGGCACAAAGTTTCGCCTGGCGGTTGGCCTTGCTGATCAGCTTAGACCTCCTGATCCTCTGGCATTACAAAGACAGGCTGCTGATTGTCTGGGACGCGGTGGTACGACAGATTAGCACCCGATTTAGCTTTCCTTGGTGGGCTTATCTCTTGCTTCCCATCATCGTATATGTGATGGAAGTATCCCTGCTGGTTCCGGAGTTGCTCTTTCAATTTATCCTTCACCTCATGCGGTGAGGGATTTGTTTTATAAATGATAATTTATCTGATGTTAGTATGATTTGGCGAACACATTGACCGTGCTTAAATGATCAGTACCAGCCCAATAGGATTTGCCCGGGAGAAAGATCACCGGGAAGAAGCTAGTCTGCCTTAATAACCGCATTATGAACAAACAACGCATCGACAAGAGTGAATTTATAAAGCTGATCGGAAATTGGAAAACCGAGGGGCAGATCCTTGCAAAAGGGCAGGAAGCGGAGAGTAAGATCAGCGGAACGGATAATTATGAACTGATTCTGGACGACTATTATATATTGCATCAAGCCGATGTCTGGATAGGTGAAAGCCGGGGAAAGACTTTGGAGCTGATCAGCCTGGGAGACAATCCCGATCAAGCGGCTTTTTCCTATTACAATAACCAAGGTGAATCGGGGCAAATGAGGGGCAGGCTGAAGGACAACAGGTTGACCCTCGAAGGGGACGGACTGCAGTTTGAAGGGCTATTAAACAATGAAGGGAGCGAGCTGACAGGCGTCTGGCGGCTGTGGGATGGTCAGGGACAATGGGTGGATTGGATGGAAATCAAGCTGAGCAAAGCGAGCCCGGAATAAAGTGGCCGCTGTCCATCTTACTGAATGCGCCACATTTTTGTTCTGCGGAAATTACAATATTTGCAAGCGGTTTGAAAGGCCGGTGGATTGTTTACATTTTACCAAGCGTGGCCTACATGCTGCAAGTGCGCCTTGCCTCTATATGTCGCAAATCCACATCTTTGAAAATTTTGCATCAATCTTGCTACCTACTTGAAGAGAAAAATTGTTCACCTCAACTTGTAGAAATGATGGGAATCAAACCAGGACCAAAAAGAATAGCAAAGTCAACAGGGAAACCTGATAAACGTCAGCATGACAACAAAGAAACACCAAAAAACAATCCCGCTTTGAAACCTCATAAACATAAAAAAGGAGACTAACTCTATTGGTTTTCTTTCAATATTCTAAGGTTCGCGCGTGAATTCAACACCTGAAAAAGTTCACCACAAATATCAGGGATACGCCCCTCTTGCCGAAGAGTTTAGGCCATTTTGCTATGAAGGAGCTAGGACTACGCCCCTGCTGAGTCGATTCGACTCTCTCTTTATGTAATGTAATCGCTATGGCATAAATCGAACGGATTCCTCGATGGTGGCGTGGATTTGATCGGCAATTTCAAATTGCAAGGGAAAGAAGGGTGGAGTTTAAAAATCACTGGTGCATAGCTGCACCCATGTATCGACTTAGGCTCATTTATGCCATGTATAAGTGGAAATCACGTAAAATGTGTAATTTTCAAATATGATCTCCGCAGCCCAAAAAAACATAATTATCGATATTCTAGTCACGCATAAACCGAGAATGGTGGGGATTTTCGGATCCTATGCCCGTGGAGAAAATGACGAAGACAGCGATTTGGATATTCTCGTTGATTTTGAGGAATCGTTGGATCTTTTGGAGCTTATCAGCTTAGAACAGGAATTAACTGAAAATCTCGGTATTAAAGTGGATTTGATAACAGTCCACTCTTTAAGTCCCCAGCTAAAGCATTACGTGGAAAAAGATCTTATTCCCATAGCGAAATGACGAAGATCCCAATTTTCTACCTCAAACACATTCATGACTGCATCAATAAAATTAAGGAATACACTCAAGGTGTCAACCAAAATGACTTTTTGAAAAATTCTCTCCTACAAGATGAGGTGATCCGAAATTTGGAAATCATCGGAGAGGCAACCAAACGGCTAGATCAGCAATTCAGATTTAAGTATCCACGGATTGAGTGGAAAAAAATTGCAGGCATGCGAGACAAACTCGTTCACGACTATATGGGGTTGACCTTCTCGCAGTTTGGGGAGTTGTAGAGAAGATCCTTCCAAATATGGATAAACAAATAGAGGATATCATAGAAAAAGAAGAAGATGGCGCCGGGAAGCTATAAACACAGCGCATCCTCTAGATGCTGAAATCTCCAACCTTGTAATAAACGTAGGCCTCTGCGAACCAAGTAAAATGTCCTTCTTATGAAATATACAGAAACAAAACCAGGCGCAGGACTAGAGGATTTGATCCACTCTTATTGGGAGCTGAAAGAAGGAGAACAAGACGGGCGATGGGAGCGGAATTTTCCGGATGGATGCGCAGGCTTGGTCATCAACCTGGGAGACACTTGTTTGACAGACAATGGCGAGGTGGCAATGGAGTATGGGAAAACTTATGCGGTCGGTGCAATGACGACCTTCAAAGACAGCTATATCCACAGCCCTACCCATTTAATGGGAATTTGTTTAAAGCCTGCAGCCTTCGCCAACTTTTACAGCTATGCCCTTCCCCATCAATGGACCAACCATACCGTGGAGCTGGAAAAATCTCTTTCCTTCGATTTCGGTAAAATTAGGGATAATGGTCTTGATTACCTCAACCGTTTTTTTATCGATAGGCGAACAAGGAAGTACAGTCCCCTGCAGCCCTTTATAAAAGAAATCCATACGGCCGATGGCCAAGTCCATATAGTCGAACTAGCAAAAATGAATGCGGTGTCGGTGAGACAATTAGAGCGTGTCTTCAAAAAATATTTGGGGTTATCCCCTAACGAATATTCTAACATCGTTCGTTTTCAGAAGGCACTGCGTCTTATTAAAAATGCCAAGGGAAGCCGGAGCTTGATGGACATTGCTTTCGAATGCGGTTATTATGACCATTCGCACCTCAGTAACGACATCAAGCGGAAGGCAGGATGCGCTCCTTCATTTCTTTAAGCCGTCGCATTTTTACAAAGCATCACCTACGGCGCTTGCTTAGCTTTGGGGAACCAATAAATAAAACATATGCGCAAACTATCCATTTTCATTGCAACCAGCGTGGACGGCTACATCGCCAAACCCAATGACGATCTGAGTTTTTTGAAACTCGTCGAAAAAGAAGGTGAAGACTATGGCTACGCCCAATTCACGGACACCATAGACACCCTGATCATCGGCAGGAAAACCTATGACTATGTGGTCAAGGAAATCGGTCCTTCCCATTACGATAATGGGGACAGGGAGGTCTATATCATCACCAGAAGCCCAAGACCTAAGGTCGGAAAGACCAATTTTTACACCGGAGATCCGGGCGATCTGGTCAGGCAACTGAAATCCAGGGAGGGCAAGGACATTTACTGCGACGGCGGTGCAGAGGTGATCCATGAACTGCTTAAACAGGACCTGATCGATGAGCTGATCATTTCGATTGTACCCATTTTGTTGGGCAGCGGAACGAGGTTGTTTAAAGACGGCAGGCCGGAATTGCCCCTAGAACTGGTAAGGACAGAAACATTTGATACCGGATTGACGCAGGTCCATTACCGGCGGACGAGGTAATAACCGGAAGGTTGCAGTCCCCTTCCGGCAGTGAGGAGCCCAGCATCAATAGCTTTTTTAAGATATAATCCAACAGCCAACTGAATGCCTATGAAAATAGCAGTAGCCCAAATCCGGCCTATTAGAGGCAATATGGCCGAAAACATTTTGGTGCACAAAAAGGCAATTGACCTGGCTGTTGTCCACCAAGTGGATGGTCTATTTTTTCCGGAACTTTCGCTCACAGGCTATGAACCGGCGCTTGCAAGGGAACTGGCAAAAGACCCAAACGACCCACTATTTGACCAGTTTCAAGAGATCAGCGACGCCCATGGCCTAACCCTCGGAATAGGCGCACCGACAAAGGCCGATTCAGGCATACGAGTCAGCATGTTGGTTTTCCAGCCAAGCCGCCCGAAGCAGGTATACTCCAAACAACAATTACATGCTGACGAATTGCCCTACTTTGTAAGCGGCAAGGAACAAATGATGTTGACGGTCAATAATGAGAAGGTTGCACCGGCCATTTGTTACGAAAGCTTGCAGACAAGTCATGTCGATACAGCCGCCGGACTCGGCGCGGAAGTTTACATTGCAAGTGTCGCCAAATCCCAAAACGGGGTTGACAAAGCCATAAAGCATTATCCAGCCATCGCAAGGAAATACGCCATGCCTGTGTTGATGTCGAATTGCCTAGGTTTTTGTGATAACTTTCTCAGCGTTGGCAGAAGTGCTGTGTGGACAAAACATGGTCGGCTGGCCGGACAACTTGACGATAAAAATGAAGGGATTTTGGTTTTTGATACCGAAACAGAAAAAGTTGTTGAAGTAATGTTATAGACATACCCAATAGCAAATGCTCAGTAGCAGGTACCAGTCTCCCCGTTCTTGGTGTATCGAATTTCCCAAGCTAGGTTTATTGCATCTACGCCTTTTATTGCCAAATTGAGTTCCCAAGCTTCAATGCGTATATATTGTCAGCATAAACCATTTGATTAATATCTATTAACAATGTCCTACAATATCCCTAAACATCTCACCGGCCTTACGGAAGAGGAATTAATAGCTTCACGGAATAAATTCGGTTACAATCAGGTAGATCCCGGAAAGAAGTCGAAATGGTACCATTTGCTGATGGACATCTTGAAGGAACCCATGTTGCTGTTGCTGGTTGCCGTAGCGGCCATCTACGTCATTGTGGGGGATTATGGAGAGGCTCTCTTTATGTTCGGCGCCATTATAGCCGTGTCTGGGATTTCCTTTTACCAGGACAACCGCAGCAAGAAAGCATTGGAAGCGCTGGAAAAGCTGAACGAACCGCTCAGCACCGTTATACGGATGGCCAAAGTGGCACAAATCCCCACCCATGAAATCGCCGTGGGTGACCTCTGCATCATAGAAGAAGGGAAGATGATCAATGCCGATGGACGGATCGTCCACAGCAATGATTTTTCGGTGAATGAATCCGCCCTGACCGGAGAGAGCTATTCTGTTTTTAAAAGTGCTGAGACCGAAGACAGAAAAGTGTATAGCGGAACCTTGGTCGTATCGGGCTTGGCGGTAATGGAAGTGGAAAAAATCGGGGGACATACCAAATTGGGGGAAATAGGCCGTTCCATCCAAGATATCAAAGAAGAACATTCCCCACTCCAGATTCAGATCACCCGTTTCGTTCGTGGCATGGCCATTATCGGCGTGGTGATTTTCCTGATGGTCTGGCTCTACAGCTACCTGCAAACGAGAGACATTGTGGAAAGCCTGCTGGCTGGACTAACCCTGGCGATGTCGGTCCTGCCGGAAGAAATCCCGGTGGCCTTTACTACTTTTATGGCATTGGGAGCTTGGAAACTCATGCGGGAGGGCATTATCATCAAACGCAGCACTGTAGTGGAAACCCTGGGGAGCACGACCGTGATCTGCACCGACAAGACCGGTACCATTACCCAAAACTCCATGCAGCTCAAGGCACTATATGCCCAAAACTCGGGGAAAACGTATGACCAAGACAATTTTGATGCAGCCGAGCTGGACGAACTGACCAATTTTGCGATGTGGAGCAGTGAGCCGGTGCCTTTTGACCCCATGGAAAAAACGCTTCATCAAGTGTATGAGCGGACACAGGCCAGCGACCGGAGAAAGGATTTTCAGATGATACACGAATATCCTTTGGAAGGCAAACCGCCCATGATGACGCATATCTTTGAAAACCGGAGGGGCGAAAGGATTATTGCCGCCAAAGGTGCCCCGGAAGCGCTATTGGCCGTTTGCCAGCTTTCAGAAGAACAAAAGGACAGGCTTCGACAAGAGATAAAGAGTTTTGGGCAACAAGGCTATCGGGTATTGGGCGTGGCCAAAAGCAATTTTGAAGGGAACGGATTTCCAACTGAACAGCAGGATTTGCCTTTTCAGTTTTTGGGCTTGACGGTGTTTTATGATCCACCCAAAAAAGGCATACAGGAGGTGTTTCAAAAAATCTATAAGGCTGGGATCAAGGTCAAAGTCATTACCGGCGACAATGCCGACACGACCCGCGCCATCGCCCTGCAAGCGGGGATCATCAGCCAAGCCCCACCTGTAGAAGGAAATCAAATTGTCCATAGCACGGAAGATGAACTGATGGCGTTAGCCGAAAGCAGCAGCTTGTTTACCCGCATGTTTCCCGAAGCGAAACTGGCCATTGTAAAAGCCCTGAAACAGAAGGGCGAAGTAGTCGCCATGCTGGGTGACGGGGTAAATGATGCGCCGGCCCTGAAATCCGCCCATATCGGCGTCGCCATGGGAAACAAAGGGACAGAGATCGCCAAGGCGGCGGCTTCCTTGGTCATTACAAATGATGATTTGGACAGATTGATCACAGGGATAGCCGCTGGGAGAAGGATATACGCCAACATCAAAAAAGCCATCCAGTATATCATTTCCATCCACATTCCGATTATCCTTACGGTATCTTTGCCCCTGTTTCTGGGTTGGATTTATCCCCATATATTCACCCCGGTACATGTCATCTTCCTGGAGCTGATTATGGGCCCCACCTGTTCAATTGTGTATGAAAACGAACCGATGGAAAAAAATACGATGTTGCAAAAGCCAAGAAAGATCACCGAGACATTTTTGAATTGGAAAGAATTGGCCATCAGCATTGTTCAGGGCTTGGTCATCACCCTGGGGATCTTGTTCATCTATCAATATACCGTACAGAGCGGCGGCAATGAAGAGAAAACAAGGGCCATGGTATTTACCACCCTGATTTTAGCCAATGTATTGCTGAGCTTGGTCAACCGTTCCTTCTATTACAGCCTGTTCAATAGCTTCGGCAATAAAAACAGCCTGTTTCCGATGATCATCGGACTGACTTTGGCCTTGCTTCTTGCCATCCTGTATGTGGCCCCTTTTGCCAGCTTTTTCCGTGTGACCAGCTTGAACCTTGGGGAATGGGGAACCGCATTTTTGGTGGCGGCCGTTTCAGTCCTGTGGTTTGAAGTCTTTAAATGGACGAGAAGAAAAAAGGTTAAAGAGGCATCGGCGGAAGCGCCCTCGGAGATCGCCCCGCTTGCCAGCCATACCGGTGCTTAAGGAAAAAGGGGAAGTTGTTTTATATTGAATCGCCAAAAGCTTGTTGGGTTTTGGTGGGGAGATCCTGCAGCCTGCAAGTTGGGAATCTTCCCTAGTTTGAAAAAGACCATTTATGACAGAAAAGGAGAAAATGCTCAACGGAGAATATTACGATTCAAGAGATCCTGAATTGATTGAAATATACCATCATGCGCGTAAATTGTTGAAACAATACAACCTCCTTGATTCCGAGTTGATCCAACAGCGAGAGCGGATTTTGGGAGAACTGTTTGGCTTCAAGGGCGAGGGCGTTTGGATTGAGACCCCATTTTTTTGTGATTATGGAGAAAACATTTCCATTGGAGAAAACACCTTCGTCAATACGAATTGTATGTTTTTGGACAACAATAAAATCACCATCGGGAAAAACGGATTGATTGCACCTTACGTGCAGATTTATACCGCCATCCATCCCGTCAAAGCCTCCGAGCGGATCGTTGACAACCGCTATCTGACTTCCACAAAGCCCGTCACGATTGGGGACAACGTGTGGATCGGGGGCAATTCGGTCATTTTCCCCGGGGTAAGCATTGGGGATAATGTTACCATTGGGGCGGGAAGTGTGGTCACGAAAAGCATTCCCGATAACGTTCTGGCTTTCGGCAATCCCTGCGAAGTAAAAAAAGAACTTTGAAACCCTATGCGGCTACTTTCCATCCGGATGTAGCCATATAGGGTGTTTTCACACCTTACCGGCTTTACCTCCACCTTATAATTATAGATTATTTTTCAAAAGGTCAAGCTAGGCTGTTTCCATCGGATTAAAGTAAGTTCTCATAAAACCAGCATGTAAACGGCGGCCAAGGCTTGGATTAGCATGCAATTATCTCCGGATCGCTACACCAAAAAGCGTTGGCCTTTTCAACAAAGCGTATTCGGACGTTTGAACAAAATCGCACAGAGAGATCCTCTCTACATTTGTTTCATCAACAATTTAAACCAACAAAAAGATGGGACAAAACAATTATCAAGGAGCGTTGCAGCAGCCGATAGGTTCTGGATTTAACGCCACATCAACCGCAAGGGAGGTCATTCAAGGCATTGACCTGAGCGGAAAAATCGCTATTGTAACAGGTGGCAATACGGGCATCGGGCTGGAAACCACCAAAACCCTCGCCGCCGCCGGGGCGACCGTGGTCGTTCCGGCAAGAGACGTCAACAAAGCGGAGACCAACCTGCGTGGAATCAGCGGTGTCGAAATAGAGGCCATGGATTTGATGGATCCCCCGTCCATAGACCAGTTTGCCGAAAAGTTTCTGGCATCGGGCAGGCCGCTCCATTTACTCATCAACAATGCGGGCATCATGTGGGTGCCGCTACGCAGGGACAGCCGGGGTATAGAATCCCAATTGGCGACCAATTATCTGGCCCAGTTTCAGTTGACGACAAGGCTTTGGCCTGCGCTCAAAAAAGCCAATGGTGCCAGAGTGGTCAATGTATCCTCCCAGGGACATCAATTTGCCCCCTTTGACTTCGAAGATCCTCACTTCCAGCACCGGGAATACGAAACCCTACAAGCCTATGGCCAATCCAAAACTGCCAGCAATCTATTAGCCCTGGAATTGGACAACCGAGCCAAAGCCTTTAATGTACGGGCCTATTCCCTGCATCCCGGTGCCATCCACGGAACGGAGCTAGGCAGAGAGGCCTCTTTGGAACTGTTTCAGCAGATGGGTTTCTGCGACGCTGAGGGAAATCTTTTACCTGAAGTGATCGCCTCTTTAAAAACAATCCCACAAGGTGCCGCAACCACCGTCTGGTGTGCCACCAGCCCGGCACTTGATGGCATTGGAGGTGTATATTGCGAAGATGCGGATATCGCTGCTTTATCTCCCAACGGTGCGGTATCAGGGGGCGTAAAGCCCTATTCGCTCGATGAGCGCCATGCTAAGCGGTTGTGGAACCTGAGTGAAGAAATAACAGGCATCACTTTCCGATTGGATTGATATGTTCTTTATCCTGCTATTTTTGTAAGATAGAAAACCCGCAAAGGATGGAATATAAGGCAAAATACATCACGGAGGACATCAAACTTTCCTGCTACGAGGACAAGTTTTTTAAATCGGATATCATGTTCGACCACCATATGCTGATTTGGTTTATTTCCGGTGAGACGAAAATTATCCAGGCTGATGCAGCTTATGTTTTCAGAAAAGGTGAGATCTTCTTAATTCCCAGAAACCAACTGGCCACGATCATCAATTATCCCAAAGACGGGCAGCCGCATAAAACGGTAGTGATGCATTTGTCCACCGCTAGGTTAAGGGATTTTTACTCCCGTCTGGAGGTCAAACCGAAGGCTTTGGTATCACAGAAGATCTATTGCTTCAACAGCTATCCTTTGCTGAAAAGCTGTCTTGCCTCATTGGTGCCTTATTTTGAGATGAAAGAACTTCCTGAAGACATTGCTTCGCTGAAGATCACCGAAGCCATCAGTATCCTCAGGACGATTGACAAAGGGATAGACCATGTATTGGCCAATTTTGAAGAGCCCGGAAAAATTGATTTGGCCGGCTATATGGAAAGGAACTTCATGTTCAATCTGCCATTGGAGAAGTTTAGCTACCTGACGGGCCGCAGTCTCACGACCTTTAAGCGGGATTTCGGGAAAGTATTCCATACCAGCCCCCAAAGATGGTTGACGCAGAAACGTTTGGAGCTCGCCCATTATCAATTCGTTGAAAAGAAAAAGAAACCTATAGACGTTTGCTACGAAGTGGGATTTGAAAACCTGTCCCACTTTTCGTATGCTTTCAAGAAACATTTTGGCTATGCTCCCACCGAATTGACGGCACAAAGTCAGCGGCCTGACCGACTTTAAAAAGATATGGAGAAGTAAATCCAACCGCCCAGGGGAGGAACCCCCCATTGCGCCTGATAAAGCTTGGCCTAAAGCCAGGTAAAATCCTTAGGCGTTAACAACCCGAAGCTGCCATCATTGTGCCTCGACCAGTGGATTTGCAAACCTTTGTTTGTATATTTGCCAAACAAATCCTACAAGCCGATGAAGTTATAATTTCTTTCCCCAGATAATAAAAAGCTCTTCCGCCAAGCGGTCGTGCTATTTTATTCATTTTTAAAGAAAGAAGTTATGTTGACGCTTCAGAACATTTCCCATACCCTTCCTGACCATTCTATATTGCTGGACCATATTCAGCTGACGGTCAATCCACGGCAAAAAGTAGCCTTGATCGGCAACAATGGCTCTGGAAAATCCACCCTCTTAAAAATCATCGCCGGGCAACTCCAATCCAATGAGGGAGAGGTAATTCTTCATGCTGTGCCCTATGATGTTCCACAACACTTTGGGCAATACAACCACCTGACCGTAGCGCAGGCACTGAAGGTGGAACACAAGCTCGATGCGCTAAGAAAAATCCTTCAGGGCGAGGTGACGGAGGAAAATTACGCCATTCTTGCCGAAGACTGGACCATTGAGGAACGCTGTTTAGAAGCCTTGCAACATTGGCAGCTTTCGGACATCGCGCTTTCGCAAGAACTGAACAGCCTAAGTGGCGGACAAAAAACAAAGGTTTTCCTCGCAGGTATCATGATCCATCAGCCGGACTTGGTGCTTATGGATGAACCCAGCAACCATCTGGATCTTGCTGGCAGACAGCTTTTGTATGATTTTGTAAAAAACACCCCATGTACCTTGGTGGTAGTAAGCCATGACCGGAAGTTGCTGAATCTTTTGGATAGTATGTATGAATTAAGCAAGTCCGGAATAAAGGTCTATGGCGGTAATTATGACTTCTATGAGGAACTAAAACAAATAGAAGCAAAAGCCCTGAGCCAGGACCTACAGAGCAAGGAAAAGGCGCTTCGCAAGGCCAAAGAAAAGGAAAGAGAGACCATTGAGCGCCTGCAGAAAGCCGACAGCAGAGGAAAAGGCAAGCAAGAAAAAGCCGGGGTGGCGCGTATCATGCTCAACACCATGCGGAACAAAGCGGAAAACAGTACGGCGAAAACGAAAAGTGTACATGCAGAGAAAATCAGCGGAATCGCCCAAGATTTGCAGGAACTTCGGGCCTCCCTGCCGGATCTTGATAAGATGAAGTTGGGCTTTGACGATTCGGCATTGCACCGGGGAAAATCCCTGTTAAAAGCGGACAACATCAACTTCCGCTACGACCATAAATGGCTTTGGAAAGAGGGCCTAAACCTCCATGTCCACAGTGGCGACCGCATCAACCTAAAAGGCGGTAATGGCTCCGGGAAAACCACTTTGATACGGCTCCTCTTAGGCCAGCTTGCCCCACAAGCAGGAACCATCTACAGTAGTCTGACCGGTTCAATATACATAGACCAAGATTATTCTTTGATTGACAATACCCTTCACGTGTACGAGCAAGCCCAGCATTTCAATACTGCCACGCTGCAGGAACACGAAGTGAAAATAAGGCTCAATCGTTTTTTGTTCAGCAAAGACGACTGGGACAAATCCTGTAGTGCCCTGAGTGGCGGTGAAAAGATGCGGCTGATACTGTGTTGCCTAACCATCAGTAACCAATCGCCTGACCTTATTGTGTTGGACGAGCCTACCAACAACCTGGATCTCCAGAATATCGGAATCTTGACCGCCGCCATCCAAGAATACCAAGGCACTTTGCTGGTGGTGTCTCATGATGAGAACTTCCTGAAACAGATAGGTGCTGAGCAGATCGTTCAGCTCTAAGCAGTACTTCTTTGGCTACAGATCAAAGGCTGTGATGATGGCTTGCTAAGCTCATGATGTCTAGGTCCTGGCGTGTTTTGACTATTGTTATTGACGGCATACTGCTTATGCGCTGCCGACGACATACAAAACTTGCCTTAGGATAAGAACCTTAGCAATGGATTTTGCTAAATTTATAGTCTTTACTACACCACAGCATCAATGAACTAAAGTAGACTTTGGCTAATCTCGCAGCGGAAGATTTAGATTGCACTCCCGATTTTTATGCTAGGAACGCTCCCAAACTTCCCTTTTTTTGCTGCTATCCCAAGGCCCAGTTACCAAATCAACACCTCATCTCTGACAAACCTATTCTTCTCGTTGTTTTTGAACAGGTTAAGGATCGCCGAAAACTCATGGGTGTTACCGGGGAGCAGGTAACTCTTGGCGATCGGGAATTCGTACACATAACCCACTCGCATCCTTTTGGTGAGAAACCCGAACTGGAGATTATTGGCATAATCAAATCGGTGCCCCCCTCCTACCCAAATTTTGTCCATCAACAAAGTTTTGATGGATAGCTCCATCATATTGGGCAAGTCTTTACGGCTTCGGAAAAAAGCATTGGTGATGATTGCCAAATCGGGATTCAGTTGTTCCCGGAAACCCATCTGAACCAACTGCTCGGCCGGATAGCCATCCATAAATGCCTCTCCCCTTTTAAGCTTGCCTCCATTTGCGCGGTGCATGGAATAGGATAGGTAGTATTTCTTATGCGTAAGCGCCATGCCAATATTTGCATCTAGCACATGCATATTGGAGAATACCCCATAATATTGCTCTAGGGTTGGATCATTGAGTTCCTCGGCGGACATGGCATTTCCGTCCAACCGAATCGTCTGATAGACCACCCCAAGACCAAGCCTCAAGTTGTGGTTTTCGGTCAGCCGAACCCGGCTTGCATAACTGAGCATCAGTTCATTCTCGCGAAAAGCACCATACGTTTCATGAAGCAGGTTGATGGATACAGCGTTCTTTCCCATCAAAGCGGGATCCACCTCTCCGGCCACCTCCCCAAAATCTATTTCAGTACTGAAAAAATAGGTTTTTGGAGCCCCCTCGATTCCGGACCATTGATTTCGCACAAATCCACGAACCGCCGACCCTTCATATCCGGTCAGGCCAGGGTTGAAATAGCTTTGAAAATGGGAAAACTGGGACACATTTTTTCTTGATTGGCCAAAAGACGTTCCAGTCATTAAAGGCAAAGCAATGAGTAAGAAAAGACATTTAAAATTTTTCATATAATTTCAATGGTAAAAATCTTGAAGTTTTTTTTTAAATAAAACCAGGGGCGGGGAGCTTCTCCCCCAAGGCCCTAGTTCTTCAACAAGGTCAAAATACCCCTTCTTACTGTTCCGGTTTCTTTCACCTCCACTACCCAATAATAGGTGCCGGCGGGCATGGTTTTCCCGTTATTCGTGCCGTCCCATCGCCTGTCAGCATCCTCTGTATAGAAAAGCCTTTCACCACTTCGATCGAAAACCTGCACCCTCACTCCTTGGAAATAACGGAGATCCGGCACGCCCCAGGTGTCGTTGACCCCATCTCCATTTGGCGTAAAGGAGGTGAATATTTCAAGCTCGGAGATATTGGTTCGGCCTCGGTGGATGGTGAAAGCCTTTTCGAATGCGTTGCCGTCACGATCTTCAACCCGAATGATTACGGTAAATTGGTTGGTACCAGACGCCTTTTCCGCACTGCTCCAGAACAATACCCCTTCTTTTATTTCAAAGTGGTGATTGTCTCCCGCACCGGGTACGAGCGTGATAATATAATCATGGTCGGTGGGATCGATAACGGTCAGGTTTCCGATCATCTGGAAATAGTTCTTAGGATCCGGATCAAACCCATTATTGCTAAGAATAACATCCTGAGGACCGGTCTTGGCCAAGACATGTACTTCCAGTGTTGCCTTTAAATCAGAAGGATTGAGGATACCTTCAGGCAAATTCAGCGTTCCATTGAGGATATAGCTTCCGCTTTTGAAGAGGTCCAAAGGCGATTGGTCCCAGCTGACTCCGAGTTGCACCACCTGTCCGTCCGCGGTAACCACATCTACGCTGGCCGGCAGCACCGGAACCACAGACCAGGGAATGGTAATCAAATCAGCAGCTGAGATCAGGATCAATTCAGCTGGGATGATCTCGAATTGAGCGGGGCTAAATTCCAATAGGTAATTACTGCTGGATTGCAGGGTACCAAGGCTAATGCTATAAGTCCCTACCTTCTCGCCAGATTCCCTCATGAGCTTACCGGTTAGTTCACTTATTTGGTCAGTGCCTTTTAGACCGGTCACCCCAAAGGTCAGTCCCGGATCTTCCGCTCCAAAGATTTTGGTTTGGGGATTGGACTGGATTAGCAGGGTCGCCTTGGTAATAGTCAAAGATCCGTTCACCAAAGTGATCGCATAGTTAGGATCCGCACCACCGCTTAGGGTCACGGGATAGGTACCCACCTTTGAATTGGCAGTTGCTGTTGTCACGATACTTGGCTCCGTGGCGGCTTTGGTATCTCCATTGACCAGACCGCTGTAAGTAAAGGTCAGCATAGGATTTACGTCGCCGTAGACTTTGTTTTTGTCGGTTGCCCTGATGGTCAACTTCGCCTTTGTGATCTCCATTTGGGCCATCAGCTGCAAGGCATGGTAGTTGTCACCGGTGATCGTTGCCGTTACTGTTTGGGTGCCCACATCCGTTCTGGCGTTGTCGGTATAGGCTACCGAAGTTCCTTGAGGCAAGGTGCCTGTTATAGTAAGCGACTTCGCCAGACCGTCATAGACGAAACTTTGGTCATCAAAGGCAATTCCGGTAATTGTCGCCGGAGTGATCGTCAACTCCGCTGTCAGTACCAAGGTGCTGTAATTATCACCTGTGATGGATGCCGTTACTGTTTGAGTTCCCACATCCGTTCTGGCGTTGTTGTTATAGGCTACATCAGTGCCTAGAGGAAGTGATCCTGTAATAGCAAGTGATTTGGCCGCACCGTCGTAGACGAAACTCTGGTCTTCAAAGTCAATCCCAATGATCGTAGCCGGAGTGACCGTCAGCTCAGCAAAGACTTCCAGCGTGGTGTAGTTCGATCCGGTGATCGTAGCGATAACCGTTTGGGTTCCAACCTCCGTGCGGCTGTTGTTGGAATAAGCCACACTAGTTCCGGCGGGAAGTGTTCCAGTGATCGCAAGTGACTTGACCGAACCGTCGTAGACGAAACTTTGGTCATCAAAGGCAATTCCGGTAATTGTCGCCGGAGTGACCGTCAAGTCCGCGGTTAGTTCTAACGTGGTGTAATTGTCGCCGGTGATCGTAGCGGTCACCGTCTGTGTTCCCACATCCGTTCTGGCGTTGTTGGTATAGGCTACCGAAGTACCTGGAGGCAAGGTGCCTGCAATAGCAAGCGACTTCACCGAACCGTCATAGACGAAACTCTGGTCATCAAAGGCAATTCCGGTAATTGTAGCCGGAGTGATCGTCAAGTCCGCGATTAGTTTTAACGCGGTGTAATTGTCGCTGGTGATCGTAGCGGTCACCGTCTGTGTTCCCACATCCGTTCTGCTGTTGTCCGTGTAGGCAACCGAGGTGCCTTGAGGCAAGGTGCCTGTGATCGACAAAGACTTCGCCGAACCGTCATAGACGAAGGCATCATCTTCAAAGTCAATTCCCGTGATCGTCGCCGGAGTGATCGTCAGCTCAGCAAAGAACTCCAGCGTGCTGTAGTTAGCTCCGGTGATCGTAGCAGTCACGGTTTGCATACCCACATCCGTTCTGCTGTTATTCGTGTAAGCCACATCTGTACCCTCAGGAAGCGTTCCTGTGATCGCAAGTGAATGGGCAGTTCCGTCGTAGACAAAGCTATTGTCAACGAAGTCTATTCCGGTGATCGTCGCAGCTGTAACCGTCAAGTTCGCCGTCAGTACCAAGGTGCTGTAATTATCACCCGTGATCGTGGCCGTCACCGTTTGGGTGCCAACCTCCGTTCTGCTGTTGTTGTCGTAAGCCACATCGGTTCCCTCAGGAAGAGCTCCCGCTATTGCCAATGACTTGTCCGAACCGTCGTAGACAAAACTCTGGTCATCAAAGGCAATTCCGGTAATTGTCGCCGGAGTAATCGTCAACTCCGCGGTCAGTTCTAGCGTGCTGTAATTATCACCTGTAATGGTGGCGGTTACCGTCTGCGTACCTACATCCATTCTGCTGTTATTCGTGTAAGCTACCGAAGTTCCTAGAGGCAAGGTGCCTGTGATCGCCAAAGACTTCGCTGAACCATCATAGACGAAGGTATCATCCTCAAAATCAATTCCTGTAATCGTCGCCGGAGTGATCGTCAGCTCAGCAAAGAACTCCAGCGTGCTGTAGTTAGCTCCGGTGATCGTAGCGGTCACCGTCTGCGTGCCCACATCCGTTCTGCTGTTATTCGTGTAAGCCACATCTGTACCCTCAGGAAGCGTTCCTGTGATCGCAAGTGAATGGGCAGTTCCGTCGTAGACAAAGCTATTGTCAACGAAGTCTATTCCGGTGATCGTCGCAGCTGTAACCGTCAAGTCCGCCGTCAGTACCAAGGTGCTGTAATTATCACCCGTGATCGTGGCCGTCACCGTTTGGGTGCCAACCTCTGTTCTGCTGTTGTTGTCGTAAGCCACATCGGTTCCCTCAGGAAGAGCTCCCGCTATTGCCAATGACTTGTCCGAACCGTCATAGACGAAGGCATCATCTTCAAAGTCAATTCCCGTAATCGTAGCCGGAGTGATGGTCAGCTCAGCAAAGAGTTCCAGCGTGCTGTAGTTCGATCCGGTGATCGTAGCGGTCACGGTCTGTGTTCCCACATCCGTTCTGGCGTTGCTGGTATAGGCTACCGAAGTACGTTGAGGCAAGGTGCCTGCAATAGTAAGCGACTTCGCCACACCGTCATAGACGAAGGTATCATCCTCAAAGGTGACTCCCGTTATCGCAGCCGGAGTGACCGTCAAGTCCGCGGTTAGTTCTAACGTAGTGTAATTGTCACCGGTGATCGTTGCCGTTACTGTTTGAGTTCCAACCTCCGTTCTGGCGTTGTTGGTATAGGCTACCGAAGTACCTTGAGGCAAGGTGCCTGTTATAGTGAGCGACTTGGCCGAACCGTCATAGACAAAGGTATCATCCTCGAAAGTGATTCCAGTGATCGTTGCCGGAGTGATGGTTAGCTCGGCAAAGAGTTCCACCGTGGTGTAGTTCGATCCCGTAATCGTAGCGGTCACCGTTTGGCTGCCCACATCCGTTCGGGCGTTGTTGGTATAGGCTACCGAAGTACCGGCAGGAAGTGATCCGGAAATCGACAAGGACTTCGCCGAACCGTCATAGACGAAGGTATCATCCTCAAAGTCAATTCCAGTGATCGTAGCCGGAGTAACCGTCAAGTCAGCAAAGAGTTCCAGCGTAGTATAGTTCGCTCCGGTGATCGTAGTAGTCACCGTCTGCGTTCCTACATCGGTTCGCCCGTTGTTGGCGTAAGCGACCGAAGTTCCGGCAGGAAGTGATCCGGAAATCGACAAGGACTTCACCGAACCGTCATAGACGAAGGTATCATCCTCAAAGTCAATTCCAGTGATCGTAGCCGGAGTAACCGTCAAGTCAGCAAAGAGTTCCAGCGTAGTATAGTTCGCTCCGGTGATCGTAGTAGTCACCGTCTGCGTTCCTACATCGGTTCGCCCGTTGTTGGTGTAGGCAACCGAGGTGCCTTGAGGCAAGGTGCCTGTGATCGACAAAGACTTCGCCGAACCGTCATAGACGAACGCATCATCCCCAAAGGTGATTCCGGTGATCGTTGCCTGAGTGATCGTCAGCTCAGCAAAGAGTTCCAGCGTGGTATAGTTCGATCCCGTAATCGTTGCGGTCACAGTCTGCGCGCCCACATCCGTTCTGGAGTTGTCCGTGTAGGCTACCGAGGTGCCTTGAGGCAAGGTGCCTGCAATAGCAAGCGACTTGGCAGAACCGTCATAGACGAAGGTATCGTCCTCGAAGTCAATTCCAGTGATCGTAGCCGGAGTAACCGTCAAGTCAGCAGTCACCTCGAGCGTGGTATAGTTCGATCCCGTAATCGTAGCGGTCACCGTCTGGCTACCCACATCCGTTCTGGAATTGTCCGTGTAAGCTACCGAAGTACCTATAGGCAAGGTGCCTTCAATAGCAAGCGACTTGGCCGAGCCGTCGTAGACGAAGGTATGATCCTCTAGGTCAATTCCCAGGATCGTTGCCGGAGTAACCGTCAAGTCAGCAGTCACCTCGAGCGTGGTATAGTTCGATCCCGTAATCGTAGCGGTCACCGTCTGGCTACCCACATCCGTTCTGGAATTGTCCGTGTAAGCTACCGAAGTACCTA
>Ga0233380_1000062_pt1 | contig 64865 bp, 71 predicted proteins | sample ElkDunMinimDraft_9_FD_191541 | JGI IMG/M metagenome (GOLD analysis project Ga0233380, IMG submission 191541) | Fecal eukaryotic communites from dung pellets of Tule Elk in California, USA - Elk Dung F36 | ecosystem: Host-associated > Mammals > Digestive system > Large intestine > Fecal | place... | reverse complement strand
CTTCAACAAGCTCAAGCATTTCCGGCGCTTCGCCACCCGGTTCGACAGGCTCGCCCGCCACTACCTCGCCTTCGTCCATATCGCCGCTTCCATGATCTGGATGCGGTGAATGTCGATTCGGCCTAGCTCAAACAAAAACCCCGGACCTTGCGGCCCGGGGCTTCTGTATTCTTCGGATCCGGGTCTCGCCTTACCGGCGCGCCCTGTCGATCTTTACTGGTACGAAATTCGAAGGGTGGCTTACAACGCGGTCGCCCGCCCCATTCGTGTTCTTCGTGTTCACCAGCATTCCGCCCCAGAGCGCGAAGCTCATCATGGCGTGTTGGAGATTTCTGTCTCTGTCGTTCATCTGTGATGTCTCCTTTCGTTGAACGATGAAAAGAGACACGTCGTGCTGATCGGGGGTCTCACCGTCATAGTCGTTTCGCGTCATGGTCAAGGTAGTATGGTTACGCGCGAATTGCAATCCTTTTTACTCCGCTACCGGATCATATTTCGCTCAGATGTCATCGAACGCCTCTTCCCCGCCTTCAGGCCCACCGCGCGCGGTCAAAACGCCGTGCGTGCAGGTGTGCATTGTCGATGGTCCGAGCGGGCTTTGCCTCGGCTGCTACCGCACCCTGCAGGAGATCGGCGGCTGGAGCGCCCTGACCGACGACCGCCGCGCCGAGATCACGGCCGAGCTGCCCTCGCGGCGGTCGCGGATCGATCCGGGGAAGCTGGGCGGGTAGGGATTGGGGGTTAGGGATTAGAAGGCGCGAGGTTGGGGCGCCGGTGGTTGCGATGGGGTGACCGGATCTCTAATCCCTTCGCTTAACTCCCTATCCACCATCCTCCTTCACCGCATCCCAACAGGGCGTGTGCGACAGGGGAGGGGCCGCAGGAAGCGGTGGTTGCCGCGAGTACGCGTGTTCATGCGTTTCGACCTGTCCTCCCTCGGGGTCGTGGCCCTGGCTGTCGCCTCGTCGTTGAGCGTCCTTTGGTGGATGGATCAGGCGGGCCTGCGCGGCGAGGCCAAGGCCGCTGAGCGCCCCGCCGTCCACGCGCCGGCCAGCGGCGTTCCCGGTCAGGTGCTGAAGGCTGCTGACGGCCACTACTGGGCCGAAGCAAATATCGACGGTCACGCCGTCCCGGTCATGATCGACACCGGCGCCAGCGTCGTGGTCCTGACCCCTGCCGACGCCGGCCGTCTGGGTTTGCGTCTGAAGCCCGCTGATTTCAGCGCCACGGTGACGACCGCCTCCGGTCCCGTCCGCGCCGCTCCCGTCCAGCTTCAGGCCGTCTCGGTCGCCGGCGCTCAAGTGGACCGCGTCGAAGCGCTGGTCGTCGAGCAGGGCCTGCCGCACTCGCTGTTGGGCATGAGCTACCTTGGCCGCCTCTCGGCGTTCACCGCGACTCCGGCGGCGCTGACGTTGCGACCGTAGGAAGGGCGTAGGGCTTAGGAATTAGGAATTAGTGGGATGGCTCCCACGGCACGCACCGCGCCCCTAATTCCTAACTCCTAAGCTCAAACCGCCTTCACCACCACCGACAGCGCCGTCGCCACCATGTAGACGGCGAACACCTTGCGCAGGACGCGCTTGTCGAGCCGGTGGGCCAGCTTCGCGCCCCAGGGCGCCACGGCGGTGGTCAGCACGCCCATGACGATGGCCGCCGGGATATTGATGTAGCCGATGGAGAAGGGCGGGCGACCGACCGCGTCCCAGCCGAACACCAGGAAGCCGAAGGCCGCCGCGGCGCCGATGGCCACGCCGAAGCCCGAAGCCGTCGCGACCGCCTGATGGATCGGCCGCCCGCACAGCGTCATCACCAGCCCGCCGAAGCTGCCGCCGCCGATCCCCATCATGGCCGACAGCCCGCCGATGGCCGTGCCGACCCCGCGCCGCGCCCAGCCGGTCGGCATGTCCTTCGCCAGGGTGAACCGCTCGGGCAGGAAGCCGAGTTGCAGGCCGATCAGCGCCAGGCAGACGCCGTAGACGACGGCCAGCCCCTCCATCGAGGCGACCCCGGCGATGGCCGCGCCGACCAGTCCACCCAATCCGACCCAGGGCGTCCAGCTTTTCAGCACCGACTCGTCCACGGCCCCGTGGCTGCGATGGGCCTTCAGGGATCGCAGCGAGGTGGCCACGATGGTCAGCAGTGAGGTGCCCACCGCGACGTGCAGATTGCTCTCGCCGCCGACGCCCAGCACCTCGAAGGCGTAGAAGAGGGCGGGCACGATCACCGTCCCGCCGCCGACCCCGAACAGCCCCGCCACCAGCCCGCCCGCCAGCCCCGCCGCGACCAGCGCCGCCAGCAGGATCAGGATTTCGGACAGGGGGAGGGCGGTCATGGTTCCGGTCTAGCCGTCGGGCGCGGGGGCGAGAAGGGATTAGGGATTGGGGATTAGGCGCGGGAGGAGCCCCGGGGGCGGGCGCATGCTTCCCTAATCCCCAATCTCTATTCCCAATTCCCTCTGCTCAGTCCGCCAACCAGAACAGCTCTTCCACCGTCACGCCGAGCGCGCGCGCCAGCGACAGGGCGAGGATGGTCGAGGGGATGAAGACCCCGTTCTCGACGGTGTTGACGGTCTTGCGAGAGACACCAGCTTTCTCGGCTAGTTCCGCCTGCGTCAGTTCCGCCGCCTGCCGCGCCTCCTTCAGGCGCGATGCCAGTCGCGGATCACCCATCGTCGCCCAGACCCTTGTCCGCCTGACGATGCAGCCAGACGAAATGAACGCAGGCCACGCTGCCGCCCAGCCACAGGGCGAAGGGCAGCACATAGGTCAGCATGGCTGGGGCGCTGAAGCTGATCAGGAAGGCGGCGGCGCCACCGGCCAGCAGGACCCAGAAGCCGGATGCGGTCGCCCGCGCCCGGAAGGCATGGTTCAACTCGCGGTCCGGATCGTCGCGCAGTTGCTTTCCCTGGGGCGCCCAGCCCATGAGGGTGGCGGGCGAGACATAGAGCCAGAGCAGGACAAGAGACGCATAGGCATATCCGGCGAAATGGTGTTCGTCTCCGAATGCACTGACCGCCTGCATGGTCCCCCAGGCGGTCCACAGCAAGCCGGCGACAACATTGCTGACCAACTGCCAGCTCAGGTTGGGCTCAACCACCGGCTTCCCAATGCGGCCGGTGTCCGGGATCGGCTCCGGCGTGTAGGTCAGCGCCGATCCGCCGAGGGTGAAGCCGACGACGAGGCACATGATCAGCGAGGTGGACATCTCCACGGTGTCCAGCAGCCCGTCATGCCACATCCATACCGGCAGGCCGGCGCAGATGAATGACATCACGGCCACGAGGGCCAGGCCGAGTCTGATGCGCGGGGCGCTGCGCCGTTTCTTCGAGTCAGTCATAGGCTTCCATCTCCCGCTCGGCCCGGCGATGCAGCTGCGCGAACCTCAGCGCCGCCGTCGCCGCGGCGACCCACAGCACCATCGGCAGGGCGACCACCGCCACATGCGGCTTCCACAGCCCGACCAGATAGACGCCCATCGCCCCGACCAGCAGCATCCAGAAGGCGCAGGTGATGGCGCTGGCCCGGTAGGCGCGGGTCAGCTCGTCCTCCAGCAGCCGCTTCTGCTTCCGCGAGCCGCCGTCCCACCCCATCAGCATCAGCGGGATCAGCAGCAGATTGATCGCCGCCGCGCCGGCCAGAATGACGCCGCTCAGGCCCGGATCCTCGCCGCTCAGCCATTCGTCCGCCCGCATCATGGCGATGAGCGTGATGCCCAGCGTCGCGCCCGGCAGGACGGTGATCCGTCGGACCCAGTCGCGCTGCACCCGGTCGCGATAGCTCTCGCCGGCCCTTTGTCGTGTGTTCCCGCCCATGTGTCCGCCTCCCGTGTCACCTACGGGTTACATGTCACCTGTGGGTTACATGAGTCAAGCGGTCAGAGCAGCAGTGCCCCTTCGTGTCTCAGCAGCCAGGTCTTGCGCTCCAGCCCGCCGCCGAAGCCGACCATGGCGCCGTCCGCGCCGACGACCGGGTGGCAGGGCAGCACCAGGGCGATCGGATTGCGGTTAAGGGCCACGCCCGCCGCCTGGGCCGCGCCCGGCTCTCCGGCCCGTTTCGCCATCTCGCCGTAGCTGATGGTCAGGCCCGGCGGGATCTCCGCCAGCGCCCGCCAGACCCGCGCCTGGAAGCCGTCGGCGGCGACCGCGCCCTCCAGCGACCACGGAACCCGGCCCAGCGCCGCCTGATCGTCGGCAAAATAGGCCTCCAGCCCGTCGCGCACCGCCGTCGGCGTCTCGCCTTCGGTCAGGGCGGCGCCCGGATATTCGCGCCGCATCACCCGCTCCAGCCCCTCGCCGAAGCTGACCCCGCGCAGCCGGCCCTCGGCGTCGCAGGCCACGGCCAGCGGACCGACGGGGGAGGGCAGGATGGAGAGGCTCAGGATCATCCCAGCATCCTGCCCTGAATCCGCGCCTGAAGCTCGCGGCTTTCGGACATTCTCCTCGGCGGCGCAAGGCAACCATCCTTCGGCGCCGTCGTTCTCCGGACCCGAACAACGGTCGGAGATGACCCGATGACCTCCCTCAAATTCGCGCCCGCCGTGGCCGCCGGCGCCCTGATCCTTGCCGCCGCGCCCATGGCTCTGGCCCAGACGCCCTATTCCTCGTCCCCGCAGCAGCAGCCCAGCCAGCAGCAGGAGGCCTTCGGCGCCATCCTCGGCGCCCTGTTCGGCGACCGTTTCGGCGTCTCGACCTCGCTGGAGAGCGAGTGGAGCCGGGGCCGCCGCCCCCTGTCCAACCAGAGCAGCCAGTTTCAGGCCCGGCTCGACGCCGACGTTCGCGCGGGCCGCCTGTCCAGCAGCGAGGCCAACCGCCTGCGCTATGACTATGACGATCTGGTCCAGCTCGAGGCCCGCTATACCGCTGACGGCCGCGTCACCACGCAGGAGCGCGCCGATCTGGTGGCCAAATATCGTGAGTTCTCGCAGCGCGTCGAAGCCGGCGGCTCGGACTATTCCTCGGGCCGGACCACCGTCGCCGACGGTCGTGTCGACTTCGAGGCCCGCGTCGACGCCGCCGTCCGCAACCGCCGCCTGACCCGCACCGAGGGCACCCGGCTGAAGACCGACTACGCCGACCTGATCCGGGTCGAGAGCGGCTATCTGCGCGACGGCCGCCTGACCTCGCAGGAACGCGACGATCTCGACAGCCGCCTCGACGCGCTCGACGCCCGTGTGGGCGACGGCCCGTCCGGCGGCGGCTCGACCGTCATCGACAACCGCACCCGTCTGAGCAACGTCGACCGCGCCCTGTCGTCCTCGGGCCTCAGCAGTTCGGCGCAGGCCCAGATCCGTGTCGAGCTGGGCGACCTGACCCGTCTGGAGGCCGCCTACAGCCGCATCCAGCCGTCGTCCGACGACCGCAGCTACCTCGAACGCCGGATCAGCGATCTGGAGACCCGCGCCCGCGTCCGTCGCTAGGGCGCGGTCCTGCTGCCAACCTGCTGTCAGCAGGCGAACCTCGAAGGGGCGCGCGTCACTGGCGCGCGCCCCTTCCGCTGACTAGATTGCGTTCATGGCCCGTTCTACCCGTCCGACCCCGCAAGGCACGCCCAAGCCCGTCCACCAGCCGGGTCTGCAGGAGGCGCAGGCCCCCTTCATCCAGGACGGTCCCGTCGGCGCGGGCGGCGGTCGCATGCCCATGTTCGCCCCGGTCACCGGCCCCCGCCTGACGCCCGAGGAGGCGCCCGGCAAGCCCGCCGACTGGGTGCCGCACCGGCCTGACCGGCCGACCGACCGCAAACACATCCCCTTCCGGCTGGAGACCCAATACACCCCGGCCGGGGACCAGCCCGCCGCCATCGCCGAACTGGTCGAGCAGGCCAGGGCGGGCGACCGCGATCAGGTGCTGCTGGGCGTCACCGGCTCGGGCAAGACCTTCACCATGGCCAAGGTCATCGAACAGACCCAGCGTCCGGCCCTGATCCTGGCCCACAACAAGACCCTCGCGGCCCAGCTCTATTCCGAGTTCAAGGCCTTCTTCCCGGACAATGCGGTCGAATACTTCGTATCGTATTATGATTATTATCAACCGGAAGCATATGTTCCGAGAACTGATACATACATTGAGAAAGATAGCTCGATAAACGAGCAGATCGACCGGATGCGGCACTCGGCGACGCGGGCGATCCTCGAGCGGGACGACGTCATCGTGGTCGCCTCGGTCAGCTGCATCTACGGCATCGGCTCGGTCGAGACCTATACGGCCATGACCTTCACCCTGAAGGTCGGCGACCAGATCGACGAGGCCAAGCTGCGTGCGGACCTGATCGCGCTCCAGTACAAGCGCAACGACCTCAATTTCGAGCGGGGCATGTTCCGCAAGCGCGGCGACGTGCTGGAGATCTTCCCCGTCCACATGGAAGACCGCGCCTGGCGCGTCCAGCTGTTCGGCGACGAGGTCGAGTCCATTCAGGAGTTCGACCCCCTGACCGGCAGGAAGACCAATGACCTCGAAGAGGTCACCGTCTACGCCGCCAGCCACTACGTCACCCCGCGCCCGTCGCTCAACCAGGCCATGACCGGCATCAAGGCCGAACTGAAGGAGACGCTCGACTGGATGGTCGAGAACGGCAAACTCCTCGAAGCCCAGCGCCTCGAACAGCGGGTCCGCTTCGATCTGGAGATGATGGAGGCCACCGGCTCCTGCGCCGGCATCGAGAACTACAGCCGCTGGCTGACCGGCCGCGGCCCCGGCGAGCCCCCGCCCACCTTCTTCGAATACATCCCCGACAACGCCCTGCTGTTCGTCGACGAGAGCCACGTCACCGTCGGCCAGATCGGCGCCATGTACCGGGGCGACTACCGCCGCAAATCGACCTTGGCCGAGTACGGCTTCCGCCTGCCCAGCGCCATCGACAACCGCCCGCTCAAATTCGACGAGTGGGACGCCATGCGGCCCCAGACCATTCACGTCAGCGCCACCCCCGGCGAGTGGGAGTTGGCCCAGACCGGCGGCGTCTTCACCGAACAGGTCATCCGTCCCACCGGCCTGATCGACCCCCCGGTCGAGATCCGCCCCGTCTCGGGCGCCACCCGTAACCAGGTCGACGACGTCATCGACGAGGTCCGCACCGTCGCGGCCCAGGGCTACCGCTCCCTCGTCACCACCCTGACCAAGAAGATGGCCGAGGACCTGACGGAGTACATGCATGAGCAGGGCATCCGTGTCCGCTACATGCACTCCGACGTCGACACCCTCGAACGCATCGAGATCCTGCGCGACCTGCGCCTCGGCTCCTTCGACGTCCTGATCGGCATCAACCTGCTGCGCGAGGGCCTCGACATCCCCGAGTGCGGCCTGGTCGCCATTCTCGACGCCGACAAGGAGGGCTTCCTGCGCTCCGAAACCAGCCTGATCCAGACCATCGGTCGCGCCGCGCGGAACGTGGACGGCCGCGTCATCCTCTACGCCGACCGCATGACCGGCTCGATGGAGCGCGCCATCGCCGAGACCAACCGCCGGCGCGAGAAGCAGCAGGCTTACAACGAGGAGCACGGCATCACGCCGCAATCGGTCAAGCGCGACATCAAGGAGATCATGGCCTCGCCCTACGAGAGCCGCGAGATGGACCGCCTGACCCGCCCGGGCGTGACCGAGGAGGCCAAACCCTTCATCGGCTCCAACTTCCAGGCCGCCCTCAAGGACCTGGAAGGCCGCATGCGCAACGCCGCCGCCAACCTGGAATTCGAGGAAGCCGGCCGCCTGCGCGACGAGATCAAGAAGATGAAGCTCCTCGACCTCGAGTTCGCCAACGAAGCCCTGACCGGCGCCGGGGAAGAGGTCGACAAGTCCGCCCCGAAGCGGTGGCGGGCGGAGGCGGCTGCGGAGAAGGCGGAGGCGTTCCGGAAGGGGCGGTGAGCGGAAGCCATCTATTATCTTGCCCGTGCCCCGGCCCAGAACCTAATAGCCGTTGACGGCGCCTCGATGTGGCGCAACCATAGGTCCAGCATGGAGACTTGTTGGTCGTTAAGGTGGTGGTTTGAGTGCGAGCATGCATCGCAGGCGGGGGCCAAAAGGGTTGAAACCGTTCATCAAGTGGGCAGGTGGGAAGCGGTGGCTGCTCAACAATCCCAATTTTGCATTACCCAGTTTCTCCGGCCGCTACATTGAGCCGTTCTTAGGCGGTGCAGCAGTCTTCTTTCACCTAGCGCCTTCACAGGCGATCCTGTGCGATGTGAATGAGCGACTAATCGATACGTATCGATCCATTCGTGATGAGTGGCAACTTGTGCAAGCAGGTTTGGCGGATCTCCAAGAAAAGCATTCCAAAGATTTTTATTACGAGGAAAGGTCGCGCCGACACCCTGAATCTCATCTTCGCGCGGCCCAGTTTCTCTACTTGAATAGGACCTGTTTTAACGGTCTCTATCGTGAGAATTTAAAAGGCCAGTTCAACGTGCCAATAGGTACCAAGACGCAAGTTGTGCTTCCGGAAGACAACTTTGAAGAGGCTAGCAAACTTCTTGCGCGTGCGGACCTGAGGAATGGGGATTTTGAAGCTGTTGTAGCGGAGGCGGTCGAAGGTGATCTTGTATTTATCGATCCGCCGTATACGACGGCCCACAACGTGAATGGGTTTGTAAAGTACAATCAAAAGATTTTCACTTGGGATGACCAAAAGCGATTAATGGATGCTGTAGCCAGTGCGAAGCGCCGTGGTGCTCAAATCGTCCTGACGAATGCCGACCACGAGAGCATTCATGCGCTCTACGCAGGCCTGGGGACGCCAATAGTGGTGTCGCGCCCGTCTGTCATCGCCGGATCGGTAGGATCAAGGCGGGGCACCACAGAGATCCTGTTTGTCTTCTAGACCTACGTTCGACCTTCTGGGGAGGGGGCTGTGCCGTTTATAGATCCGAGCGAAGTGGACGCGCTTCAGCAGAGTATTAGCTCAGATAAGTCTCAACTGGGAAAAATATTCTCTGCAAGGTCTAGAAAATTTCATACGCGAAATGTCGACCATGGTCTGGTCGAAGGGCTTTTGGGCGAGGGTTGGGAGGAGTTCGGCACTCCTCTAAAAACTAAGACTCGTCTTCGGAAGCCCAAAAGTCATGACGTTCAGTTTCAAGACGACATCTGGTGTCAACTTTACCGCCTAGGCTATCGTCAGCTAAATGTCGAAGAGGCATTTCTGCTTCCATTCGGCGAAGATAAAGAAGACAAAAAGCGGATTGATATCGTTGCTATCGATGATGACTCTGTTTTGCTCGTGGAATGCAGATCGAGCGATGTATCGGTGAAGGCACCGTCCTATGAAGCGGAGTTTGATGGCCTTCGGTTGCGTCTTGATGGATTCCGCAAAGCTGTAGATCAAGTCTTCGGCCCAGGGCGCCGTATAAAATACATCTTCGCGACTCGTAATCTTCGAATTGGACGCGATTCGGTCGATGTGGCTACGCTGGCGGCGGCTGGCGGATTTTTCTACAACGACAACACTTTTGAGTACATTGATAGTCTCATAAAATCTTATCGCGATGCCGCCCATTATCAGTTTATGGGGCTGATAATGAAGGGGCAGCCCGTCAGCAAAGAAAAGATCGAGGTTCCGGCGATCGAAGGAGTGATGGGCGGGAAAACATATTACATGTTTTCGTTAGAGCCGCACACGTTGCTGAAAATCGGGTTTGTGCTGCACCGAACTCGGGCGAACGAAGCGGAGATGCCCACTTATCAGCGCCTTCTTTTGCCAGCACGACTGAAAGGCATATCCAAATTCATTGACGGTGGGGGGTTCTTCCCGAACTCGGCAATTCTCAACTTCAACGAGAGAGAGGCTAAGCTCGAATTCCAAGGGCAGGCCCGGTCAAAAGATTCTGTCTCCCGAACTGGTGTGCTGAAAATCCCAAATGCCTTTGCAATTGCTTATATCATAGATGGTCAGCACCGCATCTACGGCTATGCAAACTCCAAGTTCAAGGCGAGCAACACGATACCGGTGGTTGCCTTCAAGAACCTGGATCCGGGCGATCAGCTCGAACTGTTTATGCAGATCAATGAAAACCAGAAAGCAGTCAGTCCGACCCTGCGGATCACGCTCGAAGAAGACCTCTACTGGAGCGCTGGCCGGTTAGATTCCCGCCTGAAGGCGCTTCGATCTTCTGTGATCCGTGCGCTAGGTGGGGACGCTTCCGGCCCCCTCTTCGGCAAGATATCGCTCGGTGAAGACAAGGCCGCGTTACAAGCGAAGCCCTTTGCGGACGCCCTTCTGCGATGCAAGCTGCTGCCTGAGGCCAAAGGGAATAAGTTTGTAGACGGAACCGTCGCTGCGTCCCTCTACGATACCTCAAACGTTGACCACAGCGGGGAGATGGCGAAGTCACGTGATCGCGCGGTAGCGCTCATAAATGCGGCATACGAGTTGGCAGAAGATTCGTTCAAAGAGCATAGAGACGCGCTTGGCACATACATCCTTTCCAACCGGGGCAGCTTTGCGTTCGTCTCGCTTTTGGGCGATCTGCATGCATTTGAAAGCGCCCGGGGCGCTATCTCAATCAAATCGACCACGAACGAGCGTGTTGCTGTCCTAGAGAAATATCTCGCAACGCTTTTTAATGCGCTGCAGTCGATTTCTCCGGATGATGCGGAAGCCCTGACGGGCAAGTTTGGTCGCGGTGCCGAAAGCACTTGGCTCAGGGTTTTCCAGAGCTACGTTCATTCTCAGTTTAAGGAATACAGCCCGCCTGAACTCCAAGACTGGCGGGAACGTCAAGACAAAGCTCTCCAAACTGAAGGGCGTGAGTTGGGTACGAACATTGAGCGGCATATGAAGCATTTCATAATTGACCAACTAAAGGCGCTGTTTGGAGAAAATTGGGACATTGAGATCGGCTCGATACAGCGAGACTGTGAGAGTCGAGCGAAAGAGCAGGTGGAGAAAAACTATAAGGAAGGGCTAGGTAGGCAGGAAATTCATTGGACGGAACAGTTTTATATTAAAGATTACAAATCTATTATCGAGAAGTATTGGGCCAAGAAGCCGGACGACATCCCAAGTGCGAAGTCTTTCGAGCAACATTTTTCGATCGATGTCGGCCATGGCTTCAGCAGCAAGTCCGACAAGGTAAAATGGATCTCTCTATTCAACTCGCTTCGAAATAACTGGGCTCACGAAGGAACAAAGGAGAAGGGATTGAACAAGAACGACGTTGAGCTTCTCGCAAAGATTCACGATAGTCTCGGGCTTCGACGCGCGTAATAGGATAAGGGTAGTGGCGAAGGGGCGTACGTCCTTCCCCACCCGTCTGTCGCTGCGCGACAGCCACCCTCCCCATGAGTGGAGGGAGAGGGATGGGGCTGCTGCCTTGAGGTTCGTCGCCAAGACTTGCCTCCCGACCGGTTTCCCCCGCACGGTGCCCCTCATCCCTTACAAAGCGCAGCCCGATGAAGTTTCTCGACTCCCTGTTCGGCAAGAAACCAGCCCCGGCACCGACGGAGCCTTCACCCGCCGCCGATGACGCCGAGATCGATGCGACCTTCGCGCGGGCCGAGGCGGAGTTGGAGCTGAAGACCGAAGCCGCGGTCGGGATGTGGGGGCTGGGGTCGGGCGAGAGCTGGGCCGCGGATCTGGAGGCCGGGACGATCACCTTCATCAACGACAAGGGCTGGGAGATCACCGCGCCGGTGCAGGTGATCGGCACGCTCAACACCGCCGACGGGACCTGGCTGTGGGGCTGGGACCATCCGTCCGTGCCCGGGCCGGTCTCGGAGCATGCGCAGGCGGTGCGTGGGTTCGGCGAGCAGCATGGGCTGGAGGCGCTGACCACCCGCAAGATCGAGGCGGACGAGACGGACGGCTGGGCCTTCACCGCCCTGGCCTGCCATCTGGCCGGGGCGCAGGGCGGCTATCGCGGCCCGGCCGGAAGCGCGCTGGTGTTCATGACCTATGGGCAGGTCAGCATTCGCGATCCGAACGCGGGGTGAGGGGCGGGGGCTGAGCCCTCCCCACCCGGTCGCTGCGCGACTACCCTCCCCGGGGCGGGGAGGGAGATCTGAGGGCGGGGCAGCGGTTCCCCACCCGTCTGTCGCTGCGCGACAGCCACCCTCCCCATGGGGGGAGGGAGAGCCGTGCGACCAAATTTGACGTATCGGCGGTTTATCGTTCGCCCATGGACTGGAGCGATCAGAAAATCCGTTCGGAGGAGACCTGGGCCGAGATCCGGCGGCAGTGGGAGGCCGGGGAGACCGGGGCGTCGCTGGCGCGGCGGTATCAGGTCGGGCTGGCCAACCTGTGGCGACGACGGGCGTCGGAGAACTGGTATCGGCCCGAGCGGGTCGATCCGAAGCCGGAGCCGGTGGAGGGCTGGGACCGGTGGGCGCGGGCGAAGCTGGAAGAGTTCGAACTGAGGCTGGCCGAGCAGCGGGCGGTGGCGATGGTGCTGGCCGCCGCCATGCGGGGCGAGGCGTCGCCGGCGGGCGTGCCGCTGTGGCACGTCGGCTTCGTGCTGGAATGGCGGGCCGAGCATCTGGGGCCGGAGGTGGCGGCGCGGGACCGAGAATGGCTCACGGCGGCGCACCCCTGGGCGGCCCGGTTCTGGAATGACGAAGGGCGGCTGGGGCGCGCCGGGTTTCTGGATGCGGTGACGCTGATGGCGAACCGGGAGGCGTGGCGCGAGGAGATGGGGCTGCCGCCGGGGGCGGCGGAGGATGTGCCCTAAATCTGGGGTCTCCCTCCCCGTCCCGGGGAGGGTGGTCGCGAAGCGACCGGGTGGGGAGGGCCCGGCGACGGGAGCGCGGCTGCTTCGCCAAGCCGCCCCCACCCGGCCTCGCCTGCGGCTCGGCCACCCTCCCCGGGGCGGGGAGGGAGAACATCGCGCGAAGCGCCAGGCCGCGTCGGGTCGGGAGGTCCCGAAGGGCCGACGGTCCGCGCGCAAAAGAAAAGGCGCGGCAGCTTTCGCGACCGCGCCCTTCCGTTTCGACATGGATGTCGGTTCCTAGAGAACCTTCAGATCCACGGCCGAGGTCTTGCCGCGCTGGGATTCCAGCTCGTATTCGACCTTGGCGTTTTCATCGAGGCCCGCGAGGCCAGCCTTCTGAACCGCGGTGATGTGGACGAACACGTCCTGACCGCCGCCATCAGGCTGGATGAAGCCATAACCCTTGGTCGGGTTGAACCACTTGACCGTACCGGTCGCCATTGTGCGTCTCCGTAAACGCGCTTTTCCAGGCGGATGCCCCTGCGGGGAATCCGTCAGCCCATCTGGACAAGCTCGTTCAGTAGAAGGAGCGCTGCACGGGGATGGAGACCGCGCGAAATCCGGACTGCGGGCGAAGTTCTCACCCGCAAAACAGCGGCGGTCAACAGCAAAGCGATTCACTCGCAAGGCGAAAAGGGTAAGCGAGGCCTTACCGTCGGCTAACGGCACAGGCCTCGCGGGGCGCCGTCGACGTGCAGGTGGTCGCGGTGCGCCGCGTTATAGTCAGGGCTCAGAACGGTCGAGAAGACGCGGCAGCCGCCCTGCCGCAGCCGGTGCAGGAAGCGCTGGCCGGGCTCTCCGGCGGGGCCGGTTCCGGTCCAGTCATTGGCCACAGAGACGGTGCGGCCGTCCTCCAGCGTCACGCCCGCCACATCGAGCGCATTGGCGCGGGCGTGCTCGCTGGGCCGGTCCTGCGGGCGGTCGGAGTTGTAGATGCGGCGGCAGGCGTAGGAGCCGTAGTTGTCGACGCGGGCGACCTTGGAGCCGAGGATTTCCTCGGCGGCGGGCTGGAGCACCTGCCGGTCCCAGATGACGTAGCGGACCGCCAGCGGGCACTGCATGACCAGACCGCCGGGGGCCAGGGGCGTGATGTCGCCGCCGGTGATCCGCACGGCGCCGCGCACGACGCAGAAGCCGCCGTCGTCGCGGTCTTCGGCCCGTTCGACGGTGACGCCGGCCTCGCGCAGGATGCGCATGCAGGCGTCGGTGACGGCGGTGACCTCTTCCGGGGCGGCGACGCGGGTCAGCTCGAAATCATCGACCTTGGCGGCGGTGGCCTGGCCGATGGGGTGGTTGAGGTCCAGCGGCTTCCACGGCAGGTCCTGGTCCGGGGCGAAGGCGTTCAGCAGGGCGAAGGCCGCGCAGACGCCCAGCGCGGCCTCCCAGAGCAGGTTCCAGAAATCGGCGAAGTCGCGCTTCATGCCGGGACAGGGTTAACCGTCCCGGCGGCGCGGGCAAGGGGGTCAGGTCGAAGGGGCGAAGACCAGGGGGACCAGCCTGGACGACATGGACTGGCAGGCGGCGCGGCCGGTGGGGCCGTCATTGGCCATGACGATGATCGCGCGCTTGCGCTGCGGGGCCAGGGCGACGGTGCAGTGCCACATGGTGTTGGAGCCGTCGTGGCCCAGCACCGGGCCGGGGCCGTCGATACCGCCCCACGGCTGCTCGCGCACGCCCCAGCCGCAGGCGTAGGCGGGCGGGGAGCCGGCGGGCGGCGCAGTCAGGCGGCTGAGGCTTTCCGCGCTGAGCCAGCCGGGCGAACCGCCCATGAAGGCGGCGACGAAGCGGCCGTAGTCGGCCAGGCTCATATGGGCTGTGCCCGCGGGGCCGAGGGCCTGGGGATTGTCGGCGGCGGGATGCTCGGGCGGGATGGGGGTGCGCTGCTCGTTGATCAGGCGGTGGGCCCAGGGATTGTCGCGACCCGGCGGCGGGCCGAACCCGGCGCTGGTCAGGTTGAGCGGAGCGTAGAGCTGGGTCCGCATGGCGTCCTCCCAGCTGGCGCCGGTGATCCGCTCAATGGCGGCGCCCAGCAGGATGTAGTCGGCGTTGCCATAGGCGAAGGTTCCGCGCGGCCCCTGCGGCGGGGCGGACAGGACGGCGGCGGCGAGGGCGGCGCGCTGCTCGGGCAGGCCGCGGGTGTCGGCGCGGGCGGCGGTCAGCCACTCGCGACCCAGCACGCCCTGATCCAGCAGACCGGCGCGGTGGTGCATCAGATCGTCGAGGGTGGCGCCGTTCCAGCCGCTGTCGAGGGTCAGGCCGGGGAAGGCCTCGCTGAGCGGCATGGCCCAGCGGGCGCGGCCCTGATCGACCAGGCGGGCGAAGACGGCGGCGGTCATGGCCTTGGTGTTCGATCCCAAGTGCCAGCGGTCGTTGATCGTCACGCCATCGGCGTCGGAAGCGCGCCGCATGCCGCGCACGCCGGACCAGCTCAGCCCGTCGGGCGTGGCCACGGCGGCGGCCATGGCGGGCGGGGCGGCGGCGGCGAAGACCTCATCCAGCGCGGCGTCGGCGGCGGTCGCATCCTGGGCGAAGGCGATGCGGGGAAGGGCGCCCAGAACGGGCAGGGCGGCCAGGCCGGTCAGCAGGCGGCGGCGGTCGGCGATCATCCGGAAACTCCTGTTTGCGGCGGCAGGCTTAGCCGTAACGCCGGTTCCGGACACGTGAGAAAGGCGACAGCTTTCGGGCGGTCCGGGGGCCGATTTGAAACAGGACTGAAACAGGGCTGCAACATTGCCCTCGGGCGGGCGGGGGCGCACGGTGGGGCCATGGGCAAGAGCAAAGACGATTACGACGCCGATCTGGAACGCCTGCAGATCGCGCTGGTGCAGACCCAGGCCTGGACGATCGAGCAGGGCGTGCGGACCCTGATCGTGTTCGAGGGCCGGGATACGGCGGGGAAGGATGGGGCGATCAAACGGCTGACGGAATATATGTCGCCGCGGCAGACGCGGGTGGTCGCCCTGCCCAAGCCGACCGAGCGCGAGTCGAGCCAGTGGTATTTCCAGCGCTACGTCGGCCATCTGCCGGCGGCGGGCGAGACGGTGATCCTGAACCGCTCCTGGTACAATCGCGGCGGGGTGGAGCCCGTGATGGGCTTCTGCACGCCGGAACAGCACGCCCAGTTCCTGAAGGACGCGCCGCGCTTCGAGCGGATGCTGACGGACGACGGGATCGTGCTGATCAAGCTGTGGCTGGACATCTCGCGACAGGAGCAGGCCAAGCGGCTGGCCCAGCGGCGGGAGGATCCGCTGAAGCGGTTCAAGCTGTCGTCGCTGGACGCCGAGGCCGAGGCGCGCTGGGACGCCTACAGCGGGGCGCGCAACCGGATGCTGGAGGAAACCGACAGCAAGGCCGCGCGCTGGACGGCGATCGCGACCGACGACAAGAAGACGGCGCGGCTGAACATCATCCGCCACGTCCTGACCGCCCTGGCCTGTCCCAGGGCGGAGGTGGAGGCGCCGGATGCGAAGATCGTCTTCCCGGCGGCGGACAACCTCGACCGGTTGTTCCGTTAGAAGCCGAGTTCGGCGCGCAAGCTCGCGGGGGGCAGGCCCTCTGATCGCAGATGGGCCAGGGTGACCGAGCCGTCGCGCTTGGCGTAGCGGCGGCCGTCCTCGCCGGTGACCAGCCGGTGATGGCGATAGACCGGCGTGGGCCAGCCCATCAGGGCCTGCAGCAGGACCTGGATGTGCGTCGCCTCGAACAGGTCCATCCCGCGGATGACGTGGGTCACGCCCTGCAGGGCGTCATCGTGGGTGACGGCGACATGGTAAGCGGCGCCGGCGTCCTTGCGGGCCACGACGACATCGCCAGCGGTCTCGGGCCGGGCGCGGATCAGGCCGCGTTCGCCGTCGGGACCTTCACCCTCCTCGACAAAGGTCAGCGCCTGCCACGCCCGGTCGCCCAGCACCTCGCGCGCGCGGTCCAGCGACAGCCGCCAGGCGAAGGCGCGGCCCTCGGCCAGCAGAGCGGCTTCCTCCTCAGGCGGATGCGGGCCGGGGCGGACCGCCTCGGCGGTCCCGTGCGGGGCGTCGCCGATGGCGTCGAGGATCTCCTTGCGGGTGCGGAAGCAGCGGTAGAGCAGGCCGCGCCGGTTCAGGGTGTCGATGACGGTGGCGTAGTCGGTCAGATGCGCGGACTGGCGACGCACAGGCGTCTCCCAGTCCAACCCCAGCCAGGCGAGGTCTTCGAGGACGCCCGCGTCGAACTCGGGCTTGCAGCGGGTCGGATCGATGTCCTCGATGCGCAGCAGGAAGCGCCCGCCCGCCGCTTTGGCCGTCGTCCACGCCGTCAGGGCCGAGAAGGCGTGCCCCTTGTGCAGGCGGCCGGTGGGCGAGGGGGCGAAGCGGGTGATCATCCGGTGGTGGCTTCAGACCTGCTGGATCGCGCCCGCGGCGACGGCGGCCTCGACGCCCGCGCGGATGTCGGCCTCGGACACGAAATCGAACCGGGCGATGGCGTCCTCGAGCGAGAACTGGCGCTCGGACTGCATCCATTCATAGGCCACGCCGACAGCGATGGAGGCGCGGGGGAAGCCGCGTCCGGTGGTGCGGTAGGTGGTCACCGGCTTGCGCTCGGGCAGGGTGAAGCCGGAGGGACGGGCGACCAGCTGGGTCTGGGTCATGGCGATCTCGTCGCGGAAGGCGGGCGAGGCGGCGATATCGGCCAGCAACTGGCCCAGCTCCTTGAGCCGGGCGCCCAGCGCGACGCCGCCGTCGCGCGAGGCGGGCGGCAGATAGGCGCGGAAGGCGGTGTTCTGCATGGCCGCATTGTCGAGCAGCTTGAGCAGGATGCGGCCATAGAGGGGCGAGACCGAGAAGGTCACGTGCAGCGAGCCGCCGTCCTGGGCCAGAGCGTCGTGATACCAGCCGCGCGGCAGATACAGGACGTCGCCGGGCCGCATGGTGACCTTCTGCAGGATCGGGCCGCGCGTCTGTTCGAAATAGCGGCGGGTGTCGGCGTCGTCCGGAAGCTGATCGACCGGATTGGCTGCGCGGCCCTGATAGAGGTTCCAGACCTTTTCGCCCTCGGTGTGGATCACGAAGACGTCGTGGTTGTCGTAGTGGGTGCCGAAAGCCTGCACGCCCTGGAACGAGCAATAGATGTTGGCCCCGATCTTGGCGCCGAAGGCTTCGCCCAGCGCCGCGGTGATCGCGGTCACGGGCGGATGCAGGTGCATGACGTCATTCGCGACCAGGCTGGCGCCGGTGGATAGCAGCATCTCGACCCTGCCCGCGACGGGGCGCAGGAAGGTCCCTTCCATCGTCTGCATCGGTGCGCAGTAGTCCTCGGCGGGCAGGGCCTTGTGGTTCATCACCAGACGCAGGCTGTTCGGCGACCAGATGGTGGTGCGATCCAGCATGGCGTTGAAGTCGGCCCAGCGCAGCACCTCGCGCTTGCGCCGGTCGTCGCCCGCCGGGATGTGCAGCGGTTTCCGGTCGTCATAGTCCGCGAAGAATTGCGCGGGCGTGATCGGATGCAGAAGATCGTCAAAGGTGATCATTCTCCAGGATTAGATCGCCCGTCCCCGCCTGTCGATGAAGCGCCATGCCTGTTCCACCTGCTCCCGCCCAGATCGCCGCCGCCCGCGAGGCCCTGGTCGCGCTGGATCCCCGTCTGGGCGAGGCCCATCGGACGCTGCCGGTGTTCGAATGGCGGTCGCGCACCGGAGGGTTCGAGGGGCTGTTGCGCATGATCGTGGAGCAGCAGGTCTCGGTGCAGTCCGCCGCCGCCATCTGGAAGCGGGTCTTCGACGGGCTGGGCGGGGAGGTGACGCCCGAGCGGACGCTGGCCACCGACATCGAGGCGCTGCGGGCCATGGGGCTGTCGATCCAGAAGGCGACCTATGGCCATGAGATCGCGCGGGCGCATGTCGAGGGGCGGATCGACTTTGATCATCTGGAGCGGCTGTCGGATCAGGAGGCGGTCGAGAAGCTGGTGGCCATCAAGGGCGTGGGACGATGGACCGCGGACACCTTTCTGATGTTCTGCGAGGGGCGGACGGATGTCTTCCCCGGCGGGGACATCGCCCTGCAGGAGGCCATGCGCTGGGCCGACGGGGCGCCGCTGCGGCCGAAGGAAAAGGCGGCCAATCTGCGGGCCGAGGCCTGGTCTCCCCACCGGAGTGTCGCGGCCCATCTTTTGTGGGCCTGGTACGGGGCGGTGAAGCGCGGCGAGATCGTGCTGGAGAACCCGCCCGCATAGCGGCTAGGCTAGGGGCATGACGCCTCTGGTCGACCCCGCCATCGCCAATCCCGAGACGGTTCTCGGCGCGCTCGATTTCGCGGGCGTGGCCGTGTTCGCCGCCACCGGCGCGCTGGCCGCCGCGCGCCAGAAGCACGACCTGGTCACCTTCGCCTTCTTCGGCGCCATCACCGGGGTGGGCGGCGGGACGCTGCGCGACCTGTTGATCGGGGCGCCGGTCTTCTGGGTGCAGGACTGGCGCTACATCGCCATCTGCCTGGCGGCCTCGGTGGCGGTGTGGATGGTGGGCGCGCGGCCCTGGCGGTTCCGCGCCCTGCTGTGGCTCGATGCGATCGGGCTGGCGGCTTACGGGGTGATGGGGGCGGCCAAGGCGGGCGCCTTCGGCATCGCGCCGCTGATCTGCATCGTCATGGGGGCGCTGACCGCCTGCTTCGGCGGGGTGGTGCGCGACCTGCTGGCCGGCGAGCCGTCGATCCTGTTGCGGCGTGAGATCACCGTGTCCGCCGCGCTGCTGGCCGCGACGGTTTTCGTGGTCGCGCGGGTGCTGGGGCTGGACGTCTGGCCTGCGGCCGTCGTGGGCGGAACGCTGGGCTTCGCCCTGCGCGCGGGAGCGCTGGCCTGGGGCTGGAGCCTGCCCGCCTTCCCCGGCACCGTGGCCCGCTGAACCCGGCGCGAACGTCGCGAAAGCGTCGTCGTCCGGTCATCGCCAAGCCCACGAATCAAGGCTACCGTCGATCCTGCCTGACGAGGGAAGGAGACGTGTCTTCAGTCCTGTCGCTTTGATAACCCTCCGTACCGCGGAGCGGACCTGATGCAGGTCCTCAGTCGTCCCCCTTCGGGCTGGCCCGCTCTGGTATTGAACGCCGACTTCCGGCCGCTGTCCTACTACCCGTTGTCGATCTGGCCGTGGGAGGAGGTGGTCAAGGCGGTGTACCAGGACCGCGTCGACGTCGTGTCCGTCTACGACAAGGTCGTGCGCAGCCCCTCCATGGAAATCCAGCTGCCCAGCGTGATCGCGCTGAAGAGTTATGTGGATCAGGACCGGCAGCCCGCCTTCACCCGCTTCAACGTCTTCCTGCGCGACGGCTTCGTCTGCCAGTACTGCGGCGACTCCACCGAACTGACCTTCGACCACGTGATCCCGCGTTGTCGCGGCGGGCGCACGACGTGGGAGAACATCGTCGCCGCCTGCGGCCCCTGCAACCTGCGCAAGGGCGGCCGCACGCCCCAGCAGGCCCAGATGATCGTCCGCCGCGCGCCGCACCGGCCCAGCGCCTGGCAACTGCAGGAGCACGGACGGAGGTTCCCGCCGCACTATCTGCACCAGAGCTGGCTGGACTATCTGTACTGGGACATCGAGCTGGAGCCGTAGGAGCGGCGACCACGCTCTCAGGGATCTATCGCTCAGTGTCGCGTTTCGCGCACAAGCGACAGGTCATAGCCCAGTTGCCGTGCACGGAGCATGATCCGCTCACGCTCGGCTGAAGACGGTTGAGCCGTCCGGCTAAGAAGCCAGAGGTATCGACCGGAAGGCTCTCCAACGATGGACCAGGAGTAGTCGTCCGCTCGATCCAGCACCCAGTAGTCGCCCAGATAGAATGGGCCGAAGAAGGACACCTTCAGCTTTGCGTTCGCGCTATCCTCGACAATGCGAGCCCTGCCTTCGGAGACCTTTTCATCACCGGTGACGCTGCCCTGGCGACAGGTGTTGCGGACACCGACAAGGCCGTCCGGCCTTACGGTATACTCGGCGGTTACGCCCTCGCAGCCGCGTTCAAAGCCATTCTCATAGCGGCCGATCTCATACCAGAGCCCGGAGTATCGCCCCAGATCGACGGCCTTGGCGGGCTGCGGGACCGCGGCATTGCCGACCGGACCACGCTGGATCGTAGCGCACGCCGTGAGGGCGATGGCGGCGCCGGCGATGACGGAAAGAGTTAGGATGCGTTTCATCGCCCCCAAACGGCGGAGACCGGGGCGGCGTTCCGGCGCGGACCGGGGCTTTGAAATCGCGTGTACAAGGCGCCGTCGCACACAGCGCGATGCGACATTCTGTCCAGCATAAGCGAGTGGTGCGCTTCGGAACAAGCCGATCCCGAAGTGCTTTCGGGGAGCATGTCCAACACCGTAGAAAGACTGCGCGCGCAAGCCACAAAGGCTCGGGCGTTGCTGAAAGCCGCCACCGATCCGATGACCATTCGTCAGCTCACCGAATATGCGGAAGAGTGCGAGCGCAGCGCAGACCTCATCGAGGCAAGGCAGGGGCGGCTGCACTGACGCGGAACGCCGCTCGCATCCGCGACGTTGACGGCGGGTCCCGCTTGCCTCAGTCGAGCTCCCATGAAAATCCGCGTCCGCGCCGAACTCGTCTATCGCTTCGATCCTCCGACGGACGCCATTTACAAGATCCAGGTCGCGCACTGGCCGGGGCAGAATATCCTCGAGGAGCGGCTGACCACGATGCCGCACGTCGACTTCATCGAGAACGAGGACGATGAGTTCGGGGCGCGGACCCTGCGCGCGCATCTGTCGGGCGAGGTGACGCTGACCTATGAGGCGGTGGTCGACAACGGCATCCTGAAGGGCCTGCCGCCGGTGACGGTGCAGCATGACTGGAATGAGCTGCCGGCCGAGGTGCTGACCTATCTGAATCCCAGCCGCTATTGCCCGTCGGACCAATTCGGGCGGTTCGTGGAGCGGACCTTCGGCGGCACCATCGGGGGCGAGCGGGTGCTGGCCATCCTCGACTGGCTGAAGGCCAATATCGACTATGAGCCGGGATCGTCGGACAGCGAGACGACGGCGGCGCGCACCTTCATCGACCGGGCCGGCGTGTGCCGCGACTTCACCCACCTGGGCATTACCCTGTGCCGGGCGTCGGGCATTCCGGCGCGGGCGGTCAGCGCCTATGCGCACCAACTGACGCCGCCGGACTTCCACGCCATCTTCGAGGTCTGGCTGTCGGACGGCTGGTGGCTGGTCGATCCGACGGGGCTGGCGCCGGTCGAGGGGCTGGTGCGGATCGCCTGCGGGCGCGACGCGGCGGACATCGCCTTCCTGACGACGCAGGGGACGTGCCGGTTCGTGCGGCAGTCGGTCAGCGCGGTGGCTGAGTAACGCTGCCTTCTCCCAACGGGAGAAGGGAAGTGAGGGTCAGAACCGTGCGCGCCATTCCTCGATGAAGACCTCGCGCTTCAGCACATTGTTGCGCGGGTCGATCAGGACGTGGGCGGTGGCCGGGACGGTGATCTGGCCGCGGCCGCCGGTCATCGGGACGGTGGTGACCTGGCCGTCGACCTCGACCTCGACCGGCATCGGGAAGGTCTGGCCGTCGCCGGTGACCCACTCGAGCGCCAGTCGGTCGCCCTCGCGCGTTTGGCGCAGGTCGGGCAGGGCGGCGTTGTAGAGGTAGCCCTGGAAGAACCAGCCGTAGTCGCGGCCGGTCTCCTCGTTGACGATGGCCAGGAACTCGCGGGTCGTGGCGTAGCGGGGCGTGAAATTGCCCGGGCGCGGATCGGGGCGGCCGTAGACCAGCCGGGTGACCGAGCGGAAGAAGGCCTCGTCGCCGATCAGCAGGCGCAGGGAGTGCGCGATCAGAGAGCCCTTGTTGTAGATGTCGTTCCCCGGGCCGACGTCGCCCTTGTAGACCTCGTCCTCGGACTTGTCCGTGCCGGACACCACCGGATAGCGGTTCAGCAGGCCGTTGCGCTGCTTCAGCAGTTCGGCCTGGAAATATTGCTCGCCCCGCAGCCAGCGCAGGTAGAGGGGCTGCATATAGCTGCCCAGACCCTCGTGCAGCCACATGTCGTCGGCGTTGCGGTTCGTCATCTGGTTGCCGAACCACTCGTGCGCCAGTTCGTGGTGCAGCAGCCAGTCGTAGCCCTTGCCGTCGAGGCGGTACTCATTGCCGTAGGCGTTGATGGTCTGGTGCTCCATGCCCAGGTGCGGGGTCTCGACCACGCCCATCTTCTCATCGCCGAACGGGAAGGGGCCGACGGTGGATTCGTAGAAGTCCATCATCGGCGCGAACTCGGCGAACAGGGCCGCGACCTTGGCCGGATCGTCCGAGCGCAGATACCAGTAGGACATCGGGATCGTGTTGCCGAACCGGCTACGATAGTCGGCCTTCATCTCGTCGTAAGGCCCGATGTTCAGGGCGATGGCGTAGGTGTTGGGATTGGCCGCCGACCAGTTCCAGGTTGTCCAGCCGTCGCCGTTGTCCACCGTGCCCAGGAAGCGGCCGTTGGACGGGGCGGCGAGGTCCGACGGGACGGTGATGTGCAGATCGACCCGGCCCGGCTCGGCCAGGGGGCTGTCGATGCAGGGCCAGAAGATGTCGCAGCCCTCAGGCTGGACGGCGGTGGCGATCCACGGCTTGCCGTCGGGTGTCGAGCCCCAGACGAAGCCGCCGTCCCACGGGGCGCGGGGGGCGACGCGCGGGGCGCCGGCGTAGGCGATGCGGATCTGGACGGTGTCGCCGGGCGCCAGGTCGCGGCCCAGCTCGATCCACAGGCGGCCCTCCGGATTGCGCCAGCCGCCTTCGCCCTGCTGGATCTCGCGTCCGTCCACCTGCACCGAGGAGATGGTCAGCAGGGTGTCGAGTTCCAGCGGCAGGACGCTGAGCATTCCGGTGGCAGTGAAGTCGAGGACGGCGACGCCTTCGATGGTCTTGTCGTCGGGGATGACCTTGAGCGTCAGGTCGGCCTTGTCGAAGCGGACGGCCTCCTGTTCGGGCGTGCGCGGCTGGTCGGTGGCCAGGGTGAAGGCGGTCGATTCGCGGGCCGGGGCGGGCGTGGCCTGATCCTGCGCCAAGGCAGGCGCGGCGCCCAGGGCCAGCAGCGAGGCGCCCAGCAGGACGGCGTGGCGGATGGATGCGGACATGTGATGAGCCTCCCCGGCGAACAGGGGCGCAGACTGGCCGGGCGGGGCGGTCGGCGCAACCGTCGAGGCGAGGCTCTAGACCTCCATCCCTCGCGCTTTTCGCTGGGCCTTGGTGGCGCGTCGGGCCCAGGCCTTGTCGATCTGTTCGCGCAGGCGGTCGTCGTCGGCGGCCTCATAATGCACCAGCACCGCGGGCCAGCCCTCGAAATGCGGCGTCTGGAAATAGGTCCGGGGCTCGGTCGCCATCAGGAAGTCCACGGTCTCCCGGTCCAGCGCGAGGGCCAGGGCTTTCGGGTCGGTGTTGTCATTGACGATCCAGTGGCCCCGGACGCGGACGCAGCGTCCGCCGTGCAGGGTCGAATCCTCGGCGCCTGGCTGGGTCAGGGCGTAGGCGAACATCTCGTCGCGGGTCATGGGGCGAAGGATGCGCCCTGTTTCGCGCAAAACAAAAGGGCCGGTGTCACCACCGGCCCCTTCAGAACTCTATAGAGCAGCGCTGCTTAGGCGGCGGCTTGCTCGGCCAGCTTGGCCTTGACCTGACGCTTGATGCGCTGGGCGGCGACCGACAGCTGCTCGTCGCGAGCCTTGACGATGAAGGCGTCCAGGCCGCCCTTGTAGTCGAGGGTGCGCAGGGCGGCGTTCGAGATACGCAGCGAGAAGGTTTGGCCCAGAGCGTCCGAGCTGACCTTGACCGCCTTCAGCGACGGCAGGAAGCGGCGCTTGGTCTTGATGTTCGAGTGGCTCACGCTGTTGCCGACCATGGGGCCGATACCGGTGAGTTCGCAACGACGCGACATCTGACTATCCTTCGGAGCGGTCCGCGACGGGCGCAGACGCATGAAACAGGTGCGCGCGAGACACCGTCCAGCGCGAGAGGTGGGGCGTATAGAGGAAGAGTCTGCCGGGCGTCAAGGCGTCTGGAGCGGGCCAGCCGTTCAGCCACTGTTCAATTCCCGCCATATATCCCCTCTAGTCACTAACGGACCAATCGCCCGAGGGGCCACGAGATGAAGACCGTCCTGACCCGAGCCGCCGCCGTCGCCGTTCCCGCGATCGTCGGCGCCCTGTTCCTGGCTGCGCCGGCGACGCCGCAGGCCGCCATGCAGCCGCAGACCGGCGGCGATACCGTCCTGCCCGGCTATTGGGAATATACGACCAGCGCCGTAGGCGTTCGCGACACTGAACAGAAGTGCGTGCGGCCCAGCGAGATCAACCGATTCTTCGGCGGCCTGTCGACGCGCCGCTGGCGCTGCACCTATCCGGTGCGTCAGGTCGGCAACGGCAATGCCCGCTTCGAAGGGACCTGCACCGACCACAAGAATCGCCGGGTGAATGTGCGTCTGAACGGCACCTATACGTCGGAAAGCTTCACCTTCCGCGGCGGGGCCCAACTGGCGCGCGGCACGCCCTATCTTCCCGCCTCGATCACCGCCCGTCGGATCGCGGCCCAGTGCCCGGCCAACGCCGAGTATTTCTGACAATCGGAACGTCTCCCGCCGCCCGATCAGCGACGGGAGACATCTGAGGCTTACCAGTAGCCGCCGGGGCACTCGCCGACCGCCGTCGCGATGACGTAGTCGGACTTGGAGCCATGCAGCGTGCCGGAACCGACATTGCCGTTGACGCAACGGTCCAGCTGATGACCGACCACCGTCGTGTAAGTCGCGTCGGTATAATAATATTTTTCGTAGAGCAGACCCGGCGGAACCGCGGACGCGACCCCGGCCACACCGGCGACGGCCACGGCCGCCACGAACGCAAGAGACTTGATCAGCTTCATCTCGAACCCTCCATTGGTGAAGGTTCGCATTGGCGCAAACGCGGGTGCGTCTGTACAATCTTAAATAGAGTTAACCGATAACTTTCGCGTGTTTCGCATCAATGCGCGGCGCCGCCCGGCTTCAGCCGCCCGATCTGGTGGAGGACGAACGCGACCACGCCGCCGACGATGACGCCGATCACTGACGAGATCAGGGCGGTGGTCAGCCAGCCGGTCAGACCGCCCAGCGGGCCCGAGGCGTGGGCGATGGCGTGGGCCAGATGCTCGACCGGCTCGGCGGGCCAGTGCAGACCCAGTTCATGCGTGCCGTGCATCAGGATGCCGCCGCCGACCCACAGCATGGCGAAGGTGCCGATGACCGACAGGGCCGACATGACCACCGGCATGCCCTTGACCAGTCCGCGTCCGATGCGCTGGCTGAGGGGTGAGGACTTCTGGGCCATGTGCAGGCCGATATCGTCCATCTTCACGATCAGTCCGACCGCGCCGTAGACGGCCACGGTCATGGCCAGGCCGACGACGACCAGCACCCCGGCCTGGATGGCCAGTGGGCGATCCGCGACGTCGTTCAGGGCGATGACCATGATCTCGGCGGACAGGATCAGGTCGGTACGCACGGCGCCGGAGACGGTCTTTTTCTCTAGATGGGCCGGATCATCGATGACGGGCGCGTCCTCGCCGTGATGCCCGCCGCCGAACATCTCCATCAGCTTCTCGGCGCCCTCGAAGCAGAGGTAGGTCCCGCCCAGCATCAGGATGGGTGTCAGCGCCCATGGCGCGAAGGTCGTCAACAGCAGGGCGACCGGCAGGATCAGCAATAGCTTGTTGCGTATGGAGCCGATGGCGATCTTGCCGATGATCGGCAGCTCCCGGCTGGGTTCCAGCCCCGTGACGTATTTCGGCGTCACAGCCGCATCGTCGACCACGACGCCCGCGGCCTTGGCCCCCGCCTTGCCCGCCGCCGCGCTCACATCATCGATGGACGCCGCCGCCAGCTTGGCGATCCCCGCCACGTCGTCGAGCAGGGCGATAAGTCCGGAGGGCATGAGGTGCGTCACAGCAGGAACGGAGGGAGACGGCAGAGGTAGGACAGGCGCGGGCGCGTGTCGATGCCGCCCGCGAACACCGTCCTCCGGTAGGTGGCTTGACTTAAATCTACATAGGTAGATTTATTGAGGCATGACTCGTCCCCGTGCTCTTTCGCCCGCCGCCCGTCGTGTTCTGCAAGCGCTCGCCGAGGCGGGGAGCGTGGGACGGCACGGTTATGAATTATGCCGCGAGGCCGACATCAAATCCGGCACCCTGTACCCGTTGCTGATGCGCCTGGAGGGGCAGGGATATCTGGCCGCGGACTGGCAGGCGGCGGAGACGCCGGGGCGGCCTCCGCGGCACGTCTACCGGCTGACGGCGGAAGGGCGGCGTCTGGCCGCCGAGAACCTGGTCCCGGACACCGCTCGCGCGGCCCTGCCGGAAGGACGGCCCGCGTGAGGGGCGTCGCCGTTTTTGTCCTTCGTCTGGCCAAGCGCCTGCTGACGCCGCGCAACCGGTCGTGGGGCGAGGCCGCCCAGCGTGAGGCCGAGGAGATCGAGCATCCGGGCGAGGCCCTGAGGTTCGCCTTCGGATGCCTGATGTGGGCGATACGGGAAGCCGCTGCCGACCGCATTTCACACCTATTCCAGCAAGGGGATGACCCGATGAGTTTTGCCGACGCTATACGTGGTCCCCGGGGCGTCGCCCTGCTCTGCGCGACCGGCGCGGTCGCGCTGGGGCTGGTCTATATGGTCATGGGGAATGCGCCCGCCCGCTATCTGATGATGAACATCGGCGCCTTCGCCTTCGGGCTGATCGCGCTGGCGATCCTGACGCTGGCGGATGGGCGGGGGCATCTGCCGGGGCGGCTGCTGGCGGTGGGGCTGGGCGCGGTCCTGCTGGCGACCAGTCTGCTGGGCGTGCGGGTCGACGGGATCACGCGCTGGCTGGCGCTGGGGCCGCTGACGATTCAGCCGTCGATGATGATCCTGCCATTGATGGTGGTTCTGTTCGCCCGGTTCCGGGATGGGCTTTCTCTGATCGGGATCGCGGTGGCGGCGCTGGCCCTGGCCCTGCAGCCGGACCGGGGCATGGCGGGCGCCCTGACCGCCGGGATCGCGGTTCTGGCCTTCACCCGACCGAACCGCAGCGTACTGGCGGCGCTGGCCTGCGCGGCCGCCGGCTTCGCCGCGACGCTGGTTCAGCCGGACCCATCGCCCGCCCTGCCCTTCGTGGACCAGATTCTCTACTCGTCCTTCAGCCTGCATCCGTTGGCGGGCGTCGCTGTGGTGCTGGGCTCGGCCCTGCTGACCGTGCCGGTGCTGGCAGGACGTCAGGCGAAGGCGCCGGAACTCGCGGTGTTCGGCGCGGTCTGGGCCGCCCTGATCGCGGCGGCGGCGCTGGGCAACTATCCGACGCCCCTCGTCGGCTATGGCGGCAGCGCGGTGATCGGTTATCTGATCAGCCTGATGGTCTTCCCGCGCCGGTCGGCCCTGGCCGCCGCCTCGACAGAGGCGCAGCCTCAGGCCGGGGCGTCGTCTGACGGCGACCGCGCCCTCTACGTCGGCGCGGCCAGGGCGCAGGTTTAGCCGATCGGGAAGGTCGGCGGCGGAAGCTGCAGGTTGGTGTCCGGCACGGCCTCGCCCCGGAAGAAGCGCACGATCAGGTCCTGAACGTCCGGATGGGCCTCGAAGACGTTGTGCCCGGCGTTCTCGACCACCACCCGGCTGCGGTTGCGGAACTGGGCGATGACCTCGGCCTGCTCCTCCAGCGGGGTGCGGCCGTCCAGGGTTCCCGCGATCAGAAGGGCGGGGGTGTCGAAGCTGGAAGACGCCCGGAACGCCTCGCCGAGATCAAGGCCCGGCACGGCGCCCAGAACGTGTGGCATGGGGAAGTTCAGCGCGTCGCCCAGCACCGCGGAGCGCGCCTCCTGCTCGACGAGCGCCAGCCGCGCCGGAGAGATGCCGGACGCCAGATCCATGGCCTCGGGCATGCCACGGATGCTGAACAGGCCGGGGACATCGCTGAGGAAGGGCGTCAGCACGGAGGTCATGCCCGCCTCCAGCGCCAGATAGAGGCCGGGCAGCATCGACATGGTGCGCGGATTGGCGATCAGTCCGCCCGCCATATACTGGATGGCGAAGCCGCCGAGGGTCAGATCGACCGGTCCGGAGACTGTCGGGACGGTGACCGTCGCGGGCTGCGCGTCCAGCCTTTCGTGCACCCGGCGCATCAGGGCGGGCAGGTCCGGGACAGCGGCGCGCGCGACAGGATCGACGGCAAGGCAGGCGTCCACCCGCTTCAGATAGGCGTCGATATGGGCGGGGCGCTTCACCGTCTGGTCCTGCCCCTCAAGGCTGGCCAGGGCGACACGGTTGATGCGGGCGCCGTGCCGCTTCAGGACCGACAGGGCCAGATGGGAGCCGTAGCTGATGCCCCACAAGCTGATCGTCTCGGCCCCGAGGTGGCGACGCAGGTCATCAATGTCGTCGGCGCTCTGTTCGGTGGTGTAGCCGTTGATGGCGACGCCGGCGCGGGTCCAGTCGGCCCAGCCGCGCTGGATCTCCGCGCGGAAATGGTTGGTCAGGCCGTCGCGGGTCAGGGCGGGCCAGGGCGCGGTCAGGGGCGGGCGCGGCGGGATGTGGTTCGACAGGCCCGTGCCGCGTTGGTCGAAGGCGATGACGTCGGCCACTTCGCGCAGGGCCATGAAGATGGGGAAGCGCGGGCCGGTGGCCGCGCCGGTTCCCTCACCGCCGGGACCGCCCGCCAGATAGACGATGGGCGGGCCGGGGCGGGCGGCGGTCGAGGCGAAGCGTACATAGCCCAGACGGATGCGACGCGAAGTCGGATCGCGGCGATCCTCTGGCACTTCGAAATAGCCGCGCTCGGCGTCGACCTCCTGATCCCGCCAACCGGCGAAGCGGATGGGGCCGGCGGGCGGCTGGGGCGCGAGCGCCGCCTGGGCATGGGCCCAGCGGGGCAGGGCGAGGGCCGGGACGGTCAGGCCCGCGGCGGCGAGGAGGAGGCGGCGGTTCAGAAGAGCTTGGGTCATGGGCGCAGCTGGACCGCTTTCCGCCCGCCTGTCCGGCCGGATCGGTGAACGGCGCCGGCGGATCGGTGAGTGGCGAAGCCTTCCGGTGAATGACGCGATACAGTGACGCCATGTGGCGCTTCCTTCTTCTGACTGTCCTGTTGCTGGTCCTGCCGGGCGAGAGCCGCGCCCAGGCCCCGGCGGGCGACCCCGTGGTCTGGGAGGCCTGCACGGGCCGGCCCGGTGCGGCAGGACCAGTGCTGGGCGACTGCAGGCCTGTGGGGAAGGCCATCGATCCGCAAGGGCGGGAGATTTGGCTGCGCGGCGTTGTGGCCCGGCCCGACGATGATCAGGCGCGCGCCCTCTATGTGGTGGGGACCGCCGCGTCGGAGGTCTGGCTGAACGGGCGGAGGTTCGGGAGCAATGGCCAGCCCGGAGGTTCAGCGGCGAGGGAGCGCCCGGGGCGCTACCAGATCGCCCTGCCGATCCCGGAGCGGGCGTGGCGGGACGGCGAGAATGTGCTGGTCGTGCGGATGTCGTCCTTTCATGGCGGGCTGAAGTTGAGCCGGCCGGTGATGGGCCTGTTCGTCGCCGCCTATCCGTTGCCCGCGACGCCGATGGCCTTTCTGGCGGTGGTGTTCGCGGTGGCGGGCGCCCTGTTCGCGGCGGCTTTCGGCTTCGGCGTGATCCATATGCTGAGGCGCACGACCTCCAGCCTGATCCTCGCCGCCATCGCCGGGGTGGCGAGCGCGCAGGCGGTGCTGGAGAGCCTGAGGCATCTGACAGCCTACGCCTATCCGCTGCATGTCTGGCGTCTGGTCGGCATCTGGGGGCTGGCCGCCGCCTTTTCGATCCTGCTGGTCTCGTGGGTGGTGCTGCGGTTCTGGCCGGGGCGGAGGCCTGCGGTGATCGGAGGGGCCGCGGTGCTGATCGTGGCGACCGGCCTGGCGCCGGGCTTTGATCTGAAGACCGGACTGGCCCTGCTGGTCGGGGCGGCCCTGTCGCTGGTCGCGGCGGGAGTGGGGGCGTGGCGGCGCACGCCCACGGCGCGGCTGACCCTGGCCTATCTGGCGGTGTTCCTGGTGGTCGCCGTCAGCTTCCCGGAATGGCTGGTGGACCTGTCCTACTTCCTGCTGGCCGCGGCGCTGGTGCTACCCCTGCTGATGGTCGAGGTGGTGCGGCTGGGGCGGGATGATCGCGAGCGCGAGGCGGCGCTGAGTCGGGCGGCGGCGCGGCCCAACTGTCTGACCGTGGCCTCGGCGCGGGGCGTGGAGCGGGCGCCGCTGAAGGAGATCGTCGCCGTGGTCGGGGCGGACGACTACGTCGAGCTGAGGATGACCGGCGGTCGGACGCTGCTGCATGCGGCGCGGCTGGACCGGCTGGAGGCCGAGCTGCCGCCGTCCTTCATGCGGGTGCACCGGTCGGTGATCGCCAATCTGGACCATGTGCGGGGCATGGAGCGCGAGGGCGGGCGCTGGCGGCTGATCCTCACCGAAGGCGCGCCCCTGCCGGTCAGCCGGGCGCGGGCGCAGGCGGTGCGTGACCGGCTGGATGAACCCCTGGGCGAGACATGAAAAAAGGCCCGGGATCGCTCCCGGGCCTTCGTCATTTCAGCGATGCGCGTCTGATCAGGCGGCTTCGGCCTCGGCAGCCGGAGCGGCGGCCTTCTTGGCGCTCAGCGACTTGCCGAGCAGCTCGACGGCCGCGTCCTTGTCGATCTTGTTGGCGGCGGCGACTTCGCGGGCCATGCGGTCCAGGGCCGACTCGTACAGCTGACGCTCCGAGTAGGACTGTTCCGGCTGGCTGTCGGCGCGGTGCAGGTCGCGGACCACCTCGGCGATCGAGATCAGGTCGCCCGAGTTGATCTTGGCTTCGTATTCCTGGGCGCGACGCGACCACATGGTGCGCTTCACGCGGGCGCGGCCCTTCAGGGTAGTCAGCGCCTTGGTGACGACGTCGTCGGCGGCCAGCGAGCGCAGACCGGCGGTCTTGGCCTTCTTGGTCGGGACGCGCAGGGTCATCTTCTCGTGGTCGAAGGTCACGACATAGACCTCCAGCGACATGCCCGCGACTTCCTGGGTCTCGATGGCCGCCACCTTGCCGACGCCGTGCGCCGGATAGACGACCGCATCGCCAACCTTGAATTCCAGACCAGTCTTGCTCGTCATGTCACTTCCTTTCCCGGCTCAGCGGGAGGGGAGAGGCGAAGGCGCAAGGACAACAGGCTGACAGCCGCCGGAAACTTGCCCCGTCGGAGATGTCTGTCTGGTCGTCAAATGCGGAAACGGATCACCCAACCTCTGGCCGATCCCGCCTTCGTGGACGGGATTCTGTCGCAAACGCGGGCGGCGCGAGGTTTTCGCAGACCGCCCGACCCAATGACAGTAACCTATCACAAATCTGCGGAATTTCAAAACGTCCACAGCGTCCGAGTACGGAAGGCTGGAAATCCTCGCCGGATCAGGGCAGCGCGGCGACGCCCGGCGCTAACCAGAACCGTTCCGCTTGTCAGGAGCCCGTGCCAGGCTTGGGCGAGAAATATTTCTCGAACTTGCCGGTCTCGCGCTCGAACTGCTCCCTGTCCTCGGGCGGCGTGCCCTTGACGGTGATGTTCGGCCAGACCTTGGCGTATTCGGCGTTGATCTGCAGCCACTTGCCGTCCGGCTCGTCCTCGGTGTCCGGGACGATGGCGTCGACCGGGCATTCGGGTTCGCAGACGCCGCAGTCAATGCACTCGTCCGGGGCGATGACCAAAAAGTTCTCGCCCTCATAGAAGCAGTCGACCGGGCACACTTCGACGCAGTCCATGAATTTGCAGCGGACGCAGGCGTCGGTGACGATATAGGTCATGGGCGGGGCAAGCGTTTCGGTGTGGGGCGCGGGACGCGCAGATGACCCCCGCGGGCGCAACTGTCAACCGGACGGGCTGTTTCGGGGTTGCGGCGACGGCTTCAGTCTCTATTTGGTATCTGTCACGCTTACAGATCCATGGAGCTCCCCCTCATGCGTCCCTACCTTCGCTACGCCGCCGCCGGCATCGCCTCCCTCGCCCTGCTGACCGGGGGCGCCGTGGTCGCCCAGACGACCCTGACCAAGGTCCCCTCGGAAGTCGCCGCCGGCGCCTACAAGCTGGATTCGGACCACGGCAAGATCACCTGGTCGGTCAGCCACATGGGCTTCTCGACCTACACCGGCCAGTTCGTGAACGTGCAGGCCGAGCTGAGCCTGAACCCGTCGAACCCGTCGGCCTCGACCCTGACCGCGACCATCCCGCTAACCGACGTCATGACGGGCAGCAACGGCCTGGACGGCCACCTGCAGTCGCCGGACTTCTTCGACACCGCCAACCACCCGACGGCGACCTTCGTCTCGCGCTCAGTGACCATCGATGCCGACGACGCTAACGAAGCCACCGTGGTCGGCGACCTGACCCTGCGCGGCGTGACCAAGCCGGTGACCATCGAGGTCGAGTTCAATCAGGCCGGTCCGTCGATGGGCAACACCTACAAGGCCGGCTTCGACGGCGAGGCGACCATCAAGCGGTCGGACTTCGGCATTACCTACGGCATCCCGATGGGCCTCGGTGACGATGTGAAGCTGCACATTGAAGGCGAGTTCACCCTTCAGCCGTAAGGGCGTACAGGGCGCGGGCCTCTTCAGCGGGTCCGCGCCGCTCCCCCAGACCGGTCACCTCCAGATCAATCAGCCGCCCGCCGAGGGCGAAGACCAGCCGGTCGCCGGGATGAACGGTGCGGCTGGGTTTATCGAGGCGCACCTGCTGGCCGTGATGGGTCAGGCGGATGGCGCCCTTCTCGACCAGGGCCGCCGCCAGCGTCCGCGTCTTCGCGAACCGGGCGCGCCACAGCCAGACATCGATACGACAGCCCGTCTCGCTCACCGGGCCTCCTTGCGCCGTCTGGGCCGCTTGCGGCGAACCGGCTCGAGCTTCGGCGCGGTCAGGGCCGAAAGGACGGCGAAGGGCGAGTCCTTCACCGGCTTCGGCGTCCGGTCCGGGCGGTCGGGCTGTTGGGCGCGGGTGGTCCTTAGCCCGGCGGTCAGGACCTTGGCCTCATCCGCCGTCAGATGCAGTTCGCGCAGGTCCCTGTCGGATAGCTTGCCCTCGCCCTTGCCCCGTTTTTCGGACAGGGCTTCCAGCAGCTCCACCGGGGCGGCGAAGCGGCCGACGGCGCGCAGGCCGAAGGCGGAGAGCAGCCGGGCGGGCGGCGGCGGTTCGGGCAGGATGCTGAGACCCGTCGGCTTTGGGCGGAAGGTCTCGCGCGCCATGAAGGCCTGCCCCACCACGCGGGCGCGCTCCTTCAGCAGGGCGGGCTGCCAGACCGAGTGGGCGCCCAGCCGGATGCCGAACTCCTTCAGCGTGCGCCGCTCGGCCTGGGACAGGGCGGCCAGATCCCGTTCGACGTCGCGGCGGTCGATGACGCCGCCCGCCTCGAGCAGCCTGTAGGCCACGCCGCGCGGAAGGCCCTTGAGCGTGCCGTTCTCGATGGCGGTCTTCAGGCGGCGCAGGGGGCGCAGCGCGCGTCCGGCCTCACCCGCCAGCCAGGCCTCGAGCCGCTTGGTCGCCCGCTCGCGAGCGGCCACGGCGCCGAGGTCGCCCAGCAACCGAATGTTTGGCGCGAAGGGTTCGCCGCCGGTGATGACGCCCGCCTGCACCCCGCGCCACAGGACCGACCCGTCCGGGGTGACCGAGAAGGCCTCGTCCGGCTCGGCGGCCAGCTGACCCAGGCGTTTGGCGATCTCGGGCGTCACCGCCTGTCGCGCGGCGTGGCGCAGGGCGCGGTCCTCCAGCGCCGAGGAGCCCTTGTCTATCTGGAAATGGATGCCGGACAGATGGCCGACGGCGTGGCCCTCGACGATGACCTCGCCGGTTTCGGCCTCGACCTCGGCGACGGCGTCGCCCCGCACGTTCAGGGCCTGCATCAGGGCGGTGGTGCGGCGGTCGACGAAGCGGGCCGTCAGTCTTTCGTGCAGGACGTCGCTGAGCCGCTCCTCCAGCGCCTTGGTGCGGTCGCGCCAGTCCTGGGCCTGGTCCAGCCAGTCGGGACGGTTGGCGATGTAGCTGAGGGTGCGCACGCCGCTGAGGCGGGCGGAAAGCTGGTCGATCTGGCCGTCGTCGCGGTCCAGTTCGGCGAAGCGGGGCGCGATCCAGTCCTCGGTCAGGCGACCGCGCCTGCCGGTCAGGGCCTGGAAGATTTCCTTGGCCAGCCGCCCATGCTCGTCCAGCGTGGTCTTCTGGAAGTCCGGCAACTGGCAGGCCTCCCACAGCCGCATGATGGCCCCGCGCGAGCGGCCGATGCGGGCCACTTCCTCGTCCTTGATCAGGCGGCGCAGCAGGGTTTCGTCCAGCGCCGTGGCGGTCAGGGTCAGCCCCCTGACCCCCGGCGTCACCACCAGCGAGCGCAGCAGGTCGTTCAGGGTGTCGAAGTCCAGCCGGGCGTTGCGCCATTCGGCGCTCTCGACCGGATCGAAGCGGTGCTCGACCACCTGTTCGACCAGATCGGGGTCCAGCTCCAGCGCCTCGCCCGTCACCCCGAACGTGCCGTCGCGCAGGTGGCGACCGGCCCGGCCGGCGATCTGGCCGATCTCGGTGGCGTGCAGCCAGCGGGTGCGGCGGCCGTCGAACTTCCGCAGGCCGGCGAAGGCGACATGGTCCACGTCCATGTTCAGCCCCATGCCGATGGCGTCGGTGGCCACAAGGAAGTCGACCTCGCCGGACTGGAACAATTCGACCTGGGCGTTGCGGGTGCGGGGCGACAGGCTGCCCATGACCACCGCGGCGCCGCCGCGCTGACGCCGGATCAGTTCGGCGATGGCGTAGACCTGCTCGGTCGAGAAGGCCACGACGGCGCTGCGTCGGGGCAGGCGGGTCAGCTTCTTGGAGCCCGCATAGGACAGGGTGGACAGGCGGTCGCGCGAGACGATCTCCACATCCTCGACCAGGGCGCGGATCAGCGGCGCCATCGTCCCGGCGCCGAGGAACATGGTCTCCTCGCGGCCTCGCGCGTGCAGCAGGCGCTGGGTGAAGACGTGGCCCCGCTCCGGATCGGCGACCAGCTGGATCTCGTCGATGGCCAGGAACTCGACCGTCCGCTCCAGCGGCATGGCCTCGACCGTGCAGACGAAATAATGCGGCCGGGCGGGGATGATCTTCTCTTCGCCCGTGATCAGGGCCACGGCGGCGGCGCCGCGCCGGGCGACGATCCGGTCATAGATCTCGCGCGCCAGCAGGCGCAGCGGCAGGCCGATCATGCCGGACGCATGGCCCAGCATCCGCTCGACCGCCAGATGGGTCTTGCCGGTGTTCGTGGGGCCCAGGATCGCCGTTACGCGCGACGGGGCCCGGCCTGTGCCGCGGTCACTCATGTCTCTGGGAAGGTGGCGTGTCCGGCGCGGTTCCTCAAGCGGAAGTCTCGTGGACGTGAGCGAGGTAAATGCAAAGCTGCGCTGTGGCGGAACAGGCGCGAAACGAATCAGGACCGAATCAGCGACTCGGCCCGATTCGGGATTTGTTCCCTACAAGATATTGTATCTTAAAGTCGATTAACCACAATCAGAAAGTGACGGTCGATGAGGCGGCGGCGCGCGACCGCGACCGGTGAGTCCGATTTCCCGAAAAGCCCGGCTTCCCCCGCCGCCCGCGACCCGCTAGGTCAGCCCGTGCGTGGCCCCGTAGCTCAGCTGCATAGAGCAAGGCTTTCCTAAAGCCGAGGTCGCAGGTTGGAGTCCTGCCGGGGTCGCCACCGCCCTATCGGGACCACTTAGAACTGGCTCAAAACCAGTTAAAGGTGGCTCAATATGAGAATTGATCGCAAGTTAGCCCTCGGGCCCCAGTTCAGCTAATTCTACACGACGCGGACGTTCGCAATGACCGCTCCAAGACCGGCGCTAGAAGCCAAATCCAGTATCTGTTCCTGACTCTGAGCGGACTTCGAGGGCGTCCGCTGCAAAGCAAGCATAGGAACTTGGATCCATAGCGTTCGAAGCTGACTCGAAGTGGCGGTTCGAGATATCTGCGTAATCATTACGTTCGGTATCCGGGGCCGCCATGAGACACTGGTCACGGGTGGACGCTGAGCGTCACCGGGGCTCCGGCCCAGGACGCCGTGAAACTCTGCCGGGGCCCGGACCGGCTGTAGCCGATATTGAACATTTGATGACGGTGGGGCAGCTTGCCGTCACTTGAGGTTGAATCGCGGGGGGCGACAATGACCGCAGAGATCGCAATCCTAAACCGAACGGCCGTCGCGCTTGCGGCAGACAGCATCGTCACCCTCGCGGGCGAGGGCCATCGGCGGAAGACTTACGATTCGGCCGAGAAGATTTTCGAGCTGTCCAAATTCCAGCCCATCGGGCTGATGATCTACAACAACGCCCAGTTCACGAATGCGCCGCTTGAGATCCTGATCCGACGTTTTCGCGAGAAGCTGACTAGCCGGCAGTTTGAACGATTGGTGCAGATCTGGCCGGAGTTTGAGAGCTACCTCCTCAAATTTCGGGAGGATTCCGTTGATGATCTTGAGCATTTCCGGGCCTTCGCCGTGCTCGAACTCGAGCCCCTATCCGACGTCCTGTTCGAGCACATGATCCAGCGGGTCGGACGGCCCCGGACCCGGGCGAAGGAAAGTCCCGAGCAGTTGCTTCTCCGACGCATGCGCGAGCGGAAGGCCGAGGCCGAGGCCAGTCCGCTTGAGACCCTTCCCGCCGCCGCCAGCCTCGCCGCCTTCAGCGAGACCTACGGTCCGATGCTGGACGGCATCGCTGGCAAGAGCCTCAGTCCGATTGTGATCGAGGGCGAGGTGCGGACGGCGCTGCACGAGATGATGTTCGCCGTGCTGTGTTCGACGACGCAATCGGAGGCTTTCACGGGCCTCGTCTTCGCGGGTTTCGGCGAGAAGGAACTGTTCCCCACCCTTTATGCGCTCGAGGTCGACGGCGTCTATTTCGGCGCCTTCCGCGTCCTCACCAAGCGGCTCGTGGACATCGATCGGAAGACCGAGACGGCGGCGGTCGTGCCCTTCGCCCAGAAAGACATGCCGGAGCGGTTCATCCTTGGGATCGACAAGGAGTTCGAGGGGGCGATCGAGAAGCTGGCGCAGAACGTCGTAGGCGAGGTCGTCGACCAAAAGAAGCGCGCCTTCGCGGGCGGCCTGGGTGAGGCGGTCAAGGTCGCCGCCGCCAAGCAGTTCCGAGACGGCATCGACCGGATCAAGAAGAACAACGAGACCAATCTGAACAGGGTGGTCAACCATCTGTCGAAGAAGGAACTGGGCGAGGTGGCCTACCACTTGGTGGAGCTCACCTCGCGCAAGCGGCGATATTCCAGCGAGTTGGAGACCGTCGGCGGACCGATCGACGTCGCCATCCTCACGCGCAACGAGGGGTTCATCTGGGTGCGCCGGAAGCACTATTTTGACGTGGATATCAACCCGCGTTACAATGCTGGCCCATGAGCAAAGCGCGGCACATGGAACGTCGAGTCATACGACCGAACGTTGAGGCTCGCCCCTCACAAGAGCGCCTCTGGTGCCTGATCAACCCGCAGGAAACTGTCGATGAGATCGTCGAGGACGTTTCCTCGACCTTCGCCGATGAGCTCGCCGAACTGATCCGCGCGAGCAAGGAAGGCCGCTAGGCCGAGAGCCCTCTCGGGCGGAACACGCCCCTAATGCAGGCGGGGTTCCGCACGGCGATCTGGGTGTGGGTCAGGCGGTGGAAGCCGCCACCAGGGTAGACGGTGGCACCTTCGACGAACAGGCCGCGCACCGTGTCGAAGGGCATGAAAGCCGGACCGGAACCCTTGAGCCGCGCCTCCTCGGCGTCGGCTTGCATGTTCTCATGAAGGTGTTTGATCACCGCGCAGTCCAGAAAACGCAGCAGCTTGTCGCCGGCGTTGCGTCCATCCCGGTTGGCCGGCATCGGCAGGTCCGCGGCTTCGTGGGCGGCGAGCAGGCTGTCGTAGGCGGAGCCGAGGAAGTCGAGGTTTTCGCGCAGCGTCAGGTCGAGGCAACGGCCTAGGTCGATCACGGCCCCGACCACCCCGCCCGCCGCATAGGCACCGGCGGCGGCTTTCTCGTCCGCCCACTCTTGTGCGCGTCGGGGATCGTCTTCCCAGAAATAGACGCCAGGCCCGAGCCAGTCGTAGTCGCGTTCGCTGGGCCGCATGGCTTCGCCGGCCACGAGCGCCTCGGCCACGGCGGCGTCGCAGCCGTGATAGCCGATCACCAGGCCGTTCATTCCTCGTCGGGCGCGCGTTCTTCGCCGCCATACTGCGGCAGGAGGTCTCCGGCCTCGGAATAGAGGCCTTCCTCAATAAGCCAGCGTCGCGCCATATCGGGCGTGCGCGTCTTCGCGGCCGCGCGCCGGCGGAGCATCTGTCTCAGGGCTTCGCGTTCGGTTTCGTCCATGATGACCCTCCTCAGACGTCCGACTTGCGCAGGCGAGTATAGGCGGCGCTGATCATGTCGATCATGGCGTCGCGGCCGCTGTCGGACAGCGAGTCGTCGTTCTGGAGCAGGGCGGTGATCTTTCCGAGCGGCTCCGGTTCATAAGTCAGGGTGCCGTCGCCGACGAACTGGTCGGCGCTCAAGCCTGACCAGCGCACCAAGGCCGCCAGGCTGTCGACGTCCGGACGCTTGCCCTGGGCCATGCGGGTGAGGGTCGAGGCGCTGACGCCGGACTCCTGCGCCACCTGCTTCCAGTTGAGCCGCCTGCCCGAGCGGGTGCTGTCCAGCGCCCTGTAAAAGGCCGTCCCCAGAAATTCCGCTCTCGGCATTCAATTTCACTCTTGCAATTATCTCTGCTCCGCCAGATATAGTGCATCGATTGCAAGATCGCAATCAGGAACCACCCTAGCAATGGAGGCCGCCGTGAGCGTCCGAGACAACCCTGCCGCAGGCGGCCGCCGGATCGAGATCGCCGGCGTCGATCTGGAATTCCGCGAGGTTCGCATCAGCGATCCACGTATCACCGGGGCACAGATCCTGGCCCTGTACGGGGCTCAGCCCCGCGACGCTTTCGTCGTGTTGCAATGGCTCGAGTCCGGCGACATCGAGGAAATCCGCGCCGACGAGCTCGTGGACGTGACGGGCGGCGAGCGTCCGCGCTTCATCGTCGCCGAGACGGATCGCCTCTTCCGCCTGATCCTGAACGACCGGTCGGTGTCCTGGCCGGAGCGGAAGATCACCGAAGCCGCGCTGCGGACCCTCGGCTCCATTCCCGACGGCGAACGCCTCTATGTTCGCCGCGAGGACGTGGCCGACGAGCCGATCGCCGAAGGCGGCACCCTGGCGCTCGGGGACGCGGGTGTCGAGGTCGTCTATTCCAAGTCCGAGGTTTGGAAGCTCAACGTCCAGGGCAATGTGATCGAGTCCCGCGAGCCGACGATCATCGTCCGCGACGCCCTGGTGCGGGCGGGCTTCACGCCCGACGGCTGGATCATCGTGCTCAAGACGGCGGAAGGAAAGCGCCAGGTCGAACCCGATCATGTCATCGACCTGCGCCAGGCCGGCATCGAGAAGATCCGGCTGATCCCGCGGGAGATCAACAATGGAGAGGCGTTCACGCCTCTCCGCGCCTTCCCGCTGCTGCCGGGCGACGAGGCCGGTCTCGACGCCCGAGGCGGGCGCTGGGAGACGATCGTCGAGGGCGGGCGCCGCTGGCTGATCCTGCACGACGTCGAACTGCCCGCCGGTTATCACCAGACCCACACTACGATCGCCGTCGAGGTGCCGTCCGGCTATCCGATGGCCGAGCTCGACATGTTCTATTGCGCGCCGCATCTGTCGCGGGTCGATGGCGCGGACATCCCGCAGACCCAGGTCACCATGAGCCTGCTGGGCCGCAGCTTCCAGCGCTGGTCCCGCCACCGGGGCGCGGGAGCGCCGTGGCGCCCGGGCGTTGACAACGCCGTCACCCACCTGGCCCTGATCGACGCCTCCATCCTGCGCGAGGTCGAGCCGTGAGCCCCTGGGATCTGGTCCTGACCGATGAGCAACATGCGGCGGCCCAAGCCCACCTGTTTCCGGGGGACGGCTACGAGGCCGCGGTCATTCTGCTGTGCCGGTCCGCCGCGCCCGCCGCGCGCAGGTTGATGACGGTCGCGATGCTTCCCGTGCCTCACGACGCCTGCGCGCATCGCAGCGCAGCGCGCCTGGTCTGGCCGGGCGAAGCCTTGGCCGAGGCCGCTGACCGCGCCGAGGCGGACGGCCTGACCGTCATCCTGCTGCACTCTCATCCAGGCGGCATGCTGGCCTTTTCCGGGGTCGACGACGACAGCGACCAGGTCGCTGTCCGCGCCCTGATCGACGGCTGGAGCGGTCCGGCGCCGGAGGCGGGGCACGGCTCCGCCATCATGGTTCCGAGCGGCGCCATGATCGGCCGCCTGTACGGGACGGGCATGGTCCCCGAATCCATGGGCAAGATCGTCGTCGCGGGGGAAGACTTGCGGTTCCAGTTCCACGGCGACGCCGACGACGGCGCGCCCATGGCGTTCGGCGCGGGCATGACGCGGCTGTTGTCGCGCCTTCACGCCTGCGTGGTGGGGGTGTCCGGGACGGGGTCGATCCTCGCGGAGCAGGCCGCGCGCATGGGGTTCGGCGCGGTGACCCTGATCGACTTCGATCACGTCGAGCCGAAGAACCTCAACCGGATCCTGAACAGCACCGTCGCGGACGCCGAGGCGAGGCGGCTCAAGGTCGAGATGTTCGCCGAAGCGATTCGGACCTACCGCCCCGACGTGACGGTGATCGCGGAAGCCGGCACCGTAGCCTCGCGGGACGGCGTCTTGGCCGCCGCCGCCGCTGACGTCCTGTTCTGCTGCGTGGACAGCGCCGAGGGCCGCTATGTCGCGGATATGGTGGGTCAGGCCTTCATGATCCCCGTCATCGACATGGGCGTCACCATCCCGACCTGGCGTCGGCCCGATGGCCGGCCCGCCATCGCCGAGGTGTCCGGCCGGATAGAATATGTCAGGCCCGGCGGTCCGACCCTCGGCGATCGCGGCGTCTACACACCGGAGGCCCTCGCGGCGGAGTATCTCGCACGCACCGCGCCGGATGCCTTCGCCGCCCGTCGCGCCGAGGGTTACATCAAGGGCGCGCCGGAGGAGGCACCGTCGGTCATCGCCCTGAACATGAGGGCGGCCAGCGCGGCCATGTTGGAGTTCGTGGCGCGGATCTGTCCATTCCGGCACGAGCCCAATGCCGACCACGCGCGGTCGTCCTTCGCCCTCGCGGACGGCGATACGGACATCATCCCGGCGTCCGCTATCGCGCGGACCGGATTCATCGGGACCGGCAAAGGGTTCGGCGAGCCCTTGCTGGCGGGATACCTGCATCAAGGGGGCAACGAGGCGGCGGCATGAGCTGGTTCAGAAGGCTTGTAAACTGGGTTCGCGGCTGGTGGGCAAAACCGGCTTGGCGGACCATGGTCCTGTCTGGAGACGAGCTTCCCGACATCCTGCCCCAGGATACGCTCGTGGTGATGATCGACGACGGGGAGCCTTGGTCGGCCGGTATGGTCTGTCCCTGCGGCTGCGGCCGGACGCTGGAGGTCATGCTGCTGGAGGAGGTGCGTCCGCGCTGGGACGTTCGCGTCGACGCCGCCGGCCGGCCGACGCTGCATCCGTCCGTCTGGGCAGTCGACGGCTGCCGATCGCATTTCTGGCTTCGCGACGGCCGGGTTCACTGGTGCTGATATGGGTCTGGCAGCCACCCCCGATTCACCGTAAGGTTGACCTACCGATCGACGCTTCGGGGGGAATGTGGACGGAGACGAACTCACACATACGACCAAGTATGTGGAATCGGAGATCACGCGGCGGCTGACGGCGATCGAGGAGCATCTCGATTGCGACGTCATTACTTGTTTCCTGCCGATCTCACCGCCTTTCGACGATCTGATCCGGGACGCGCTCGAGGACATCGACGGCCGCCGCGGCAAACTGCTTGTGATCCTCGAGACCTACGGCGGACATATCGAGACGGCGGAGCGCGTCGCCAATGTGCTGCGTCACCACTATCCCGAGGAAGTGAATTTCGTGGTGCCGAACCACGCCATGTCGGCCGGCACCATTCTCGTAATGTCCGGCGACAACATCTACATGGACTACTATTCGATCCTCGGACCGATCGACCCCCAGCTCAAGCACAAGAACGGCAACATGGTGCCGGCGCTGGGCTACCTCGACAAGTACGGGGAAATGATCGAGCGCTCGCGACGCAAGGAGCTGTCGGCCGCCGAGATCGCCATCTTGGTGCAGAAATTCGATCCGGCCGAAATCCACCGGTACGAACAAGCCCGCGATCACTCGATCGATCTGCTGAAGAAGTGGCTGGCTGTCTACAAGTTCAAGAACTGGAAGACGACCAGCAGCGGCAGGACCGTCACGAAACGCATGCGCGAGTCGCGCGCAGCCCAGATCGCCAAAGCCTTGAACGACACCAAGCGCTGGCGGTCGCATGCCCGCGGGTTGTCGATGGACGTCGTCCGGACCGATTTAAACCTTGTGATAGCGAACCTTGCGGATGATCCGGAGTTGAACAAGCGCGTGCGTTCGTATTATCGGCTCCTTCAGGATCATATGTCCGGCAAGGGGCACACCATGGCGCTCCACACGCGCAATGGTCTTCTGGTGACATGAGGAAGCAGAGATGAGCGGCTTCGACACCTATCTGGCGAGCCATGCCATGACCGAGCGCGACGAGGAACTCGTTCGCGCGGCGCTGAAGACCATCTCGCAACTGCGCGACGCCGGCCTGACCCACGACGACGACTACCGGCTTGCGCCGACATTCGGGGGGCGAATGGATCCCGCGCCGAGGCAGACTATGGCAGGGCTGCGGGGCACCTTCTGCAAATAAGTCGCCGGTGCGTCGGGACCTGGTGATCAGACGTCGCGGTCGAACAGATAGCCCGTGTACCGCAGGTTGCGGATCGTCGCGTCCTTGAAGCCCGCCAAGCCCATCTTTCGCCACCGGCGGAGGATGGTCGTTCGCAACAGGGTCAGGGACATATCCGACGACGGGTTCAACCTCAGGGCTGTCATCGGAGCCATGCCAATGTAGTCGGAATGTCGGGTTTCAGTGTAGGTGGCGATGTCTGCTCATGGCGCGTTGGGGCCATGCCGTTCAAGAGCCGCCCGGGCTGATTGCGTTCCCAGTCGAGGCTGTGACGGCGTTCAGTGCTGCGAGCCGTGCGTCCTGGTCGGCCTGCGCGGGAACGGCCAGCGCCGTGCGAAGCGTGTCAGGAACCAAGTCGCGATCGTACGGATCGAGCGTGGCGGGTCCATCCGGCGCCTTTCGGGTCTGGGTGCCATAGATTTGCGCCTTCCCGGTCATCTGGAGATAGCGGTCAAGCGTCGCCGCGGCGATCCAGGTACTTTCGCTATCACCCTTGGCCAAGGCTGCGACCGCAAGGCTGTGAGCCAGCAGGTAGTCCTCGGGCGTGGAGCCGTGCTGGAAGATGAACGCCGCGGCGCGGTAGTCTTCCGCGGTCTGGAGGCTGCCGGCTTCGAGAAGCGCCCGGGTGCGCTGGCGGCGCTCGGCATCCTCGGTGATCATGGTCTGCAGAAAGGCCCGGTCCCGGAGCCTCTCCGCCGTCACGCTATGGCGCACCGCCTGGTCGGCGGCCAGCATCTCGGCCATCTCGGGGTTGTTGGCCCGACGAAGATCCTGCGCCAGTCCCGGTCCGGAGAGCAACAGAACGGCGGTTGCGGCGAGGGCGGGTAGGATCAGACGCACGAGAATCTCCGATGCTGGGAACGGGACGCGATTGCCTTTTCAGTTTTTCACCCGGATTGCAGCGGCGAAATAATCGAAGGTCCGCAAGCCGACGGTGCCATCCAGCGGTTCTTCCGCGAGGCACGCTCCAGGCATCGCAACTCGCCAGCACCAGCGTCCGCTTTCGAGGCTGGCGCCAAGGTCCGCTCCTGGCGCTTATGGGCCGCGGCGACCCAGGTGCCGGCACCGGTCAGGAGCAAGTCAAAGGCTGGATGACTCCCGGCCTAGTGATGTGGAACGCCGGCTCCATTCACTGTGAAATACCGGCCTTTTCTGAGCATTTGGGCCGCAGCACGGGCATCAGCGCTTACCTTGTCTAGTAGTGGTCGCTGCCGTTCCACGATGCCGTCCTTCTCCAGACGCCTGAGTAGGCGATGCAAAGCGGTAGTCACTTTGAGCGCGTCGACGATGCGCCCCTCCGCGGTCTTTGTAAGGGGCCGTTTGAGCAGGTCGTGCCCAACCTCTCGTCTGCGATGCGCCAAGACCAAAAGCGCCCGGCAGCGCTCTGGTTGGACATGATATTCGAAGGTGAGCGCATGCATGCGGTTCGCTGCGATCTCAAGCATGTCCGCCAAGAGCGCGAACCGGTCTCTCGTTCGGAATTCTAGAACTTTTGCCTCTGTCGAACTGTTGGCCCGATCCATTCGCTCGTCGAGAAGCTTCTTACATTCGCTGTCCATCGCGAGGACGGCTTCTTCGAGATCGCCGAGGTCATCGTCGGTGAACTCGCCGGCCGCAGCCTGATCTCGTAAGGTCAGTATCTGACCAAAACGTCCATTGATGCTGAGTTGTGCCCGGAACTGTTTGGGCGTCACTAGATCAATACGCTTCAAATCCGCCTCGATGATTTCCCATTTCACCCGAACGCGGGCCCATCGCCGTTTCTCCAAGCCAGGATCAACTCTATCGCGGGGGAGATTGCCCAGGACATCGAACGCGAGCCGCCGCGCGTGCAGGACGATTGTGCGAGCGCGATCCAATTCGTCGCGCCGCTTCGACTCTAGGCGATGCTGCTGGTCGCGGCGGCTGATCCACACCGCCCCGACAACGGCGACAAAAGTCCCGATTGCTTGAGCCCACGCAGCGGTCGCGCTGTGCGTGAGAAACTGGACGAGGCCGCCGCTGGGCCCTGTCGCGATGACGAGAGCCGCCATTGTCCAAACCGCGCAGAGTGCAGCAACGAGCCAGTCGGCTTTTCCCATGGGCATACGCTGCCACGGCGACGGTGCGCTGACCATGGGCGCAGTTTAAGCCACTGTGCATGTCTGGTTCCGGGCCGTCGGCAAATGTCCGCTTCTGGCGCGCAGCCGACGCAGGGATCTTAGGAACTGGCAAATCTGAGCCCCTGCGATTAGGGCTAAGAGACAGCCGCGGGCGTGGCGAAATGGTAGACGCGGCAGACTTAAAATCTGTTTCTTCGAAGTGCCGGTTCGAGTCCGGCCGCCGCACCACACGACCGAGGTTTAGCATGGCGGATCGTTCGACGTTCTTTGAGATGGCCGACGAAGCGTCTGGCTTCGAGCAGGCGTTTACCAAGGCCATTTCGGTTTTGAAGCGCGGCGGCATGCAGTCGATGATCGCCGAGGAAAACATCCAACGGTTCTCGCACGGCAAACGGTGGAACCATCGTGCCAACCCGCACACCGTTGATGGTGAAATGCAGACGATGTCCGTCGAGTGGGCCACGCCATTTCAGGAAATCGTCGACGGTGATCTGACCCTCATTCCCCGCGCCATACAGAGCATTTCCGAGCAGATGCACGGTGCCCAGATGCGGATGATGTATAAGACGCTGAGCGATGTTTGCGACGCCAATGGGCAAACCGTGGATGTCGCTGCGTCCGGCTCCAATGCAGCTGCCTTCCTTGACATGCTGCGGAAGATCGAGTTCGGCGTCGATCGCGACGGCAACGTCAGCATGCCGCAGATTCATGCTGGCCATCAGGCGGCTGAGAAGATGATCGCCGACCTCGAAGCCCAACCGCCCGAGTTCGCGGCCGAGGTCGAACGCCTGAAGGCAGAGAAAAGCGAGGCGGCGCTTGCGAGGGAGCGAGAGCGTCGGAGCAAGTTCAAGATGCCGGAGGCGCGATGACCCGCGCGCTTATCGCCATCGGCGTCAACACGTACGACCATGTGAACGCCCTCGGTGCGGCCGAGCATGACGCTACCGTGGTGTTCAACGAGCTCATCAAGCCGGACGTGGGTGCGTACGAGCCGGCCTTCTCGCGCTTGCTGCTTTCACCGACGCTTGCCGAGGTCCGATTAGCCGTCGAGGAGGTCGTTCTTGGCGGCGTTCAATTCGACGAGCTGACCTTCTTCTTCGCCGGGCACGGGATGATCCAGCCTGTCGGCTTCTACATGGCCATGCGAGACACGAGGCTCGATCGCGCTACCGCAACGGCCTTCAGTCTTTCGGAGCTTTTCGCACAGATTGCCGAGGCATCACCGGCGCAGACCAATGTGATCCTTGATGCGTGCTTCAGTGGCGGCCTCGCGGCGGACCTGAGCATGCTCACCCGCCCAGAGACGAGCGGCTACGTCGGCTCACCGGCCGTGACCTTGCTTGCCATGTCCGCCCGAAACCAGGAAGCCAACGAGTATGCGGATGGCGGTGTTGGCACCTCGGCGCTGCTCGACTGCATCACGGGACGGGCGCTGGTCCGAGAGGATGTCGGCTCGCTTGAGCTCTTCGACATCGCCCAAGTGGTCATCCAACGTGTCCGCCGATCCGGCGACCAAAACCCGGTGCTGTCGGCGCTGAATGTGCACCGCCGTTCCCAGTTCTGTCGAAACCCCCTGTTTCAGGCGAGCAGCCAGTCGGCCCTGAGGAAGTGGGAGCCCCGAGCATTTCTCGATGCCGTCGAGCCCGTTCTGGCATCCCACGCCCACGACCCTCTGGACTTGATCGCCGACGTGGAGCGCTTGTTCGGGCATTTGATTGGCAGGGCGGATGAAAGCCGCGACGTGTTCAAAGGGGCTGAACTTCGCGCGACGGCTGCGATTGCGCTGCTGCCCTATGCCAGCATTCATCCTCAAATCAGCCGCTGGCTGCTGAGCCAACTGGAAAGCCTCATCGGCGTAATCCATCGAGCGCTCGATGAAGCCGTGGAGGCCTTCGAAGCCGAGAAGTTCGCTATGTTGGCCGGCCCCGGCGGGATGGCCAATCTCTACCTCCTACCAATCCGCCTATCGAAAGTACTGGGTTGGACAGGAGCGGCTTTTCACCTGGGGCGGCTGATCGGGCGCGAGGCAGAATTCCCGCGTGACAAGTTCAAGCGCCTGCTGGGTCTGATTGTCGAACACTACCGTCTTTCCCTCGCGTCGATAAGCGACGCCCAAGCGCCATATCTGGCCTTGGCGCTCACTGCCTTAGCGGCCCTCGATCTGAAGGAGGAAGGCGAAGCCATACTGAGCCCGCTCTTCAACTCGTATGTCGAGTGCAAAGCGCGGATCGCTGCCACCAGCATCGAGCCGTCTCGCATCTTCGCCTACATGCTCGCCCGCCTCACGGACTCCTTCGCTGAAGTGCAGGGGCAGGTCGCCCAACCGAATGAGCTGGGAACGGTCTACTTCTTGGCAGCCCCCCTGTTTGATCTCACCGATGTCTTCGACGAAGCGATGAGCGAGCTCGACCACGTTACGATCAATGCCTTCGTAGCTGACGATCCTTCCCTGTTTGCGCTTGAGACGATCGACGACGGCGAGAACAACCCTTTCACCATCGGCCACTACATCTGGCGTATCGACGACTTGCTCCAGCACTTCCCGCCTCATGCGTTTGTCCAGCCGACCGATCCGTCGGTCGCGGGCGGCGCGATCCTCGCGTCACTCATTTTCCCGGACCGTGTGCCCTGGTTCGTTTTTCGAGCGCTCGATCAGCTGAAGGTGCTGTCAGGTTAAGCGCCGCTGGACGTAACTTGCCTGACCCGGCGAAGTCTCAGGCGGTCGCGGCTGCCCATGCGGCATCAGCTCCGGCGCAAAAGCGGCGGAGGGTAGGGCGGCTGATCAGATTGCGCTGGACGTTGAAGGTGTTGTAAATCGCGGCGTGGTTGGTGAGGAGCTTCTGGGCGGAGGCCTGGGGTTTGAAACCCTGCTGCTGCCGCTCTCGGCGTCGGATCGGCAGGTGGGAGTTCTCGACCCGATTATTCTCTCTAAGCCGGCCGGGGCGGTGAAGGTGGCTCAGACCTAACTCCCGCAGCGCTGATCTGTACGACGCGAGCCCATCCGTTGTAATCCGCTCGGGACCAATAGGCTGGCGTTCGGCCTGATCGCGAGAACCGCGCCTTCCGAAGCCTGATCTCAGGGTGGCAGGAACTCATTTTGGACAGCTCGCCGATACCCCTATGCATGGAATGGGGCCCCATCTGCCCGTTAGCGCGAGGCCCTTTACGCTACCGATGCGCAAGTCTAGTGCAAAGTGGGTACCCAACCGGTGGAAATGTCCGCTTTGCACATGGGTGCCAACGTCTGCCTCTGGCGCAAAGTTGAACCGAGACGTGACGGCGGTCCGCGAAGCCTCGCCCGGCCGAGCTTCACGCTGGCAGCCGGATTAGGTTCTGTCGATCCCTCCAAAACTCAGTTCAGACTGCCGTCTACACAGTCCTGAGTGGCATCCAGAATATGTTCTATAGTATATATTGCGAGCCGATGAGCGCGCAAGGCGCTCTCGGACGTTAAAAAATCTCTGTGACTCCGCTTCATCGCTCTGGAACACTCTATGAGCCCAGCGGTGAGTCCTCCAAGCCCCTCCTGCTAGGCCTTAGATTCTAACGGGCTGACTGAAAGCAGGAGCAATAGTGTCCCGACCACCCTGAAAATCCGGTGTCGTTTCTGCGGCCTAGCAGAATTGACACGAGCCCTGGGCGCTAACCCAAGGCTCGGTCTGAGGAACGTGGTCCTCAATCGTGTGCTGCGATCGAGCGATCATCCCCCAGTCTGAGCCAACCTGCAACCGCGTTCTCGATTTCAGAGACGCGTCGCGCCCCCGCTCACCCTGAACCCAACTTTCCAAATGTGGAGATCAAGATGGACATCGTTCATCCGCGGGCAGGCACGCCCGCATTTCAAGACAATGCGCTTCTGAATGACGCGCTACTCGGTTTGGCTTGCGACGAAGACAGAGAGGCTTGGGAAAGCCTTTCCGCGACGGCCACGATGGTTTTGTCGAAGGCAGGCGGATCCATCAGGACCATCGTCACTGGCCGGCGCATCATCACAACAGGTGTCTATGCCAGCCGAAAGACCGGCTGCGGCCACCCCTACGAGAGCATGCTTGAAAAGGCGTTCTTCATGCTCTGTGAAGTCGACACCGATGTCGTCGACTACCGGGCACAACCGTTCCGGTTCGAGTTCGTCGTCGATGGCGTCAAGCGCGCTTACCTGCCGGACGCGGTTACGCTCCGGGCAGATGGAATGGTCGAGGTAGTCGAGATCAAGCGCGATTCCGGGGACCTAAGGGACCTGGAATATCGGCTGAAACTGCAGGCGGTTCGAGAAATCTGCGACCGTATCGGTTGGCGGTTTCGCGTCCTGTTCCGTGCCGACCTGACTGAGCCATCCCGGTTTTACCGTGCGGTCGAGGACGTCCAGTCCTGGGCGTTCACAAAGTTCAGTGACGCTGAGGTCTTCGAGGTCGTCCGACAGCTGCGCCAGCATGGTCAGATGCCTATGGGCCAGCTGGCCGAGTGCTTTGATCAGGGGCAGCGCGGTCTCGCAAAGCTGAAGGCCATGATGGTCGCGCGGATCATCCGTCTCGATCTCACAAACATCGCAAATCACTCGACCGCTGTGACCCTGGTCGAAGAGCTCCGGGAGGAAGTTCAATGAGCACGATCCGACTGACCGCAGGAGAAACCTGGGCCATCGGCTCAGGGCGCTATGTCCTGGACCAGGTGATGGGCAACGGACTTCTCCACCTGCGATGCGAGCGGACCGGCGCGCCGCTGCAGGTGAGGGGCGACAACAACGAGATGGTATGCCCCAGCTCCTCTTGGCTGACTGAGCAGTTCGCTGCTGGCCGAGCTCGTCGCATCGACCTCAGGCGGGCGCAGTTGCCAAGCCGAAAGGGTGCCCTCGCTTTTGGAGGTGACTACGAGATGATCGTGTCGCGCGATCCATCGGCGACCTTCCGATTGGCAGTGATCACGTCCCTGGATCGCATCGCCTCGTTCTCTCGAAGCGCTGACGGCATACGCAAGGCCTTGGCTGTGATCTGGAGCAAGAAGCCAGAGTTCTTCAGCGGCAAGAAGCCTCCGTCGCCAACGACGGTTCGCCGATGGCTTGCCGATCGGGGGGACGTCGGCGAGCGACCATTGAAGGCGATGGTCAACATGTCTGGGAAAGGTCCCCGAAAGCTTCGCCTTCCAGCATCAGTACGCCGACGGATGCATGAAGAGGCGGTGGCCTATTGGGCTGACCATAGGAAGTCCCTCGGCGACGCCTACGACGACCTCTGTGAATATCTCGGGGCGCTGAACAATTGGATCCGCCATCGTTCGTCCCGATGGATGGTCGTGCCTGTGCCCTCGAAGGAGACGTTTCGAAGGTACGTTCGGTCGATCGAATGCCACGAAACGGTGGCGGCGAAGTTCGGCAAAAAGTTCGCGGACCAGAGGTTTAAGGCATGTGGCCAAGGGCTAGCCTCCCAGCGTCCCCTGATGCTCGGCGCGATGGACCACACCGAGGTCGACTATCACGTCGTCATCAACTCCAAGGGCTGGAAGCTGCTCGGGCGACCTTGGCTCACGATTATCATCGACGTTCACACGCGCTGCATCGTCGGCTGGGTTCTGACCTTTGAACCGCCCTCACTCTATTCCGTCACTGAGTGCATCAAGCGTGCGAACCGGCCCAAAATTCGCATGGCGGACCGCTTTCCGGAGAAGCCGGAGCTTGTGAGCATTCACGGGAAGTTCGACGAGATTGTCGTCGACAACGGCTGGGAGTTCACCGGCACTTCCTTCGAGTCGGCCATGATCGATATGGGCGTCAGTGTTCGCTGGGCGCCTGTGCGCTCCCCGACTTACAAGGCTGTGATCGAGCGCTTGTTTGGCACCTTCAATACGCGCCTACACCGCAAGATGCCCGGCGGCACTTTTCCCGTGGCGCAACTTCGTGAATGGGGCCTCGACCCCAGGAAGGATGCAGTCCTCACCCTCCAGCAGGCTGAGGACCTCCTGATCTCCGCCATCGGTATCTATCATCAGGAGCTACACTCCACGTTGGGGGAGGCCCCGGCGACAGCATGGGACCGGAAGGTTCGGGAGCAGGGCGGCGTACAAGTGATCGGTGACGATAGTCAGCTGGATCGAATGTTGGGCGCCCGCGATGACGCCACTTTGACCCGCTCCGGCGTGACCCTCTTCAATCTTCAGTACCACGATCCGGCGGTAACGGGCCGCTTGCTTGAGGACCTGGCGAGGCATGAGCCGCGAAGGGGGCAGCGGAAGGGTTCGGCCACGGCCAAAGTCGTGATCAAGTACAATCCAGCCGACCTCGCCCAGATTTACATCTGGTGTCCGGGCGACGGCGAGTTCGTCGCTTTGCCTTGTACCGATCCAGAGTATGCCGAGGGGCTGTGCAAATGGCGCCACGACATGATCGAGGCTTGGTCACGTGAGGATGGCAAGGCGACGAAGGACGACAGGCGCCGACTTCGCATCGAGCTGAGGAGGGAAATCGAGGCTGAGACGCCGGTGCGGGTGCTCACCCGCAACAAGCGGACCCAAGCCCGTCTGTTGGCTTCGCCGAAGATCGAAGCAATGGCCAATGGAAGCCTACGTATCGAGTACGCGGAGGCTAGGCATGATGGCATGGCGCCGATCATCCCGACGGTGGCATTGGCCCCCGAGCGGACTGATGACCACGCCAAGCCTGTTCGTCCGGCTCGCGGCGGGAAGCCCAAGGCTCAACGTCGGCCAAAAGCTGAGCGAGGTCCCGCGGTCTTGGCTCAGCCCGCCTGGCCTGCCGCTGTGCCCGGCGGGGACGAGCATTGGGAGGGATTCCAATGACCCGAAGCGTAGCGGAGCTGAACGACTATGCGGCGGCGATGGTCGCACGGTTCAAGTCGGTGTTTATCCCGTATCCCCCGCACGTCAGCCTTCATGGCCGGCTGGATTACCTGCAGAAGCTCGGTCAACGCACTCGAGGCGAACCCCAGATGGGGTTGCGTGTCCTGGCTCCGTCGGGCTCCGGCAAGAGTACCGCAGCCAAGGCCTATATCCACCTGGTCGAGACTCGACGACCGCGGGGGGCGGATTATGTGCCCGTCATCAAAGTCGATCTGGAACGGCACACGACATCGAAGAAGCTGATGATCCTGATCCTTGAGGCATTTCAAGATCCATATGCCTCGTACGGAAACGAACTAACGCTCAAAAGGCGCGTGCTAAGCTGCTTTGAGCGGTTTGGGACTGTGTTGCTCATCGTGGATGAGGTGCAGCATCTCAACTACCGGAACGGCTTAAGGAACGACGTCACCGACACCCTCAAGGGGATGCTCGATGCAGGCCTTGTTCCCATTGCCTTTCTGGGCACGGACGAGGCGCTTCCGATGTTCAAGAGGAACCTGCAACTGAATGGCCGGCTCCTGCCTCCCTGTGACCTTCATCCGTTGAACGTTCGTAGCGGGCAGGATCAAAAGCTATTCGCTGGCTACGTCGCCCGCCTCGATCAGGCTTTGCTCGACCAAGGTATCTTCCAACAACTCTCTGGTCTCAACGAGCCTGAGACACTCGGAGCATTGTTCGATGTGTCGAAAGGAGTGGTCGGACGGGTCAACCGTTTGATGCATGCGGCGATCGAGGCTGCTGTTCGTCGAGGCTCCACACGGCTTGAGACCGCTGATCTTTCCTGGGCGGTCGATGCTTGGGCGGTTGAGCAGTCGTTCATCGACCACAACCCGTTCAGGAAGCGACGCCATGGCTGAGGGTTCGACCGTAGCTGTGCGTGAGGCTCGGTCGTATGCGGGGAAGAGCTTGCTCTTCCCCGTTGAGCCCTCCGTCGGCGAAACACTTCTGAGCTACCTCGTCAGGTGCGTAGAGCGAAACCACCTGCAGTCTCCGGTGCAGTTCTTGCGCCAGGCCGGGATCGATTTGTCGATCTCCGGCGACCTCCTCGGCCGACTGCAACGGTCGCTGCCGGTACTGGAGACGCTATTGGGTGTGCCGCATGAGACCCTCGCCAAGCTCTGGGGCGCCGAGCCCTTGGATGAACTCGGCCGTCGCCGGCTGGGCGGGGTATTTCTGCGGCCCCATCTCATTGATCAGGCGCGTCGACGGGTAAGGCCGGGGCTGACCAAGTTGGAGGGAGACCAAGCCGTCTGGATGGTTCGGCATTTCGACTTTTGCCCCATCAGCTGGGATATTCTGCTTCGCTCCTGCCCGAACAGATATTGCGGCAAGCCTTTGACGTGGCCGCGCGCCGACACCTTGCGGCAGTGCAGGCATTGCCGGGAGCCTCTCGCTTCGGCTGATCAGGAGAAAGTCGCCAAGCGTTACCGGGCAACCCTGTCCTGGCTCACGGGTCTATTCGACGAGAGCGCTGAGACCCGCCTGGCGGCGATGCGCCGGGTGCCCACCACGTTGCCATTGCGCTCCGAAACAGATGTCTACGAGTTCGTTCTCGCGATCGTCCGCGCCCGACAACTCTTGTCAGGCGCCGGTCCGGACGAGGAGGATGCGCCCGTCGGCCATCGGGCGCTCTACGATGCGGCAAGCTTCGTCCTCGATTACCCGAAGTCGCGATGGGACCTTCTTCAGGAAAGGTCGGTCGGTGAGCGCGACAAGCTCTATGGGATCATGGCGCGGATCTGCCGGGACACTTCGGTGCCGGTTGTCCGGCAGGCGTTGATGGAGATCCTCGTCGATAGCCCGCTGATGCTGGTGAAACAGGACCGGCGGCCGCCGCCGGGTGAGCTGACCTCAAGGGGGGCTGCTTCACTGCTTGGTGTCCCGCCGGGCGAGGTGAGCCGGCTCGTTGACTCGGGCCTGCTCAAGCCTCTCTCCAGCTCAGGCGTGCAGCGCAAACAGTACCTTTTCGACTACCGAACCGTAGAGGATATGCGGGCGGAGTTGACTGCGGGGATGAGCGCCAGGCGCGCCGCGCAGCTCTTGGGGATGCCGATCCACGCGATCCCGCAGCTCCTTGCCCTCGATATGCTTCAACCTCAGACAAGTGAGCTTTCGCTGTTCTTGCGAGGAGATCATCGGGTATGCGCGGGAAACGTCGAGGCGCTTACAGAATGGCTTGCGGATCGTCCTGTTGTCGCGCCGTCGCGAGCGTGGGTTTCGCTCAGCGAGGCGTTCGCGGCCGTTGGCGGCAGAGACAAGCCATGGGGGCCGGTGCTCAAGGCGGCTCTGTCGGGGGATCTGCCTGGCGGGCTCGTTCTTGTGGGCTCCTACCATCAGCGTTGCGTGCTTTCGATGGCGCGTCTGACTGCTCGCGACTTCATCGCCGGCGGACCTAACGCACGATCCCCTCTGGTTTTCCGATATGACGCTACGGGGATCGCTGCGCCGCCCGTTATGACGCCAGGTGAGGTGATGGACTTCCTGAACTGCTCAGCGGTCGAGATCTCGTGGCTCAAGGAGCGTAGCTTGCTCTCGCCGCAGAAATGGATTTCGCCGGCGCGCTATGAACGATCTGTGGTCGAGGCGTTCGGTCGTGAGTGGATGAGCACGCGCGAGGCCGCGGCCCGCCTTGAGGTCGAACCACGGGGGCTGTGGCGGACAATCGAAAGCCACCCTGTTGAGCCGGGCATCGGAAGGGGCTTTTACGCGCGGCGCGACCTGGAACGCGTGGTGCAGGCCATCCACCTGAAGGACCTTAGCCTCGCCCACGCTTCCAGCGTTGGAATTAGCAGTCGATGGGGGACGGTATGACGGCTGCCTTGGAACCCGGAGGGCCGCTCGCCCGAGCACGGCGGCTGGTTCACCTCATCCAACGCCAGGTAACTGGGTCTCGCAGCAACGAGCTTCTTGCCGACCTCGACCAGTATGATCTGCTGACGTACCGCCTACAGGATCTTTGCCATCTGGCGGGGCTGCCTGAGCGCCTTGGCGCGGAGCTAGAACGGGCTCGGGCTGACATAGCAGTGGACCTGCTCAAGAAGCGGATCACCATCGATAGGGCCTCTGCCTTAGTGGCGTCGGCCAAGTCCACTTTGGTTGAGCTTGGGGCTGATCCGGATGATCGCAGCCTGGATTCACCGAGTGAGCGTTTGGAGGGCGTGCGGGCTGCGGCCCGAGCGCTGAGGCCACAGCTGATGGCTCGTGGGGTTTCGGCGGTGTACGTTTTTGGATCCGTCTCGAGAGGCGAGGATGGTCCCGATTCTGACGTCGATCTCGCCCTTGAGGTGTCGCCAGGTTGGGACCGGTTCAGCGCCCTGGATTTGGGTTGGGCGCTCACGGCCTTTCAGGAGTTGCTCGAGACAAAGGTTGATATCGTCGAGCTCTCCAGTCTGTCGGATCGAATGAGGGCGCGGATCGAGCCCGATCTTAGGCAAGTGATGTAGCGGAGCGGTGTGCACCCGGGAGAGCCCTTAGGAGGCCCCCCCATCCTCCATGCCGCAGCTCAAGAACATGCTGCCAGCTATTGTGCTGGCCAGCGTACGGTCACTTCAATCTCGCGGCCGACGTAGGCGCGGTAATCGCCTTCAACTGACATCCGGTAAAGGGCAGATGCGCGAACTGCCGCCTGCCCATATCGGGTCCCCGGCGGGCTCTCAGACAGGGCCTCGCAGTCTCCAAGCGTTCCATCGTCCTGCACTTGGCATTTGACCATGGCCCACCCCGCACGGAAGCGAGGCGCGGTGCGGGGACGCAGCCGTTGCAGGTCCGCCGCCGTTGGTTGGTCGAGCCAGAGTGGGGCGGCGGGCAGAGCCGGCGCAGCCGGCGGCTCGGCCGGCGGGATCGGGGCGGGTGTTGGCGCGGCGCCCAACGAGGGCGTGGCGCCTGTGACGTCCAGGGCGTCGAGGGTTTCAAGATCGAGGTAGCCTGTCACGCGTAGGCCGCGCGCGGTCTGGAAACGCCGCAGGGCGGACTGGGTATTGGGGCCAAGCTGGCCGTCGACGCCGCGGGTGTCATAGCCCCGGATGGTCAATGCGCTTTGCACTCGGCGGACGATGTCGCGGATTTCGGTTTGGGTGAATGCACGGGTTCCGACGGAGTCGCTCGGGACCGAGGTGGACGGCGACATGAAGGGACGCACGGGCTGCGGCGCGGGAGCGGGCGATGGTGCAGGCGCGGCCCGGGCCGGGGGCGGGGCGTAGATTCGCGGCGCGGGGGCTGCACGGGGCGCGCGATAGCCGCCGCTGCCGGAGTAATGGGACCGGTGGGAGCTGTGGCTGCGATGGCTGGAGTGGCTGCGGTGCTGCGCCAGCTGCAGCAGCCGATCCTTCTGAGCGGGGTCACGCCAGTAGGCGACGGTCCGGCTGGCTTCGGCCGGGTCTTGGTCGAATCCCTGATCGCCAGGCGTGATCACGAGAGCGGGTTCGCCGGTGGCGAAGGGATTAGCACCGCCGAGAAGCAGCGAAAGGACCGCGGGCCAGCTCATGCGACCGCCTCCAAGGATTTGAGGGGATGGATGGCGCGGCTGCGCCAAGTGGGACCGGCCGAGGCAAAGAAGCCGCTGCAGGAGGCTGTGAGTTCGCACCCGTCACATTCGGGGACGAACATATTCTTCCAGTCCGAGATCGACTGACGCGCGAAGGGCCAGAGGCTTTCGGGCAGGACACAGAGGGGGAGGTTGTAAATCGATACCGGCAGGCCCCGGTGGGCGAGATGGAACACGGCTTCGGCTAGCGGTTCGACATAGTCGACCGGATCGATCCAGAGCCGGTCGCGGTTCATCTTGGCCAGACCCATGGGCTCGAGCCCCATCAGGGCGATGTGGCTGACGAAGGGGAGGCGGCGGTAGATGAATGAGGCCAGCTCCGGCAGACGGTCGACCGTCATGCGGTGCAGCACCACCCGGATCTCCACCTGGGCGCCGAGCCGACCCAGTTCGTAAAGCCCCTGCAGGGTCTCCTCGAAGGCGCCCGGGGCGTCAACGACCTCGTCGTGAAGATCGGCATGGTCCGCATACAGCGGCACTGCCCAAGTCGTCCGGTCCAGGCGTCTGCCCGCCAACGTGAGCGCGAGCGCGGGGTCCCGGAAAGCCCGACCGTTGGTGAGGATGTGCAGCGGGGTGTCGGGGAGGGATTGGGCGCATGCCTCAATCAGCAAGCCAAGATCCGCTCCGAGGAGGGTCGGTTCTCCGCCACTCACACCCAACTGGACCTCGTCAGCATCAATGAGCGGGATAAGGGCCAGGAGTTCGTCGATCCGCCAGCTGTCGTCCTCGTCGCGTGGCGGCTGCGAGCACATCAGGCAGCGGCTGTTGCAGCGCTCGGTGACGAACAGGGTGTTGGCGCCCGAGCCCCGCCGATACAGGACCGAGACCATTGATGACCCAGGCCGTACCCTGACGACGTCCCCGGGCTGGATCACCCGCGCATCGCGGGCAGCACTTATGGCAATGCCGCCGGCAGGTAGGAGGGGGTGTTCAGAAACCACGCCCGCAAAGCCTTCCAGAGCGCCCTCCCAGATGAGGATGGCCGCCGCAGGCAAGGCGGAGGCGGCCGCCTCCTCTGGGGCGAGCACCTTGTACAGGCCAACGGCTTCGACCCCACTGACGGCCGCATGGGTGTGGAGCGGCAGGCTCATCGGTCCACGTGTCCGGGCCGCACCAGGTCCTCGCGAGGCTTGCGAAGGGCCCAGGCGGTGAAGGTCGACAAGGTCGCCTGATCAGCGTCGGCAAGTCGGTTGAACAGCAGGGTGAAGAGCGACTTGTGTTTGAGGCAGAAGTCACTGGTCTCGCGGTCGCCGACCGGATCCCCTTGTACCGTGGCGTGATAGACCGGGTCGGCGCCGCAGAAGGGGACGAAGGCACAGGTCGAACAGCCTGGGAGGTTTTCGGCGACGGAGCCTGTGGCCAGCCAGCGCATCGCCGGCGAGCTCATCAGTTCGTAGAAGGGTTGGCTGACGCGCCCGAGGGAAAAGCGGGTGTCGCCCGTCTCGGCCGCCATGCGGGCTTCGTCGGCGGGATAGACTTGGCCATCGTAGTTGTAGACCAGCACGCCCAGGCCCGCGCCGGCAGGCGAGCGCAGGTCGACGTAGCCCGAATGGAACGGCGTCAGGATGTGGCGCAACAGAATGGAGGCGTAGGTCTCTTCGAACGGCTCGCCTGCGGCGTTGAGCTCCAGAATGTAGTCGAGGGCTTCTTCGTAGAAGGCGATGAACTCGCTCATCTCATAGCCGATGGCCCGGCGTGTCTTGCGCGCGAAGCCATAGGGACTGATGGGACGAAGGAAGATCGAGGGGAAGCCGAGCTCCCGGTAATGGTCGATCAGCCGCCGCGGATCGGCGAGGGCGCGTCGGGTCAACGTTGGGAGAGCGCTGACCGCGTCTTCCCCCATAATGGCCTGCGCGCGCCGCAGAGCCGTGATCGTTCGGGTCCAGCTGTCCCTGGTCGGGTTGGGGCGGTGCGCGTCGTGCAGATCGGCCGGACCGTCGATCGAGGTGGAAAGGCGGATCCCGTGATCCCGGCAAAACTCCAGGTCCGCATCCGTCAGATGGTGCAGGGTCGAGACCATCGAGAACGTCAGTCGCTTCTGCGCCTCGACATTGCGGGCCAGGGCCATCGCAACGATCTCGCGCACCCGGTCGAAGCGTAGGGCCGGTTCGCCGCCCTGGAACTCTATCGTCAGATGATCAGAGGGGGACTCGAACACGCGTGCCACGGCGTCGGTCGCGTCTTCGACCGACATATCGAACCCCTGCGCGTTCACGGCAGCCCGGGACACCTGGCAGTATTGGCAGCTGTGGTCGCAGCGCAGGGTGACCACGAAGATGTGCAGCGATGGCCCCTCCAGAGCGAACGCCTTGCGTGTGGCGTAAGCGGCCTTTTCGAAATCATGACGCTGGCCGGGTGGCCGGTCGTCCAGCAGGCTGCGCGCCTCAAGATCGCGGTAGCGGGGATGGGTGTTATCCAGACGACCGGCGAGGGCCGATGCATGGGTCGGACGGTCGAGCACGGCGTAGTCGCCGAGGTCGTTGCTGAGCAGGACGCGGTTGCCTGCCGGATCGAGATCAGTAGATCGTCGCAATGAGCCCCCTCCCGCAACGGTTGAGAGCAAAGACCTTTTCATCTCGACATGCAAGTGAACTGGAGCAAAGCGCGGTCGCCGCGTCCTGCGGAGGTCACGTCACACCCAACTGTTTGGGTAGCCCTGCCTGCTCGCTCTAGCCCCGATTGCTGGGCAGTGTTCGAATAGCCGTCGGCCGGAGAGAGCGACCCATACGCTCAATCTCCAGCCTCCGGCCTCGGCGGGCCAGATGTCGGCCAGCCTGGCGGGCCCCGAACGGGATCGCCGTCATCCCCGCCGCCGCCCTTGATCCGCCTCACACGACGGCTTCTCCGACGGTCCCGGCGCTCAATGGGTCCCGGTCCCCATACGCACTTGGTCAGGCCGCCTGAGCTGTCTGGTCGAGCGAAGCCGCAGCCACGACAGACCTGAAAGTTTGCAGCATCTCGGGGTGAGCATCCGTCAGATAGGCCTCGATCGCCGGCCGGCCGAGGATGCGCTCCAGAAAGCCTGCCGCGATCACCAGCACGAGGGTGTCGTCACCGAAGGACGTCTCCAGCTCCCGGTAATCGTGGGACACCGCGGCAAGCTCTCGCTCAAGCTTCTCGATCTGCTCGCCGTTGAGACCCGCTTTCACCTTGGACTCGGGCTTCACCAGATCGGCAGGCTTGGTCGTCATCAGCAGCGCCCGGGCATAGCTGGCGCTGTAGTTGTTCGCGGACACCATCAGCTCCGCGACCTCCAACTGCCGGATCGACTTCATCTGGCGTAGCTTCTGGAAGGCATGGATGCCGACCGGCTTGTCCTTGAGGAGTTCTGCGACGTCGTCGTTGATGCCGTTGAGTAGGTGACGCCTGCGTCGGATCGCGGCGATGTCCGCGTTGAGGGCTTTGGCCAGCTTGTCCTCGGACACCCCGCGCTCAAGGGCACGGACGATCATGTAGTGCTCCTGGATGGTAGCCAGCCGGTTGACGCGCTTGTTGTAGGTGAACCCCTCGTCGTCAGAAGACACCAGACAGCGCGCGGTCTCCACGCCTTGGTCCTTCAGAATGCTCAGGCGAACATGCCCGTCCAAAAGTGGGTAGGCGTCGCCCACTTTCATCGGGCCGATCACCAGTGGTTCGACCAGACCAACCTCCGCCAAGGAGGCCGCGATGCGCTTGTACTTGGCTGACTCGATCACCGATGCCGAGAGCATCTTCGACGGCAGGATTTGATCCAGCGCGAGAAGACGGATCGTCGGCTCGAAGGCGACTTTCACCTGGCCCATTCTACGTCTCCGGCCCTATCCGGGCGGCGAGCGCAGTCGGCAGGTTGTGGATGCCCTCGGCCTTCATCAGGAGGGCGAAACGGTCATCGGTGAGCAGGTGCCTGAAGGCATTCACGACGAAACTGAGACGCGATTGGGTTATGGAGGCACGCCTTACAAACGACCTTTGGCGTTCGGTTTCGCGCTGCAGCGACCGGATCAGATTATCGGGCGTCGCAGGCCTCTGTATGCGTCCCGGCCAATGTCGAGCGTGGTGGATGCCCTTACCGCTGCTGTTCCGTTGCTCGATGATCGTCCGGATTGCGAGGACCTGATTGCCCGGGATCGATTTCTCTTCGTAGGCTTGAGCGAGGGCTTGCTGCACATCGCCGTCTTTCGCCCGGGCGATCTCCATGGCGATGGTGTGAGGGATCACGCCACGCTCCACAGCCGAAATGAGCTTCTCTTCACCGTTCTCCAGCAAGTAGCAGATGGCGCTGACGTACTCCTGGCTGAAGTCGACCTTCGCCGCGACTTCGTTGATGGTGTAGCCCCGCTCTCGAAGCGCGCCGATCGCCCGCACAAGTTCGAGAGGCGTGTGCTGCCGACGAGCCAGATTTTCCACGAGGCTCATGACGAAGCACTCGTCCTCAGACGCGTCGATAATTACAGCCGGAATGTTCTCTTGCCCGAGCGCGATGAAGGCCTCCAAGCGTCCTTGCCCGCAGGCGAGATCGTAGCGCGCGCGGCCTGGCCGCTGGCTAACCGTGATCGGCTTCTTCAGGCCGAGGCGCTCGATGCTAGTGACCAGCTCTTGGAACACCCGCTTGTTGCGGGCTCGCGGGTTAAGGACGGTGATCGAGTTCACCGGGATCATTCTGATTTCAGGAACGTCGGTCATGCTGCGGCGAGCTCCGTGCGTCGGGCGAGATCGTAGAAGGCGTCGAGGGTGTCGAACCTGAAGGTGTCGAGCAGGACGCCGTTTTCCGGAGCCAGGCGGAGGCTGGGGTCCGCGCCGTACTCCAGCCACGGCAGGAGGTAGTAGTCCCGTATGTCGGCGTTTCCGGACTGCATGCGCACTGCAATCGTGATGTCCGGACGCAAGCCTTGGTCGAGCCGGATCTTCCACCTCAGTCCGCCAGCTGGCGTTTCCTGGCAGCGTGCGATCACGATCGACGCGGTGAACTCGTCGTTGATGGTGACGAGCCCGTCTTCTTCCGACACCACGACATCCTTGATGTCGCTGAAGCCGACCAGAACGGCTGCCATGATGTCCGGGTGCATCGCCCGGATCGCCCGGTTCGCCTCGATGTAGCGGTAGTCCCGACCGGGGGAGTACCCGATCAACTGGTAGGCTTGCAGCAGGCTGCCGAACCGATGCCGGTAGACAGAGCTCGATGGCATGTCCTCGAACTCGTCGATGATCACCCCGGACAACGCGCCTTTGCTCTGTAGGACCTGGGCCAGTTTGGCCAGCAGCTCATCGTCCGTGAACCGAGCGGACCTCGCCCGGATGATCCGCTGTGCGGCTTCGAAGAAGTCGGCCTCGACGATCCCGGGAAAGGCGCTGTTCTTGCGAACCCACATGTCCGGGGTGTTGGTCACGCGCTTCGTCTTCAGCTTAAAAGAGGAGCGGTTGAAGACGTTGTTGCCGATGTACTTCTCGTTGGTGAGAACCTGATGGACGGTCGCTCGCGTCCACGGCTGACCGCGATCAGTGATCAGGCCTTCGGCATTTAGCTGCGCTGCAATCTCCGTCTCTGACCGCTGTTGGAGCACGAAGAGGCGATAGAGGCGCCGGACAACTTCCACCTCTTCTGGAGGGCCCGGTGTCAGGACGACGCGGTCTGTCTGGAAACTCTTATGCTCCCCGCGAGACAGGATCGCCTTAGGCACGCCGTGCTCGTCCACCAACTGGCGACGTAGGCCATATCCGGCAGGTCCGCCTTGACGGTATCCGAGGGTAATCAGGCGGCACTGGCCAGCGAAGACCTTGGCGGAAAGCTCGCGACTGTACTCGCCAGCCATCGCGCGCTTCATGCTCTTGATGACCGTCGCGCTAAGGCTGCCGTCGTTCTCGAACTGCTCCGCGCAGTAATGGACCGCAATGCCGGCCTCGCGGCAGATAAACTCGTAGTAGGCGCTCTCGTCGGAGTCCTGGAACCGCCCCCACCGGCTGATGTCGTAGACGAGGATGGCCTCGAAGTCGGCCACGTTGTTCTTCACATCCGCGATCAGCTTTTGAAGTCCCGCCCTGCCATCCAACCGCAGGCCGCTTTTGCCGGCGTCCTCGTAGGTCCTGACAATCTCGAAGCCGCGGCGGGCGGCATAGGCGGCGATCGCTTCGGCCTGGTTCTCCGTCGAGTATTTCTGGTGCTCGGTGGACATGCGCACGTACTGCGCAGCGCGCATGACGCGCTTCTTTTCGCCTTCGTGCTGAACGCGTCCTCGGTCCATATCGCACGCCAACTATCCGCACAGTCATGATGCGGTCAGCCAACCCGCGTAGGGACGGTCTCGGTGAAAGTCTTTTCCGAAGTTGGCCTGAAAACTTCGGTCCAAATCCGGAAAACAGTTTCCGGTGCGTGAGGTGTATGATGGACGCCTTCCCCAAGCTCATCGCCGACGCCCTGCATCACGAATGGGGTTCGACGTTATCGTCGCGTAAGATCGTGAGCCGCATCACCAACGCCAACGAGCGTGCAGTGAAGAACTGGTTCGAGGCTCGAAACGGACCAAGTGGCGAGAACCTGGTTGAGCTGATGCGACATTCGGATGCTGTACTCGACGCCATGCTGTCAGCGGCTGGCCGCCAAAAGCAACTTCGGACGCTCAAGCTGGACGCCGTAGAGCGACAAATCAGAGAGTTGCTCGCGCTCATCGAGCAGGAGCGCGGGGCGCCGGGGTTGCACTGAACGGGCGGGGAACGGTTGGTCGCCTTGGCGTGGCCACGCGAACTCTTTGATGCGGCCCAGGAGCCAGCTAGTGTCGATGACTTAGATGAGGACATGGGCCCCTTTCGGTTCACCTTCGTCAAGCCCGCCGCCGGGGTAGATAGAGGTCCCTCGTTCCGCGGCTACCCGGCGACTGGGAGCGAGGCCCGCTATCGGCATAGCGCCAACGTCCGCGACTGGCGCGTTTCAGCCCTGGCCGCTAGCCGGAGAGAGCGACCTGCGCGCTCGATCGCCGGCCGTCGGCTTCGGCGGACCAGATGTCGGCCAGCCTGGCGGGCTCCGAACGGGATCGCCGTCATCCCCGCCACCGTCCTTGATCCGCCCCACACGACGGCTTCTCCGACGGTCCCGGCGCTTATCGGGTCCCGGTCCCCGAACGCACGTCGTCACGCCGCCTGTGCCGTTTGTCCTCGGACACTCCGCGCTCAATGGCGCGGACGATCATGTAGTGCTCTTGGATCGTGGCCAGCCGGTTGACCCGCTTGTTGTAGGTGAACCCTTCGTAGTCAGAAGACACCAGACAGCGCGCGGCCTCTACGCCCTGCTCCTTCAGGATGCTCAGCCGGACATGGCCGTCCAGGAACGGACAGGCGTCGCCCACCTTCATCGGCCCGATCACCAACGGTTCGACTAGACCTACCTCAGCCAACGAGGCAGCGATGCGCTTGTGCTTGGCGGACTCGATCACAGCGGCCGAGAGCATTTTCGAAGGCAGGATTTGGTCCAGCGCGAGAAGCCGGATCGTCGGTTCGAAGGCGACTTTAACCCGGTCCATTTCAGGTCTCCGGCCCTATCCGCGCGGCCAGCGCCGTCGGCAGGTTGTGTATGCCCTCAGCCTTCATCAGCAACGTGAAGCGATCATCGGCCAGAAGGTGCCGGAAGGCGTTCACGACGAACCGCAGGCGCGACTGGGTTATGGACGCGCGCCTGACGAATGACCTTTGGCGTTCCGTCTCGCGCTGTAGCGACCGAATGAGATTGTCCGGCGTGGCAGGCCTTTGCGTGCGGCGCGATAGGTTGTCGTAGGCGTAGGACGCCAGGGTCGCGGCCCCCTGGGTGATGGCGGTGACCTGGTCCGACAGGTCCCAGGCGTAGCCGACCGTGAAGGCGTCCGGCCAGGCGACCGAG
>Ga0233380_1000061_pt1 | contig 68994 bp, 70 predicted proteins | sample ElkDunMinimDraft_9_FD_191541 | JGI IMG/M metagenome (GOLD analysis project Ga0233380, IMG submission 191541) | Fecal eukaryotic communites from dung pellets of Tule Elk in California, USA - Elk Dung F36 | ecosystem: Host-associated > Mammals > Digestive system > Large intestine > Fecal | place... | reverse complement strand
GCTCTTTTATCAACTGATTTGGTTGTTTTGAATCTAAACCGACTAAAATATCAGCTAACTTTTCCATTTGTTCCCAAGGAAATTGCAAATCGATCAATTGTTGAAAAAACAAATGTTCATCTTTCTCCAACACATCATTCTTTGACAAACCGGTTTCTTCTATCGTTGTCCAAAAAACATCTTCTTTCCAATTTTCGGGCACAAATGTAATTCCCGAAAGTTTTTGTAAAATGGAATTTAAACGTTGTTGTATTTCGTCTTTTTTACTTGTGAGCATATTTAAAGTTTTTAGTCTTTAGTTGTAAGTTTTTAGGTTAGGGTTGATGAAATTTTCTGAATTAAAGCAAATAGCATCTTCCTAATTTCTATCAACTCTTCGTTTAAAGCAACATAATTCTCATCCGAAATAAAGTTCAAATCTTTAGCTAATAAATACAAATAATCGAGTTCTGCGGCAGAACCAGAAGAAATGTTTAAAAAACGAATAAATTCTTTTTGTCCGTTTCTGCCGCATCCTTCCGCAATATTGGTCGGGATAGACAAAGCGGCTCTGTTAATTTGAGAAGTTAAATTGTATTGTTCGTTTTTAGGGAAATTATTTGTTAAACGATAGGTCTTTAAAACCAATTGATGTGATTTTTGCCAAACGGTATATTTTCTATAATCGTACATAACTAAAAACTTAAAGCTAACAACTAATAACTACTTATTATATTCCTTCACCGCTTCAATAAATGCTTTTGCATGATCTACCGGAACATTTGGCAAAATACCATGGCCTAAATTCACGATATATTTATCTTTTCCGAACTCATCAATCATTTCGTGTACCATTTTTTTAATGGTTGGTATTGGTGAAAACAATCTAGATGGATCAAAATTTCCTTGTAGGGTAATGTTTCCGCCCGAAAGATAACGAGCATTTCTTGGAGAGCACGTCCAATCTACACCTAAAGCTGATGCTTTTGATTTTGCCATATCGTTTAAAGCGAACCAACATCCTTTTCCAAAAACAATAACTTCGGTAACTTCAGATAAAGCTTCTACAATTTGGTTGATGTATTTCCAAGAAAATTCTTGATAATCTACTGGAGAAAGCATTCCGCCCCACGAATCAAAGATTTGAACGGCATTTACACCTGCTTTTACCTTTTCTTTTAAATATAAAATAGTGGTATCGGTAATTTTCTGCAATAAAGCGTGCGCTGCTTCTGGTTGTGAGAAACAGAATCCTTTGGCTGTATCAAAACTTTTTGAACCTTTTCCTTCCACCGCATAACACAAAATAGTCCAAGGTGAACCAGCAAATCCAATCAATGGAACTTCATCGTTCAGCATTTCTTTGGTTATTTTAATGGCATCCATTACATAACCCAATGTTTCTTCGATGTTTGGAACAATTACTTGCTCTACATCGGCTGCGGAACGAATAGGATTTGGCACCCAAGGTCCGATGTTTTCTTTCATTTCCACATCGATATTCATTGCTTGTGGTATCACTAAAATATCCGAAAACAAAATTGCCGCATCAGGTTTTACAATACGTATAGGTTGTACCGTAATTTCCGCTGCGATTTCGGGCATTCTGCAACGCGTAAAGAAATCATATTTGTCGCGTAATGCTCTAAATTCTGGTAAATATCTACCTGCTTGACGCATCATCCAAACTGGAGGTCTTTCAACAGATTCTCCTTTTAAAGCTCGTAAAAATAAATCGTTTTTTAACATTTTCTTGTTTAGCTTTAGGCTTTAAGCTCTATGCTTCAAGCCAAATTGTTTATATTAATTTTGCTTATGGCGTTCTGCCTAAGGCTTATTGCTATAGTGATTGATACATTGAATGATTACATTTTCAACAGTTTGCTGGTTGGCAATTACAATGTTTTTTGTGATGTCTTTCAACGCATCTGCGGTTGTTGTGCCAATACAAAAACACGTTTGGTCATCAATGGTGTTTTGTTTTAAATAACTCTTGACGCCAGACGGACTAAAAAATAATAATCCGTTTGGATTGCTTTCAATTTTTATTGATGATTCCTCGTTTTGATAAACTAAGTATTCATCAAAATCGATATTTACTTGGTTCATAGCATCGGGCAAAACATTCCTTCTTAAATTTCCCGCAAAAAAAGCGATCTGTTCTTTAGAAAAATCTTTCTGAATAATTGGCGCCAATCGCTGTGCATATTCTTCCATTGCCAAAACACGAAATCCATTTTTCTCTAAAAGTTGTTTGGTTTTTATTCCAACACAAATTGCAGGAATATGCTTTAAGTGGTTTGATTTTTCGTTTTTCAATACACTTTCTACAGCATTCTGCGAAGTAAACAACAACAAAGTTGGCGTGTTTTTTAATTGAAATGAGAGTATGAAAATTTTAATAAAATCGGCTTCTATCAATGTAAAACCGGCATTCAATAGAAAATTCTTTTGATTGCTTTGGAGTTTTTTTGTTGATAAAACACAAATTTTGTTTTCCATTTCCTTTAACGTAATATTGATTTTGTCATTTGGATTAAAAGGTTTTTTAGATTTTTCCTTTGTTCGAAATAACAAGAGAATTATTTATTTTATGATTGAATTAATTCTTCTCGAAATAAATTCAGCTCACTTTTTAAAATTTCAATCTGCCAATCACTACTTTTATCGAGTATTCTTGCTAAATCGAAAAATAAAATTTTCTGATTTAAATAATAATAAAACAAATGCTTTTTTGCAGTTGACATATCATTACGATTAAATTGAGAAAAAAAACTTTTGATTATTTCTCCGGTATACAATTTTATTTCAAATTCATTATCGACCCCTCTAGAAAGTGATGCTTCAAAACTTCCTTTAGAAGGTGGAGAAAATTTCCCATAATAATCGTAATTTAAAATTTTAATTAGAGAAATTTCATTCAGATAAACTTCTCTGTTTTGTATTATAATCTTATCTCTTTCTAATATCAATTCACCTTCAATTTTACCTTTCAAAGGTTGATATCTTATAAATCCAGAAATCACCATTATAATTCCGTAAGCAAAACTCCCTAAAGCTATAAAAAACAAAATTTTATCAAATAATTCAGCATCTTCTATCTTTAGAACGATAGCCTTAAAAAAATAAATTAACAAACATCCAAAACTAATAGCATAAACAATTGATGTATTTGTCCAATAAAAGCCATTTTTCTTTTTAAATACTTGAAATTTTATTTTTTTGAGTTTCGCTCATATTGAAAATCACTTACTTTTTCAATTGTTCACGTAATTCTTTCATTAATACAGCTCCGCCATTCGCCAAGATTTCTTGAGCTGCATAGAAGCCCAATTTTTTCCATTCATTAATTGGGACAACTTTTTCAACTTCAAACTTTTGTTTCCCGTCTAATGACAACAAAGCACCTTTAAAATGCATAGTATCATCATGTTCGTTATATTTTGCAATAGCGCCAATTGGTGCGGTACAACCACCTTCTAAAGTGCGTAAAAACTGACGTTCGATATGTGTGGCAATTTCGGTTTCAATATCGTTTAATTGGGCTATGGCATCTAAAACAAAATCATCGTTTTCCATGGCTACCACCAACATAGCACCTTGTGCCGGAGCGGGAATCATCCAATCTAAATTAATGAATTCCGAAGGTTTTAGGTTGATTCTTTCTAACCCGGCAGCGGCAAAAATAGCACCGTTCCACAAATTATCTTTTAGTTTTTGCATGCGGGTATTTACATTTCCGCGCAAATCTTCGGTTTTATGGGTAGGATATTTATTTATCCACTGTGCTTTTCTACGAAGTGAGCCTGTAGCAATGGTACCGTTTTCATTTAAAAAGTCTAACGAACCTTTATGTACCAAAATATCTAAAACATTGGCGCGTTTTAAAACAGCTGCCTGCACAATTCCTTGAGGTAAAGCTGTAGGCACATCTTTCATTGAATGCACAGCAATATCAACTTTACCCGAAATCATGGCAACATCTAAGGTTTTAGTAAAAATTCCGGTGATACCTAGTTCGTATAAAGGCTTATCTAAAATAATGTCTCCGTCTGCTTTTACAGCTATAATTTCGGTTTTATAGCCTAAATCATTCAATTTTTTTGATACGGTATTGGCTTGCCACAATGCTAATTCACTGTCGCGCGTGCCAATTTTAATTATTTTGCTCATTTTGAAATGCTTCTAATTGAAAAACTTTTTCGATCCATTCAATGCTTTCATCAACCTCTGTTTCTTCTGCTTTTAAATGATTAGCAAATTGTGTTGTGATTTTTTGAATAAGACGAGTGGTAATTAAATTCGCCTGATCTTCGTCAAAGTTTTGTATTTTCTTTTTGTGGTATTTTAATTCGGTTTCCTTAATTTCTTCCAACTTAGCTTTTAAGGCATGAATGGTTGGTGCAAATTTTCTTGCTTGTGTCCAGGTGATAAATTCATCTTTAACTTCTTCGATAATCTGCATTGCTTGAGGAACGTATTGTTTACGTTTTTCTAAGGTATCATCGGTCATTTGAGACAATTGATCTAAGTGTACCAACTGCACTCCAGAAACCTCCAACACATTGTCATTTACGTTTTTAGGAATAGAAAGATCTAAAATCAACAACGGTTTTTTAAGATTTAATAATTCTTTATCTATGGTTGGATTTTGTGCACCTGTAGCTACAATAAGAACATCGGCACTTTGAATTTCGGCTTGTAAATCGGCATAATCTTTTACAATTAAATTAAACTTACCTGCTATTTTTTGTGCTTTATCTTTTGTACGATTTATTAAAGTTATTTGATTGTTTTTAGTGTGTTTTACTAAATTTTCGCACGTATTTCTGCCTATTTTACCTGTACCAAAAAGCAAAATATTTTTTTGTTGAATATCTGGTACGTTTTTTAAGATATATTGTACCGAAGCAAAGGATACAGAAGTTGCGCCACTGCTAATTTCGGTTTCATTTTTGATGCGTTTACTTGCCTGGATAACGGAATTCACTAAACGTTCAAAATAATTATTGGTTAAACCTTTTTCACGTGCTGAAATAAAACCTGTTTTTACTTGACTTATAATTTCAAAATCTCCTAAAATCTGGCTATCCATACCCGTTCCTACTTTAAACAAGTGTGCAACTGCTTCGTGATTTTTGTGTACATAAGCTACCTGCTGAAAATCTTCAACGGTACCATTACTATTTTTACATAATAGGGAAATTAATTGAAAAGGATGTTCGGCAAAACCATAAAGTTCCGTTCTGTTACAAGTAGAAATAGCTATTAAAGAAGGAATGCCTTCTAAGCGCGCTTGGTCTAATAAATTAATTTTAGACTGATCGGTTAAACTAAATCGTCCTCTAATTTCTGCATCGGCTTTTTTATAATTTAAGCCAACTACATAAAATTGTAATGATTTTGTATTGTTGTTGTTCTTCATTCTTCACTTTCAATAATAAAGCTGCACAAATTTAAAGCCAATAGTTTAATTAAAATAACGCTACAAGGACTAATTATAACGCAAAGGTATCAATATAAACTTTAATACGTTATTTTTTTAAAAAATCCGTATATTTGCTGCTATAAATGTTTTTTTACAACCTGTCATTTAGAACAATTCTAAATAGCTTATTTGTTAAAATTGAATTTCTTTTTAAGTTAAAAACAACGCTATGAGAACTCAAGAAAATGTTATTATAGAAGACGACTTTATTTGCATTCGTTTAAAAAACGAATCGAACAATGTACAAGTAATTACAAAAGATTTAACGAGTGATGTAATGCAGTTTCATTTTGTTTTAAAAGGAAAAGGTAATTTTGTTTTTAACAACGGTGATTACACTATGCCTGTTAAAGAAGAAAATGGTTTAACCTTATACAATCCGCAGCGTGGTTTGCCAATTAATTTAGAAGTTCAACCTAATTCTTGGATTATATCTGTTGTAATATCTATTAAAAAATTTCACAGTTTGTTTTCTACCGAAGCAGAATTTATTCCCTTTTTAAATAAAGATGCTATTGATCGTAAGCATTACGGTCAAAATAACATCACACCTTCTATGTCGGTTGTTTTATACCAAATAATGAATTTCAATTTACATTCGTCTGTTAAAAAACTGTATTACAAAGCTAAAGTTTACGAACTATTAAGTTTGCTTTTTAATAAACCCGAAGGAACAACAGACGAAAGTTGCCCGTTTAAAACAGACGAAGAAGAAACAATGAAAATTAAACAAGCTAAAGATATTTTATTAAAGAATATGGAAGAACCGCCTACTCTTCAAGAATTAGCCGATGAAATAGGTTTAAATATAAAAAAACTAAAACAAGGTTTTAAACAGGTTTATGGCGATACCGTTTATGGTTTTTTATTTGATTATAAAATGGAATACGCCCGTAAACTATTAGACAGCGGTACTTATAATGTAAACGAAGTTGGCAACAGAATTGGTTATAGCACCGCAAGCCACTTTATTGCTGCATTTAAAAAGAAATTTGGCACAACGCCTAAAAAATATTTAATGTCGTTAGCGGCAAATTAATCCCACACAAAACATGAAAGGAGTTTTATTAGTTAATTTAGGATCGCCAGAAAGCCCAGAACCAAAAGATGTAAAGCCATATTTAGACGAATTTTTAATGGATAAATATGTAATAGATGTTCCGTATTTATTACGTGCTTTATTAGTTAGAGGAATTATTTTAAGAAAACGCCCAGAAAATTCGGCTCATGCTTATGCACAAATTTGGACCGATGAGGGTTCGCCTTTAATTGTTTTCTCTCAAAGAATGCATGAAAAAGTAAAAAATCAAGTAGAAATTCCTGTTGCTTTAGCTATGCGATATGGAACAATGACCATTGAAAAAGGATTACAAGAGTTAAAAGATCAAGGTGTTACCGATGTAATGCTTTTGGCTTTGTATCCGCAGTATGCTATGGCTTCTACCACAACAATTTGGGTACTGGCAGACGAATTAGTCGCTACTAAATTTCCTGAAATGAAATTAACCAAGGTTCCTGCATTTTACAACAAACCCGATTTTATTAAAGTATTGGCAAATTCTATAAAGAAACATTTAGAAGGTTTTGATTACGATCATTTGCTGTTTTCGTATCACGGAATTCCAAAACGCCATATTCGTAAAACAGATGTTACAAAATCGCATTGTAAAATTGATGGTTCTTGTTGCAACACACCATCGCCAGCGCATGAGTTTTGTTACCGCCATCAGTGTTTTGAAACTACAAAACAAGTGGTTAAATTATTGGGAATTCCTGAAGGAAAATACAGCCAAACTTTTCAATCTAGATTGGCAGGTGACAAATGGCTAACACCTTACACCGATGTTGAAATAAACAAAATGCCCGCCAAAGGAATTAAGAAATTAGCCGTTGTAACGCCTGCTTTTGTGGCAGATTGTTTAGAAACTTTAGAAGAAATTGCTATGCGTGCCAATGAAGATTTTAAATCGCATGGCGGCGAAGAATTTTTTGCCGTTCCTTGTATGAACGATGAAGACGAATGGTGTAATGTTGTTGCTAATTGGGTAGAAGATTGGTCTAAAAACTAATTTATGTATTTATATTTAAAAGCGCTGCATATTATTTTTGTAGTTTGCTGGTTTGCCGGACTTTTTTATATTGTGCGCTTGTTTGTGTATTATGCCGAAGCACAGTTGAAAAGTGATGTTGAAAAGAAAATTCTTTCTAATCAATATCAAATAATGACCCATAGACTTTGGTACATTATTACCTATCCGGCTGCCGTATTAGCAACTGTTTTTGGCATATGGATGCTTGTGGAAAATCAGGCATTGCTACAAATGCCTTGGTTGCATGTAAAACTATTTTTTATTGTGCTTTTATGGTTGTATCATTTTAAATGTCAGCAATTTGTAAAGCAAATCCAAAACAAAAACCTTACAAAAACAAGTTCGTTTTTTAGAATTTGGAACGAAGGTGCCACTATGATACTTTTTTCAGTCGTTTTTTTAGTAATTTTAAAAAGTGCTATTAACTGGATTTTTGGTGTAGTAGGTATTTTTGTATTGGCACTATTATTAACTTTAGGTATTAAGTTTTATAAAAAAATTCGCGAGAAAAAATAAGTCATTTATGGCGAAACCATTTAATATACAAAGCACTTCATTACGTGTTAGAATTTTCATTGCCATGATTTTTCTTACCGTAGTATCGTCTGTTTTAATAGGAATGGTTACCATGTATCAATTTAAAAAAGAGGCGCGTAATTACCACCAAGATCGTTTAATTAGAAAAGAAAACGCTGTAAACGAACACTTAAATTTTATTCTACAAACCACAGATATTCCTGTTACTACAGAAAACTTGCCTTTTATATTTAAGGATAAAATTTTTGAACTTTCTACCATTCATAATATTCAAATTAATATTTATGATTTAAAAGGAACTCTCTTAATAACATCAAAAGGAAACTTTATTGTTGATAAAATTAATAACGAAGTTATATCGCCCAATATATTAAAAATCATAGAAACCACCAGTACCAAACGTTTTATTGATTTACGGATTATTGAAGGCGTAACCTACCGTTCTGCTTATAATTATATTAAAGACAGTCAATTTAAACCGTTAGGCATTATTAGTATGCCTGTTGCTGAAGAAACATCGTTTTATGATTCACAAGTGAATAATTTTTTGCTTTTATTCTCGCAGATTTATCTTTTTATAATAATTCTGGCGATATTTCTGGCATTTATTTTATCTAGCTATATCACAAAAACAATAAAATTAATTAGCGACCGAATTCAAAAAACAAATATTAACCGTAAAAACGAAAAAATTAAAGTTGAAAATGCTTCGTATGAAATTGATACCTTAATTAATTCGTATAACCAAATGGTTGATAAATTAGAAGAATCGGCTGATAAATTAGCACAAAGCGAACGTGAATTTGCATGGCGCGAAATGGCTAAACAAGTAGCGCACGAAATTAAAAATCCGCTGACGCCAATGAAGCTAACGGTACAAAGTTTACAAAGAAAATTTAGTACAGATGATCCAAAAGCGAACGAAAAAATAAAAGATTTCTGTGACACAATGGTTCAACAAATTGATACAATGAGCGCTGTAGCATCGGCATTTTCTAATTTTGCTTCAATGCCGGCACAGCAAAATTCTAAAATAAATGTGGTAAAAGTGGTGCAATTGGCATTAGATATTTTTAATGAAGATTTTATACAATTTACAGCTACCGAAGAAGAAATCATTGGTATATTTGATCAATCGCAAATAATACGCATTATTAATAATCTGGTAAAAAATGCCATAGAAGGAATTCCGAATTACGAACCTTTTCCAAGAATACTAGTAAAAGTTACAAAAGAAAGTCAATCGGTATTAATAACTATTTCCGACAATGGTTCGGGAATACCTGAAGATATAAAAGACAAAATATTCGAACCTAAATTTACCACCAAAACAAGCGGAATGGGACTAGGTTTGGCTATGATTAAAAACATGATTGAAAGCTACGGCGGATCTATTTATTTTACATCAACACCAAATAAAGGAACCACCTTTTACGTTAAATTACCTATCACTAATTAAAATATAATACTATGTTTGAAAACATTTTAGTAGAAAAAAACAATGCAGTGGCAACCATTACAATTAACCGCCCAACGAAACTTAATGCGTTAAATAAAGTCACTATAGAAGAATTACACAACGCATTTAAACAATGCGAAGCCGATACCGAAGTTCGCGCTATCATTGTAACTGGTTCTGGTGAAAAAGCGTTCGTTGCAGGTGCCGATATATCTGAATTTGCAAATTTTAATGTTTCTGAAGGATCTGAATTAGCTAGAAAAGGACAAGAATTATTGTTTGATTTTGTAGAGAATTTACAAACACCTGTAATTGCAGCAATTAACGGATTTGCTCTAGGTGGTGGCTTAGAATTGGCAATGGCATCACACATACGCATAGCATCAAACAATGCTAAAATGGGCTTACCCGAAGTAACTTTAGGTGTAATCCCTGGATATGGTGGTACGCAACGTTTGCCGCAATTAATTGGCAAAGGCAGAGCTAATGAATTAATCATGACTGCACAAATGATTGATGCACCTACAGCATTGTCATTTGGGTTGATTAACCACATGGTTTCGCAACCAGAATTATTAGACAAGGCAACAGAAATGGCAGAAAAAATTGCAAAGAATTCACCTACCGCAATTGCACAAGCTATTAAGGCTGTTAACGCAAATTACAAAGATGGAATCAATGGTTTTAATACCGAAATTGATCGTTTTGGATATTGTTTTGGAACTGCCGATTTTAAAGAAGGAACGACAGCTTTTCTAGAAAAACGTAAAGCCGATTTTAAAGGGAATTAGTATTACCTATTACCCTATCCTAATTATTGATAATTTTAAATATTAATATTTTAATTATATTTATATAATTAATCGATAAGAAGATATTATTATGAGAAATTTATTATTAATCTTATTTACAGTACTTTTAACAAATTGTAAAGGTGATGATAATACAAACACCACTTACGATAGAGAAATTTTTGAAATTTTAGCTGCTGGTGCTTTTGCTGGTGATAACATCACAACAGCAGCACAAAACAATGTGATAACAGTACAGGCCGATTGGAATAACTTAGTAAGTTTACTTGCTACAGAACATCATGATTTAAGTAGTGTAACTGTAAACTTTAATCAAGAAAACATCGTATTTGTGAGAGACGAACCTCGTCCAGGCGGAAAATATGCCATTGTAGTTGATAAAGTATTATACAAATCAACCGAAGTACAAGTTTATATTAAAAAGATTGTTAACAATGCTGGTCATCACATGCCTATTCAACCATTTTGTATTGCTAAAATTTCTAAAACTAATTTACCTGTAAATTTTTATTAGGATTTTGAAGTTCTCAACAAGCTCGAACTAACGAATTTAAAATAATATCAAACAGATCAATTTTAAAAGATTCGTATAAAAAACAAAAAATCCTGTATTTTGCAATACAGGATTTTTTTATCAAACTAAACTAATTAGTTATTGGTTTTCATTTTATCTAAGGTTTTGTTGTAACCATCTTCTACATCTTTACCTACTTTTTTTGCACCGTCTTCAACTTTATTCGCTGCATTGTTAATACCGTCTTTTACATCTTCAGCGGTGTTGTTAACCCCGGTCTTAAATTTTTCCCAAGACGTTTTAGCTTCGTCACGTACTTTAATTGCAGCTTCTTCAGCTTTTTTGTCTCCTTTTTCTACTGCTGCTTTCACATCTGCTTCAGCTTTATCATATTTCATTTTAGCTTCATCCATTTGCGCTTGTAAGGCAGGATCTACAGTTGTTTCTTCGCTGGTTACTGTTGTGGTTTCGGTAGTTAAGGTATCAACCGTGGTTTCTGTTGTTGTGGTTGTTTCTTTTTTACAAGCTGTTACTGATAATAAACCTACAGAAATTGCTACTAATAAAATGTTCTTTTTCATAATTTTAAAATTTTTTATTTAAGTAAAGTTACAAAAAATAATAAAAAAAGTCAATTTACTTACTTATAATCAGGTTTATTGTAGAAATTCATTTGTCGGCTAATAGCATTTTTTCTTCTTTCAATATATCTTGAACCATTCTTTGCTTTGTAAATCCTAGGATTTGGTAGTATGGCTGCAATAGCAGCAGCTTCTGCCTTTGTTAGATTTTTTGCCGATTTATTAAACCAATGTTGCGATGACGCTTCGATACCGTAAATACCTTTGCCCATTTCAATTGAATTTAAATACACTTCCATAATGCGTTCTTTGCCCCAAACAACTTCAATTAAAACGGTAAAATAAGCTTCTAATCCTTTTCTAAAATAACTTCTGCCGGGCCAAAGAAAAACATTTTTGGCAGTTTGTTGGCTAATAGTGCTTCCTCCCTTTACCCTTTTACCTTTTTGATTGTTCTTATATGCTTTTTCAATCGCTTTCACATCAAAACCATTATGGGTAGTAAACTTTCCGTCTTCACTAGCGATAACCGCTTTTTGTATCGATGTTCCCATTTCATCAATAGCAATCCAATCGCGTTTCCAAACAACTTTATCGTTGCTGCCAATTTGCTCAAACGTTCTAATAAACATTAATGGTGTAAAAGGCACGGGTATAAACTTAAAAAGTATAACCAAACCAATGCTTATCCCAAAAAAATAAAGGATTAATTTACCAATGAATTTTAAAATTTTCTTAATCATAATGCATAAAAAAAGGGATGTAAATATACTCCCTATTTTTTATTTTTTTCTCTTTTATTATTTATCAGTTTTATAACAAATGGCACCGTTGTAATTATGATGATTATAAGAATGATGTATTCTATATAATGCGTAAGATCAAAATTATAACTATCTAATAAAAAACGGTATAGATAATGCCCTGCAAAGATCAGCGAAAACGCCCATGCTATAGAACTTATAATGTTATAGAACAAAAATTTCTTAAATTCCATATTTGCTACACCTGCAATAATTGGTGTAAACGTACGAACCACTGGTAAAAAACGCGCAAAGATGATGGCACGACCACCGTGTTTTTCAAAAAAAGCTTTAGATTCTAACAGATATTTCTTTTTAAACAAAAAACCATCTTCTTTTTGGTATAAATAGTTTCCGCTTTTCGCACCAAACCAATATCCAAATAAATTACCTATTATTCCAGATAAAGCAACTAATGTAGCTACACCCAAAACATTTAAAAAATCACTTTCAAGAACAACTAGTTCACTCATTAAAGCTTTACTGTAAATTCCGGCTAAGAAAAGTAAGCTATCTCCTGGTAAAAAGAAACCTGCTAATAAACCTGTTTCGGCAAAAACAATGAACAATACAACGTATAATCCAATTTTATGCCCGGCAATCTCTAAATTTATGTAGAACTCGGGATTAATTAAATCTGCCCAGTTAAAATCTTCCATTTTTAATAATTGTGTAGTATTTTCGAGCGTGAAATTACTCATAATTTTTCGTTTTTTTAATGCTGCACCTACATAAAAACAAAACTTTAAGGAATTTTTATCATTTAATATTTCGTAAATTTAGCCACAACTAAAAACAAGTGTAAAAATGAAACGTATTTTATTAGCAACATTATCGGTTATTGCGCTGAATGTATCGGCACAAAATCAGGTAATGACTAAAGAACTACTTTGGCAATTAGGTCGCGTAAGCCCGGTAGGACTGACTGAAAAGGGTGATTTTTTAATTTATAAAGTTGGAATTCCGAATGTGGATAAAAACACAGTGGAGTATAAAACATATCAGGTTACTGTTGATGGAAAACGCATTAAAGAACTAGAAAACGCTGATGGATTAATTAAAGATCGAAACTTATCGCCTGACGGTAAATTTAAATTATCTGCCGAAGAAGTGAAAGTGAATAAGGTTTTAGGAAAAGATAGATATCCCGAATTAAAAGAATCGAACGTTTATGTGTATGATGCATTAGATTACCGCCATTGGGATAAAGATAACGACGGATCTTTCAGTCACGTTTTTGTTACGAATCTGGAAACAAAAGAAAAAACCGATTTGTTGAAAGACGAACCTTATTACAGTCCGCAGGCTCCGTTTGGAGGAGAAGAAGATTATACTTGGCATCCTAATGGAAAATCGGTCATTTATGTATCAAAGAAGAAAGCAGGAACAGCTTATGCTACAAGCACTAATACCGATTTGTACGAATATAATTTAGATACCAAGCAAACCGTTAATTTAACCGAAAAGAATTTAGGTTACGATACACACCCTACTTTTTCACCAAACGGCGATTTAACCTGGCTGCAAATGAAAAACGATGGTTATGAAGCCGATAAAAACGATATTATTGTACGTCATAAAGGTATTGATATTAACCTAACCGCCGCATGGGACGGAACTGTAAACAGTTATGTTTGGAGCAACGATGGTAAAAAAGTATATTTTATTGCACCAATTAATGGAACTACACAGTTGTTTGAAGTAAACTTTCCGGGCGTAACCAGAATTGCTGTTACTGTTAAACAAATTACCGATGGTGATTTTGATGTTACAGGTATTGTAGGGTTTTCCAATAATAAAGTGATTGTTACGCGTACCGATTTTAACACGGCTACCGAAGTATTTTCGTACGATTTAAAATCGAAAAAATTCACTCAAATTACTCATGTAAACGATGCTGCGTACAGTAAAATTGCCAAAAGTAAATTTCAGAAAAAATGGGTAACTACAACCGATGGTAAAAAAATGTTGGTGTATGTTATTTTACCTCCAAATTTCGATCCTAATAAAAAATATCCAACATTATTATATTGCCAAGGCGGACCACAATCACCCTTAACACAGTTTTATTCGTTTAGATGGAATTTTCAATTAATGGCTGCCGAAGGTTATGTTATTGTGGCACCTAACCGTAGAGGTATGCCAGGTTTTGGTGTAGAATGGAACGAGGCAATTTCGAAAGATTGGGGCGGGTTGGTTATGGATGATTACTTAACAGCTATCGATGAAGTTTCTAAAGAACCGTATGTTGATAAAAACCGTTTAGGAGCTATTGGTGCAAGTTATGGCGGATATTCGGTTTATTATTTGGCAGGAATCCACCAAAACCGTTTTAAAAGTTTTATTGCACATTGCGGTGTTTTTAACTTACACAGTATGTACGGAACTACCGAAGAAACATTTTTCCCTAACTGGGATGCAGGCGGAGCGTATTGGGATGCCGAAACAAATAAAGACGTTGCAAAAACCTATTATCAGCACAACCCGATTTTATTGGTAAAAAACTGGAATACGCCTATGTTGATTTTCCACGGCGGTAAAGATTACCGCGTACCAATTGGGCAAGGTCAGGAAGCATTTGCAGCAGCGCAGTTGCAAGGTATTAAAAGCCGATTTGTTTATTTACCCGATGAAAACCACTGGGTACTTCAACCACAAAACGCACTAGTTTGGCAAACCGAGTTTTTTAAATGGTTAAAAGAAACATTGTAATTTATAATAAATCCTTCAGGTTAAACTTGAAGGATTTTTTGTTTGAATAAATACTCTTTGTCACTCTGAACTTGTTTCAGAGTCTCACTTTAAAGTTATTTTATTTCATGAGATACTAATCCGAACTTACGAATTGCACGAAGTAAATCAACTTCAAGATAACCCTATAATTTATACAACTTTTTAATTTTAACCTTTGTCAAAGTTTAAAACTTTGACAAAGGTGCTTAGAATAAATCCAAATTATCAATCAATATCTGTAACAAATTCCATAAATTCGTACTTACTATTAAAAATATTCAAATAACAATATGTTTCGTTTAAAATTAAAACCATTATTTGCGGCGGTATTAATTGCTTTAGCTGCAACTTCAAATGTATCGGCACAAGACGATTTAATGAATAAGGTAAAGGCAAACCAAAGTGCCAACAGTAAAGATCATTTTACGTTTACCGATGTAATAAATTTAGAAAACACTTCGGTTAAAGATCAAGGCTCGTCTGGAACTTGCTGGAGTTATTCAGGAAATTCGTTCATTGAATCAGAAATGATCCGCATGGGTAAAAAACCTGTAGAACTGGCTCAAATCTTCACGGCGCGTAACGCGTATGTAGAAAAAGGTAAAATGTATGTAAAAATGCACGGTGCGGTTACATTGGGCGAAGGCGGTGCTTTCCACGATGTAATGAACATGTACAAAAAATACGGTACGGTTCCAAGATCGGCTTACACTGGTTTACAAGAAGGACAAACGCGTAACAATTTCTCTGAAATGAGTAAAATGAGCGAATCTGTTTTGGCATCGGTTATCAAAAACGATAAACTTTCAGAAAACTGGATCAAAGCTTATACTTCGGTTATTGATACGTATTTAGGTGAAGCTCCGACAGAATTCACGTACGAAGGTAAAAAATACACGCCTAAAACCTTTGCAGATCAAGTTGTTGGTGTAAAAGCTGAAGATTATGTAGAAATTTCGTCTTTAAAAGAATATCCTTATTACACTAAATTCACTTTATTGGTTCCGGATAACTGGTCGTTTGATCAGGTTTACAACGTAAAAATGGACGAATTGGTTGAAACGGTTGACAATGCTTTGAAAAACGGATATACTGTTGCTTGGGCTGGAGATGTTTCTGAAAAAGGATTCAGCTGGAAAAACGGTGTAGCTTTTGTTCCAGAAATCGATTTCGCTCAAATGACAACTGAACAAAAAGCGGAAATGTTCAACGGACCAAAAGCTGAGAAAAAAGTTACGGAAGACGAACGTCAAAAAGCATTTGACAATTACGAAACGACTGATGATCACGGAATGCACATTACGGGTGTTGCGAAAGATCAAAACGGAAAAGAATACTATATCGTGAAAAATTCTTGGGGATTATCTAACGATTACAAAGGATACATGTACATGACCAAAGAATTCATGAAATACAAAGCAACTGCTATTATGTTACATAAAAGCGCAGTACCAAAAGCAATTGCTAAAAAATTGGAGATTTAAAAACCATAAATATTTTATAAAGAGAGATGTGATAAGCATCTCTTTTTTATTTTTGTAAAAAATTTGATTATGAGTAAAGATTCAATTGTAACCGTTACAAAAGACACACTTACATTAGCCACCGAAAAAGAACAACTTTTAGAAGCTGTGAAACCTGAAAATGTTAAAGATGGCATTGCCGAACAAGTTAATGCTTTTTCACATCTGATAGAAAATACCATTGCAAGGTTATTAAATGCGATACCATCAATAGTTGCTGCAATATTAGCTTTAATAATAGGCTTATTCGTAATACGTACACTTTTGAAGATCATTAACAAACGCTTTGAAAAACGTAATGTTGACATGTCGTTAAGAGGCTTCTTAATGTCAATCATCAAATTTGTTTTGTATGCATTATTGATTTTATCGGTAGCAGGAAACCTTGGCTTTCAAACAACAGCCATTTTAGGAGCATTATCAGGCTTAGTCTTGGCAGCAGGTTTGGCTTTGCAGGGATCATTATCAAACTTTGCAGGTGGGGTGTTAATTTTATTATTCCGTCCGTTTGAAGTAGGCGATTATATAGAAAATCCATCAAATACAGAAGGAACGGTTGATAAGATCGATTTACTATATACCACACTTACCACCGCGCAAGGGATAAAAGTTTTTAGTCCGAACGGAACATTAGCAAATTCGGTCATTAGAAATTATAGTAAAATCACCAATCGTAGGTTTGAATATATTGTTGGGATTGGTTACGACGACAATATTAAAACGGCGCAAAATATTATTTTAGATGTTTTAAAAAACGATCCGCGCGTAGTTCAAGATCCTGCACCCGATGTTTTTGTAAATGAATTGGCTGCAAGCTCTGTAAACCTTACCATTCGTGCTTGGGCAAGCAAAGACGATTATTGGGCGGCAAGAAACAGTTTACAGCAAGAAATTAAAATTGCTTTAGACAAAGCCGGAATCAACATTCCTTTCCCTCAACAAGAAATGCGTATTATTAGTGATAAACCTGAAAATAAATAAACACAATACCGCTTTGGAAACGAAGCGGTATTTTTTTAAATAATTTATCCCTAAAACACCCTTAAAGCAATATGCGCACAAGCTTCGGCATCGGCTAAAGCGTTATGATGACTATCCAAATTAAAACCTAAATATCTTGAAACAGTCGGCAGTTTATGATTGGGTAAATTAGGAAACATTTTTTTTGCTGCTCTGTAAGTACATAAAAATTTATTTTGATGCACCGGTAATTCATAGGCCTGCAAAACAGCTTTTAAACATCCTTCATCAAACATACTATTGTGTGCCACTAAAGGCATATTTTTAAGTCGTTTGGATAAATCGAGCCATAATTTCGGAAATTCGGCGGCGTAGTCAGTATCATCTGCAACCAATCCATGTACTTGGGTGTTCCAATAACTGTAAAAATTAGGCACTGGTTTTATGAGTTCGTAATATTTATCTACGACCAAACCATTTTCTACAAAAACCAAACCGACGCTGCACACACTACTGCGGTGCTTATTGGCGGTTTCAAAATCTAAAGCTGCAAAGGTGTTCATATTTGATTTATTTTGGAAATATAAATTATAAAAGAACAATCAATTTTAATTTAAAAAAACGTAATTTCTTACGCTTTTCCATTCCATTCGTTATAAAACTGTTCTAAAAAACCTTCCATGTATTGGTGGCGATTTTCTGCCATTTTTTTTCCAGTTTCGGTATTCATCAAATCTTTAAGCAGTAATAATTTTTCATAAAAATGATTAATCGTTGTGCCTTTATGATTTTTGTACTCTTCTTTGGTCATTTTTAATTTTGGTTGAATTTCCGGATCATACAACCCATTGTTTTTATATCCGCCGTAATTAAAAGTTCGGGCAATACCTATGGCTCCAATAGCATCTAACCGGTCGGCATCTTGAACAATTTCTAATTCTTTAGATTGAAACGACCTGTTGAAATTACCGCTTTTAAACGAAATATTTTCAATGATTTTTACTACGTGTTCTTTAACATCATCGCTTATATTAATTGATGTCATAAAATCAATTGCTTTTTTTGGACCAATTGTTTCATCACCGTTATGGAATTTACTATCGGCAATATCATGTAACAAAGCGCCTAAAACCACAACCTGCTCATTGGCTTGTTCTGTTTTTAAAAGACTTAATGCATTGTTGTACACACGTTGGATATGAAACCAGTCGTGACCAGCTTCGGCGCCTTCTAGTTCTTTTTTAACAAAGGTTATGGTTTGATCTATATAATTCATTTTATGCTTTTAATTATATTGTTTATAAGTTCTCGACTTCGCACGAACTGAAAAATTGTACTTTAATATCTCACTTAATCAACATTTACAAAAGATTAAAAAAGCCGATATTTCTATCGGCTTAATATTATTTTATGATTGCTGGTGTTACCCATTTAAAAACGTGCGATTCATCTGAAATCTTCATACGCTCGGCTAATCTCGCCATACGGTCTGGTAATTTCATTAGGTAATCTCTTGCTTTTTCGGCTTCGTCTGTTAGGTTGTTAACCTTGTCTATTTCCCAACGTTTAATCAGTTTATTTAAAATATCAACATAATCCATTGCTGTGTAAACACCAATTCTTTGTGCCGATTCTGAGAAATTATGGAATGCGTCGCCAATTGCTCCGCCCGATTCACGAATTAAATTTGCCGGCATGGTAATTTTTTTCTTCATCATGTAATGAAAAGCTTTCATCATTTCCGAAGGATCTACCTGAAAAATACGATCTACAAATTCTGAATATGCATGATGGTGGCGCATTTCATCACCTGCAATTAATTTACATATTTTTGATAACTTATGATCGCCGTTTTTCTTAGCTAACTGCGCTACACGATTATGCGAAACATACGTTGCTAATTCTTGAAAACTTGTAAAAACAAAGTTTTTATAAGGATCGCGGTCCGTTCCCGGATCAAAACCGTCGTTAATTAAATATTGTGTAGTAATTTCTACTTCGCGCATATTAACACGACCAGATAAATATAAATACTTATTTAGTAAATCACCGTGACGGTTTTCTTCACCGGTCCAATGGCGCAACCATTTTGCCCATCCGTTTCCACTACCGTCTTCGCCACCCTTTTGATCAACACCTTCTACATCCATTAACCAAGATTCATAGGTTGGTAAGGCTTCTTCTGTAATGGTATCGCCTACCAAAACCACCCAAAAATCGTAAGGCAATTCTTTAGCATAAGCTTGTAGTTCACGAACTTCTTCAAAAAAGTTTTCGTTCTGTGAATCGGGTAACATATCTGAAGGCTGCCAGATTTTTTCTACGGGAATTAAGTAATTCTCCATAAAAGCATCTACGTTCTTTTCTAAGAACTGCATCACTTCTAATCGAACATTTTGAATTGACATTTTTTAATCTTTTTTTACAACTTGCGTTGTGTTATTTTATAGAAGAAGTTATTACCTCTTCTGTTTTCTCGAACAAAGTTTTAAAATCGTAATCAGAAACTTTCATAGCATCATGAACTTCTAATGTAACTGCGCTTCCTAATCCCATTGGAAACATTCCAAAACGGAACATTTTCCACGAATTATTTATGGTTAATGGCACTAAATAGGCATCTGGCGCAAATTTACACAGCATTTTTACTCCATTTTCTGAAAAGCGTTTTGGTGCTCCGTTTTTAGATCGTGTTCCTTCAGGAAAAATCACTGCAGAACGGTTGTATTTCTGTATGTATTCGCCCAAACCTTTTATCGCAGGCAATGCTTGTTTTGGATCATTGCGATCTATTAAAACAGAACCACCGTGTTTTAAATTATATGAAACACTTGGTATACCTTTGCCTAGTTCTTTTTTACTTACAAATTTTGGATGTGTTTTACGTAAAAACCATATCATGGAAACAATATCAAACATTGATTGGTGGTTTGATACGTAAATAATTGGTTTGTTTACGGGTAATTTTTCACGACCTTTTACCGTAAACGTTGACCCTAAAACATTGGCACTGCGCATTAAAAACAATTGCAATAGCACAACGCTTCGTGTATGTGCCTGATATCCAAATAAATTCAAGCAAATCCATTGTATTGGATGAAAAATTAGTAAACTTAGGCTTAATAAAATATAATATACAATACTTAACGGATAAGATAAAATTTTGTGCACTTTTTACAATTTATGTTCAAATATACAACAAATAAAAAAATCTACCGATATTCAGTAGATTTTTGTGTATTTTTTAAGCTATAAAATTAACAATGTTCGTTGTAAGCTTCTTTTAAATTTTCTGAAATAATTTCTGCTGGATGCCCTTCGATATGATGACGCTCTAACATATGCACCAATTCTCCGTTTTTAAACAATGCCATTGATGGCGATGACGGAGGAAATGGAAACATTTTTTCACGAGCTACATCAACTGCTTCTTTATTTACACCTGCGAAAACAGTTACAATATTTTCTGGTTTTTTCCCGTTAGTTAAACTCATAATTGCTCCCGGACGTGCGTTTCTTGCTGCACAACCACAAACCGAGTTAACTACTACTAACGTTGTTCCTTCTTTTGATAAAGCGCTTTCAACCTCATCTGCTGTATATAATGCTTCAAAACCTGCCGAAGTTAATTCTTCTTGCATTGGTTTTACTATTTCTTCTGGATACATATCTAATTAATTAAAATTGTTTACAAATTTAATGATTTTTAGTTACAGTTAAAAGTTTCTAAACTTAAAGAAATGTTATTTGTTTAGAGAGATAAATTCATCTTCAGAAAAAACACTTGAAACATTTTCTAAATATCAATTAAAAACTATTTTTGTTTAAAATTATTATTATGAAAACACCTGCTTATCTAAAAAAAGGAGACACTGTTGCCATGGTCTGTACCGCCCGCAGTTTTTCTAGTGAAGAAGCTGTGCAAGCTGTTGCCCTTTTTGAATCGTGGGGATTGAAAATAGAATTTGGCGCAACAATAGACGTAAACGCAAATCAATTAGGTGGCACAGACGAACAACGCGCTGCAGATTTACAACGCATGATGGACAACCCTAACATTAAAGCTATTTGGATTGCACGTGGCGGTTATGGAACGGTTAGAATTATTGACAAGCTCGATTTTTCTAAATTCATAAAAAATCCAAAATGGGTGATTGGTTTCAGCGATATTACCGTTTTACATAGTCATATTCACAATTTGGGTATTGCAACTTTACATGCCATTATGCCATATTCTGTTCCCAAAGCAATGATCGAAGCTAAAGAAACATTGCGTCAGGCTTTGTTTAATGAAGATTATGAAATAAAAACCCTATCAAATTCAAGCAATAAAATGGGTAGTACAGAAGGTGTATTAATTGGCGGTAATTTATCTATTATTTATAGTTTATTAGGATCGAAATCATCTGTAAATACTCAAAATAAAATTTTGTATTTAGAAGATTTAGATGAATATCTGTATCATATCGACCGAATGCTTTACAACCTGAAACGCAACGGATATTTCGATGATTTAAACGGATTGATTATTGGCGGAATGACCGATATGCACGACAACCAGATTCCGTTTGGGTACAATGTTCAGCAAATTATTTTAGATATTTGTAAAGAATACAATTTCCCGATTTGCTTTGATTTTCCTGCGGGTCATATTCCAGATAATCGCGCTTTAAAGTTAGGAACTAAAGTTTCTTTGCAGGTATCTGATGAATGCACCTTGTTAAAATACATTTAATATGGCAACACATAACGAAACAGGAAAAAAGGGAGAACAATTAGCTAAAGAATTTTTAGAAGCAAACAATTATGTTATTCTAGAAACAAATTACAGGTATAAAAAAGCCGAGATTGACATTATTGCACTTAAAAATAACATTTTAGCTATTATTGAAGTTAAAACACGAACTTCAATAGATTTTGGCGAACCCGAAAGTTTTGTGAACAATAAAAAAATAAAATTAATATTAGAAGCAACCAATGCCTACATAGATAGCAAAGACATTGATTACGAAGTGAGTTTGGATATTATTTCGGTAGTTATTGGAAAAACAAATGAAATTAATCACATTGAAAACGCCTACTATTTCTTTTAAAGTTTTTTTAATAGATCTTTCAAATTCCACACATAAACACCGGGTTGTTTTTCAAAAATTAATTGGGCTATTATAGCACCAAGATTTTCTACTTTTATGGGTTGATACGATTTTAAAATACCAACACTATTTAAAAGCGACAACACTTTTTCGCTTATTCTTTCACCAAATCTATTACTATTCGGGCGGATAAGTAAACTTGGCTGCAACACATCTAATCGTGTAAAATGTAATTCTTTCACAGCGTCTTCTAAAGCACCTTTCATTTTGTTATAAAATATTTTAGAAGTTGCAGTTGCGCCCATAGCTGATAGTAATATAAAATGTGGCACATGGTTTTGTTTGGTAAGCTTGGCAAATTGTAACTGATAATCATGATCAACCATCCATTGCGCTTCTTTGCTACCTGCTTGTTTTAAGGTGGTACCTAAACACGAAATAGCTACATGCGCTTGCATGTGTGATTGATATCCGTTTAACTGATCAAAAGATGTTACTATTTCTTTAAGTTTAACGTGTTTAATATTTGTCGATTTTCTTACAAAAATAATTACCTCATCAACTCGTGAATCGTTTAGTAAATTATGCAATACAAAAATTCCCGTTGCACCTGTTGCGCCTATTAATAACACTTTCATAAATCAAAATTAATTAAAGCAATAATACAACTATTTGAGTTTTTTTGTATCTTGTAAAGAAAAATTATGAATTCTTTTAGAACAGAGACTGATTTGTTGGGAGAATTACAAGTGCCCAAAAATGCATACTATGGTGTACAAACACAACGTGCTATTGCTAACTTTAAAATATCAAATCACAAATTATATCAATACCCAATTTTTATAAAATCTTTAGCAGTGGTAAAATTAGCTGCTGTTGAAACTAATTTTGAATTAGGATTAATCAACGAGCCGTTGAAAGATGCTATTTCCCAAGCTTGTTTGGACATTTTAAAAGATCAATATTTTGAGGAATTTCCTATAGATATGATTCAAGGTGGCGCAGGAACATCGGTAAACATGAATGCCAACGAAGTAATTGCAAACATTGCTTTAGAAAAAATGGGGTATGAAAAAGGAATGTATCAACATTGTTCACCAAACGATCATGTAAACTTATCGCAATCAACAAACGATGCGTATCCTTCTGCTTTAAAACTGGCATTATATCAAATGTCTAAACAAGTTACAGATGCTTTAGAAAAACTTTTTTTTGCTCTAGACCGTAAAGCAAAAGAGTTTGAAAGCGTTATAAAAATGGGGAGAACACAATTGCAAGACGCGGTTCCCATGACTTTAGGACAGGAATTTGAAGCATTTGCTTTTACATTGAAAAAAGAAATTCCCTATTTACAAAATCAAGCTTTTGAATTTTTAGAAGTAAATATGGGTGCAACGGCAATTGGCACAGGATTGAACGCACCTAAAGGGTATGCGCAATTATGTGCAGAAAAATTAGCTACCCTGTTAAACGAACCTGTTAAACTAGCAGAAAATTTAGTAGAAGCAACATCAGACACCAGTAGTTTTGTAGCTTATGCTGGAGCGTTGAAAAAGTTAGCAGTAAAACTATCTAAAATATGTAACGATTTACGTTTATTAGCATCTGGTCCACGCACGGGCTTGTACGAGATTAATTTACCACCCAAACAACCAGGATCGTCTATTATGCCTGGTAAAGTTAATCCAGTAATTCCCGAAGTTGTAAATCAGGTTTGTTTTAAAATAATAGGAAACGAGCTTACCGTAAGTTTAGCTGCCGAAGCCGGACAACTACAACTAAATGTTATGGAACCTATTATTGCCTTAACTTTATTTGATTCTATTGAAATACTTACAAACGCTATTGATACTTTACGAATTGAATGTGTAGATGGAATTACAGCTAACACAGATCATTTAAGAAACGAAGTTTACAACAGCATTGGTATTGTCACCGCTTTAAACCCTATTATTGGCTATAAAAACAGTACCAAAATCGCCAAACAAGCGTTGGAAGAAAACCGTAGCGTATACGATTTAATAATTGAACAGAATATTTTAACAAAAGAACAATTAGACACCTATTTAGATCCCAAAAATATGCTGAGTTCGCATTAAAATATAAACCCCAGAATTTAAAATTCTGGGGTTTTATTATTAGAAACTATAACCTACTTTAAAATTTATAGAGGTATTTTTCTTTATATGTAGCGTATTAAAAAGATGATCGTAATCAATCTCTATTAAAAAAGATTCATTTAGTCTTACACCTAACCCAGTATTAATTCCTCCTTTGTAATGATCTAGAAAAATAGGATTTAATCTCCAAGACTCAACTGGAGATAGGATTTCGTCTTTAATTGGTATATCTAATGCAAAACCTACTTTTCCATAAAACTTCATGTCTTTTGATGATAAAAAATATTTCTTTGCTCCGAATGAAAAAAGTAACGACTGATAATCCACTTGATGTTGCCAATTTTCCCTTACATAAACTTCCTCATACTCAGCTTTTACTGTACGGTATTTTAAATTGAAGTAAAAACTAGTCGGGTTCATAATGTTATTATTAAGAACATATTCAATCTCTGGCATAACCGTAATATGCTGATGACTTTTGGCTGGTAAATCTTGCAAAAAATTAATCCCCATTGAACTAATAGAATATCCTGCAAAAATATTAAAGAACACTTTTGATTTTTTATTTTCTTTATAGCTTTTGCCATTCAACTTTTTAAAATAATCAACTAAATCTGCGTCATTATATTTTAAGGCATTATAAAATCCCTCGTTATTATTAACCGATTTGTTATTTAAATTTTTTAATTGGTTGGTAAATTCTTTATTTTCATTGATATCATTTGCATTTCCTAAATACCTTTTATACTCTAAAGTAGTTCGTTGGTTATTCGCAGTTTCATAAAAAAAGGTAGCAACACCATTCTCTGAATACTTATAAAGTTTGGTATCTCCATTAACCATTAATTGAACAAAAGCAGTTTTATTTACTAGCTGATATTCTTTTTGTTTTGGCATATTGGCAATATCTAAACGTACGGAAGGATCATACTGAAACGATTTCTTTTCAAAAACAAATGTTCCATATTTAATTAAACTAACCTTGTTGGTTTCTATTGTTTCTTGTTTTCCTTTATTTTTGATGATGAAATGTGAAGGAAAACGATCAAGTGTTATTTCTGAAATTTCTCCTTCTATTTTATTTCCAGATTGATCAATGTAATAACCTAGTTCAAATTTATTTTGAGCAAATAAATTAGTGAACATAAAGATTAGTAATAATGATAAATAATTTTTCATATAGTGTTTATTAAGTTTATTCTTCCTCGTTTAAAGCATTCCAGCCGCGAGCTTTTAATGCCAACTTAGTATTTTCTCTTGTAATTAAATGTATTCCTTCTTTTTCAGCCGTCATGTGCCCGATAATTGATAAATGCGGATTTCCTTTTATTTTTTCGAAATCATTCATTGAAACAGTGAACAGTAATTCGTAATCTTCACCGCCATTTATGGCAATAGTTGTACTATCTAAATTAAATTCTTCGCAAACGTTTATTAATTGTGGATCTAAAGGTAACTTGTCTTCGTATAAATTACAACCTACGTTTGATGCTTTGCAAATATGCATAATTTCAGAAGAAATTCCGTCTGAAACATCGATCATTGCGGTTGGTTTCACCTCTAATTTCTGCAAAAGCTCTTTAATATCGGTACGAGCTTCAGGTTTTAACTGTCGTTCTATAATGTAAGAATAATCTTCTAAATTAGGTTGATTTTGCGGATTTACCAAAAACACTTGCTTTTCACGTTCTAAAACTTGTAAGCCCATATAAGCCGATCCTATATCGCCTGAAACTACTAACAAATCGTTTTCCTGCGCGCCCGAACGATAGGCAATGTCCTCTTCATTTACCTCTCCTAATGCAGTAACACTAATTAATAATCCGGTAGTGCTAGAAGTTGTGTCGCCTCCAATTAAATCGACTTTATAGAAATCACATGCCAAACGAATACCTTCGTACAATTCTTCAATTGCTTCTAACGGAAATCTGTTTGAAACTGCGATAGAAATTGTTACTTGTGTAGGTGTTGCATTCATTGCACAAATGTCTGAAACATTTACAACCACTGCTTTGTAACCCAAATGTTTCAACGGCATGTAACTTAAATCAAAATGTACACCTTCTACCAATAAATCGGTTGATACGACTGCTTTTTTCGATTTAAAATCTAAAACCGCAGCATCATCCCCTATTGCTTTTATTGTTGATTCTTGCTGAATTGAAAAGTTTTTTGTGATATGATTGATTAAACCGAATTCGCCTAATTGTGCCAACGAGGTTTTGTTTTGATCTTTATTTTCTAACATATTTGTTGTTTTATTTAATTGGTAAAGACGGCAAAAATACCGTCTTTACTAAAATTATTGTTGTGTAGAATCTATTGTTTGTGTGGTTGAATCTTTCAGCATTTGTTCTTCTTGTTGCGTCATTTCATTTTCTGATTCTTGTTGCTGTTTGTAGGCATTTAAATATCGTTGAAAATGTTTTTCGTAAGGTGCAATGCGGTTGTTTAAAGCAGTTACAGTTGCATTGTCATTGTGCATTTTACAATTATCAATGATACGGTAAGCAGTTTCAAACGCAAAAATAATGTCTGATCCATACTCTTGTTGTTCGTTTAACTTCATTCCTTTATAGAATCTTAAATCTTCTTCGGCTTTTGTAAACAATTTCACAGCAATATCGGCTGCTTTTTTATGCTCGCCTAATGTATAATACAAATCTGCAAAAGGTTCAACAGTAAAGTAGTTTCCGTTTCTATCATTCGGAAGGAAAAATTCAATTGGGAAATTTTTCATTGCTAAATCTACTACATTTTTAGCTTTATCCATTTTACCCTCTTCTACTAATTGTTCTGCTAAGCGAGTTAAATTTATGCGGAAACTAACAGCATTTTTACGGGTTTCAGGATCGTGATAAATATTCGGACTTCCAAAATTACCCCAATACCAACTGTTGACTGTTTTATACATTTTTTCTGTATCGATAGATCCAATATAAAGCGGATGCCCATCGTACATACGTTTTGCCTTAACAGGAACCAATTTGTAAACCAATCCGTTTAATTGCAGATAATCTTTCATCCACAAGAAATCTTCATCGGTAATAGATCCGCCTGTAAAATATACTGGTCTGTCCCAATTGTTGTTTGCAATGATATCAAACATAATCACACGCATACGGTACAACGCATTTGCTTTTACATCAATAGGGATTTCAGAAACAACTTCGTCAGCAAATTTTTGAGAAACAATTCCATTTTTAAGAACTTTATCTTTATTTACAGGCAAACTAAATTTATTTGTAGGGATACGTGTAATAAACATACCACTTTCGGTTTCCATTTTGGCTCTAGGATCGTCAGAAGCTATAAATTCCAAAATCGTATTTATATCGAAACGCTCGTCTACAGTTGGTGCCATAGCTGCATAATACAGATTCTCACCCGAATATTGTCTATGATTAAAACGAATTTTTAATGCTTCTGAATCGTACGCTTTTACTTTCATTTGATCGATATACCATTCTGCCTGTAATAAAGTGGTACAAACCACGCGCACATCGGTTCTATAACCTTCCACTTCTTGTAAATACCAAAGCGGGAACGTATCGTTATCACCAATCGTAAAAATAATTGCATTTGGATCTAACGAATCCAAGTAAGCTCTACCCAACGCTAAAGCGGTGTATTTTTCTGAACGGTCGTGATCGTTCCAGTTTTCTTTTGCTAATAATACCGGCGATGCTAAAAACGTAACTCCTAAAACCAATGGCAAAGCAACTTTAGCGTTTACTTTGCTCGATACAAATTCGTAAATAGCATACACACCGTAACCTACCCACATAGCAAAAACCATGAATGAACCCACTACCGCATAATCACGCTCGCGAGGTTCGAATGGTCGCTCGTTTAAGAATATTTTTAGGGCAAAACTTGTGAATAAGAACAATGCTAATAACACATAGAATGTTTTAGGATCTTTGCGGTAATGAAACACAAAACCAACCAAACCTAAAATAAACGGCAACATGTAATAAACATTTCTTCCTTTATTGTTCAACATATCGCTGGTTAAATTTTCTTGCGATCCCAAACGAATTTCGTCTAAAAACTTGATACCCGAAATCCAGTTACCGTTCATACGATCGTTATTTCCTTGGATATCATTTTGGCGTCCGGCGAAATTCCATAGTAGATAACGAGTGTACATATATCCAAACTGATAGTTGAACATAAAGCCAATGTTATCTGTAAAGCTAGGCTTTTCTACTTCGATATACTCACCCATTTGTTTAAGGTAGTAATCGTATTCACGCATAGACATTCTGCCAGATTGTGCTTGTTCCTTTAATTGCCCTGCCATTTCCATTACTTCTGGTTCAGAAGCATATTCAGGTTTTATTTTAAAATCAACAGGTTTTGTAAACGCCATGTAATTTGCAGCCATGTCAGGCTCCCACAAACGAGGTAAAAGTCCTTTAAAACGACTTGCATAATTAGGATCTGAATTTTTTCCGTCGTTTATAATGCTGTATTTCCCGGAAGCGTAATCTCTTTCATAATCAACTTTTCCGTCTTTATAAGGCTGTGATGGATCTAGAGCACCACCGTATTTAACCGTGAAAAATGTATCGTAAAACAACGAACGAGATCCATATTGTTTACGGTTGTAGTAATCTAACAATTCAGCCGCATCAGACGGTTTGTTTTCGTTGATTGGAATCTGGGTATTTGCTCGAATTGGCAACATTAACCAACAAGAAAATCCAATAAAAATGAATAATACTGAAAGAATTAATGTGTTTGCAAAATGCTTTTTCTTTTCTCGCGTGTATTTTAATCCGAATACAAAGAAACCAACCAATAATACAAAAGCAATGATGGTTCCTGAATTAAACGGCAAACCAATTGAATTTACAAAGAAAATCTCTGACTTTCCAAAGAAAATCATGGTATATGGAAGTAAAAATCCAAAAACAAACAATAAAACCGCAACTACTGCAATGTTTGCAATAATGAAGTTTTTAACGGTTACTTTTGGATATTTTTTAAAGAAATACAAATATCCAATAGACGGGATTGCCAACAATGCCATAAAATGCACCCCAAATGACATACCTACAACTAAAGCGATTAACAACAACCACTTATTGCCTCGTGGTTCGTCAATAGCATCAATCCAGCGTAAACCAAGCCACAGCAGCAATGCCAACATAAAAGTTGCCATTGCGTACACTTCGGTTTCTACCGCACTAAACCAAAAAGTATCAGAAAAAGTAAAGGTTAACGCACCAATTAAACAGCTTCCTAAAACGGCGATTACAGTATGGTTTGATAGTTTTTCGCTTCCTATTTTAACAACTTTTAGTAGAATATTGGTAGCCGACCAAAACATAAACAACACAGCAAAAGCGCTTGATAGTGCTGAAACCCAGTTTACCATTGCCGCAATTTTATCGGGTGATGTGGCAAACATAGCTGCAAACGCGCCAATCATCTGGAAAAGTGGTGCGCCTGGTGGGTGACCAACTTCTAATTTTGCCGATGTAGCAATGTATTCACCGGCATCCCAAAAACTAACGGTAGGTTCTAAGGTTAAAGTATAAACTGTAAGTGCAATTAAAAATGCAAGCCATCCGGTGATGGTATTCCACTTTTTAAAATTGATTGTCAACATAATAGCTATTTTTGATCTTTTTATGTAAGAACTACAAAGAAAGCGTTTTTTTTTTAATTCGTAAAAAATGCACTTAATATTAATTCTAAGATGGTATTTAAAGCTAAAATGTAATTACAAAACCTTTATTCTAAAACAGAATCTTGGATACTTTCTTGTTCTTGCTGTTTCATTTGCCTTTCATATTCTAACCGCCGTTGTTTTTGCTGTTCATAAGCATTTAAATAACGTTGAAAATACTTTTCATACGGCGCAATACGCTTGTTTAATGTAGCTACAGTTGCGGTGTCATTATGCAATTCGCAATTATCAATGATACGATATGCTGTTTCAAACGCAAAAATAATATTTGATACATAATCTTGCTGTTCGTTTAGCTTCATTCCTTTATAGAACCTTAAGTCTTCTTCGGCTTTTGTGTATAATTTGGTAGCCATTTCAGCTGCTTTTTTATTATTGCCAACTTTGTAATATAAATCTGCATAAGGTTCGGTAAAAACGTATTTTATCATGTTATTATACGGAATGTAATATTCTATAGGAAAGTTCTCCATTGCCAAATCTATAATCTTTTCTGCCTTTTGCATTTGGCGTTCTTCTATCAACTGTCTTGCCAAGCGTTCTAAATTCATAAGATATAATCGCGATTCGGTTCGTGTTTGTGGATCATGATAAATAGTTGAACTACCAAAGTTACCCCAATACCAATTCGTTACAATTTTATACATTTTATCGGTATCAATAGTTCCAATATCATAAGGATTACCTTTGGTTTTTACCTCAGCCTTTACTGGAACTAATTTATAAACCAAGCCATTTAGTTGCAAATAATCTTTCATCCATAAAAAGGTTTCATCGCTAAAATCTCCTACAGAAAAATATATGGGACGCTCCCAATTGTTACTTGCAATAATATCATACATTATAATATGCTTTCTTGATAGCTGATTGGTTTTAACATCGATTGGTATTTCGGGCACAACATCATTTGCAAATTTTTGAGATACCATTCCATTTTTTAAGACTTTTTCTTTATCGACTGGCAAACTGAATTTATTTGTTGGAATTCGAACAACTTTAGTTTGATTATTTATTTCGATTTTCGTTTCTGGACGATCACTCGCAATAAAATTCATAATGGTATCCAATTCAAAACGCTCGTTTATTGAAGATGTTACAATTGCACCTGTTAACTTATTGCCTGTATATTGTTTGTGATCAAAACGAATCTTCAATGCTTCAGATTCATAAGTCTTTACTTTCATTTGATCTACATACCATTCGGCATCTAACAACGTGGTACAAACAACGCGTACATCGGTTCTATAACCTTCTACTTCTTGAAGATACCAAAGTGGGAACGAATCATCGGCAATTGTAAAAATAATTGCATTTTTTTCTAACGAATCTAAATACGATCGACCTACTGCTAACGCCGTATATTTTTCGGAACGATCGTGATCGTCCCAATTCTCTTTTGCCATTAACACTGGCGATGCTAAAAACGTCACGCCTAAAACCAATGGCAAGGCAATTTTTGAACTTAATTTGCTCGATACAAATTCATAAATTGCATACACACCGTAACCAACCCACATAGCAAAAACCATAAACGAACCAACTACTGCATAATCGCGCTCGCGAGGTTCAAACGGACGTTCGTTTAAGAATATTTTTAATGCAAAACTTGTAAATAAGAACAATGCTAATAACACGTAAAACGTTTTTGGATCTTTTCGATAATGAAACACGAAACCAACCAAACCTAAAATAAACGGTAACATGTAATAAACATTTCGCCCTTTATTATTCAACATATCGCTGGTTAAATTTTCTTGCGATCCCAATCGAATTTCGTCTAAAAACTTGATGCCCGAAATCCAATTACCTTCCATATTATCGTTATTTCCCTGAATATCGTTTTGGCGACCTGCAAAATTCCATAGTAGATAACGAGTGTACATGTATCCGAACTGATAATTGAACATAAACTTTACATTATCAGCAAAACTTGGATTTACAATTTCAATTTCACCTCTCATTTCCGATAGATAATAATTGTATTCTCTCAACGAAATTTGCCCTGTTTTCACACCTGCCTTTAACTGATTTGCCATTTCTTCTATATCAGGGTCAGTAGCATATTTAGGGGTAAGTTTAAAATCTACTGGTTTTGTATACGCCATGTAATTTACAGGGTGCGAACCATCTGTACTCCACATTCTTGGTAAAAAACCTTTTAATTTTTTGGAATAATTGTTTTCAGCATTTTTTCCGTCATCAATAATGCTGTATTTTCCTGAAAAATAATCTCGTTCATAATTAACCTTACCGTCTTTATAAGGTTCTAAAGGATCTAAAACCGGGTTGTATTTAACCGTGAAAAATGTATCATACAACAACGATCTAGACCCATATTGTTCGCGGTTGTAATAGTCTAACAATTCGGCAGCATCAGACGGTTTGTTTTCGTTGATTGGAATTTGGGTATTTGCACGAATTGGCAACATTAACCAACAAGAAAAACCAATAAAAATAAATAATAGCGAAAGAATTAGTGTATTGGCAAAATATTTTTGTTTTTCGCGCGTGTATTTTAATCCGAAAACAAAGAAAGAAACCAGCAATACAAAAGCAATAATGGTTCCTGAATTAAACGGTAAGCCAACTGAATTGACAAAGAAAATTTCTGATTTCCCGAAGAAAATCATAGTGTACGGCATTAGAAATCCAAAAACGATTAACAACACACCGACTACAACTACGTTAGCAATAATGAAATTTTTAATGGTAACTTTTGGATATTTTTTAAAATAATACAAATAACTAATAGACGGGATTGCCAAAAGTGCCATAAAATGCACCCCGAAAGACATACCTACAACTAAGGCTATCAATAACAACCATTTGTTTCCGCGCGGTTCATCAATCGCATCAATCCAGCGTAAACCAAGCCACAGCAATAAAGCCAACATAAAAGTTGCCATTGCATAAACTTCGGTTTCTACAGCGCTGAACCAAAAAGTATCAGAAAAAGTAAAAGTTAACGCACCAATTAAACAGCTTCCTAAAACAGCAATTACGGTACGGTTTGATAGTTTTTCGGTTCCTATTTTAACTACTTTCATTAAAATATTGGTAGCCGACCAAAACATGAACAACACAGCAAAAGCGCTTGATAGTGCTGAAACCCAGTTTACCATTGCCGCAATTTTATCGGGTGCTGTAGCAAACATAGCTGCAAATGCGCCAATCATCTGGAAAAGTGGCGCTCCTGGTGGATGACCAACTTCTAATTTTGCCGATGTAGCAATGTATTCACCTGCATCCCAAAAACTAACGGTAGGTTCTAAGGTTAAAGTATAAACTGTAAGTGCAATTAAAAACGCAAGCCATCCGGTGATGGTATTCCACTTTTTAAAATTGATTGTCAACATAATAGCTATTTTTGATCTTTTTATGTAAGAACTACAAAGAAAGTATTTTCTTTGTACCAATATACTTTTTTATATTTTTTTTTAAAATTATCACATGAAATTCTTGCGATATTACTTTTTTATACTACATTTGCACTCGCAATATTTAAGCAATTGTGTTTAATTCTTTGCAAGTTTTATTGGTCCATGGTGTAATGGTAACACTACTGTTTTTGGTGCAGTCATTCAAGGTTCGAGTCCTTGTGGACCAACAAATAAAACTAAACAAAATAAGCTAATATTGGTCCATGGTGTAATGGTAACACTACTGTTTTTGGTGCAGTCATTCAAGGTTCGAGTCCTTGTGGACCAACAAAAAGCTTATTAAAAAACAAACCAATTGGTCCATGGTGTAATGGTAACACTACTGTTTTTGGTGCAGTCATTCAAGGTTCGAGTCCTTGTGGACCAACAAAACATTCTTTCGGGAATGTTTTTTTTGCTTTAAACTTAAGCTTTTTAACATTTATTTTACACCTTGTTTAAACCATTTTAAAAAAGTTTAAATTAAATTTGCGACCTAAATGTTAAAGATATTCAACATATCGACTTTAATTTTATTTGTGTGCTTTCTTTTTGCACCTACAATAACTTATGCGTTGAATAAAGATGTAGAAACACATACTTTAATTTTAAACGAAGAAGAAGAAACACACACTAAAACAAAATCAAAAACAAATAATAACAATATAAACGAAGAGGAAGAAAATGAAGTTCAATATCATTTTTCAAACCATTTAAAATATTCATCTTCTAAAAAAAATTTAGCAAACCGTAACCTCAACTCTTTAAAGCACACAATTAAAGACGATCTGGTTTTTAAAATTCCCCTACCGCCTCCCGAACAACTTCTATAATTATTAGTACTTGCAGCGTTTTTTTTTTAAATCGCTCGCATTCACACGTTTATTAATTATAGATTATTTTATGAAAAAAAATATTAAGGCAGAGTTGTCTCATAACTTTGCGTCTGGTTTGGTAGTGTTTTTAGTTGCGCTACCGTTATGTTTGGGTATTGCTTTAGCATCGGGTGCACCACCATTATCTGGAATTATTGCAGGTGTTATTGGCGGAATTGTGGTTGGTACTTTAAGTAATTCCAATATTTCTGTATCTGGACCAGCAGCTGGCTTAACAGCAATAGTTTTAACCGCCATTACCGAGTTGGGTGCGTTTGAACTTTTTTTATGTGCCGGATTAATTGCCGGAATTTTACAGTTGGTCTTAGGATTTATCCGTGCAGGAAGCATATCCAACTACTTCCCTAACAATGTAATTGAAGGAATGCTTGCTGGTATTGGTATCATCATTGTTTTAAAACAAATTCCACACGCATTAGGTTTTGACACTGATAACATTAGTAGTGAAACTTTATTTGAAAACGGCATTAACCTAAACTACTTTAACGAGGTTTTTGAAGCGATACATCCAGGCGCTGTTTTGGTAACAGTTGTTTCAATCGCTATTTTATTAACATGGGAGAAAGTTCCTGCTTTAAGAAAACTAAAAATGCTACCGGGTGCATTAGTAGCCGTAATTGCTGGTATTTTACTTAACCAATTATTTATTGCTACTGGAAGTTCTCTTGCTATAAACATTGATCATTTAGTTACACTTCCTGTACCTACAAGTGCAGAAGATTTTAAAAACCTTATCACTTTACCAAGCTTAAGCGGCTTTACCAATCCACAAGTTTGGATTGTAGGCGCAACTATTGCCATTGTAGCATCAATTGAAACGCTGCTTTGTATTGAAGCTTCGGACCGATTAGATAAAAAACGTAGAATTACCGACACTAACTTAGAATTAAAAGCCCAAGGAATTGGTAATTTATTTAGTTCTTTAATTGGTGGTTTACCAATGACATCGGTTGTAGTTCGTAGTTCTGCAAATGCAAATGCAGGTGCAACATCAAAATCATCGGCAATTATACATGGCGTTTTATTATTGGTTTGTGTATTGTCTATTCCGTTTATTTTAAACTTAATTCCATTAGCAACCCTAGCTGCTGTATTACTTTTAGTAGGATACAAATTAGCTAAACCTGCTACTTTTAAACATTTTTGGCACAATGGTAAATACCAATTCATACCGTTTGTAGCAACTGTTTTAGCTGTTGTTTTTACCGATCTATTAAAAGGTGTAGGTATTGGTTTGGCAATTTCTGTTTTCTATATTTTACAAGGAAACATGAAACGTGCATACTACTTAAGTAAAGAACAGTTAAATGAAACCGACGATTTTACCATAAAACTTGCCGAAGAAGTTTCGTTCCTTAACAAAGCCGCCATTAAAAAAACACTAAAAAATGTGAAACCTGGATCTAAAGTTACAATTGATGCTAAAGCAACATCATATATAACAACAGATGTTTTAGAATTGATCCAAGATTTTGCCAATGTACGCGCAAAAGAAGAAAACATTAACGTGGAACTCATTGGTTTCAAAACTTCGTACAGAGATTATGAAGAAGATGAGGAATCACACATTATTATAACCCACCGTAGAGCAATGTAAAATTTAATTTAAAAATAATATGAAAGCACATACATCAGAAACACAAGCTACAATAACTCCAGAAAAAGCATTAGAAATATTAAAAGAAGGAAATCAAAGATTTGTAAAAAACCTTAAAGCAAATCGTGATTTATTAGCTCAAGTAAACGACACACGCGCTGGGCAATGGCCTTTTGCGGTTGTATTAAGCTGTATAGATAGCCGCACATCTGCAGAATTAATTTTTGATCAAGGTTTAGGTGATATTTTTAGTGTTAGAATTGCCGGAAACTTTGTAAACCAAGATATTTTAGGATCTATGGAATTTGGTTGCAATGTAGCGGGCTCTAAACTAGTTGTGGTATTAGGACATACGAAATGCGGTGCTTTAAAAGGCGGCTTAGACGCAGCAGCTATTGAAGGTCTTGGAATGGACAACCTAAATCATTTAGTTGGTCATTTTGATCCGATCATTAAAAACATCATTAAAGATGACGAAGAACGATCTTCTAAAAACAGTGATTTATTAGAACGCTTAAACCATGAAAACGTTTTAAATTCTATTGAACACATAAGAAAAGAAAGTTCTACTTTAAGCAAAATGGAACAAGAAGGAAAAATTAAAATCATTGGCGCCAACTATGATGTTGAAACTGGTGTCGTTAATTTCTTATAAAAAAAACAATATCAAAATTGTATTCAAACAAAAAAATCGGCAAAATAACTCTTGCCGATTTTTTTTAATATAATATAAATTAAACCTACAAAGATTATTGTAATTTTGAAAAATAATTATAAACATATAGCTATGTGCAGCGAGTTAGAACTAAGCTTCAATAAAATTATTGACGGAAATAAAGAATGGATGGAGTTTGTAAAAAACGACACCTCTCAAAGATTTCAACAACTAGCGAAAGGTCAAAATCCGGAAATTTTATGGATTGGTTGCGCGGATAGTCGCGTTCCTGCAAATGAGATTACAGGCACAAAACCAGGCGAAGTTTTTGTTCATAGAAACATTGCAAACGTTTGTGTACATTCAGACATGAACATGCTTTCGGTACTAGATTATGCCGTAAATGTTTTAAAAGTTAAACACATCATAGTTGCAGGGCATTACGGTTGTGGTGGTGTGGCTGCATCGTTAAGCCGAAATCAGTTTGGAATTATAGACAACTGGTTATGCCATATTAAAGACGTTTACCGCTTACACGCTAAAGAAATTGACAATATTCAAGACCAAGAAGAAAAAACCAACCGCTTGGTTGAATTAAATGTAGAAGAGCAAGTTTTTAATTTATGTACTACCTCTATTGTTCAAAATGCATGGAAAAACGATCAACCATTAGCGGTTCACGGCATGGTTATTAATATTGGTTCGGGCGAATTAATCAACCAAAACTGCACATTTACAAGCAACGAAAGTTTAGGTAAAGTATTTGCTTACAAATAAAACAAAATCCAGCATTAAGCTGGATTCGTTTTATTTTAAATGCACCTGCATTAACTTGGTTACATATTTCCCTATCACATCAAATTCAAGATTTACTTCGGTTCCAACTTTATAGGTTTTAAAAAGTGTATGCTCTAATGTATACGGAATTATCGCTACGCTAAAAGTATTAATTCCCGAATTTACAACCGTTAAACTCGTTCCGTCAACCGTAATCGATCCTTTATCAATAGTTACATGTTTTGATTTTGTACTGTATTCAAAACTAAAATACGTGCTTCCGCCAACTTCATCAACTTTTGTAATAACAGCCGTTTCATCAACATGCCCTTGCACAATATGTCCGTCTAACCGATCGTTCAAAGGCATTCCGCGTTCTAAGTTTACAATATCGCCCACCTTCCATAAGCCAATGGTAGTAACATCAATGGTTTCTTTTATGGCTGTAACTTTGTACAAATCGTCATTAATTTCAACCACCGTTAAACATACTCCGTTGTGCGCCACACTTTGATCGATCTTTAACATTGCGGTAAACGAACTTTCTATAAAAAGGTGCACGTTTGTTTGATCGTGCTCTATTTTTCGTATAACTCCAAGAGTTTCAACAATACCAGTAAACATAAGTAGAATAATTTTACTAAATTTGTAACAAAATTAGCAATAATTAGCGCAACGCATGTTTAAAAAAGGTGAAAATATTATATTAGGTATTTCAATAGGTGACATGAATGGTGTTGGTCCAGAGGTTATTTTAAAAACTTTTGAAGATCAGCGAATGATGGAATTATGCACACCAGTGGTTTTTGGAAATGCCAAGTTGTTATCGTTTATAAAAAAGATAATTAACTGTACAACCAACATACACGGAATAGATTCTTTAGATCAGATTCAAAAAGGCAAATTCAATGTTTTAAACCTTTGGAAAGAAGGTGTTAATTTAGATTTTGGCACGTTAAATGACACTGTTGGGCAGTATGCAATAAAATCGTTCGTAGCTGCAACCCAAGCTTTAAAAAACAACGAGATCGACGCTTTGGTTACCGCACCAATAAACAAATACAATATTCAGTCCGACGAATTTCAGTTTCCCGGACACACCGATTATTTAGATAAAGAGTTAGACGGAAATGCATTAATGTTTATGATTAGCGAAGATATTAAGGTTGGTTTGGTTACAGATCACGTTCCATTACAGCAAGTATCAAAAAGCTTAACACCAGATTTAATCAAACAAAAAGTACGCACAATAAACAAATCGCTTATTCAGGATTTTAATGTAATTAAACCACGCATTGCCTTGTTGGGATTAAACCCACACAGTGGCGACAACGGAATTATTGGCAACGAAGAATTAAATTTTATAAACAATACAGTAAAAGAATTGTTCAATGAGAACATAATTATTTACGGACCTTATTCTGCCGATGCTTTTTTTGGATCAGAACAATACAAAAATTTCGATGCCGTTGTAGCCTGTTATCACGATCAAGGGTTAATTCCGTTTAAAACCTTAAGTTTTGGCAATGGCGTGAACTATACCGCTGGGCTAGATAAAATTCGCACATCGCCCGATCACGGCACCGCTTACGACATTGCAGGTAAAGGCACTGCCGATTTCACCTCATTTAAAAACGCGGTTTACGCAGCAATAGATATTTACAACAATAAAAACGAGTATTTGCAAAGCACAGCAAACCCTTTAAAGGTTTCAAATGTTTAACAACAAAAAAATAGTGATAACTATTTGTAATTAAATAATTTTTATATCTTTGCACGCTCAAATAGATGGTTATGGTAAGTGAAAAAGATTTTTTAATCCAGTTCACCGGATTAAAGTTAGGGGAACATCAATTTGAATATCATATCGAAAATGATTTTTTTGATATGTTTAATTACAGTGAATTCAACAGCACTAACATACAGGTTAACATTACAATGCTAAAAAAAACCACCATGTTAGAATTGCAGTTTTCTCACAAAGGCACAATAAATGTACCCTGCGATGTAACTAACGAAGATTTTGATTTACCTATTGGAGGAAATTTAAATTTGTTAGTAAAATTTGGCGAAGAATTTAATAATGATAGTGAGGATTTATTAATTTTGCCGCAAGGAGAATTTCAACTCAATGTAATGCAGTACATTTATGAAATGATTGCCTTATCGGTTCCCTACAAAAGGATACATCCCGATATAGCAGCAGATTATGAAGAGGAAGAATCAGGCGATGAGTTAGATTTTCTAGACAGTGATGACTTGGAGATGATAAACGAAGACGATGCTGATAACGACGAAGAAAATAATAATGAAACCGAAGAAAATTCGGACAATAATAAAGATACAGACCCACGTTGGGACAAATTAAAACAACTATTAACGGATAAATAATACTGTAAGATGGCACATCCTAAAAGAAAAACCTCGAAAACAAGAAGAGATAAAAGAAGAACTCATTACAAAGCTGTAGCTCCAACAATCGGAACTTGCGCAGTAACTGGTGAGGCACACTTAATGCACAGAGCACACTGGCATGAAGGAAAATTATATTACAGAGGACAAGTTTTAGTAGACAAAACAGAAGCTGTAGCTTAATTCTAAAAGAATAAAAAAAGCTCTCGCAATGCGAGAGTTTTTTAGTTTAGCGTAAATTCAAACAAACAGCAAAACTGCTTTTTTCAATAAAAAAAGCTACTATTTGCTATTTTTTTTGTAATTTTCACCACTTTTTCAACTTTTTGAACATAAAGTAGTCCCTTATGACAAAAATTTCAGCAGCCATTACAGCGGTTGGTAAATACGTACCAGATTTTGTGTTGTCTAATCAAGTATTAGAAACAATGGTTGATACAAATGACGAATGGATTACCTCTCGTACAGGTATCAAAGAGCGCCGAATCTTAAAAGATAAAGACAAAGGCACTTCTTTCATGGCTATAAAAGCCGCAGAAGATCTAATTGCTAAAAAAGGTTTAGACCCAAAAGAAATTGATCTAGTTTTAATGGCAACCACTACACCCGATATGCCAGTGGCATCAACAGGTGTATTTGTAGCTACGCAAATTGGCGCTACCAATGCTTTTTCTTATGACTTGCAAGCGGCATGCTCTAGCTTTTTATACGGCTTGTCTACCGCAACTTCATACATAGAATCAGGCAGATACAAAAAAGTATTATTAATAGGTGCAGACAAAATGTCTTCTATCATTGACTATACCGATCGTGCTACTTGCATTATTTTTGGCGATGGTGCCGGTGCAGTACTAATCGAAGCAAATACAGAAGGTTTAGGCTTTCAAGACGAAATTTTAAAAAGCGATGGTGTGGGTCGTGAGTTTCTTAAAATTGAAGCAGGCGGATCCATCCTTCCCCCTTCAGAAGAAACCGTTAAAAACAAACAACATTTTGTACATCAAGACGGCAAAACCGTTTTTAAATACGCAGTTTCTGGTATGGCAGACGTTAGTGAACAAATTATGAAACGTAATAATTTAACGCACGACGATATTAACTGGTTAGTTCCACACCAAGCAAACAAACGCATCATTGACGCTACTGCAAACCGTATGGATTTATCAGAAGATAAAGTTATGGTTAACATTCACAAATACGGTAACACCACATCGGCAACCCTACCTTTACTTTTAGCCGACTTTGAAAATCAACTAAAAAAAGGCGATAATTTAATCTTAGCTTCTTTTGGCGGCGGATTTACATGGGGGGCAATTTACCTAAAATGGGCATACACAAACAATTAAGAATTAACATAAACGAACAATAAATTTAGCTTGATATGGATATCAGAGAAATTCAAAATTTAATCAAATTTGTAGCAAAATCTGGAGCTACTGAAGTAAAATTAGAAATGGATGATATTAAAATCACCATTAAAACAACTTCAGAAAACGCTACTGTAGAAAACGGAAACTACGTTCAACATATACCGGTTTCAATGCCACAAGTACAAGCTGCAGCACCGGTTGCACAAGCTACAGAAGCACCAGCCGCACCAGCTGTTGCAAATGACGATGCAAAATACATTACGGTAAAATCTCCAATTATTGGAACATTCTACCGCAAACCATCACCAGACAAACCTGCGTTTGTAGAAGTTGGCGCAACAATTAAAACAGGTGATGTTTTATGTGTAATTGAAGCAATGAAATTATTCAACGAAATTGAATCTGAAGTATCAGGAAAAATCGTTAAGGTTTTAGTAGACGATTCTTCTCCGGTAGAATTTGATCAACCATTATTTTTAGTAGATCCATCTTAATTTGATCATTTGAAGAGGTGTTGATCTGAAAAAGATTGGCGCACTTCAAAAATTTTCAGATTTTCAAATTGTTTAATTTTCAAATTAAAAAGATGTTTAAAAAAATATTAATTGCAAATCGCGGTGAAATTGCTTTACGAGTTATAAGAACTTGTAGAGAAATGGGTATTAAAACCGTTGCCGTTTATTCTACTGCCGACGCAGACAGTTTACACGTTCGCTTTGCAGACGAAGCAGTTTGTATTGGGCCGGCACCAAGTGCGCAATCGTACTTAAAAATGCAGAACATTATAGCAGCTGCAGAAATCACAAATGCCGATGCTATTCACCCTGGATACGGTTTCTTGTCTGAAAACGCAAAATTTTCTGAATTATGCCAAAAACACGGCATTAAATTCATAGGCGCATCGCCAGACATGATCGATAAAATGGGAGATAAAGCTACCGCTAAAGAAACCATGAAAGCTGCGGGTGTACCATGTGTACCAGGTTCAGACGGATTATTGGAATCTTTAGAACATGCAGGTAAAGTTGCCAAAGAAATCGGATATCCGGTTATGATGAAAGCAACTGCAGGTGGTGGTGGTAAAGGTATGCGCGAAATCTGGAAAGAAGATGAACTAGAGAAAGCTTGGGAAAGCGCACGCCAAGAAGCTGCTGCATCATTCGGAAACGACGGTATGTACATGGAAAAACTGATTGTTGATCCACGCCATATCGAAATCCAAGTTGTAGGTGATTCTTACGGAAAAGCTTGTCATTTATCAGAACGCGATTGTTCTATTCAACGTCGTCACCAGAAATTAACAGAAGAAACGCCTTCTCCTTTCATGACAGATGAATTGCGTTTAAAAATGGGTGAAGCTGCTGTTAAAGCTGCCGAATATATTAAATACGAAGGTGCGGGAACTATTGAGTTTTTAGTTGATAAAGACCGTAATTTCTATTTTATGGAAATGAACACGCGTATTCAGGTAGAACACCCTATTACAGAGCAAGTTATTGATTACGATTTAATTCGTGAGCAAATCTTGGTTGCTGCAGGAGTGCCAATTTCGGGTAAAAACTATTTACCAGAATTACACTCAATTGAATGCCGTATTAATGCTGAAGATCCATTTAACGATTTTCGCCCGTCGCCAGGTAAAATTACTACCTTGCACGCACCAGGTGGTCATGGAGTACGTTTAGACACACACGTTTATTCGGGTTACACTATTCCACCAAATTACGATTCAATGATTGCCAAGTTAATTACAACAGCACAAACACGCGAAGAAGCTATCAGTAAAATGAAACGCGCTTTAGACGAGTTTGTTATTGAAGGTATTAAAACTACAATTCCTTTCCACCGCCAGTTAATGGACAATCCGGATTATGTTGCCGGAAACTACACAACAGCGTTTATGGAAACATTTAAAATACAAAAACCTGTAGAGGAATAATTGATAAAGTCGAGTTTTTTAAGCTCGACTTTTTTATTGATGTTATAGAAAATCAAATCATTAATAAAGTTTTATGGTAGATATTTAGGATATCTAAAAGAATTACTGGACTAATTTGAAGATTAAACATCAGCAGTAAAATCCTTACTAATTCTTTTTATTCAAAGAAATGTAATTTTTTATAAAATTAAACTGCAAAAACTTTGAAAACAGAATAAAAAGTTTATCTTTGACCATTATTAATTTATTTTATTATTATTACAATGAGAACAGGTACAGTAAAGTTCTTCAATGAATCAAAAGGATTTGGATTTATTACAGACGAAACAACAGGTCAAGACATTTTCGTTCACATCTCTGGACTTAAGTCAAGAGAATTAAAAGATGGAGATGTAGTTAACTACGTTGAATCTGATGGAAAAAAAGGGAAAATCGCAACTGACGTTGTTGTTTTATAATATACGTTAGTTAACAACATATATTTAATTCCAAGTAAAAACACCTGCAAAGCGCAGGTGTTTTTTTGTTATAAACTTTAATTTTTGCTATTAAACTTTTTTATATAAAGGGTGACCTATTCTTTAAAAACAATTATTGTTTACCAATAAACCATTTTAATTAAAATTTAGATTCAAGCAGAATTTTTATTTAAAATGATTATAAATTACACCGAACTACTAAAATCGCTCACAATTCAAAACATTTAGGTTTTTTATACGCACTTAAAAAATTATATTTGAGATTTGAAAATTAATGCAACAAATAACATGCAATCAAATCAATTAGATTTAATTCCAATCCTTATGCAGCTTGGTCTGGCAGCGGGTTTTGTTCTTGTAACCATTATCGTTTCCGGATTTTTAGGACCTAAAAAAGCATCGAAAAATAAAGATGTAAACTTTGAATGTGGTATCGAATCGTTCGGTAATGCTCGCGTTCCTTTTAACGTTCGCTACTTTTTAGTGGCTATTCTTTTTGTTTTGTTCGATGTTGAAGTTATTTTCATGTATCCGTGGGCAGTAAACTTCATGGAATTAGGCTGGGAAGGCTTATACAAAATGGGCATTTTCATGTTCCTATTAATTATAGGATTATTGTACGAGTTCAAGAAAAAAGGATTAGAGTTTGAATAAATGCAGAATTAATTATGAGTAATCCATCAAACATAAAACAAGTTCCTGCGCCCGAAGGTTTTTCTGGCGAAGGTTTTTTTGCAACAAAATTAAGCGAAGTGGTAGGTTTGGCACGTGCCAATTCTATGTGGCCTTTGCCTTTTGCTACTTCTTGCTGCGGTATTGAATACATGGCAACCATGGCAGCTACTTACGATATTGGTCGATTTGGATCAGAACGTATGAGTTTCTCGCCACGCCAAGCAGATATGCTTTTGGTAATGGGAACCATCTCCAAAAAAATGGCTCCAATTTTACGTCAGGTGTACGAACAAATGGCAGAACCTAAATGGGTTATTGCTGTTGGGGCGTGTGCAAGCACAGGTGGTGTTTTTGACACCTATTCGGTTCTTCAAGGAATTGATAAAGTAATTCCGGTTGATGTATATGTACCGGGATGCCCACCAAGACCTGAACAAATTTTAGACGGAATCATTGAACTGCAAAACATCGTTAAAAACGAATCGGTTCGCCGTAGAAGCAGCGATGAATATAAAGATTTATTAAACTCATACAACATCAAATAACATGAGCTTAACAAACGAAATCATTCAGCAAACATTAAGTCAGAAGTTTACACCAAAGGTGGAAAACTTTCATATCCTACACGATATGTTGGCATTTGAAGTTAAGAAAGACGCATCATTTGAGGTGATTAAATTCTTAAAAGAAGATCCTTCAATGAACTTCAATTTTTTAACTGATGTTTGCGGGGTTCATTACCCTGATTACGAAACAGATCGCCAGTTTTGTGTAGTATATCACTTACACAATTGGTTTGATAATGTAAGAATTCGAGTTAAGGTATTCTTACCGGCATCGAATCCTGAAGTGGAAAGTATTGTTCCACTATATGCCGGAGCAAACTGGCAAGAACGCGAAACCTATGATTTTTACGGAATTACTTTTAAAAACCATCCGCAGTTAAAACGTATTTTAAATATGGATGAAATGGAATCGTTTCCGTTGAGAAAAGAATTTCCTTTAGAAGATCAAGGCAGAACCGATAAAGACGACCGTTTCTTTGGTAGAACAGGTCCTAATTGTTAAAAAGAATACTATGTCAGATTTATTATTAGTGCCCGAAAAACGATTTGAAAAACAAATCAAGGCAACAAAAGAAAAAGATGGTGTAGAATTATCTATATTAAATCTAGGTCCCACACACCCTGCAACCCACGGTATTTTCCAAAACATTTTATTAATGGACGGAGAAAAAATTATCGATGGCGAAGGTACTGTTGGATACATTCACCGTGCATTTGAAAAAATTGCCGAAAACCGACCTTTTTATCAAATCAACGTATTAACCGATCGTTTAAACTATTGCTCCTCTCCTATCAATAATACAGGTTGGTGGATGACGGTTGAAAAAATGCTGGGTATCGAAATTCCAAAACGCGTACAATACATGCGTGTAATTATTATGGAATTAGCGCGTATTGCCGATCATATTATTTGTAGTTCGGTTATGGGTGTTGACACCGGTGCTTTAACAGGATTCCTTTACGTAATGCAGTACCGTGAAAAAATTTACGAAATCTACGAAGAAATCTGTGGCGCTCGTTTAACAACAAACATGGGTCGTATTGGAGGTTTTGAACGTGAATGGAGCGAAACAGCTTGGAGAAAAATCGATGAATTTTTAGCAGAATTCCCTGCCGTTTGGACAGAGTTTGAAAACATGCTTTCAAGAAACAGAATCTTTATGGATCGTACCATTGGTGCTGGTGCTATTGATGCCGACATGGCAATGAGCTACGGATTTACAGGTCCTAACTTACGTGCTGCTGGTGTTGATTACGATATTCGCGTAGCAAGTCCGTATTGTTCGTATGAAGATTTTGAGTTTGATATCCCTGTTGGTCAAAACGGTGATTGTTACGATCGTTTTTGTGTTCGTAATGCAGAAGTTTGGGAAAGTATGAAAATTATTCGTCAGGCATTAGAAAAAATGCCGGCAGAAGGTGGTTATCATGCCGATGTTCCTGAATATTATCTTCCTCCAAAAGAAGATGTTTACAACAATATGGAAGCATTAATTTACCACTTTAAAATTGTTATGGGTGAAATTCCTGTTCCCAATACCGAAGTGTATCATTCTGTAGAAGGCGGTAACGGTGAATTAGGTTTCTACTTAATCACCAACGGAAGCCGCGTTCCTTATCGTTTACATTTCCGCAGACCGTGTTTTATTTATTACCAGGCATATAACGAAATTGTAAAAGGGCGCAGTTTATCTGATGCCATTATTACCTTATCGAGTATGAACGTTATCGCAGGAGAATTAGATTGCTAAGTCAATTAAGAATTATGAAAAAGTTCCTAATGAGTCTAATTATTTTAACTTTAGTTTCTTGTAATTATTTGAATCAGGGCGTTGAAGTTAAAATAGATAATAATTCTGACGAAACAATTACAGATATAGTATTTACTACTTCTGAAAATTTAGAAATAGTAGAATTTGAAAGTATTGATACCAATAAATCTGTAAAAGGGTTTTTATCAATGAAAAAAAATAAAGTTGACGGAACTTATTTAATAAAATTCACTCGAAAAAACGGGAAAATAGAATCAAAAGAAATAGGTTATTATTCTAATGGAATTCCTCTTGAAGAAATAATCGAAATTAAAATTACAAACGATTCGATTAAGTAAGATTATAGATTGAATTATATGGAAACAGTACAAAATAAAATATATCATCAAGACATTAACATGACGCCTGCCTTAATGGCTCGTGTGCAAGAGTTGATTAGTCATTATCCAGAAGGAAAACAAAAATCGGCACTTTTACCTGTTTTGCACGAATTACAAGATGCGCACGACAATTGGTTAAGTGCAGAATTACAAAATAAAGCTGCCGAATTACTAAACATTACTCCGATTGAGGTTTACGAAGTGGTTACCTTTTATACCATGTTCAACCAAAAACCTATGGGGAAATACATGTTAGAATTCTGTACAACTTCATGTTGTGCCATTAATAAAGCCGAAGATGTTATGGATTATACCTGCGAAAAATTAGGTGTAAAACCAGGTCAGGTTACAGCAGACGGATTGTTTTCTGTAGTTGGTGTACAATGTTTAGGTGCTTGCGGATACGCGCCTATGTTACAATTAGGCGATTTTTATCATGAGCATTTAACAACAGCAAAAGTAGACCAATTAATCAACGATTGTAAAGAAGGAAAAATAACCTTACACGATAAATAACATCATTTAAAAGTAAAGTTATTATGGATAGCAAGCTAAAACACGAGCAAATACAGTACATTGAATTCCTATCAAAAGATATAATTCAAGCAAAGAATTTTTACTCAAAATGTTTTGGCTGGAAATTCACAGATTATGGAGAACATTATACGGCCTTTGAAGGGGAATATGTTGACGGTGGATTTACAACCGGCGAGCCTGTTAAAGGAACAATTTTAATAGTTCTTTATTCAAAAGATATTGAAGCAAGTAAAAATAAAGTGATAAGTGCCGGAGGTACTATCGTAAAAGATATTTTCAGTTTTCCGGGAGGTAAACGTTTTCAATTTACAGATTTAGACGGCTATGAAATTGCCGTTTGGACGGAATAACTGACATACTGAAAAATTATGGGACAAAAAATATTATTTGAAAAAATCAATATTCCGGGTATTAAAACTTACGATGTTTATCGTGAAAATGGTGGATATTCTTCCGTAGAAAAAGCCTTAAAAATGGATCCGGATGCCATTACCGAAGAAGTTAAAACTTCGGGTTTACGTGGTCGTGGTGGAGCTGGTTTCCCAGTAGGTTTAAAATGGAGCTTTATCGATAAAAAATCAGGAAATCCACGTCATTTGGTTTGTAATGCCGATGAATCAGAACCTGGTACGTTTAAAGACCGTTATTTAATGGAATACATTCCGCACTTATTAATTGAGGGTATGATTGCATCGTCTTTCGCTTTAGGTGCTAATTTATCATACATCTACATTCGTGGCGAATACATGTGGGTTTTTAAAACGCTGGAACGCGCTATTAAAGAAGCTTACGCTGCCGGATGGTTAGGTAAAAACATCAAAGGTTCGGGTTACGATTTAGACCTTCACGTACATTGTGGTGGTGGTGCTTATATCTGTGGTGAAGAAACCGCTTTGATCGAATCTTTAGAAGGTAAACGTGGAAATCCGCGTATTAAACCGCCTTTCCCTGCTGTAAAAGGTTTATGGCAAAACCCAACGGTTGTAAATAACGTAGAATCTATCGCATCTATTCCTTGGATCATTATGAATTCGGGCGAAGATTATTCTAAAATTGGTTTGGGACGATCTACCGGAACTAAATTATTCTCTGTTTCTGGTCACGTTAAAAAACCGGGTGTTTATGAAATTGAAATGGGAATGACCGTTGATGAATTCATGAATTCTGATGAATATTGTGGCGGTATGATTGATGATCGTCCGTTAAAAGGATTGATTCCTGGAGGTTCATCAGTGCCAATCTTACCTAATCATTTAATCTTCAAAACAGCAAACGGTGAAGATCGATTAATGACGTATGAGTCGTTATCAGACGGAGGTTTTGCTACAGGTTCTTCATTAGGTTCGGGCGGATTTATCGTTTATAATGACACCGCTTGTATCGTTCGAAATACTTGGAATTTCTCAAGATTTTATGCACATGAAAGTTGTGGGCAATGTTCACCTTGCCGTGAAGGAACGGGTTGGATGGAAAAAATCTTGTGGAGAATAGAAAACGGTCAAGGTACCGAAGAAGATATCGACTTATTGTGGAGCATTCAGGCAAAAATTGAAGGAAATACCATTTGCCCATTAGGTGATGCTGCTGCTTGGCCAGTTGCCGCTGCCATTCGTCACTTTAGAGATGAGTTTGAATACCACGTTCGTTTTCCTGAGAAAATTAAAAACAGAGATCATTTTGTAAATGAGCCTTTTGAGAAAGTTAAAATGTCTTTAACGTTATAAAGTCAAAAGTCATAACGAAAAACTCATGGGGAGATTCAGTTCATTCGAAGAAATTATAGCATGGCAAAAGGCAAGATTATTCAAGAAACACAGATAAAGAGTTTATTTACTTTTTATATGTTGCAAAAGGTTCTTCAGCCGAAGTACGTTCTCAATTATATTTAGCATTCGATTTGGGATATATTCGCAAAGATGAATTTGAAGGATTATTAATAAATATAACAGATATATCAAAATTAATAAGTGGACTTATAAAATATCTAAATAAGTCGTAAAGTCATAAGTCACAATGTCGTAACGGACATTAAGACATTCGACATTAAGACATTAAGACCAAGATTATGAAAGTTACAATAGACGGATTTGAATTAGAAGTAGAACCAGGTACAACCGTACTACAAGCTGCACGTATGTTGGGTAGCGATGTGGCGCCACCTGCAATGTGCTACTATTCTAAACTAAAAGATACAGGAGGAAATTGCCGTGCTTGTTTGGTAGAAATATCAAAAGGTAGCGAAGCAGATCCTCGCCCAATGCCTAAAATGATGCCTTCGTGTAAAACAGGCGTTATGGACGGAATGGAAGTGAAAGTAAAAACTTCAGACAGAGCATTAGATGCACGTAAAGCAGTTACCGAGTTTTTATTAATCAATCACCCATTAGATTGCCCGGTTTGCGACCAGGCTGGTGAATGTGATTTACAAAATTTAGCTTTTAAACACGGATTAGAAAAAACGCGTTTTAAAGAAGAAAAAAGAACTTTTGAACCAGAAAACATTGGTGATAAAATTCAATTACACATGAACCGTTGCATCTTGTGTTACCGTTGTGTACATACGGCAGAACAAGTTTGTGGCAGCAGAAATCACGGGGTTATGAATCGTGGCGATCACGCACAAATTTCAACCTATGTTGCAGCTTCAATTGATCACGAAATGTCGGGTAATATGATTGATGTTTGTCCGGTTGGAGCATTGACCGATAAAACCTTCCGTTTCAAATCGCGTGTTTGGTTTAATAAACCATTTAATGCACATAGAAACTGTGACAAATGTTGTGGAAAAACAACCGTTTGGATGTTTGGTAACGAAATTCAACGTGTTACGGCTCGTAAAGATGAGTTCCATGAAGTAGAAGAATTCATTTGTAATTCTTGTCGTTTCGATCATAAAGAGGTTTCTGATTGGGTTATTGAAGGACCAAGAAAATTCGAAAAATTCTCGGTTATCAATCAAAACAACTATACCCGTAAAATGGATAAAGTTGTTATAGATACAGAGAAACATATTTTAGAAGGTCGAGATCAAGATCGTAAAAAAATCAGTATGACAGAAGTTCCATATAAAAACACAGAAAACAGTTAATTATGGATGAAGCAATTATTATAGAAAAAGGCGTAATCATTGTAGCTGTTTTTGCAATTACCATGTTGTTTGCCATGTACTGTACCTTGGCAGAACGTAAAATTGCCGCGTGGATTCAAGATCGTAGAGGTCCTAACCGTGCAGGTCCAGGCGGAATCTTTCAACCTTTGGCAGATGGTTTAAAACTGTTTGCGAAAGAAGAATTTATGCCTAACACACCTAACACGTTCTTATTCGTATTTGGTCCGTTTATTTCGATGACCATGGCGTTGATGACTTCAGCGGTAATTCCTTGGGGAGATACATTAGAAATTGGTGGTAGAAAAGTAGTTTTACAGGCAGCTGATATCAACGTAGCAATGCTTTATGTTTTTGCAGTATTATCTGTAAGTGTGTACGGCGTTATGATTGGTGGTTGGGCATCTAACAACAAATATTCGTTAATTAGTGCGATGCGTGTGGCGTCTCAAATGATTTCGTACGAAATTGCGATGGGATTGTCTATCGTTGCAATTTTAATGATGCACAGCTCTATGAGTTTACGTGAAATTGCAGCAGGTCAGCCAGAAATGCACTGGAATATTTTCTATCAACCATTAGGATTCTTTATTTTCTTAATATGTTCATTTGCAGAAACAAACAGAACTCCTTTTGATTTAGCAGAATGTGAGCAAGAGTTAATTGGTGGTTACCACACGGAATATTCATCAATGCGTATGGGATTCTTCTTATTCGCAGAATATGCAGCCATGTTCATCTCTTCTACCCTATTGGCAGTTCTTTATTTAGGAGCTTACAATTATCCGGGAATGACGTGGGCAGCCGAAAATTGGGGCGAAAACACTGCCAATATTATTGGTATTGCGGTATTGTTCATTAAAATCTGTTTCTTTATTTTCTTGTACATGTGGGTTCGTTGGACCATTCCACGTTTCCGTTACGATCAATTAATGAATTTAGGTTGGAAAACATTAATCCCATTAGCTATTTTAAACATTGTAGTTACTGCGGTGGTGTTATTATTAAATCGATAAAAAATAGAAATTATGTCTATTCAAAATACATCCTTATCAGGTAGAAAGAAGCAGGTTTCTAATAAAGAAATGACTTTAGGCGAGCGTTTATACATTGGCGCAATTGCCGGCGGTATGGCAACTACTTTTAAACATTTATTTAAAAAGAAGGTTACCATTAGTTATCCTGAAGAAACACGTCCGTTTAGTCCTGTTTATCGTGGTCAGCACATGCTAATGCGCGATGAAGAAGGTAGAGAACGTTGTACAGCTTGTGGTTTATGTGCCTTGTCGTGTCCTGCGGAAGCGATCACTATGAAAGCTGCCGAACGCAAGCCCGAAGAAAAGCATCTTTACAGAGAAGAAAAATATGCCGAAATCTACGAAATTAACATGTTGCGCTGCATTTACTGTGGTTTGTGCGAAGAAGCTTGCCCTAAACAAGCCATCTATTTAACAACCTCTAAAAAAATAGTAAAAGCTGATACCAATCGCGAGCATTTTATTTTTGGAAAAGAACAATTGGTTATGCCTTTACAACAAGCTATTAACAACACCGTAAAATCAGAATAAAAATGATAGAGATTTTATTTTATATTCTTTCGGCAGTTACTTTAGGAAGCGCGTTTTTAACCATTCTTTCTAAAAACCCTATACACAGTGCTATTTGGTTAGTAGTATGTTTTTTCAGTATTGCAGGTCATTATGCGTTGTTAAACTCACAGTTTTTGGCAATGGTTCACATCATTGTATATTCTGGTGCCATTATGATTTTAATGCTGTTTACCATTATGTTAATGAATTTGAACATCAGCGATGAAATTGCAAAACCTGTGGTTACAAAAATAGTTGCAACGGTTTGTTTCTGTTTAATCGGATTTTTCTTGGTAAGTTCATTAGCCCAAACAGCTCCGGCTTTAGAAAGCTATTCAACAACTGGCGTAGATTTTCAATCAATCCAAGTATTAGGAAAAGTGTTATTGAACGAATTTGTAGTACCTTTTGAAATGGCAGCCGTATTGTTATTAATGGCAATGATTGGAGCCGTATTAATTTCTAAAAAAGATAAAAAAACAGCATAGTATGGAACATGTTTTACAACAAATAGGCATAGACCAGTACATTTACTTAAGTATCATTCTTTTTAGTATTGGAGCCTTTGGTATTTTATATCGTCGTAACGCAATTGTTATGTTTATGTCGATCGAAATCATGCTAAATGCCGCCAACTTATTACTTGTTGCCTTTTCTAATTACCATGAAGATGCCAACGGACAAGTATTTGTATTTTTTACAATGGCTGTTGCTGCTGCCGAAGTTGCTATTGGTTTAGCCATTTTAGTAGCTATTTACAGAAACATTGGATCAATTGATATTGATAAACTTAAAAATTTAAAAGGATAGCATGAGCACAACTATATTATTACTTACGCTGATTTTCCCTTTAGTTGGTACATTAATCAACGGATTTTGGGGCAAACACTTAAGCAAAAAAGTATCGGGTGCTATTGCAACGTTAGCTATTGCGGCATCGTTTGTTACATCGTGCATCTTTTTTGCGTACATACAAGGTTCGCAAGAACCGGTTAAAGTGGTTTTATTTGAATGGATGAAATTCAACTATTTCACCATTGATTTCGGATTTTATTTTGATCAATTAGCGGCACTTTGGCTATTGTTCATTACAGGTATCGGAACATTGATCCACTTGTATTCAACAAGCTATATGAGCCATGACGAGAATTTTTCAAAATTCTTTACCTACCTGAACTTCTTTGTGTTCTTCATGTTGATTTTAGTAACAGGAAGCAACTTAGCAATGATGTTTATTGGTTGGGAAGGTGTTGGTTTGTGTTCGTACCTATTGATTGGTTTCTGGTATAAAAACCAAGATTATAACAATGCAGCCAAGAAAGCCTTCATCATGAACCGTATTGGTGATTTAGGTTTCTTGATCGGAATTTTCGTAACAGGATATTTATTTCACACATTAGATTTTATCGAATTACAAGAACAAAGTTACCTTGCACCCACTTTAGGAATTGCAACTATGGCGTTCTTTATTGCTGCAACTGGTAAAAGTGCGCAATTACCACTTTATACTTGGTTACCCGATGCAATGGCAGGTCCAACACCTGTATCGGCTTTAATTCACGCGGCTACCATGGTTACGGCAGGTATCTTTATGATTACCCGTTTAAACTTTTTGTTTGATCTAACTCCAGATGTGCAACATATTATTGCAGTAATCGGAGCCGTGACAGCACTTATGGCAGCAACTATTGCTTTGGTTCAAAACGATATTAAAAAAGTACTGGCATATTCTACCGTTTCGCAATTAGGTTTAATGTTTTTGGCATTAGGTTTAGGTGCTTATGAAGTAGCGGTTTTTCACGTAATTACACACGCTTTCTTTAAAGCTTGTTTGTTCTTGGGATCGGGATCGGTTATTCACGCAATTGGTGGCGAACAAGATATGCGTCACATGGGTGGATTGAAAAAACACATGAAAATCACTTATTTAACGTTTTTCATTTCAACATTAGCTATTTCAGGATTTCCACCACTTTCAGGTTTCTTCTCGAAAGACGAAATTTTGTTAACTGCTTTTCATAACAATATTGTTTTATGGATAGTAGCAAGTTTGGCATCCATTTTAACTGCCTTCTATATGTTTAGATTGTTGTTTTTAACGTTCTTCAACAAATTCAGAGGAACAAAAGAACAAGAAGATCATTTACACGAAAGTCCGTCTGCCATGACGTTTCCTTTAATCATTTTAGCTGTTTTGGCTGCAATTGGCGGATTAATCAGTATTCCAGGAAACAGTTGGTTAAACGAATTTTTAAAACCTGTTATTAAAAACAACGCAGCATCGCATCCACACGTATTAGGCACAACCGAATATATATTAATGGGCTTAGCGGTTGTAGGCGCTTTGATTGGCTTAGGTGTTGCTTACGCAAAATACATTAAAAACAAGCAAGTTCCTGTGAACGATAATAATGTTTCGGGCTTACAAAAATTGTTTGTAAACAAATATTATTTAGACGATATCTATCAATCATTAATTGTTCAGCCATTAAACTTTTTTGGATCGTTCTTTAAAAATCAAATCGATGGATTGATTAATGGTGTTGTGGTAAGTTTTGGTAAAATTCCTGCCGAATTATCGTACCAAGGTAAAAAAGCACAAAACGGAAACATTGGCTTGTACTTGTTTGCCTTTGTAATTGGCGTTTGTGGCTTGTTGTATTATTTATTTATGTGTTACTAAAATTAGGACAATGAATTGTATTATTATTTTACTTATTTATATTTTAGGAGCTGTTGCTACATTGGCATCAAACTCTAAAAATGCAGCTAAAATAGCTTTAGTAACCAGTTTAATTAACGCTGTTATTGCATTAGTTTTAGCTGTTGATTTTATGAACGGAAACAATATTTCGTTTGTACAACAATGGATTTCTAACCCAAATATTTCCTTATCGTTTGTGGTAGATGGGTTAAGTTTAACCATGTTGCTGTTAACTACCTTATTGTTGCCAATTATTATATTAGCATCGTTCAACACCTTATATTCAAAAGCAAACCAGTTGTATGCGTTGGTTTTATTCATGGCGTTTGCTATGGCTGGAACTTTTTTAGCACAAGACGGTTTGGTGTATTATATTTTCTGGGAATTAGCTTTATTACCTATTTTCTTTATTGGATTGTTATGGGGAAGCGACGATTGGAAAGTACGTAAACGCGTAATGATTACTTTTTTCATTTACACTTTTGCAGGATCGTTGTTCATGTTAGCGGCTTTTGCATATTTATACACCAAAACAGGTAGTTTCGCTTGGACAGATTTATCACAAGTAATGCTTTCAACAAAAGAGGCAAATTATATTTTCTTGGCTTTCTTTTTGGCTTACGGAATTAAAATTCCAGTATTTCCATTACACACTTGGCAGGCAAATACCTACGAAAAATCGCCAACTATTGGTACCATGTTGCTATCGGGTATCATGTTAAAAATGGGATTGTATTCTATTTTACGCTGGCAAATGCCTATTGCAGGGAATGTTTCTGCCGAAATCATTAATACGGTAATTGTTTTATGTATCATCGGAATTATTTATGCATCGTTAATTGCGCTTCGTTCTGAAAACATTAAACGTTTATTGGCGTATTCATCAATGGCACACGTTGGTTTGATTGCTGCCGGAGCTTATATTGGAAACACCACAGGTTATCAAGGAGCTATTATTCAAATGGTAGCGCACGGTTTTGTAGTGGTTGGTTTATTTTATCTGGCAGATATTATTCACAATAGATACGATAGTTATTTGATAAAAGATATGGGCGGTATTCGTTCACAAGCACCAAAATTCACCACGTTCTTTTTAATCATCATGTTTGCATCAATCGGCTTACCTGGAACTTTTGGATTTATCGGTGAATTCACTTTGTTATTTGCCTTATCAGAAAAAGAATTATTGTATGCTGTTTTTGCAGGAACATCAATTATTCTTGGAGCATATTATATGTTGAAAATGTTTCAGAATGCGGTTCTTGGTTCGCCAAATTCAAAAGTGTTTTCTGAAGTAACTACAAAAGAGTATGTAGTTTTAGGACTTATTTGTGTGGTTTTAATTGGTTTAGGAATCTATCCAAAATTACTAACCGATTTATTCATTTAAAAGAACATAGAAAATTTAAACTATGAGTACATTAATAGCTTTAGCATCCTTAGCAGTTCTTATATTGGTCTTAGAAATTATTAATCTAAGAAAAACAATTGTTCCTTTAACTTTAATTGGGTTATTGGTTGCTTTGGGTTTTAATATTTGCGACTTTAATACAATCGATTCGTTTTACAACAACATGATTGTAGTAAACAAAACCACTACCCTATTCAGTTCTTTATTCATTGTATTAACCTTTTTCATTGTAGCATTAGGACAATCTTTTTATAAAGAGCAGTACGATAAAATATCAGATTACACTTCGTTAAAAATCTTTTTACTGATCGGAGCTTACTGTATGGTTGCTTTTGGCAATATGGTTATGTTTTTCTTAGGATTAGAAATCTTATCGATCACTTTATACATTTTAGCGGGAAGCGATAGAATCAACATAAAAAGTAACGAAGCCGGAATGAAATATTTCTTAATGGGATCTTTCGCCTCTGGATTTATCTTATTTGGTATTGCTTTAATTTATGGTGCCACTGCATCGTTTGATTTGGATCAAATTCAATTAGCAAGTTCACAATTAGCCATGCCAAAATGGTTTATGGTTGGTTTTGTAATGATGTTGGTTGGTTTGCTTTTTAAAATTGCTGCCTTCCCGTTTCATTTCTGGGCTCCCGATGTATATCAAGGATCACCGTTGTTAACCACAACAACCATGAGCACCTTGGCAAAAGTAGCAGCTGTTGGCGGTTTTTATAAATTAAGTTTGGTATTTTTCCCGGTAATGCCCGCTCACTTCAGTAGTTTAATTGCCTTTTTAATCATCGCAACATTGATTGTTGGAAACGTAATGGCATTAAAACAAAACAACATTAAGCGTTTAATGGCGTATTCGGGTATTTCACACGCAGGTTTTATGTTAATGGCCATTTTAATTGGTAAAGATGCCGAACCACATTTGTTTTACTATATGGTAGCTTATACCATTGCCGGAATCGCTGCTTTTAGTGTGATATTATATGTATGTCAGGATAAAAAAGAAGAATTAATCATACACTTCCGTGGCTTTGCAAAACACAAACCCGTGTTGGCAGTAACATTGTCTTTAGCCTTATTATCAATGGCAGGAATTCCGATCCTTGCAGGATTCTTCGGAAAATTATTCCTGTTTACACAAGCCTTAAATCAAGGATATTATGTAATGGTAGTTATCGCAGTAATTACGTCTATCATAAGTATTTATTACTATTTAAAAGTGATAATAACCATGTTTACGTATAAAAACAGCGATGCAAAAACTACGTATCCAAAAAACTTTATCTATTCAACGGTTGCAATTATAGCAATTGTAATCAATTTAATCATTGGATTTTGCCCATCGTTAATAATAGATTTATTTTAGTTAATTAATTACTTTACTAAAGGTTGATTTGAAGTTCAAATCAACCTTTTTTTATATCTTTAAACTATGAAATTTCCCGAAAGATATATCTCCCAAAACAACCATTCGTTTTCGAGTTACTGGAAACCTACAAAAGATAATTTGCTCCCAAAATTACTACCTGATGTTTCCCTAAAAGAAAGCGAACAGCTGATTCCGTTGTATTTTCAGGTTGATGAATTGGGCGATACAGTAGCAAAAGAATATTTCAACAACAAACAGTTTGGTGAAGCTATTGGGAATTTACATCTTGATTTTTCATCATTCCCTTCAAACAAAAAAGATCTAACGTCAGAAACGGTACTACTTTTTGAACAGCTAACAAATATCCCTGATTGGGTCGATTTTGATAAGGTCAATTTAGCAGCGACTTATTGTAACAGATGCGGAACTTCTGCTTTGTCTGTATTGCGGAATTATTGCTTAATGGGCGGTTACGAATCCTCGGCTATAAACAAACCTTTAATCTTTACACAAGCATTGCACAAAGGAGCCGTAAAACGATTGGCTGACACAGTTGATTTCTGGATGCATGTAACAACAATTGATGGTTTAAAACCCCAGAAAGCAGGTGTCTATTCCATATTAACAACACGATTGATTCATTCTTATTCGAGAATTCAGATAGAGAAATCGACGGATTGGAAATCGGAACTTTGGGGCAGACCAATTAATTTGTGGGATATGTTAGCTACCAATTTAGGTTTTTCGATTGCTTTTATGGACGGATTATCTAAACTGAAACTTCCACCAACCAATGAAGAATTAAATGCCGTATTGCATCTCTGGAAATACGCAGGCTATCTTTTGGGAATTCCGGTTGAATTATTACCTGATACAGCTGAAGATGCCGCCAAACAATTGTATTTATGGAGTAAAACGCAAAAAGGCATCGATCAAGATTCTAAAGATTTAGCATGGTCATTATACGATGAACCCAAACGAGTAAGCTTTACCAATAACACCTTTATGAAATGGTTTGTGCAAAAAACAAATGTAGGTTATAACGAAGTTTTATTAGGATCCGAAAGTCGCTCTACATTGGGACTTCCCTACTCTAAAGGAAAATACTGGATTTTATTGTTAAACAACATCAACCAATACTTCGATAAAAAAGCGAAAAGCAATTCAAAGTCATACGTAAAAGTTGCTTTAAGAGGAAGAAAACAACAACAAGATGTTTGGGATTTGTATCGAAAAGAAAAGAGGTAATACACTAATACTTTATCTTTTCATCTTTGTTATACTCCTTATCAAGATCATATAAAATTCTATCTGCAAGAATAAAATCAATTTGCTTATGGTTGCAAACTTCTCTTAATTTTCCTAAATATTCCATATATAATGCTACCTGAATATCTATTGAAGAAAAATATTTTGGCATAATTTTTCCGTAAATAAACCGATAAACTCTTTGGTCAATAATCTGATAAACATTTGGATTTTTAAATCTTAAAATAGTTGAAGCCATCGCTAATTGTACGCCTTTTGTAGACAAGAGATTTCTTAAAATTTCTTCTGTTAGATCAATATTCAAAATTAAATTATACTTATCAATTTGATTTAAAAGCAATAATGTACTTTCGTTTAATTGTGAGTAACGATTTACTTTCCAAAGAACAATCTGATTAATTATACTCTGATCGAAATCATCTTCAATATTATCTAAAATCGATGTTAATTCTGGCTGAAATTTATAATTATCATTTGATAGTTCTTGTTCTGTTAAGTTTAAATCATAAACTGTTTTCATTAAAATATATCGTTAAAAAAAGATGCTAAAAAGCATCTTTTATTTATTAAACTTAAAGGTCAAGCCAACCTGAAAAACACTGTTGTAATTTACTTCACCAAAATAAAAAATCCAATAAACATCATCCTCTATTACATCGGCAGCACCAACTTTATATCTACCTTCAACCGATAAATTTTCGGTAATATCGTATCCTAAACCAAGGTTAAGCGATAAATCGGCTCTGTTGTTATTGTACTTGCTTTCTGTTAACAGCAAATCTAACGACGGACCTACTTGTAAAAAGAATGATTTTAAGTTAAACTTGTTCATTACAGTTAAACCTAAATAATTCAAAGGAACATCGGCTTTTCCTCCGTTAGTTTCAGGAAAATATCGATCGCTTAAAAGAACATCGTTTGCACCTTGCATAGAAAAATTCAATTCGGGCTGTAACGAATAAAACTTTGTAAATTTAATATTTCCGAATGCACCAACATAAAAACCAGTTTTGGGTGATGCTTCAATATCTTCAATAGTAGAAATATTTAAGCCGCCACGTAATCCTGTTCTAAATTCTGTTTGTGCTTGAGTAGCAGTAAAACCAAATACCATCAACCCTAAAAAAATAACTTTCCGCATTGCTTTTTATTTAAAAGTGTAAGTTGCACCAACCATAAACGAACGGTTTAAATTAGCTGAATAATCTGAATATATACTTGCGTTAGAATAAATAGGTTCAATAATTCCCTGACGCATACGTGCTTCAATACCAAAATTTTCGGTTATGCTGTATCCTAACCCGAAGTTAAAAGTTAAATCAACGCCGTTGTTATGTGAATACAAAGGCTCATAATAGTTACCTCCTGTGATATTATAATTATTGGTTGCTGTATGTTCCGACACTAGAAAATCAATTCCTGGTCCTACATGCATGCTGAATTTATCAAAATTAAACTTGTTGATAAGGTTTAAAGATAAATAGTCTAAAGGCACACTGCCTTGTCTTCCTTTAACATATTGGTAGGTATTATCATCATATCGGTAAGATTGAATATTATCAACGCCTTGGCGTAAATACATCATCTCAAACTGCATATTGTAAATACGCGTTAATTTTAAATTTCCGTATAAACCTAAATAAAAATTGCTTCGGTATTCGCCACCCATTCCAGTAACGGTAGAGGCAGAATATCCGGCTTTAACTCCCGGTTTAAAAGAAACCTGCGCATTTGCCGACCCAAAAGCACAAACTGCCAACAGCATTATAACTTTTTTCATAAGTAGTAGTTTAAATGTTTGTTAATAAATGTTTATGAGCCGAATATACTATTTTCTTTTGATATTACCATACAGAAACTTCTTGCACTACATTAAGCAGAAACCACAACTATTTTACGAACTTTACTAAAAATTAAACGATTATGGAGTTAGGAATATCAATGTTTGGCGATTTACATTTAGATCAACAAACTCAAAAAAGAAAAAGTCCGCAACAGCGCTTCGCCGAAATGTTAGAGCAAGTAAAATTGGCTGATGAAGTAGGTTTAGATGTGTTTGAAATGGGCGAACACCACCGAGAAGATTACAGCGTTACCAATCCGCAATTGTTTTTAAGTGCTGCAGCTGCCGTAACTAAAAATATTGAATTAGGGTCCGCAGTAACGGTTTTAAGTTCAAGTGATCCCGTACGTTTGTTTGAAGATTTCAGTATGTTGGATAACTTATCAAACGGACGAGCGCATATCATGGCGGGGCGAGGTAGTTTTATCGAATCGTTTCCGTTATTTGGTTTTAGTTTAGACGATTACGACACCTTGTTTGAAGATAAATTGATGTTGCTTTTAGATTTGGTTCGCAAAAACGGAACGGATATTACTTGGGACGGCAGATTAACACAAAATTTGCGAAATGTAAACTTGTATCCAAAACCGGTTCAAGAACAACTTCCCGTTTGGATCGCAGTTGGTGGAACGCCGGCATCGGTTCTTCGTGCTGCTCGTTTAGGTTTGCCGATCACTTTTGCAATTATTGGTGGATTGCCTGTAAATTTTAAACCTTTGGTTGATTATTACAAAGAGAATTATTTAGCATCAGGTCACGATGCAACAAAAATGCAGATAGGCATTAATTCGCATACCTTTGCAGGAACATCGAATAGTATAAAAGACGAATATTATCCGTTTTATGCAGCACAGATGGACAATATTGGAAAAAGTCGAGGATGGGCACCTTTCAGCAAAGAAGTTTTCATGAACACCACCCGACCAGAAGGTGCTTATTTTATGGGCGAACCCAATGCAATTATCGATAAAATATTGCAACAGCACGAATGGTTTGGTCATACCCGTTTTGTAGGTCAGATGGACGTAGGCGATCCCGATCATAAAATGTTGATGAAATCTATTGAATTGTTTGGAACCAAAGTAGCTCCCGAAGTTAGAAAGGCTTTGGGGGAATAATATATCAGCAAATGGATTTAGTGTATGCTAAATCCATTTGTTTTTTATAACAAAATATTAAAATTACAATTTTCTAAAAAAACAAACCGCTAAAACTAAACTTGTATTTTATTCCATGCAATAACTTGTACACCGCTTGAATATTGAACTTTTAAAGGAAGTTCGTTTAAATTTAAATCGCCCAAAACATAATTTGTCTGCAATTCGTAAAGCGTTAGTTGGTGTAACGGCCAAGGAATATGATGAATATCGTATCGATACAAATTTTCATCGGCATCAACATACAGGCAATATCGTTCGGTTAAAAAACAATCTAAATCGGTTTTATCTGTTATTTCGGTTCCAATTTCATACTTTGCTGCAAACGAAAAATTCTTCTTTTTAAAATCAGATTGAAAGTAATCTTTATTGTTTCGAAACATATCGGCATGTTCGTAAGGTAAAACCGACAATAATTTAGAAACGGCAACCGAAATGATCTTACTTGCTTCGATGTTTAAAAAATAAACTCCCGGAATATCATCTTTTACAACATAAGTGCGTAAATTAATTTCATCGAAATTTGATATGGTCGCAAACGGAGGTAAAAACCGCGGCCGTATTTTTTCCATAGTAAATGCCACCAACGACACATAAGCTTCGTTATTAAACAGATCAATTGTTAAACCATCGGGAATTAATTCCTGCAAAACATCGGCATCAACCTTCCAATGAAAAAACAAGGCGCGGTTCCATTCCTGATAGAAACTATAAGGCTGTTTTGGGTAATCCCAAGTTCGGTGATCGGTTTGTTTCAGTATTTTTTTGATTGATAAACTCATAATCAAATATATATATAAGTTTTTTTTTAAAATAGTGACAACTCATTTTTTCCGGGATACGGAATATCTAACTTAAATTCGTCATTCAATTGCTTTATGAAATGTGTTGCCAACAGAGGCGATTCTACTTCAGTATTTTGATGGATAAAAAAATACAGTTTCTGTAAACCGCTTTCGCGCCAGTCTTTAAGAACCGTAAGCCAATCGTTTAAGCGGTCGTAATCTGCAGCGGTATTTGCACCAACGTATCGCACAAAAGCCGTGTTGCCGGTTAAACGCATGTGAAGCATGTCACGACGACCAGCAGTATCAACGATAATATTTGCTACGTTGTGCTTTTGCAACAAATTACAATATTGATTGAAAATGGTTTTATCTGCAAACCATTCTTCATTTCGAACCTCAACAGCTAACGGAAAACCTTTTGGGAATTCTTCGATAAATTTCTGTAATCGATCAAAATCTTTTGGTTTGAAGTTTTCGTGCATTTGTAGAAAGATCATTCCCAATTTATCTTCGAAAAACGCCAAAGCATCGGTAAATGTCAAAACTTTTTCATTGGTGTTTAACAACCGACTGTAATGACTGATAGATTGTGGAATTTTAGGAAAAAATTTAAAGTTTTCGGGCGTTTTATCGTTCCAAATCCGCACCTGATCTTTAGATGGCGAACTGTAATAAGTAGCATTCAGCTCGATACTATTGAACTGCTTGCTGTAATACATCAATTCGTCTTTTGTGCCTTTTGGATAGAAGTTTTTTAAATCGGTTTTGTTCCATTTGGCGCAACCTACAAACACTTCAAAATTAGCTTTAGGATTTATTCCTAAAACGGGATAGGTTTCGGGCGCAGTTGGCGGTAAGGTAAAATCGACCAAAGACGGATCGGCAACTTTTCCAAATTTCATTTTTTATTTAAAGATAGCTTTTTTATGAAAAACTGTCGATAATAATTGTTGATAATTACAGAGTTGCTATATTTATAGAAGTTTAAATCTATTTTATAAATGCAGAACGAATACAAAGCAGTAGCAGATTCTTATGAAAATGCTATTTTTTCTTTTAATGATTTTAAAGTTGGCGGAGTTGGTGGAAGCAGAATGATTATTAGTGAATATCATATTGAAATACCGTATAAAAATATGATAATCAAGGTTAGTAATGAATTGGGAAATCATAATTTAGGAAAAGTAGATTTAATTTTAAACAATTGCAATTTTTACAATTTTGAAATTACTTCTCGCAATCATTTTATGAGTTTATTCTCACGTAAAAAAGAAATGCTGAATGTAGAATGTAGCAACAATATTTTTAAGAAAACATTACAGAATATAGCTATAACTTCTGGTTTAGAAAAAGTTGCAAAACAAAATGCGTTTGAACCACACATAACATCGAATTACACTACCGGAAAATGGATTATTTCTACAAAATACCATTTAGAATTTGAAGACAAACTTGGGGCTTTAAAAGCATTGATCGATTTTCATAAATTGTTAATTTATTCGATTTAAAGAACGTTTTATATATAAAAGCCACTCAATTGAGCGGCTTTTTGTTATTTATTAAGTAAAATGGCATCGATTACATAATTGTAATTTAGCAAATCGCGATCGTCTTCGTTATAAATTCTTTCCCATTTAAAATCGGGTAAAAATATACGTGTTGTAGCTTTGCCGTTCCAATCTACTTTTAAATCGTGCTTTTGCAAAACTTCTACAATTTTTTGAGCAACTTCTCTGCTTACAGTGTCACTTACATTATTAAGTTTTTGAAACGTTATGTATAACCCCTCACCACGTACAGCTCGTTCTAAATCTTGACCGTGATAAAAACAATATCCTTCAGATTTTTCGTCATTGTCAATCAACGTACGTTCTACTTCTTCTACCTCGTACTCGCCGTCATCTGTTGTAAAACCAGAATAATGTAAGGCAATTATTTTAGATTCTGCTAACTCATCAAACGCAGCAATTAATCTATTTGTTTGGGTGTTTTCATCCCACGATTCGCTTTCTTTTAAAAGTTCATCGTTTACAGCATTAATCTGTTCGTACGCCCAATCTTCGGAAATCTCGTCTTCAAAACCATTGTCTTCTATTTCTTCGATAATGTTGGTTTGAATTTCTTCTAAACTATAAAATCCTGAACGTACTTGCGTGTAAATAGAATCAAAAATAAACTGCTGATCTTCAGACATACTCTGTTTCATAAAATTTTGCTTTAAAGCCTTTTAATGTTTTATTTTTTATAGTACGAATATATTAATTCCATTTAAATATCATACAATACCATTTGTTTTTTTATGATTTTTTTGATTTGATTTAATCTATTAGTAACGGTAATGCAATAATCTAAAATTATAGTTGCCTTAAACATTAAATGTAAAATGGATATGGTACCTTTGCAAATTCTTAATAAATTACGATGAATAAAGGATTAATTGCTTTGGCATGTGGCGGTTTAGCTATTGGTATGACCGAGTTTACCATGATGGGTATTTTACAAGATATAGCTAAAGATCAACAAATAGAAATTACAGAAGCAGCTCATTTTATTGCTTTATATGCTTTAGGAGTTGTTGTTGGTGCACCTATTTTAACCATATTTACAGGTAAAATTGCTCCTAAAAAAGTTTTACTACTGTTAATGTTACTCTTTATTGCCTTTAATGGGTTATTTGCTATTGCACCCGATTATAACACATTAGCGATTAGCAGATTTTTGTCGGGCTTGCCGCACGGCGCCTTTTTTGGTGTAGGATCTGTAGTTGCGGCACAATTAGCAGCAAAAGGCAAAGAAGCGCAAGCTATTGCCTTCATGTTTACGGGGATGACCATTGCCAATTTAGCCGGTGTTCCGCTTGGAACGTACATTGGGCATCATTATTCGTGGCGCATTACTTACGGAATTATTGCGGCATTAGGGCTAATTACGATTCTTAGCATTTATTTTTGGTTGCCTGCTATGAATAGTAAAATGAATGGTAATTTAAAGCAACAACTATCGTACTTTAAAAATTTAAAAGCTTGGGTAATTATTGCGGTAATATCTATTGGAACGGGTGGTTTGTTTTCATGGATTACTTATATATCGCCAATGGTTACAAAAGTTGGAGGTTTACAAGAAAACAAAGTTCCACTTATTATGATTTTAGTAGGATTAGGAATGTTTTTTGGGAATATTATTGGCGGTAAGTTAGCCGATACCATTTCACCTACCAAAGCTGCCATTAGCTGTTTTATAGCAATGGCGTTTACATTAGTTGTAGTGTATTTCACCGCACATATTACTCAACTTACTTATATAATGGCTTTTATTACCGGTTTGGTTGCTTTTACTATTGGGTCTCCTTTACAAATGATGCTTATTACATCTGCAAAAGGATCCGAAAACATAGCTGCAGCTGCAGGTCAGGCTAGTTTTAATGTTGGTAACACTTTAGGTGCATATTTAGGCGGCATACCTATAACAATTGGCTACACTTATAACTCGCCTGTTTTAATTGGTGTGGGTATGGCGGCAATCGGTGGCATGTTGGCTATTGTTTATCTAAAAAAATTCTTAAAAGTTTAAAATAATTACACCATTTGTAGAAAAAATAACCAAAATTCATGTCTAAAAAAACTATATAACTAGCTGTAAACACCCTATTTCGCAATGGCACAATGCTTGGTTTATTTAAGTTGTAACATTAAATATTAAAAAGCTATGAAAAGTATTTTAAAAATTTTCGGAATTTTATGTTTATCAATCTTTGTTTTTACCGCTTGTAGCGATGATGATGATCCAGCAGATAGCGACTTCTTTATTGGTAGATATAATGGTGAAGTAAGTTATTCTAATGCAGATGAATCTAAATCTAACGATAACGGACATGTGCAGGTTGTAAAAGTTGGCGATAAATACAACTTCTTATTTTCGGACAGTATACCAGATATTACGGGTGTTGAATTTGAAAAAAACGAAAATACCGCAGTAATGATTGGTTCATCGGGTACACATTACATAAGAATCAATGCTAGCAAACTAACCATATTGTACTTAAAAGATGGTGCAACGTGGAGAGCTAATGCTGATAGATAATTTAAAAATTAATTTTTTTAAGAGTCATATTTTTTAATATGACTCTTTTTTTTATATTTACTTTAACAAATTAAGTTATTTTTAACAAATCTCACACAGCCTAACACTTATGAAAAACAAATACTTAACGTTGCTTACGTTAATTTCGATGCCCTTATTTGGACAAACTTATTCTGCAAGTGAATTTATTTCTTCGGGAATAGAACAACATACCAACAAAGCTTATGACAAAGCAATAGCAGATTTTAGTAAAGTAAATATTAGCGATCCCAAATACATTACTGCTCAATACGAAATTATTAATTCGTTACTTGCCGATAAAAAGTTAGAAGAAGCTTTAAAACTATCAACACAACTTTTCGAAGAAAAAAAATATTTAGAAGCGCCTTATTTATTAGCACTTCATGGAATTGTTTTAAGTGAAAACGATAAGCTAGACGAAGCAATACAAATGTTTGATTTAGGCTTAAAAAACAATCCAGAATCTACACATTTGTTACTAAACAAAGCAGTAGTTCTTTATAAACAGAAAAAAAACCAAGAAGTTTTAGATCTTTATAAAAGAATTATAACCATAGATCCATCGCACACAAGCGCTTTGTATCATTTAGGTAATTTAGCGTTAGAAGATGGTAAAATTGTAGAAGGCAGTTTGTCTTTAATGACTTTTTTAATGCTTGATCCTCTTTCGGCAAACGCTTATAGTGCATTGAGTACTTTAAACAAAAAATACCACCAAAATTACACCAGCAAACCTACATTAAAATATTCTGAAACGGGCGATCAGTTTAAAGAATTAGAAGAACTTTTAAACGCTCAGGTTCAATATCATGCAAACTATCCGCTAAAAATTGGCATAGACGATGTTGTGGTAAGAAACATGCAGGCTATTATTGATTATTTTGAAACGCACGACGTTAAAAATGGCTTTTTTGAAAATCAATTTGGAAAATATTTCAAAGAAATTGCGTTGGCAAAACACACAAAAAATTATTTATACCTTTCGCTTGGATCTATAAGTTCAAGTTTTGAGAAAGAATATAGTAAAAATGATAAAGAAATTAAAAATTACGTAGATACTTTTTTAATTCCAAAAATAACAGAGAGCTATTTTACTGGTTACAGAGGAAATCAAAAGTACAAGGTTTTTAGAGAAAATAACGAAAAAGTTTTTTTACCTCTTAATAAAGAAAATGAATTAGAAGGAACCGGAATTGTAGAAGACTTTTTAGGCACAAAAAAGGCAGACATAACTTATAATAACAACAATTTAAACGGTGTAAAAAATTATTACGAAGCTAATGGAAATTTAAGCTACTCTGAAAATTATGTAAACGGTGAAATAACGGGCGCAATAAAAAATTACGCTGTTAACAATCAACTTATTTTAGATTTAAATTCAAAAAACGGAAAAGCAGACGGTAAATACACCACTTATTATCCTACATCGGGCAAAAACTGTGAAGGCACTTATGTAGATGATTCATATAACGGACTTTCGGAATGTTTTTACCCAGACGGTACAAAAAAAATAATTGCAAATTACAAAAACGGTCAATTTAACGGTGAGTACAAACGCTTTAACGAAACAGGAACTTTAGTATTAAACACCAACTATGCAGATAATGAAATAGAAGGTGATTTTTTAGAATATTACGACAACGGCACTTTAAAACTAGAATCTAAATATATTAAAGGCAAACCTGTAACTTATACAAGCTATCATTCTAACAAAAAAGTCGACAACTTAATTACTTATAAGGATCATAAAATTGTTTCTAGCGAGCTTTTTTCTGTTGATG
>Ga0233380_1000060_pt1 | contig 70457 bp, 71 predicted proteins | sample ElkDunMinimDraft_9_FD_191541 | JGI IMG/M metagenome (GOLD analysis project Ga0233380, IMG submission 191541) | Fecal eukaryotic communites from dung pellets of Tule Elk in California, USA - Elk Dung F36 | ecosystem: Host-associated > Mammals > Digestive system > Large intestine > Fecal | place... | reverse complement strand
TCCGCTCACAGTGGGGCGTCCACCCTCGGCATTATGTGGAGCGAATACCGCCAAAACCCCAGCAAAACCGCCCGCCACAGGCCGACGCTCCGCATAATCCCGAGCTACGCATAATCGGTCTGGCCGGCGAAGATCCGGAAGTCGGGGGCCTTGTCGTCGGTCTTCTCGTTGGGCCGAAGAACCGCCGCCTTGACGTTCAGGGTGAGGGTCTTGATCGAACCGGTGTAGCCGTCGCCTTGGGCGGTGAAGGTGCCGATGGTGGCCATGTCAGTCTCTCCTTTGCTTCGGGCCACGCCTGCCGCGGCCTCGATGGCGATCGGGAGACCGGGGCCCGGGCGGCGCGCAGGGAGAGCGGAGCGAGCCCCCGCAGCGCAGCGGAGGACCGCGACAAGAGACTTTCTTGTTTCGCGAGGAAGGCCGTCAGGCCGGGGATGAAAGTCGCGCAAGCGGTTGCGCCAGCCGACCGGGTTTCGGTCAGATCCGCCTCATCGAGAGGCCGCGCCGGCTGGCGCGAAAAGGATGCGAGACCCCGGCCGCCCCGAACACCCCCGTCATCGCCATTCACGCCCGGCATGGTCGGTCAGGCCTCGACCCGCCCAGGGCTCAAATCGGCGCTCAGGCTGCGGCGGGGAAGACCTTCTCGACGTCGAGGCTCCCGGCGGGCAGAGCCCGCAACAGTTCGGTCTGGGGCCGCTGAAGGTCGAGCCAGGCCGCACCGTCCTCGGGCCGAAGCACCACGATCTGCCGGTCGTGATAGGGGGCGATATCCTCCCCCGGCTCGGTGGTCAGCATGGCGAAGGCGCCCTCCTTGATCAGGCCCGCCACCCAGAAGAGCCGCTGGTCGGACAGGGTGAAGCGCCATTTGGTCTTTCGCTTCTGTCCGGGTTCAGGGTCGGTGAACTCGAAGAAGCCGTCCGCCGGGATCAGGCACCGGTGCGAGCCCTCGAAGGATCGCCCGTCGGAGCGGAAGTTGAAGACCGGGCGTCCGCCCGGCCCCTTCCAGGCCCAGGGGGTTATGAGGGCCTCGGGCCCCTCCGCCCCCATCTGGATGATCGGGGCCCGATCCCCGATGCGGATCGAGGCCATCGGGCCGAAGTTCGGCATGCCGCCGGGAAAGATGAGCCGGTTTCCCGTCAGATTGAACGCCGCGATCACCTCGTCGAACGGCAGGATCAGTTGGTACTCGTTGCACATGACCTGAGCTCCCGTGACGTCGAGCCGAGGATTTCACGGCTCCGGTCTCGCCGCAAATCCCGGGGGGAAAAGGCGCCGGCCGGATTGACTCCAACGCCGCGTTCGAACCAGAACATTTCAGGAACATTGTAGAGACGAGGAGGAGTTCGTCCATGCCGGCCGCCCGCTCGGCCCACTTCGACGATCTGCGCGCCAAGGTTCGCGCGCTGGAGCAGGCTGACCGTCGCGCGGCCGGCGTGCTGCCGTTCGAGGTGGCGACGCTGGACGCCGCCCTGCCGGGCGGAGGTCTGGCGCTCGGGGCGCTCCACGAGGTGGCCGGGGGCGGCGACGATGCCGTCGGCGGCGCGGCGGCCGCCCTGTTCGCAGCGGGCATCGTCGCCCGTCTGCCCGGACCGGTTCTGTGGTGCATCACCCGCCCCGACCTGTTCGCCCCCGCGCTCAACCATGCAGGGCTGGGACCGGACCGGGTCATCTACGTCGAGGCGGGCGACGAGAAGGCGCTGATGGCATGTTTCGAGGAAGGCCTGCGCCATGGCGGGCTGGCGGGCGTCGTCTGCGAGACGTCCCGCCTGACCATGACCGCCTCACGTCGGCTGCAGCTGGCCGCCGAGGCGTCGGGCGTCATCGGCCTTGCGGTCCGGCGATGGCGGCGGGCGGCGGAGGCCGCCGACTTCGGCCAGCCGACCGCCGCCGCCACGCGCTGGCGCGTCAGCGCCGAGCCATCGGCGCCCTTGCCGGTCCCCGGGATCGGTCGGGCGCGATGGCGGATCGAACTTATGCGTTGCCGCGGCGCCGACGCGGCGGACTTCATTCTGGACGCTTGCGATGAGACGGGTCGTCTCGCTCTTCCTGCCGAACTGGCCCGTCGATCGGTTGCACCGCCGGCTGGGCGCCGACGCGCCGCCGCCTGAGCATCCTCTCGTCCTCACCGGCCGGATCGGTCGCAAACGAGTCGTGACGGCCTGCAACGCCGCCGCCGCCGCCTCCGGCGCGCGCGTCGGCATGGCCGCGACCCAGGCCCAGGCCCTGATCCCGGGTCTGGACGTGAGAGACGCCGATCCGCATGGCGACGCCGAGGCTCTGGACCGCCTCGCCCTGTGGGCGATGCACCGCTACGCCCCCGTGTGCCAAGCCGATCCGCCGGATGGGCTGGCGATCGACGTCACCGGCGCCGCCCATCTTAAGGGAGGCGAGGCGGCGCTTCTGCGCGATCTGGCGACGCGCCTTCAGGGCGTCGGCGTGACCAGTCGGGGCGTCGTCGGCCCCACGCTCGGCGCCGCCCATGCGGTCGCCCGTTTCCGCGCCAACCAGAGCCTCATCGCGGACGACGGCGTCGATGCGGCGCTCTCCCCCTTGCCGCTGGAGGCCTTGCGCCTCCCGGCGGACCTTCCCGCCGGGCTGAGGCGAATGGGGTTCGAGCGGATCGGCGACGTCGCCCACCGGCCCCGCGCGCCTCTCCAGCTCCGTTTCGGAGCGGAGCTGGGCCGGCGTCTCGACCAGGCCTATGGCCGGTCGGGCGAGCCCCTGATCCCGGTCGAGGCGCCTGAGACGCCCCGCGTCGAACGGGTCTTCGCCGAGCCTATCGGGGCCCCTGAAACCCTGGCCCGGTACGCCGGCGCCCTGGCCGAAGCCCTGTGCGGGCAGTTGGAGACGCGCGGCCTAGGGGCGCGACGGCTCGACTGGCTCTGCTACCGCGTGGACAACCGGATCGAGGCGGTCCGTGTGGGTCTGGCCCAGCCGGTGCGCGACGTGTGCCGACTGACCCGGCTGCTGACCGACAAGATCGAAACGATCGCGCCCGGCTTCGGCATCGACCGCATGACGCTGGCCGCGAGTGCGGCCGAGCCGCTGAACTGGCGGCCCGCCGCCGCGCGTCTCGGCGCGGAGGCCGCACCGGACGTGTCCATGCTCGTCGATACCTTGGCGAACCGGATCGGCGCCGACCGGCTCTATCGGCTGTCTCCGGTGGAAAGCGACGTCCCGGAGCGCTCCACCCGGAAGGTCGCACCTCTGTCCGCCCCGACGGGCGGGGCCTGGGCGCCGGACTGGCCACGCCCGACGCGGCTGTTCCGCAAGCCGGAGCCGATCGAGACGATCGCGCTCCTGCCCGACAACCCGCCGACCCATTTCACCTGGCGCGGCGTCCGCCGCCGGATCCGCCGGGCCGACGGCCCGGAGCGGATCTTCGGCGAGTGGGGGCGACGCGATGCGGAGATGTGGGCGGTCCGCGACTACTTCCAGGTCGAGGACGACGCCGGCGAGCGCTTCTGGCTGTTCCGGGCCGGCGACGGCGAGGATGCGACGACCGGCTCCCAGGCCTGGTTCATCCACGGCCGGTTCGGATGAGCGGGTCCGCGACGCGGCGCTATGCCGAACTCCAGTGCGCCTCCCATTTCTCGTTTCTGCGCGGCGCCAGCGGTTGCGACGAGCTGTTCGCCCAGGCCGCCGCCTGCGGCCTGGAGGCGCTCGCCATCACCGACCGGAACAGCGTCGCCGGCATCGTGCGGGCGCATGAGGCCGCCAAGGCGACCGGGGTCCGACTGGTGATCGGCTGTCGTCTCGAACTCGTCGATGAGACCGCTATACTGGTCTATCCGACCGATCGGGCGGCCTACAGCCGCCTGTGTCGGTTGCTGACCCTCGGCAAGGGGCGCGCCGGCAAGGGCGCGTGTCGCCTCGACTGGTCCGATCTGGCGGACCATGCCGGGGGCCTGATCGCCGTGCTCATCACCGATCGCGCCGATTCGTCTTGCCGCCGACGCCTCTCGGCGCTCTCCGACATCTTCGGCGACGACGCCCATTGCGCCTTGACCCTCCGCCGCCGTCCCCGGGACCAGATGCGGCTACATCAGCTGTCGGAGCTGGCGCAGGATCTTGGGGTGAAGACCGTCGTGACCAACGACGTCCTCTTCCACCACCCGGATCGCCGCATTCTTCAGGATGTGCTGACCTGTATTCGCGAGGGCTGCACGATCGACGATGTCGGCTTCAAGCGGGAACGATCAGCCGATCGTCACCTGAAGCGCGCCGAGGAGATGCACCGGCTGTTCGCCCGCTATCCGGACGCTCTGCGCCGGGCGGTCGAGATCGCCGACCGCTGCCGGTTCAGCCTAGACGAACTGTCGTATCAGTATCCCAGAGAGGCCGCCCTGCCCGGCCTGACCCCGCAGCAGGCGCTGGAGCGACTGACCTGGGAGGGCGCGGCCGATCGCTACCCGGACGGTCTGCCGGACAAGGTCCGCGCCAGCCTGAAGCATGAGCTGACGCTCATCGAGGCCCTAGGCTACCCGGAACTCTACCGAGACCTGATCTCTGAGGAGGCGTTCGGCGAGGCGATTCGCCAGGCGTTGCCGACCATCGAGCCCCAACGCGTCTTTGAGCTTAGAAAGATCGAGGCGCTGTCTGGGCCGACGGGCCCCGGCCCAGGATACGATGCGGATGAAGCGGCGGTGTCGATCGAGCAGCGGTACAATCGCTCGTTCGCCTATCTCCGCCACACCCTCCCGATTATTCTAGCGGATCCGGATGTGCGCGCCCGCCTCGCAGCGATGCGCGACGAGGGACTGAAGGACTGGGAAATCCTGAGCATCCTGGCGAACATCGCCTTGAACGCCCGCTTTTCGTTCGATGTGGTGGGAAGACCGTCGGGCGAGGTGATGGAGAAGGCGAAAGCCGAGTTGAACAGGGCTGAAGAACCGGATGAAGCGCTGTCCGCCGAGGCCTTTTCGGACGAGGCCATCAGAGTGAACAGGCTGATGTTCATCGGCGCCCACGTCGGTTCGTGGGGCTTGCAGGGCGGACGAATGAGAGATCCGGACGCCCTGGAGGCGCTGTTGATCCGGCGGTATGGCCTGCGGCGAGACGACGTCGATCACGAGCCCCTGTTCTGATGCCCGATCGCCGCTGCGAGAGGTATGCGGTGTTTTCGACCTTGCTTCGAGGCCGGGCATTTCCGAGACTCGCTCCATGAAGCGTCCTCTCCGCAAACTGTCGCCGACCAAGCAGCGCGAGCTGGAACGGTACGTCGACATCATCGAGGAGGGGTTCGCCAAGGCGATCTCGACGCGGCGGGCCGACCGCCTGAAGAACGGTCGCATCCTGAAGATCATCCTCTACGGGAGCTATGCACGAGGCGATTGGGTCCACGATCCGATCAGCCGTTACTTCTCGGATTTCGATCTGCTGGTCATCGTCGATCACGAGGACCTCACGGACATCGAGTTCTGGGAGAAGGTCAACGAGGAGCTGATGGAGCAGTGGACGCTCGGCGCAATGCGCACCTCCACCGAGCTGATCGTTCACAGCCTCGACGACGTGAACTTCAAGCTGGAGCACGGCCGTTCCTTCTTCATCGACATTGTCCGCGAGGGCGTGGTTCTGAGGGACACGCCTGGCGTCAAGCTGTCAGACCCGCAGCCTTTGGCTCCAGCCACCGCCCTCGAAGAGACCATCGAACACGTCGAGACGTGGAAAGAGAGCTTCGACGGCTTCAAGATGAGCGCCGACTTCTTGATCGAACGAGGGACGACAAAGCTCGCCGCGTTCAATCTGCATCAAGCGACCGAGTCCCTGTATCAGGGCTTGCTGCTCGTCCTGACGCTTTATGCGCCACGCAGCCACAACCTCGTTCATCTCCGGAAGATCACGGAGCCGCTGGAACCGCGCCTGCGCGAGGTCTGGCCGCAGGAGACCAAGTTCCAGAAGCGCTGCTTCGAACTGTTGCGCGCGGCCTATGTGAAGGCTCGCTACTCGCGCCACTACCGCATCACGGAGGAGGAGCTCGCCTATCTCGCAGAGCGCATCGAGCTGCTCCGCCAGATTGTGGCCGAGGCCTCCGATCGCCGGCTCGCCGAGTTGCGGGCTGAGGGTTCGGGCGAGACCTAGCGCCGCCGTCCAAGACCATGTCCACGACCTCTGCCGAAGGCTTGAACTGGCCGCCGCCGACCACGGCGATCGTCGGCTTCGATGTCGAAGCAATAAACGCCGAAACGGCGGACCATTCGCACGTCGATGCTGGCGTGTTCGAGCAACGCTTCATGGTGCTCGCGCGAGCGAGCGAAGGGAAGCTGGCCTTCGGGTGGTTCTGGCTGTCCGGCGCTGTTGGACTTCTGCTCCGCCCCGCCGACCAGGGATCACCATGGGGGCCGCGGTATGTGAGCGACGGCTGGCGGATGCCCGCGATCGAGGACTTCCTCCCTCAGGCCGAAGCTTTCGAAACACTGGCGGCTCAACTCGATCATCCCGGGCTGAAGGCTCGACTGGCCGACATAGCCTGGACCAACGAACGCCATCGCGGGGCAGCGGGACGCTGCGCGATCGACGCCTATGTCGATAGTTTGGATCGGCTGCTCGATGGGCGCGCCAGACCGCGATACGGCGAAGCCGAGGGCGCTTCGTTTGAAGCGCTAGGGTTCGCCCAACGCGCCCTGCAGCTGGCGCTCAGGCTGACCGGCAAGAAGAAAACCGACCCTTCCGCGCGTGACGCCTTTTTGCGCCTCTATCGTAGAGCGGTGACCGACCGCGCGGTCACGGTCTTCGGTTCGGCGGCGGAACTGGCGCGCTACTACGATCTGGTCCCGGCCCTCGACGTCGCCGCCGACCTCGTGGCCGTCGCTCGCGACGCTCCGGATCGGTTCGACCCCTTGGCGTCCGCGCAGTTGTTGGGACACGCTGCGCACCTTCATCTGCAAGCCCAAGACCAGGATGCCAGCAAGCGGTGTCAGGTCGAGAGGGTCTGCGCCATCCTGAAAATGGTGGACCAGGTCAGCACGTCCGGCGCCAAGGCGCATTGGGTGCAGTCCGCCCTGCACGCCCTGCGCGGCATAAGGGGACAGGACGAGTGGCGCCGTTCGCTCCGGCGGGACTTGCGTGATCTTCAGGAAGACGCCCTGTCCGAGTTCGTCATGATGACCGTTCCGCTCGACCTCGGCGAAGAGCGGCGGGAGGCCTTCAAGACCTTCGCACAGCTGGATCTTCCGGCGGCGTTAAAGGCCTTGGCCTGCATCGGACGGTCCCAGCCCGTCGAAAGCCTTCGCGAGGACGCGCTGGCGTCCCTCGATCAGTTTCCGCTCGGCGCCATGATGGGAACCCGGCACTCCGACGAAGACGGACGAACCGCTGCAAATACGCCGTCCGGAGATCGGGAAGATCCCGACGAGGAATGGCTGAAGCAGAGGATCAACGAATCCGAGCGAATTCGTCGGCAGATCATCGTCCAGGGGAGCTTCGACCCAGCCCGCCTGACTATCTCCCAACGGCACAACATTCACGGACGGCATCTTGCGGCGATCGTGTCCCGCTCCCCGTTCGTGCGCTGGGAGCAGCAAGGTCTCATGGCGTTGGGCTTCACGCGTCTTTTGCAGGGTGACGATCAGTCAGCGGTCCATCTGCTCGTTCCGCAACTTGAGCCGTGCCTGCGCCATGTGCTTCGGGTCGCGGGCCATGACCCGGTCGTCGATTTCGACGACATGACGGAGGAGAACGTTTCTTTGTCGGCGATGCTGGGAAGACTGCGCCCTCAGCTGGAAGCCATCCTGCCGCCGGCCACGGTTCTCGAGCTTGAGCTCCTGTTCGATTTCAGGGCCGGGTCGGCCCTGCGCCATGCGGTGGCCCATGGACGGATCGGAACCGGGGGATGCCATACGACCGAGGCCGTTTACGCCTGCTGGCTGCTGTACCAGCTGACGTGCTGGCCGTTGCTGCGGACGTGGGATTCCATCACGGCACAGGCTATAAGAGATCAATGTTAGCCGAGAGGCCCGCCCAAAGGCGGCCCGCCCCGGTAGTCTTCGCATGAGGCCGCGCCATGAGCGACAAACGGACTGATTTTCTCTGGATCGTCCAGATGATCATGATCAAGCATCAGCAGCGCGTGACGGGTTGGTCCGGTGTGGCGGGCGACGCGGTTGCAGCGAGCCACCGCATCCCCGCAGAGATGACGGCGAGGGACGCCGCCCTCGCCTTTTGCAGTGTCTTCGTCGAAGGCTTTAATGGCGAGACGCGCGCCGAGGTCCCAGCCTGGCTGAGCGCCCTCCGCGATCCGCCCCGCTCGGTCTACGAGGACCGGGGGCTCCGGTCGGTCTGACGTGCAAGTGCGAACGGAAGCAATCATAGGCGCCTCCGTCAGCCCAGCGCGCCGAGACTGACGACCACCCAGGCCGATCGATCCGCACCGTGGCGGGCTGACAGTTCAACCCAGACCATCTCGCCCACGCCGACGCCTTGAAGGAGATCGGCCGGGGCGACGGCCGTATAGCTTTCGATAGGGTCGAGATCATTCTTCTCGAGCGTGATCTGCCGGGCTGCGCCGCGCGCAGGCAGGTCCAGGAGCTTCCGTCCAAGGTCGCCGAGATCCGCGTAGAGTTCCTTGATCCGGGTCGTGTCGGCCTTGAGCTCGCGGACGACGCCGATGAAGCTCTCGTGCTCACCCGGCATCGGGTCCATCGCTTTGACCCCGACAAGCTGGTGCGCCGGCGCGACGATGTGGGCGGGTGGCTCGGGGGTCGGTGCGCCCGTGCCGATGGCCACGAAGCCTTTGAGGCCTTCAAGAGGCTGGCCCTTTCCGGTCGATGGATCGAGGCCGGCCTTCAGCCAGCCGCCCGCGCCCGCCATTGAAGCGCCGACGATCGCGGCGGTGCAGTCGTGTCGCGGCCACGGCGGCTGATTGGTCTCGAAGAAGACGCCGCTGCCGCAACTGCATTGATAGACGTAGATCGCCGAGGCGCAGTCCGGACATCGCCACGGATAGATCCAGGACCGGCACTCCGATCGATGCAAAAAGTGTCCCATGCACGCCTCCCGACGTGCAGCTATCCGCATCTCCGGCCGGTTCACAAGCGGGGGTTGATGGGGCGATGCGCCACAGCGCCTCAAGGTAGTCGGCTTGCGGCGATCGCACCGAGCGGGCAACGTGACGCTCCGCCTGACAAGGAGCGCTCATGTCCCCATCCATCCTGACCTTCATTGCCTTCTATCTGAACGGAGCGATGGATTCCGGTCGCTACGACGACATCATGATCGATGAGGTCAAGGAGGAGATCAGGAACGGGACCGTCTTCGACTATCTGCGTCGTCGCCTCGGACGGGACATCGACCTGAGCCTCCTGGATCCGGCGCAGGAGGCGGAACTTCTCGGGGAGTGGCAGGACCTGCTTGACGCCGTGAACGAGCGCCGCAAATTCTGCGTGGAGAGGCGGGGCCTCACCCTGCTCGTCGCCTATCTGCTGGAAGGCGTGCAACGGCGGATGCCCTGAGGCGACGCCGGGGCGAGCCTCGCCCGGCACAGGTTCCCCGAGGTCTATGACCAGGCTCCCCGGGGAAAGCGCCATCGACGAACGCATGCCGATCAGGATGCCAGTGGGCCCGACCGTGCCCCTCCTTGCGCATCCTGCGACTCACGGCATCTTGGGCGTCGGGTTAGGCGCCTGTGACCTGTCGCCGGGTCAAACGTCTCGTGGCTTGCAATCCCTTCCTCGGCCCCACGTTTCCTCGTGTGCCGCAGCGTAATCGGCGACCTGCGCACCCACGGAGGCAAACGCCATGGTCGAACTCGACATCACTCTGGACCCTGTCTCCCTCGAGCGCCTCAAGGCCGGACTTCGACAGACCGCTCCCGAAATCAAATCCTCGCATCGCGTCGAAGCGCTGGCGCGTGGCCTGGGCTTCCACTCCAACGCCGAGTTGCGCGCTCGCATCGACGCGGGCGGTTCTCGACGAATCGATCCTGAGCCGTTCGGCCGCTACCTGACCGAACGTGGCTTCGATGCGCCGGCATCGATGCTGCTGCGCGCCGCAGCACATGCGATCACGCTCACGGCGATGGACCGCGACGATCGTCTCCATAAATGGGGATGGGGTTTCGGGCGGCCCGAACGCCGAAGCGATGGTCGCTGGGAGACGCCCTACGAGCACTATGACCGGGTCCAGGCGTATCGGGAGGAGCTGAAAGACATCGCCGTCGCCGACCATGTGCTGCGCGCGCTCGCCATGCTGGCGTCGGTGCCCGCGACGAAGACCATCCGCCCCGACACCGACAGCTATCGCCTGAAGCACATCGCGGAGAACTTCGCCTGCACCTTCCCCGACGGTGCGCCTCTGGGCCCGGACTATGTCGCAAACGGTCCCCTGATCGTCGCGGCCGTCCACCTTGGCTTCCGATACCGGACGGCGCTCGACCGGGACGGAAACGAGTGGCCGAACGTCACCTTCAACATGTCTCAGTCCCACCTGCTTGAGCTGGACATCGCCTGTCGGCCCAACGGCGCACGGGCGCAGGACCGCCGCCGCAAACAGGAGGCGCGGAAGTACGGTTCGTTGTGGCCGCAGATCAGAGCGGCCTAGCTCTCGCCACGGGCCCCTGACGCTGGTACGACGGCTTCTCACGCGGGTTCTCGGGATCGGGTTCAGGCGCATCGTCCAGCGCCTTCCACATGGCCTTGACCGTGTCCGACTGGCCCGTGGTCGTATCCTCGCGGGCCTGTTCAACGGCGTCGCGCTCGTCGGCGCTCAGCGCGCGCTTCAGCCGTCGTTCCTGATGCGCGATGAATTTGCTCGGCTTCATGCGCGGATCATACCTTGACCGGGGGCCGTGGGCGACCCGACCCGGAGCCGTTCGGTTCGGAAAGGGTCGCCCGAGTTCCGGTCCATCGGTCCGTCCCCCCCACTACTGGTCTTACAGTGTTACGCCGAAGCGGAACACCGCGTATCGGCGCCATGCCCAGAGACAAAAAGCCGCGCGCCCCCAAAGGGCGCGCGGCGAGTTTCCGGCACTAACGCCTCGCCACCCGGCTCCGGGGCGTCGGGTTCCGCCGCGTCGGAGACAATGCGCAGCAAGGAGGGGGAGCCAGCCCTTGCCCTCCACCAGCCGCTTAGAACGCCGCCTGTTTCCGGGAAACTGATCAGTATTCGAGGTCGAAGTCCGGCGTCAGCGCGACCAAACCGGTTTCAATCTGACGCCAGGTCAGCCGCAGGCTCTTGAGGTCGTCCGGCGAAAAGCCCCGGTTGGGGTGGTGCGAGGCGGCCCGGAGCGATCCGGCGGCTGTGAGCAGTTCGAAGACGGCCGCCGGGTCGTCGAAACCGGCCTCGAAGATCGCCTCGAAATGTTCCGGATGGCTCATGATCCGGGCGTAGTGCGCGTAGTCTGCGTGGTCGAGCACTTCGCCGCCGCGCTTCTCCCATTTCCCGAGCAGATCCTTGCACTGGCAGAGCGGAAGACGCTCGCGTGCCCAGTCTTCGCCGTAGGTCTCCAACATCACCGCGTCGAGCACTTCGCGCAGGGTGAGCTCGTACCGATGGACGAGGGTCTTGGCCTTCTTGATGTGGGGCGGGGCGGCATTGGCCTGAAGACGGGCTTTCAACCTGCGGCGCTTCTCTCCCATGGTCAGCAGACGTCGGCGCGGCCAGCGGTTGAGGCCGAGCCCTGCGGCGTCGAGGAACCCCCTATAGCCCGCCAGGTCATCGAACCGGGGCATGTCGGTGATCGAGAACTGGCCCGCCGCCAGACGGATGTCGCGGGTCAGTCGGTCGCTCTCGGCGAACATGTCCGCCATGGCCGAGGCCCGGCCGAAGACGGCCAGAGCAGAGGTCGACTCCAGAATATCCGGAGACAGACCGACCTCCGGCCTCGACAGTTTGAGGATTCGCGCGACGAAGGAGTCCGTCGGCGTCCGGAAACCTTCAAGAGCATCGGGAAGCGCGAAGCGCCGCGCGGTTTCGCTCAGACGCACCGCCTGTTCGACAAAGCTGCTCGGATAGAGGTCGCGAGCGAAGAGCCCGGCCGATCGGCTGAGCGCGGCATGGGCTTCCGACAAGGCGCTTACCGCGCGCATGCGTTCCCACATCGGATCATGCCCGTGCGCCGCGTAGTCGAGGGCGCTCCGGGGCCGATCGCCGCCGAACATCCCAGCAGCCTGGAACAGCTTCTGCCGACGGGTGAGTTCTTCGAAGGGCGTGTTGATCCCGCGCGCCGCCGCCAGGATAGCCGCCAAATCGTGGGGGTAGTGATCGCGAGGGAAGCTCATGCCTCCCGCTTACCGCAGATGGCATCCAGAACAAAGATTGAACATCACCCTGCCCACGCGGTCCGGCCTCACGGTCGTGAGGTCGCCCCCGTCCCATCGCCCGTCAACCGCCAGAGACCTTCGATCAAGGAGGCGTCGACCTCGTGAAGGAGCGCCTCGCCCGCGCCGAGGAAGCGGCAGGTGTCATGGCGTGGAACATCTCACCCTTCGTTTTGTCGGGATGGATGATGGTGATGGCCCAGCGGCCTGCGAGAGGTTTGAGGGGGGGGCTGTCTGGCATCCCGCCAGAAGCGGCAACAGTGCTTCGCTGAACCCGACACCGCCTTTCAGTGAAGGGTCGGGCGCTTTGTGCGAACACTCGAACATCAGGGTCAGAGGTTCGCCGCCTGCCTATACCGGACAGCGCTCGCGGGTTTGGAAATGCCCGTCGACCAACTGCAGTCGCAGGCGTTGTCGACGACAGATCAGGGCTCCAGACGAGGATGCCCTCTGAGCCCTGGTCCGGCATAGAGCTCGCTCGCGGATGCTACACGGTGGCGTTCCTGAGTCACGGCGGCCTTGAGAACCGCGCCGGTCCCAAGCTTCAGCAGGACGGCCATGACGACGCAGGTGACCACGGCCGCCACCACCCCCATTGCTTGCGGGCTTGTCCACTCCAGAGGCGAGCTCGCCCTGAAAGCCGCCAAGAGGCTGGCCGCCCCGCTCTTCGCCGCCGGCGTCACCACGAAGACGCCCAATGCCAATGCCGACAACCCAGCCGCCGCCAATGCGAGGCTGGCAAGTCGAGAAGGCAGGCTCAGGGCTGCACGGCGATAACGCGATCGGGGATAGTTCGGATACTGGATCATGCCCCCAATGCTGGAGTGGCCACTAGCAACCTGCAAGGCTTGGCCGTTCCTGTCGCCGGGAGGTGAGCCATCGGGGCGTTCAATCCAGCAACCTCTTCCATCCCGTCTTGCGACAAAAAAGCCGCGCGCCCCCAAAGGGCGCGCGGCGAGTTTCCGGCACTGACGGCCCCTACTCGGCGGCGAACCGATCGGCGTCGTCATCGGCGGCGGGCGGCTCGGTCGCCTCGCCTTGCGGCTCCGGGGTCTCAGGTTCCGCAGCGTCGGAGACGGTGCGCAGCACCGACGGGAGCCAGCCCTTGCCCTCCACCAGCCGCTCGGCGGCCTCGGCCATATCGCCCTTCTTGAACCCGGCGATCCGCCCGGCTTCCTCAGGCGTGGTCGCCTCGGTCACCGCTTCCAATACCCGCGCCTTGGACACGCGGGAGAAATAGCTGGCGGCGGTGGCCGCCCAGGTCCCGGTCATGTCCAGACCGGTGGCGGTCGCCAGCGTTTCGGCATGGGCCAAGGCGTCCGGCTTGCGGTCGTGGGGGTCACGCACCGCATAGAGGCCGACGCCCGCGCAACAGGCCATCAGGTCCAGAAGGTCCGACGGCGGCAGGGTCATCAGCACGCCCCAGAGGTCTCGCGCCTCTTCCGGCAGACGCGCGCCCCACGCCTCCAGCCGGTCGGCCACGCGCCGACCGGCGGGGCTGTCGCTGACGCCGGGTGCCAGCCGCTCCAGACCGGTCACGCCCAGACGCAGTTGCAGAGGCGTCCACGTCCCCCACGCCGGGTAGAAGACCTGCAGGGCCAGCGCATGGACCACCACCGTCAGGGCGATGTTTTCATCGGCCTGAACCGCATCGCGCAGCCCCATGGTCCGATGGGCGGTCAGATCGATCACCAGCCGTTCAGACAGGGGCGCCAGTCCGTCGTCGGCCTCGGCGTCCGGCGCGGGCGGCGCCGCCTCCTCGTCCGGAGTCTCCGCCTCGGACCAGCTTTCCGGGGTGTCCGGATCGGGCGCACGGTCGCTGACCGCATCCTCGGCCCTGACCAGACCCCGCTCGAACCGGGCCAACCCGTCATGGCCCAGCAGGACCATGACCCCGGCCCGCGCCTTGACCTCGGCGGGATAGTCGAAGTCCGGACCGAAGGCTTGCAGGGCCTTGTCGATCTCTTCCAGTCGGGCGTCGGCTTCGGGCGTCAGCCCTTCCGGCCCGGCCTCGGAGACGAGGGCGTCATATTCCTCGGACAGGGCGGCGATCTGCGCCGCATCGTCCTCGGACCGGACGACCTCGACCGGATAGACCCGGCCCAGGGCGTTGACGGCGACATAGTCGGACGCGGCCTCGGCCCATTTCCAGCTCTCGCGCTGGCGCGCCTCGTCGGCCAGAGCGGTGAGCTTGTCGCCGACCATCCGGTCGAGCAGGGCCGGGTCTTCCAGCCAACCGCCGCCGTCCTCGGTGAACAGGTCGCGCAACACCGACCCGCCCTCGGCCTCATACGCCTCGACGCCGACGAAGACGGCGCGGCGGTCGTCCGCCCTGACCTTGGCCTCGGTCATGGCCCGGCGAATGGCGTGGACGGGGCGGTATTCGCCCAACTGCTCGAACACCTGACGCTGCCGGTCCTGATCCCCGCTGACGCAGAAGGCCATCAGCTGGTCGAGCGCCAGCGCCCCCTCCCGATAGGCCGCCATCAGTTCCGGGGCCGCCGCTCCCAGCCGCAGCCGTTGACGCACCACAGTCGCCGTGACGCCGAACCGGGCGCCGATCTCCTCGGCGCCATAGCCCTTTTCGTCGGCCAGCCGCTTGAAGGCCTCGAACTGGTCGGCGGGGTGCATGGCCTCGCGGGTGGTGTTTTCGTCGAGGCTGATTTCATGGGCGTCGTTCTCGGTATCGACGACCACCTTGACCGGATGGGTCCGCTTGATCTGCTTGCGCTTGGCCAAGAGCCGCAAGCCCTGACGGCGCCCCTCCCCGATGGTCACGAGGTAGTTGCCGGTGGCGGTTCCGTCCTCGCCGCGCTCGATCTCGACCACGGGCGGCTGCAACACCCCCTTGACCTTGATGGAGGCGGCGAAGGCCTCAATGGTCGCCGCGCTGTGCGGGACCTTCCGGGCATTCTTCGGGGACGCCTTCAATCGATTCAGCGGAACCACGATCTCCGCACCGTGAACCGGCTCCTGATCCGCTCCGGTCGCGGCGGCGCCAGCCGCCGCAGGGATACGGGCTTGGGTGGATTGAGCAGTCATGTCTGCCTCCTTTGGGCAAGGGTTGCAGGCACGCGAAACGCGCGCCTGAAACCCTGCCCGTCGGCGAGACCGGGGTAGCAAGGGCCAGGGCGGATCGGCCGGAGGGGGATCGCCCGACCTGCACAAGCCTCGTATCGATCGCGGACATCGCCCCTGTCGCCGGCGCGGAAGGTTGGGGAGACCGGCCGATCCGGCGGCGGAGCCGCTTCACCCTGGCCCGCGCGAGGGCGGAGCCCTTAGATCTTCAGAGGCGTGCGATCGCGGTTCGGCCTGCCGAATCAGCGGTTAGGGTGATGTTCCTTCGCCGATTGCGGCCCACACGGAGTGCTTAGATGACCACCGCTGCATCCCCCGCCCGCCCCGCCTGCTACGCCCGGATCATTCTGACGGCGGCGGGCGCTCAACTCCCCCGTCAGCACTTTTTGGTCGCCGGAGCCACGCCGGCTCAGATCAACAGCGTCGCAATCGGCCTACGCGACGCGCACGATCAGGCCGACAATTATCTGACCAAAACCGTCCCGGCCGCCGAGGTGCCGGAGCACGTTCTGCTCCAGGATGGTCAGTCGCTGCCTCTCGGCGTCGAGCTGAGTTGGTTCGACAACGATCTGGGCAAGGTGGATTGGTCGAAGCTGAGGATCTGATCGTCAGCGGGCGGCGGCGAGCGTTCAGGACGTGTTGCCCGTGTGTCAGCCCGCGATCCGCACCGAGATCGGACAGTGGTCCGACGGGTGCTCGGCCTCGGGCACGCCGCCGTAGACATATTCCTCGAACGACCCCTGTTCGATCCGGGCGGTCGCGACGGCGCCCGTGGCGATGAAGTCGATGCATTCGCGATAGCGCGCCTTGCAGCCCGCAGACCGGTCGCCCGAGGTCAGGGTCAGGGTCGAACCCTCGGGGTCGCCGTCGTTCAGGTCCGCCAGGAAGGCGTCGTTCCGGCTGGCGAGACGACGGTTCCAGTCACCCAGCACGACGAAGGCCGCCCCCTCGCGGGCGCGCGCCTCGGTCCATCCCTCCAGCACCGGCAGCTGGTCGAAGAGCACGGGACAGTCCGGGTCGGTCGGCTCGCGGCCGGAGTTGCAGCCGGACTTCAGATGCACCGCCAGGAGCCGGACCGGCTGTCCGCGTGACACGGTCACATCCACACCCCACCGAAGATCGGGGTTACCGAGGGCCAGGGCGCTGAGGTCGGGATTGCGGGTCCACGGCACGCCCTTGCGGATGGCGAAGCCGACGGCCTGGTTCTGAATGTAAAGTCCCGGACGCCCGCGGCACTCGCCGCTGCGCGTGCTGGCAGGACGGCCGGACATGATCACGTCGTAGAGTGCTGGGTCGAACACTCGCTCGGCGGCGGCCCGGTTCTGCACCTCCTGGAAGGCGATCACATCGGCGCCGAGGGCCGAGGCGTGCGCCCGCAGACGGGCGTAGTCCGCCCCGGTGCGTGGGCTGCAGCCCTCCCCGTCCCGTTCGGCCAGATGCTCCATGTTCCAGCTGGCGATCTTGAGGGTGCCGCCGTCGCGGGTCGGCGTCATGCCGACGCAGCCCGACAGGAGGGCGGCCGAGAGGGTGATGGCGATCAGGGATTTCATGGCGGGGGCCTCGCGGTGAAGGGTGCGGCCCGGCCGACGGCGGGTCGGCGCGGGACCGCTGCCGGGCGCAAGGTCGGTCGCGGTCCGGCGGTCCCGCCTATCCCATCGAACCGATTCCCGCGATGGGCCATTCGCGGCGACCCGCGTCGATTGCGTCGGTGCGGCGAGCCTGTAGGCTGGCCGGCGACGGGTTCCGGAACGATAGGGACCGACCGGGAGCCGGGGGACGTCCCTGACGTCGGCGGCGGCCGGTCCTGAAACCCCGGGCTTCCTCGCAGAAGTTCCAGGCCCGTCCCCCATTCGCCGTCCCGAAAGGATCGCCGTGGCCGATGAGTTCACCGCCGAGGAAACGGCCCTCTATGACGACCTTGCGGAACGGGCCGGGGAGGTCGCGCGCCGGATCCTCACCGAACGCGGCCTGATCTATCTGGACGATCTCTCTCCTGAGGCCGCCCGCGACCTGCTTCGGATCGCTTGGCGCGAAGCCGCCCAGGCGCGGTTCGAAGGCCAGGATGTCAGCGAGCTTCATGCCGAGATCGATCTGATGGTCGACAGTCTCGTCATGAGCTCCGAAAGCGGCGCCCCCGCCCCGGCCTCGCTTCACTAGGCGGGAGCGCGCGAGTCCTCCGGCGTGCGCGCCCTGAGATCGCGATAGGGATCGCCCCTCTCCCCGGCCTCCGCCCGCGACAGTAGCTTCGTCTCGAAGTGTGACGACACGAGGATCCGGATCTCGCGATACCGAAGCCCGTCATGCAGGGTGGAGCAGGTCGCCTTTACCGTGGACAGAGGGCCCAGCCAGTCATCCGTCTGCACCGTCACGGCGCCGGGCTGCTGATCTGGCGAAGCCGCCTCGGCGAACCTGCGGTCGAGGGCCTGGTCGAGTTCGTCGTGGGTCATGACCTGCGACTAGGCGGAGTTGGCCCCGGCGTCCTCCCCGCACGATCCAGGCCGACGTTCGCCCTGACCGCTTTCGGCGCGGCGTCTGGGGTCGGCGACTTCTTCCGGAAGCCGCCGACCCCGACCTTGCGACTGCCGCTACCCTTGGGCCAGCGGCGCCGCCGGCCCGGCCGTGGAGACGCCGGGGGGCAGAGTCCGCATGAACGGCGGCAGTCCGTCGATTTCGTACTGTTCCATCGACGCGACGCGACGTTCTTCGCTCATCTTCACCAGCGCCCGCCCCGCTTCCAGCTTCTCCTCGGGCATGTCGCCGAACATCACCTCTCCGAACTGATTGAGCAGCGAGTGTTCGACCCCCTTGAAGGAGAAGTCGTTGTGCCAGCCGTTGGCCAGGATGAAGAGCAGCAGACGCTCGCAGTTCTCCGGCAGGTCCTTGCCCTTCAGCCACTGACCGTAAAGCCACAGCGCGACGTCAGCCACCTGGATGCCGGGGCTCTGATCGTCGGGCTTCATGACGAAGAGACTGCCCGGAGCCCGCTGCAGGGAGTAGCGCTCCCCAGCCCATTCGATGACATCCGGGGAGGCGTTGGAAAACAGACCGTGCCAGGAGCTCAGCGTACGGCCGAACTCGTTCTGCTCGTCGTGGATGATCGACGCGATCTTCTTGTTCAGGCGCCTGGACATGGACTGGAGCCCTTCCAGAAGGTTCGCGAAGGCCACCAGATTGGGGAAGTGGCCTTGCTTGGCGAGCTTCTGCTCGGTGGCGAACTGGACGCACTCCGGGTGCGCGATGATCCAGTCCAGCCCCTGCCCCAACAACTCGCGCGATCGCGCATCCGGCAGGATGTCGAGCCGCGCCTTGATCGCCTCGCAGATCGGCGGAAGGGCCGCCCGGGCGTCCGCTTCCTTGGGCATCAGCAGACACTTCCAGAAATCCCGGGCGATATCGTCGGTGATCACGCCGGCGAGCTTGAACGCTCCGATGATCTTGAGCGGCTTCAGATTATAGGCGTGCCACGGAACGGCGGCATTTTCCCCGGAATCGAACAGCGTGTCGAACATCTTGGTCGCCAGCAGGTACTTCTTCTCGACCCGCGAGACGAAGAAGCTCGCTCCGGCGCGATGCAGCAACCGGAGCAGGTCATCAGCGATCGTTTCCAGGCCCCCAAGACCCAGCTCGTTCGCGTGGATGGCGGTGGCGCCGACCTTCCCGGCGATGGCCCGGACCTGGTCGCCGTAGTTCCGGTCGAAGTCGCCCCGGCTGACCAGGGCGGCGGTGTAGTAGTCGGGCTGCGCCGTGTCGAAGATGTTCCTTCCGGTGTTTCCGGATTCATCGACGTAGGCGACCAGCGGCGTGCGGGCTTCTCCCATGGTTTCTTATTCTCCGTTCTCAGGGGGGCCTGAGAGATCGGAAGCAGCCCTCGCCATTTCAAGGCGCAGTGTTCATCGAATTCGGGTTGGTGCGGGCGGCCGGGGTCGAACCGGCATGGGCAAAGCCCGACGGATTTTCATACCACTTCGACTTTCGCCGCCGCCGGATGGCGTTCGTGGTCTGGACTATCCCTTCGCCGTAGCCGAAGCCTTAGGCGCCGCCCGTCTAGTCTCTACACCTTCCCGTCCAAGGGGACGGGCTTGGCTCGGGATCGCCATCTGACAGGGTTCCCCGACTTTGAGCGGTTCTACGTCCGGGGTTTCCCCCGGCGCACTCAATCCTCAGCTTAAGTCCGTTGCGTCTACCAGTTTCGCCACGCCCGCGAGCCGAACCGGCTCTATAGCCGCGTTCGGCCGCTATCGCCAAGGCGAGGTCAGTCGACGCTTGCCGCCTGAGCCGTCCCTGCCCTCCCTTTGGCGGGCTTCGGCTTGCGGACGTTGATTGCCGAGGCGTCGAGTACGTTCTTGATGTGCGAGGCGTAGTATTTCTCGATCATCTCCACGCTAGTCCGGCAGTTTTTGGCGACCTGGTAGATGTCCGCGCCCTCCATCAGTCGCATCGAGATGTAGGTGTGCCGCAGGCTGTAGGCAGTCCGCGGCTTGCCATCCCGGTCCTTCTTGAGCCCGAGTTCGTCCAGGATGGCGTTCAAAAGCTCGCGCTGGACCAGTCCGAAAACAAGATCGGTCGGCTGGCCCTTCTTGCGCTTCAGCACCCGCTCGAAGGGTCGCACGGCGCCCGGCATGCTCTTGCAGTACCCGACGCCCCGCTTTCCCCGGACCTCAATCTCCAGGATCCGTTCGCCTGTGGCCTCATCCTCGACGATGGAGACGTCCCTGAACTCAAGGCGCTGCGCCTCGTCGGGACGAAGGCCGGTGTTGACCATGAACAGGACGAAGTCATGGAACTGCTCGCACTCCTCGCGCCACCGCTCCTTTTTCGGGTTCTTCGCCCTCTCCCGCGTCGCTTCGTAGAGCCGCTTGTATTCCTCGGGGGAGAACCACGCCCGATGGCTGATCTTCCCGGACGCCCGATAGGGATTGCTCATATCGGGAAGGGCCGAAATCCAACCCTTGCGGTTGGCGCTCTTCAGGATCTGTCGGAGGCAGACCATCTCGTTATGAAGCGTCTGCCGGCTCGGCCGCTTCCATGCCTTGGCCTTGCCGATCCGCTCTCGACCGTCTGAGACGAAGCGCACTCGCTGTGGTTCGTCGGGAGGCGTAACCCGCTGAAGCCGATAGTCCTGAATCCGACCGGCCGAGACTTCGGAGATCGGCAGGTCGCCGAAGAACGGGTTCAGGTAAAGCCGGATCACCCTGCCCTTGCTCGCGACGTACTGAGCGTTGCGCTCGCCCAGCGTCATCGCCGCGTACTCTTTCTCGAACGCTGCGGCGGCCTCGCGGAATGTCTTCTCCCCGCTTCGGCGCGGCGCGATCCGCTCGGGGATCACGACCGGCGTGTTTGGAGCCGTCGGCAACTTGCCGTGCCTCCGCAACCGGTCTTCAGCTACGCGATCGAGATACCAGTCTCGAGCGAACTCTCGCGCGTAGGCGATGTTCGTTTCCTTGGTCGACTGACGATAGTTGCGACCGCTCAGGTACGTCGCGCACTGCCAGAAGCGGCTGTTCTCGCGACGGTACACATGGAGCTTTCCATCCATGAGGGAGTGAGACTCCGACACATGACCTCCTTGCCGCTAACGGCAACTGTGTAAGGCATGTGTAAGTCCATAACCCTCGTAACCGATTGATTTAGATACGTAAATCTACGGTAGTGGGTTTTAAGTCGCTTGCGTCTACCAGTTTCGCCACGCTCGCGGCGGTGTTCGTCCTAGTGGGCGGCGCCCGCCGTGCGCATGGCGCGGAAGTCCACGTCAGAATCCGCCACCAGATAGACCAGAGCGGCCCAAGCGGCGACGTTCTGGCTCAACTGGGCCGGATCGATCTTGTCCAGGGTGTCGTCAGCGGTGTGGTGCAGATCGAAATAGCGGGTTCCGTCCTGGCTGAGGCCGAAGACCGGCACGCCCGCCTCGGCCAGCGGGCCGATGTCGGCGCCGCCATGCAGTTCCGGCTCGGCCGAGGCCAGAACTCCGATGGGATAGAGCACCTGCGTCGCCGCCCGCTGGAAGGCCGAGTTCTGGGCGCCCGGCGGCAGTTGCAGGGCGTAGACGCGATCGGCGCCGAAGTCGCTCTCGCCCGCGATGATGTGATGCTCGACCGCCGCGCCAATGCCGCGCAGATAGGCGCCGCCGCCGTTGCCGGTGTCGGTCGGCTGGGCCACCTCTTCCGAGCCGTACAGAACGACGCGCACCGTGCGCGCCGGGCGACGACCGCTCTCGGCGATGGCCTTGGCGGCGGCCAGGGTGATCGCCCCGCCCGCGCCGTCGTCGATGGCGCCGGTGCCCAGATCCCAGCTGTCCAGGTGCGAGCCGAGCACGATCACTTCTTGGGGACGCGAGGCGCCGGTGATCTCGCCGACCACATTCTGGGACACGGTCTCATAGGTGTGAGCCGTCGAGGACAGACGCAGGCGCACGGTCTGGCCGCTGGTGATCAGGCGCGACAGCTGGCTGGCATCGGGCGCCGACAAGGCGAAGCCCGGCAGGGGCACGCGGCCCTCGACGTAGCGGGTGGTGCCGGTGTGCGGCATGCGGTGCTCATCCGAGCCGACCGAGCGCATGATGAAGGCGACCGCGCCCTTGGCCGCGGCGGCGGCGGGACCAGCGCCCCGGATGCGGGTCAGGGGGCCGTAGCCGGCGCCGTCCTGCATGCGGACCATCTGGCCGGCGTCGACATAGGCGATCTTGCCCGCCAGCGATCCGGCGGGGGCGGCGTTCAGGGCTTCCAGGCTGGTGAAGCGAACCACCTCGGCCTCGATCACGCCATTGGTGCCGGGCGAATGGCCCAGCGCCGCGACGACCAGACGCTGCGGGTTGGCGCCGACGATGGAGGCGCTCTCCTCGCCCCGCTCCCAGCCGACCAGCGGGAAGGTCTCGACGCGGACGTTCTGGAAGCCGTGCTGGCGCATATAGTCCGCGGCCCAGGCGGCCGCGGCCTGCTCCGATGGCGAGCCCGCCGGGCGGGCGCCGAAGGTGGTCGTCAGGCGGGTGACGTAGTCCAGCGCGATGTTCTGCTGCAGGGCGCCGTCGCGAATGCGCTCGGCCCGCTGGATGGTCGCGGCGTCCTGCGCGGCGGCCGGCAGGGCGAAGCTCAGCGCCAGCGCGCTGGCGGCGAGAAGACGGGCGGACAGGCGCATGACAGCTCCGGGGGGACTCAGCGATGGAGCCGGACCCTAGACCCACATTCCGTGCGCGGAAAGGACGTCAGGCCACAGGATGTCAGCAGCGGCTTGGCTGCCGTCAGACGGATCAGGCGTCGCCCTTGACCCACACCTCGACCGGGCCTTGCAGCTTGACGGTGAGGGCCTTGCCGCGACGGTCGACGCGGTTGCCGACGGCCAGACGGACCCAGCCTTCCGAGATGCAGTATTCCTCGACGTTGGTCTTTTCCTCGCCCTTGAAGCGGACGCCGATGCCCTGCGCCAGCAGGTCGGCATCGTGGAATTTGCTGTCGGGATCGACGGACAGGCGGTCGGGCAGATCGGTCATGGCTTGGCTCTTCGGCAAATCAGCCGCCGCCTTTAGCCGGTCCGGGGCCGCGCTCCAAGCTCTTGACCTGACCCGAGGTCAATCCGCTAGGTTCGTTTCAAATCAATACGGACCTGTCCCGTGACCGATCTTGCGATCCGCGACTTCACCGCCCCGGCGACCGACGGCTATCCGCTGTCGATGCGGCTGGTCTCCCCGCCCGAGCCGACTGTGGCCGTGCTGATGAGCTCCGGCACCGGCTTTCCCAAGGGCTTCTACGACCGGTTCGCCCGGCATCTGGCGGGCAAGGGGGCGGCGGTCCTGACCTATGACTTCCGGGGCATCGCCGGATCGCGGCCCGATGATCTGGCCGCGATGAAGATGGACTATGTCGACTGGGGCCGGCTCGACATGCCCGCGGCGCTGGACGCCCTGATCGAGGCGGCGCCGGGCCTGCCGGTCGTCCATGTCGGCCATAGCGTAGGCGGCCATTTCCTCGGGTTCATGTCCAATCAGAACCGCATCTCGAAGCATGCCTTCGTCTCGGTCGGCAGCGGCTACTGGGGTCGGCACCACCGGTCCTACAACCCGATGGAGCTGTTCTTCTGGCTGGGCTTCGGCCCATGGAGTCTGGCGCGGCACGGCTACATCAAGGGCGGCGGCCTGTGGGCGGGCACCGACCTGCCGCGCGGCGTGTGGGAGACCTGGCGGCGGTGGTGCCTGAAGGAGCCCTATTTCCTCGAGGAGCTGAAGGCTGGCCTGAAGCCGCATCATTTCGACGCCGTCACCGCCCCGATCCACTCCTGGATCTTCACCGACGACCCCATCGCCACGCCGGTCACCGGGCCGATCCTGATGCAGATCTATCCGAACGCGCCGCGCGACATGACCGTGCACGCGCCTGCCGACTTCGGGCTCAAGCGCATCGGCCACGAGGGCGCTTTCCGGCGGGGAATGGAGCCCTTGTGGGACCGGATGTTCGACTGGCTGCTTGAACCGGAGCCGTCACGCCATAGGTAAGCGCCTCCACTGTCCCGGAGCCTTCCCATGACCGACCAGCCCGCCATCACCGTCGACGGCCACACCATTCCGCTGCTGGGCTTCGGAACCTGGAATCTTGAGCCCGCCGACGCACGCCGCATGGTCGCCGAGGCCCTGCGCATCGGCTATCGCCACATCGACACCGCCTGGATCTACAAGAACGAAGCCGCCGTGGGCGACGGCATCCGCGACGCCATCGCCGCGGGCCATGTGAAGCGCGAGGACATCTGGCTGACGACCAAGATCTGGGTCGCCCATTTCCAGCGCGCCGATCTGCTGAAGCAGGCGAAAGAGTCCGCCGAAGCCCTGGGCTTCACCCCCGACCTGCTGCTGCTGCACTGGCCCAAGCCCGAGCCTTCCTTCGAGGAAACGCTGGGCGCCCTGAACGAAGCGCTGGAGCAGGGCCTGACGCACAGCATCGGCCTGTCGAACTTCCCGTCGGCGGAGTTCGCCCGCGCCCAGAGCCTGTCGAAGGCGAAACTGGTCACCAATCAGGTCGAGTATCACCCCTACCTCAAGCTGACGAAGCTGCTGGCCACGGCGAAGGAGCTCGGCTCGTCGATCACCGCCTGGTCGCCGCTGGCCCAGGGCAATATCGCCACCGACCCGACCCTGATCGCCATCGGCGAGGCCCACGGCAAGTCGGCCGGTCAGGTCACCCTGCGCTGGCTCATCCAGCAGGGCGTCATCGCCATCCCGCGCACGACCAAGGTCAGCCGCGCCCAGGAGAGCTTCGACATCTTCGACTTCGAGCTGACGGCCGAGGAAATGGATCGCATCCACGCCCTCGCCCGCCCGGACGGCCGTCTGGGCGACTGGCTCGACAAGACCTTCCAATGGGATGAAGAATGGGCCTGACGCGCCCCGCCTGAGAGGGCGTGCGCCAATGTGCTCCAATCGGCGATAGCCGGTAGCGCAAAAGGGAGACGCCTATGGGTTCGGTGCACGGATTTCCGGGCGTCGATCCGTCGGATGCGGCGGTCGGCGCAAGACTGAAGCGATGGCGCGAACAGCGTGGCATGACGCTGGACGACCTCGCCGCCCATCTTCGCATCACGCCCGAGGAGGCTCGCCGTATCGAGGCGGGCCGCGCCCATCTCGACAGCCTCGGCGTGGGAGCGGCGACCACCGCTCTGCGCCTGCCCTTGTGGGCGCTGGTGTCTGACAGTCGGGCCTACTGACGCATCGCGACACGGACGGCGTGACAGGAGCCCCGCGTCCGCCTAAGCGAAGCCATGGCCTACAAATCGCTGCGCGACTTCATCGAGATCCTCGAAGCCGAGGGTGAACTGGTGCGGGTGACCGAGCCGGTCTCCACCCATCTGGAAATGACCGAGATCCAGACCCGCCTTCTGCGGAATGGCGGCCCGGCGGTGATCTTCGAGAAGCCGGTCATGCCCGACGGCACGATCAGCCCCATCCCCTGCCTGGCCAACCTGTTCGGCACGGTGAAGCGCGTCGCCATGGGCGTGACGCTGGAGAAGAAGCAACGCACCACCGCGGCCGAACTGCGCGAGGTCGGCGAGCTTCTGGCCTTCCTGCGCAATCCAACCCCGCCGCGCGGCTTCGGCGACGCGATGGAAATGCTGCCGCTGGCCCAGACGGTCATGGCCATGCGCCCCAAGACGGTGAAGACCGCCCCGGTGCAGCAGGTGGTGTTGAAGGGCGACCAGATCGACCTGACCTCCCTGCCGATTCAGGGTTGCTGGCCGGGCGAGCCCGCGCCGCTGATCACCTGGGGCCTGGTCGTCACCAAGGGGCCGTCCGACGCCCGCGAGGACGATTTCAACCTCGGCATCTACCGCATGCAGGTGCTGGGCAAGGACAAGGCGATCATGCGCTGGCTGGCCCACCGCGGCGGCGCCCAGCACTACGCCCGCCACAAGAAGACCGGGGCCAAGGAGCCCCTGCCCGCCGCCATCGTTCTCGGCGCCGATCCGGGCACCATTCTGGCGGCCGTGACGCCGGTGCCGGACACCCTGTCGGAGTATCAGTTCGCCGGCCTGCTGCGCGGCCAGAAGGCCGAACTGGTTCCCTGCAAGACCGTGCCGCTGATGGTCCCTGCCCATGCCGAGATCGTGCTGGAAGGCCACGTCCTGCTGGATGAGCACCACCCCGAGGGCCCCTACGGCGACCACACCGGCTACTACAACTCGGTCGAGACCTTCCCGGTCTTCCAGGTGACGGCGATCACCATGCGGAAGGACCCGATCTATCTGACCACCTTCACCGGTCGTCCGCCGGACGAGCCCTCGGTGCTGGGCGAGGCGCTGAATGAGGTCTTCATCCCCCTGCTGCGCCAGCAGTTCCCCGAGATCACCGACTTCTGGCTGCCGCCCGAGGGCTGCAGCTACCGCATCGCCGTGGTGTCGATGAAGAAGGCCTACCCCGGCCACGCCAAGCGCGTGATGCTGGGCGTGTGGAGCTATCTGCGCCAGTTCATGTACACCAAGTGGGTGATCGTCGTGGACGACGACATCAACGCCCGCGACTGGAAGGATGTCATGTGGGCCATCTCGACCAAGATGGACCCGGCGCGCGACATCACCCTGATCGAGAACACCCCGATCGACTATCTGGACTTCGCCAGCCCTGAGAGCGGACTGGGCTCCAAGATCGGGCTGGACGCCACTGATAAGTGGGAGCCCGAGACCAAGCGCGAATGGGGCGAGGAAATCCGCATGGAGCAGGACGTCATCGACCGCGTCTCGGATATCTGGGACCGGCTGGGCCTGCCCGGCGACAAGGCGCCGATCTGGAAGTGACTGTGGTGTGAGGGCCGCTGTTCATCGAGCCGCGCAAGACTTGTGTCAGAAAAGTGCTTCACAAATGACAGTCCTGTAATCTAACCTCCCGGCTTCGATTAAAACGGAGCCTCCCCATGCGCGCCCTCATCGCCGTCCTCGCCTTGGCTATCGCCACGCCGGTGGTCAGCATTCCCGTCCCGGCCGACGCTCAGGTTCTGACCGGTCGCCACAGCGCACGTCCGTCGCGTCCGCGTCGCGCGACCCCGCCGCGCCTGACGCAGGCTGAGCAACAACAGCTCTGGGACGCCCAGGATCAGGTGGCCGACCTGAACGCCACCATCGACGCTCTTCAGGCGGAAGGCGCCGCCGCCGGCGGTCTGACCGACGCCCAGCGCGCCGAACTGGCCGGCCACACCACCCGTCGCGACGAGGCCCAGGCCACCGTCGACCGTCTGGTCGCCAAGCGGAACGGCTAAGCCGGTCCCAAATCACAAGGCTCCAACGGGCGGCGGTGATCTCACCCCGCCCGTTTTGCTTTCCGGTCGCCAGAGGGGTGACGGCGGGGCCTCGCGACCATAGAAGTCACGCTTGACCGGTTCGGGGGATCCAGTGAGCGCTTTCGAGTTCTTCTTCAGCTTCTACGCCCTGTTGCTGGGCCTCTCGGTCGCCGTGATCGCGACCGGCGTCGCCACCGCCATCCAGCACCGCAAGCGCATCCGCATCGGCTGGCTGACGCCCCTGCTCGCCCTGTTCGTCGGGCTCGACATCGCCAGCTTCTGGGATTTCGCCTGGACCATCTTCCGCGAGGTGTCGTTCAGCTACGGCCTGCTCATCGTCGGCCTGGCCATCTCCCTGATCTACTTCGTGGCCGCGTCCCTGGTCTTCCCCCATGCGATCGAGGACGACCTTTCGCTGGACGACCATTTCTGGGCCAACAAGAAGCTGGTCCTGCTGCTGACGACGGCGGCGAATCTCGGCGCGATCCTCACCGCCCTGCCGGTGATCATGGCCATGCCCGCCGCCCAGCTTTTGCTGATCAACTACGGGGTGACCGTCGCCCTCTATGTCGGGCTGGTGGTTCCCGCAGCCTTCACGCGGAACAAGGCGGTGTTCGCCACCCTGACCTGGATCCACATCGCCATCTATCTGATCCTCGGCGCCCTCTCGGCCGCCTTCCCGAACGCGGGAGACGCCATGCTTGAAGGCGCCAAGCCCGCTGAGGCCGCCGCCGCCCAGACCGGGGCCGCCAAATGAGCGCGTTCGAGTTCTTCTTCAGCTTCTACGGCCTGCTGCTGGGCCTGTCGGTGGCCGAACTGGTCGGCGGCTTCGCCCGCGTGCTGCACGAGAAGGAACGGGTCCGCTTCGGCTGGCTGACGCCCATGCTCGCCGCCTTCGTCGCGCTGGACGTGGCGACCTTCTGGAATCAGGCCTGGGTCATCTTCCGCGGCGCGCCCTTCAACCACGCCCTGCTGATCGCCGGGCTGATCATCGCCGCCACCTTCTACGTCGCGGCCAGCGTCACCTTCCCTCGCGTTTCAGCCGAAGGCGTGGACGAGCGGATCGACCTGACCGACCACTTCTGGCGTTACCGCCGGCTTGTGTTCGGCTGCATCATGGCCGCCAACCTGATCGTCGGCGTCCTGTTCCTGACGTTGATGAGCGTGAACGAGGGCTTCGCCGGCCTATCGACCGTGCGGCTTTGGGTCGGCTTCGGCATCTTCTTCTTTGGCACGGCCACGGCGGCCTTCGCGCCGTGGCGGCCCGTGGTTGTCAGCGCTCTGGTCGTGGTGCTGGCCTACAGCCTCTGGACCGTCGGCATGTCCGCGCTCAATCTGATCTCGCGCGGCGCCTGGGCTCCGGCGACCGGCCTGTACTGAACCGAACGGGACAGCTTGCCGCAGGCGTGCATTTGGTCGAGGAAGGGCGCCATGCGCACCCCCCTTCTGATCGCAGCCGCCCTTCTGTTCGCGAGTCCCGCCATGGCCCAGTCTGTTTCGAACACCGCCCCGTGGGACCAGCCCTTCCTCCCGCCCGCGCCCGAGTGGAACGGCGCCAGCCGCGATCTGCTGCGCGCCGCCTCCGATCCGTGGGTCACGGCGTTCGAGGCCGACGCCGACCATGACTTCAGCCCCAACTACGTCGACACCCGCGCCTGGTTCGACCGTCTGGACGCCGCCAGCGACCTGATCCGCATCGAGCAGTTCGGCGTCTCTCCGGAAGGGCGTCCGATCTACGCCGTCATCGCATCCAAGGACGGCGCGACCTTCGATCCGTCCAAGCCGGTGCTGCTGGCCCAGGCCGGCATCCACCCCGGCGAGATCGACGGCAAGGACGCGGGCATGATGCTGCTGCGCGACATCGCCTTCTACGGCAAGGATGACCTGCTGGACCGGGTCAACCTGATCCTGATCCCCATCCTGTCGGTCGACGGACATGAGCGGGCCAGCGCCTACAGCCGTCCCAACCAGCGCGGGCCGCGCATCCAGGGCTGGCGCAATACGGCGACCAACCAGAACCTGAACCGCGACTACCTGAAACTGGACCAGCCCGAGATGCGGGCGGTGCGCGGTCTGATCGTGAAGTATCGGCCCGATCTGTACGTCGACATCCACGTCACCGACGGCATGGATTACCAGTACGACGTCACCTACGGCTACAACGGCGAGAACGGCCTCTATTCCCGCTCGCCCGCCACCGCCCGCTGGCTGGACGACGCCTTCAAGCCCGCCATGAACGCCGCGCTGGAAGCCCGCGGCCACATCCCCGGCGAACTGGTGTTCGGCATTGACGATCAGAACCCGCGCGCAGGCCTGAACGACGGCGGATTGGGCGAGCGGTTCTCGAACGGCTGGGGCTCGGCGGCCCACGTCCCGACCATCCTGATCGAGAACCACAGCCTGAAGCCGCATGAGCAGCGCGTGCTGGGCACCTATGTCTTCCTGGAGCGCGCTTTGAAGCTGCTGGCCACCGACGGCGCGGCCCTGCGCACCGCCATCGCCGCCGACAGCGCCCTGCGCCCGGCGGACATCCCGGCCAATTTCGCCTCGGACGAACAGCCGTCCTCGACCCGCGCCTTCAAGGGCATCACCTACGAGACCTATGACAGCCCCGCCTCGGGCCGCCGGGAAATCCGCTGGCTGGGCCAGCCGGACCCGCAGGTCTGGGAAATGCCCTTCTACTCCTCGCATCCGACCCTGACCCTGCGCCGGCCCGAGGCCTACTGGGTGCCGTCCTACCGGACCGACATCATCGAGCGGCTGCGCGTTCACGGCGTGACCATGGAGACCCTGTCGGCCCCGCGCACCGTGCCGGTCGAGATGCTGCGTCTCAACGATCCCCGCATCGCAACCCGCGCTAACGAAGGCCACGTCCAGACCACCGTGACTGAAGTCACGCCGCTGCAACGCGACTGGACCTTCCCGACCGGCTCGGTGCGGGTGCCGACGGACCAGCCGCTGGGCGACATCGTGGTTCTGCTGCTGGAGCCGCAATCGAGCGAGAGCTTCTTCGCCTGGGGCATGTTCCCCGAGGTGCTCAGCCGCGTCGAATACATCGAGGGCTACGCCATCGCCCCGCTGGCCGAGCGGATGATGGCCGCCGATCCGGCGCTGAAGGCCGAGTTCGAGGCCAAGCTGGCCGCCGAGCCCGACTTCGCCGCCAATGGCGATGGGCGTCTGCAGTGGTTCTATGAGCGGACGCCGTTCTATGATGACCACTACAGGCTTTATCCAGTCGCGCGCGAAAACTGATCAAGTCCTTGGGGAGGGTGAAAGATGTACGACTTTTCCAACGTAAACGGGCTCCAGTGGGCCGGCCTGTTCGGTGGCCTTCTGCTCCTCGTGATGCTGGTGCTGTCGGTCAACGTCGTGATCGGGCGCAACAAACATCGGGTCCTTCTGGGCGACGGTGGAAACCTTGAAATGGCTGTCGCCAGCCGCGGTTTCGGCAATGCGGCGGAGTATATCCCGGCCGCCATCGCCATGCTGACCCTGCTCGCCCTGACTGACGCCCCGCATTGGCTGATCCAGATCGTGGGCGCACTGATGCTCGCAGGTCGGATTATTCATCCGTTCGGCCTGAAGGCCACCGGAGGTGTGACCGTGCCCCGCTTGGTCGGCATGGTCCTGACTTGGTTGTCCCTGAGCATCGGATCGGTGGCGCTGGTCTGGACTTTCATCTTTGCTCAAGCCGGGAACTGAGCGTGGTTGATATGGGCGGTCTCCCCGGCCATATCGGGGCATGACCTCCCCGCGTGACGCCGCCTCCGACATCCTGCCCGAACTGATCGCCGCCGCCCTGAAGGCCGGCGCGGATGCCGCCGAGGCGGTGACCTCCGAGCGTGCCTCCCTCTCCATCGGCGTCCGCAACGGCGCGCTGGAGGATGGCGAGCGCGAGGAAAGCCGCGACCTGGGCCTGCGCGTCTTCATCGGCAAGCGTCAGGCGACCGTCTCGGCCTCCGACCTGTCGGACAAGACCCGCGCCCGTCTGGTAGAGCGCGCCGTCGCCATGGCTCGCCTCGCGCCGGAAGATCCCTATGCCGGTCTGGCCCCGCAGGAGCGTCTGGCCAACGGCCCCTTCCCCGATCTCGACCTCTACGATCCGACCGAGCGCAGCGCCGCCGAACTGGAAGCCGCTGCCGCCGCCGCCGAGGCCGTTGCTCTTGCGGTCGAGGGCGTCGCCAAGTCGGAAGGCGGCCACGCCGCCGCCTCGTACAGCCGCTGGCGCCTAGTCACCTCGCACGGCTTCGACGGCTCCTATCAGGGCTCGGCCTTCTCGCTGGGCGTCGGCGTCATCGCCGAAAAGGACGGCGCCATGGAACGCGGCGGCGAACACCGCGCCGTGCGTCACCTGTCCGACCTGCCCTCCGCCGAAGCCATCGGCGCGTATGCCGGCAAGCGGGCGGTCGAGCGCACCGGCCCGCGTAAGATCGCCTCGATCACCGCCCCGGTCATCTTCGAGAACCGCATCGCGACCCAGGTGCTGTCGCCCCTTCTGGGCGCCATCTCCGGGGCCTCCATCGCGCGCGGCACCTCCTTCCTGAAGGACCGGCTGGGCCAACCGGTGCTGCCCGAAGGCGTGAACCTGATCGATGACCCGTTCCGTCAACGCGGCCTTGGCTCGACCCCGTTCGATGACGAGGGGGTCGCCGTCTGGAAACAGTCCATCGTCGAGGACGGTGTCCTGACCACCTGGCTGATGAACAGCTCAAGCGCCGCCCAACTGGGTCTGGCCTCGACCGGCCACGCCTCGCGCGGCCTTGCCGGCCCGCCCGGCGTTTCGACCCACAACCTGCATCTGGAGCCGGGCGAGCAGGACCTGAACGGCCTGATGGCCGCCGCCGGAGCCGGTCTGCTGATCACCTCCATGTTCGGCCCTTCGCTGAACGGCAACACCGGCGACTGGTCCGCCGGGGTTTCGGGCTTCTGGTTCGAGAACGGCGAACGCGCCTATCCGGTCAGCGAAGTCACCGTCGCCGGCAATCTGAAGGACCTGTGGGCCCGCCTTGTCCCCGGTTCGGATCTGGAGTTCCGCGGCGGCTTCAACAGCCCGTCCCTACTGTTCGACGCGGTGGCCATCGCGGGCAAATGACGGACTTCGCGGACGATCTCGAACTCATCCGCGACGCGGTCCTGGCCGCCGGCGAACTGGCCCTGTCCGAGCGCGAGGCCGGGCTGAAGATCTGGTCCAAGTCCGGCGGTTCGCCGGTCACATCAGCCGATCTGGCGGTCGATAAGCTGCTGCGCGACCGCCTGCTGACCGCCCGCACCGACTACGGCTGGCTCTCTGAAGAGACCGCCGACACCACCGAGCGCCTGACCAGGCAGCGCATCTTCGTGGTCGATCCCATCGACGGCACCGTGGCCTATATGAAGGACAAGCCGTGGTGGTGCATTCCCATCGCCGTGGTCGAGGATGGGCGTCCGGTCGCCGCGGTCATCCACGCCCCGATGCTGAACGAGACCTTCGTCGCCACCCTGGGCGGCGGCGCGAGCCTCAACGGGCGCAAGATCACCGCCTCGGACACCACCGACCTGGACGACGCCTCGGTTCTGGCCGACGCCCGGCTCATGGAAGGCCCTAACTGGCCCGAGCCCTGGCCGCCGATGCGCTTTGAGAAGCGCAACGCCCTGGCCTATCGCATGGCCCTGGTCGCGGCGGGGGCCTTTGACGCCGCCATCGCCGTGACCCCGAAATGGGACTGGGATGTCTGCGCCGGAGCGCTGATCGCGGAGGAGGCTGGAGCCAAGGTCAGCGACCATCATGGCCGTCCATGGCGCTTCAACCAGCCGGATCCGCGACAAACGAGCCTGATCTGCGCCGCTCCGGGCCTCCACCCGTTGATCCTGCGGCGCACAGGGCCTATTCCGCTCGCGCCCCGCTGATCCGTCCCTTCAGGTGATCTCAACCTGCTCGTGGGATGGTGACCTCACAGACGCCCTCCCCCCGGGAACGAGAACATGACCACGAACGCCGATCCGGCCCAGCTTCTTCACATCGTCATCGGCGGCGAGCTGCGCCACCTGGATGCCCCCGTCTTCCGCGATGTCAGCCAGATCGAGTTCGTCGGCGCCTACCCGAACTATGAAGAAGCCCGCAAGGCCTGGAAGGCCAAGGCCCAGGCCTCGGTCGACAACGCTCACATGCGCTACTTCATCCTGCACGCCCACCGTCTGATCGACCCGCGCGGCGACTCCTCGGAGCACTGAGACCCAGCTTCCCCGCGGGGAACTTCGCGGGTGGCTTGCGCGCTTTCTCCGGGTACGGCTAGGCTGTCCCGGAGGGTCTGACCATGAACGCCATCCTCATTGTTCTCGCATTGGGCGCGCTCGGTGTCGGCATCGTCGTCTGGGCGACCCGTCGAAAGCCGGGCCAGACCAGCAACGCGCCACGGGAGGCGGATACGGCGTGGAACGATCCCATCACACCCGCCGCGCCTGACGAGACCAAGCATCCATGACCCTGTTCGGCCGAACTCTGGGCCCCGAAGAGATCAGCGGCCTCGTCTTCATGCTGATGCTGCTGGTCATCTGGATCGGCGCCCTGCGTCAGGAGATGCGCTGGACCCGCTGGTTCCGGAACTGGGAAGCCGAGCGCAAGGCGCGACGCGAAGCCGAACTGGCGCTTGAGCGTGGCGAGCAGCCGCAGCCGCAGCCGCCCTCGTCCCCGGACAGCCCGCGCGGTCCATGGGGCTGAGGCCTATTCGCGGCGCAACAGCTTTTCGGTCAGCAGCGTCCCCCACCACTGCCCCTTGAACTCGCTGCGGATCGCCTTGGGGTCATACGCCGGGCTGTCGATCCACTCGAGGAAGCTGACGCCCGTCGGCTCGACCTCTGTCAGATACTTCTCCAGCGTATAGTCCAGCACCCCGGTCAGGCCCTCGCGGTGGTGCAGGTATTTCTTGTCCAGTTGCTTGATCGCCTCGCTCATCGGCTCGCCCAGATGGAAGTGTCGATAGAAGACCGCCATCATCCCGGCCCGGTCCGCGCCCGACTTGCAGTGGATCAGCACCGGATATTCGATGGTCTCGAACAATCTCTTCGCCCGGTGGATGCGGTCGGCCTGTGGCGGATCGCGGCTGTCCAGCGGCGCGTCGATCAGGGTCAGGCCCAGCCGCTCGCAGGCGTCCTTCTCAAGCGCATAATAGGCCTCATCCCGCGCCCCGCGCAGGTTGATCACCGTCTTGATCCCCTGTGACTTCCAGTACGCCAGCTGTCGCGGCGACGGCTGGTTCGTCCGCACCAGATCCGGCCCCAGCCAGTGGGCGTTCATGAACCACCGCCGCAGGAAGGCATGATCCTTCCAGACATAGTCCCAGCGCGCCTTGAAGCGGCCGAACGGGGTGGAGAGGTCGTAGGACGTCATGGGTGGGGAGATAGAGGCTCGGAGGCCAATCGTCATCCCAAAGACTAGGGCGTCGGGATTACGTTTTCCGGCTCTGGCGGATCATAGGCTAACGGCGCAGTCACGGGCGCGGCGTAGTATGCGAACGCCCAAAAAATGAGGAAGCCGACGACTAACCCCGCGATCAGATAGCCGGCGGCCTTTCCGAGACCTCGTGCGATGCGCTTTCCGGCCATTCCGCACCTCCTGTTCTGTAGGCCATTGGAATCTGGGGATCGCCACACTTCAAGGGGGAGCTTGATCATGGCTTCCCGCTTGACTTCCTCCTCTCGCCGTCCGACCTCGGACCGATGACGACGCCCGCCGCCGCTGCTGACGAGAAAGAGCCGCTGCGCCCGCTGCTGGGGCGCATCTGGCGGGACTATCTCTCGCATCACCGGACGCCGCTGTTCCTGTCGATCGTCTGCGCCGCCGTCGTGGGGATCATGGCCGCGACGGTGCTGCAGTTGCTGCAGCCCGCCATCGACGGCCTGTTCCTGGGCAAGCCAGTCACCATCTGGCGCTACATCACCATCCAGCCGCAGGACGCCCTGTTGGGCATCCCGGCCATCATCATCGGCGCCGGGGTGATCTGGACGCTCGCGGCGCTTGGTCAGGCGGCGCTGGTCAACCGGCTGGGCCACGGCATCGTCGGCGACATCCAGGTCAAGCTGTTCGGCTCCATGATCCGCGCCGATCTGGCTCGGCTGCGCAGCCAGCACTCGGGCGGCTTTGTCGCCACCGTCCTGTTCGACGCCAATCTGGTGCGCGAGGCCTTCACCAATGGGGTGGTCAACTATACCCAGCACGGCCTGACCCTGATCGCCGTGCTCAGCTACATGGCCTGGACCGACTGGAAGCTGACCACCATCGTCCTGCTCGGCGCCCCGGTCATCGCCTTTGTCCTGCAGCGCTTCGGCAAGCGGATGCGCAAGGCGACCACCGGCGCCATGGTCGAGACGGGCAACCTGTCCACCGCCCTGATGGAGAACCTCGACGGCGTCCGCCTGATCAAGATCGAGAACCGCGAGGCGGCCGAGGAAGCCCGCGTCGGCGAGGTGGTCAACCGCCGCCAGCGCCACGTCATCAAATCCGCCGACAGCCGCGCCTTCGCCGGTCCCTTCTCCAATCTGGTCGCCATGGTCGTGGTCGCCGCCGTCATGGCCTATGCGGGCTGGCAGGCGCGCCAGGGCCAGATGAGCGTCGGCGCCTTCGCCGCCTACATCGGCCTCCTGATGTCGGCGGGCCAGTCCCTGCGTCAGGTGACCAATCTTCAGACGACCATGGCCGAAGGCCTGACCGCCGCGCGTCGCCTGTTCAACTCGCTCGATATCCAGCCGGAAATCCGTGAGGCCCCCGACGCCGCCCCCCTGCCCCACGGGCCGGTCACCGTGGCGCTGGATCACGTCAGCTTCGCCTACGCCCCGACGGCGGAAGGCGGCGCGCCGACCCTGTCGGACGTGTCCCTGACCGTGAAGCCGGGCGAGACCATCGCTCTTGTCGGCCCGTCCGGCGGCGGCAAGTCCACCATCCTCAGCCTGCTGCCGCGCTTCTATGACGTGACCGCGGGCGCCGTGACCATCAACGGTCGAGACATCCGCGAACTGAAGCTGCACGACCTGCGCAGCCGCATCGCCCTGGTGACGCAGGAGCCCTTCCTGTTCGACGACACCATCGCCGCCAACATCACCTACGGCCGCCCCGGCGCCTCGCAGGCCGAGATCGAGGCCGCCGCCGCCAGCGCCGCCGCCCACGACTTCATCACCGCCCTGCCCGAAGGCTATCTGACCCGCGCCGGCGAGGCGGGCCTGCGCCTGTCCGGCGGCCAGCGCCAGCGTATCGCCATCGCCCGCGCCTTCCTCAAGGACGCCCCCATCCTCCTGCTCGACGAGGCCACCTCGGCGCTCGACACCGAGAGCGAGGCTCTGGTGCAGGCGGCGCTGGAGCGGCTGATGGAAGGCCGCGCCACCCTGATGATCGCCCACCGTCTGTCCACCGTCCGCAACGCCGACCGCATCTATGTGATCGAGGCGGGGAAGGTGGTCGAACAAGGCTCGCACACCGCGCTGGTCAGGAAGGGCGGGCTCTACGCCCGTCTGGCCAAGCAGCAGTCGCTGGACGGTCATCCGGTCGAGGTGGTGTCTTGAGGCCCCTTCGCATTCCAGTCATCCAGAACACCCTCGCGTGGGTGCTCGCCGCATGGATGCGCTTCTGCTTCGCCACCATCCGCTGGACGCACCAGAACGAGGGCGCGGCCGAAGCGGTCTGGAAACAGGGCGGCGGCGTGCTGGCGGTTTTCTGGCATTCGCGCATCGGCTTGAGCCCCGCCTGCTGGCCGCTGGACCGCGCCACGCCCGCCAAGGCCCTGATCTCGCTCAGCGCTGACGGGGAGTTCATCGCCAAGGCCGTGGCCCGTCAGGGCTTCCCCGCCGTGCGCGGCTCCTCGACCAACAGGGACAAGGCCAAGGCGGCCAAGGGCGGCACCCAGGCTCTGCGTGATGGCCTGAAGCAGCTCAAGGTCGGCGGCCTGGCCATCACCCCCGACGGCCCGCGCGGCCCGGCCCGCCAGATGGCCGAGGGCCTGCCCATGCTGGCGAAGATTTCCGGCGCTCCGGCCCTCTTCATCGGCATCAGCTGCAATCCGGCCATCCGCCTGAACAGCTGGGACAAGGCTGTTCTGCCCCTGCCCTTCGGCAAGGGCGCCATCGTCTGGGACGTCGCCGACTATCCCGAGGGCATGGATATGGCCGACGTGGTCGCCGCCTGGACCGAGCGACTAAACGCCGTCGAGGCCGAGGCCGACGCCATCACCGGCCTGAAGCGGGTCTGATCTTGAGCCCCGCCCTGATCCTCTACCGGCTCCTGACCCGGATGCTGGAGCCCCTCGCCCCCCGCCTGCTCGACGGACGGGCGAAGAAGGGCAAGGAAGACCCGGTCCGCGTCGATGAGCGGCTGGGGATCACCCGCACGCCCCGCCCGGACGGCGAGATCGTCTGGCTGCATGGCGTCAGCGTCGGCGAGACCCTGTCCCTGCTGCCCGTGGTCGAGCGGCTGCGCGCCACGCGCCCGGACCTGAACATCCTCGTCACCTCCGGCACCCTGACCTCGGCCAATCTGCTGGCCCGTCGCCTGCCCGAAGGCGTGATCCACCAGTTCGCTCCAGTCGATACGCCCGGCGCCGTGGATGCCTTCCTGACCAAGTGGAAGCCGATGGTCGGCATCTTCGTCGAGAGCGAGCTGTGGCCCAACCTGATCCTGGAATCGCACCGCGGGGGCGTGAAGCTGGTGCTGGCCAGCGCCCGCATCACGGAGAAGACCGTCGCCGGCTGGCGGCGCGTGCCGGGCGCGGCGCGCCAGCTCCTGTCGGCCTTTGACGTGGTCCTGCCACAGGACGGCGTGTCGGCGGACCGGCTGGAGAGCCTCGGCGCCCGGATCGACGGTCATGTGAATCTCAAGCTGGCCGGCGACGCCCCGCCCCATGACGGCGCGGCCTTCACCAAACTCAGCGCCGCCATCGGCGACCGGCCCGTGGTCGTCGCGGCCAGCACCCACGACGGCGAGGAGATCGCCATCGTTCGCGCGCTGGACAAGCTGACCGACCGGCTGTGCCTGATCCTGATCCCCCGCCATCCGGAGCGCAGCGCCGCCATCGCCGCCGCCCTGACACGCGACGGCTACCGCTTCGCCCTGCGTTCGCAAGGCCGCCAGCCAGACGGCGACACCGACCTCTATGTCGCCGACACCCTGGGCGAAATGGGACTGTTCCTGCGGCTGGCGGATGTCGTCGTCATGGGCGGCAGCTTTTCCGCCGCGCTGGAGAAGCCCCCGGTCGGTGGCCACAACCCGCTGGAACCCGCGCGGCTCGGCAAGCCCGCCATCACCGGGCCCGACATGACCAACTGGGGCGCCGTGACCGAGGCGCTGGTCGAGGCGGGCGGCCTGCAGATCGTCGGCGCGCCGTGGGACCTGCCCGGCGCCCTCACGCCCCTGCTGGCGGATGAGAAGGCCGCCAAGGCCATGGGCGACCGGGGCCGCCGCGCCGCCGCCGAGGCCGGATCGGGTCTGGAACGGCTGATCGACAGCCTACAACCCCTGCTGCCGCCCAAGAGAGGCCGCCGATGAGCCTCAGCACCCCCAAATGGTGGTATCTGCGTGACCGCAAGTCAGCCGCCATGACACGGATGCTGCTCAAGCCCGCGTCGTGGATCTGGGCCGGCGTGACCGCCAACCGCATCGCCCGCGCCACGCCAGTCGATCCGGGCGTGCCGGTCATCTCCATCGGCAATCTGACGGTCGGCGGATCGGGCAAGACCCCCATCGCCCGAGAGTTGCTGCGCCTGCTGCGCCAGTCCGGGATCGACGCCCAGGCCCTGTCGCGCGGCTATGGCGGAAAGCTCGAAGGCCCTGTCCGCGTGGACCTGAACGCCCATACCGCCGCCGATGTGGGCGACGAGCCCCTGATGCTGGCGCTGGACAGCCCGGCGTGGATTTCCCGTGACCGCATCGCCGGGGCGAAGGCCGCAGCGGCTGACGGCGCGCAGGCGCTGGTGCTGGACGACGGCCACCAGAACCCGGCCCTGAAGAAGACCCTCAGCCTGATCATCGTGGACGGCGAGACCCGCGACAATGAGTGGCCGTTCGGCGACGGCTCCGTCTTCCCGTCCGGTCCGATGCGCGAGCCGCTGAAGGCCGGGCTGGCCCGCGCCGACGCCGTCGTCATCCTGATGCCGTCCGATCTGGCCGAGCCGGATGAGGAACTGCTGGAGACCTTCGGCGACCTGCCCGTCTTCATCGCCCGTCTGGAACCCGCCGGTCCGCCGCCTGCCGGGCCGCTGGTCGGCTTCGCGGGAATCGCCAAGCCCTGGAAGGTCGAGCGCTCCCTGAAGGCGGCCGGGGCCGAACTGGCCGACTTCGCGCCCTTCCCCGACCACGCCGCCTTCAAGGAAGAGGACCTACGCTTCCTTGCCGACCGGGCCGAGCTGTTCGGCGCACGTCTGGTAACCACCGAGAAGGACTGGTCCCGCCTGCCGCCGGAGTGGCGGACGCGGGTCACTTCGTGGCCAGTGAAGGCGTCGTTCGCGGATGAAGCAGGCTTCGTACGCCTGCTGACCGAAGCTCTGTCCTAGCCGAAACGGCGGCGCTGCTCGGCGCTGCGCAGAGTCGAGCGCAGGAATTCGGCGGGCGGATCAGTCTCGGCCAGCACAGCCTCCTTGATCGCGCGCGGCTCGCCGAACAGGTGGCCTTGGCCCATGCCGACGTCCAATTCGAGGATGTCGACGATCTGACGCTCGCTCTCGCACTTCTCGGCGATGACCTCGATGCCGTAGCGGCGGGTCAGCTGGGCGAAGTCGGCCGCCTGGATGTCCCGCAGCGACGGGATCGCCGGGCCGCTGTCGAGGTCGAGAAGCTGCTCGATCAGCAGGTCGGCGGCGACCTTGACGAATTTGACGTCCGAGCGCTGCAGGTCGGCGAAGTCGAGGTCCAGCGTCTGGACCTTGTCGATGGAGAAGCGGAAGCCGAGGTCGGCCAGCTTGGCCATGTTGCGAGCCTCGACCGCGCCGCGAGCGTCGAAGACGGCCTGGCCCAGCTCGAAGATCAGGGCCTGGTTCAGGTCGCGATTCTCGCTGAGGAAGTCGAGGAACTGCGGGAAGAAGGTCTCGTCGCCCAGCGAGGACAGGGCCACGTTGCAGAAGACGCCAACCTTGCGGTCCTGACGGGCCAGACGGCGGACGATCTGGGCGCAGCGGAACAGCAGCAGGTTGTCGATGGCCGGGACCAGTCCCTCGCCCTCGGCGACCGACAGGTATTCGGCGGGCATCATGACCCGGTCGTCGGCGGCGCGCAGACGGGTGAAGCTCTCGTAGAAGATGGTCCGGCGCTGCGGCAGCGAGACCACCGGCTGCAGGTAGAGGTCAACCCGGTTCTCCGCGAGAGCCTCATGGATGGTCTGGAGCAGGACGTTCGACTGCTGCTGATGGCGGGCCTCGAAGGCGCTGGCGGGCGCGGGACGCGACATGCGCTCGTCGATGGAGACGCTCATCTGCTGGATCAGGGTCTCCAGCATGCGGACTTCGCCGGACAGCTGTTCGGTCGAGGTCAGGGCGCCGGCCTCGATGGCTTGGGCCAGCTCGGTCAGGGCGCCTTGCGTGGATTCCATCGCGTCGGCCAGCAGGCGGTGCGCCTCGCGGATCTGGTCGATTTCCTTCTTGAGCGCGGCGCGCTGGGCCCGGCCCACCATCAGGACATGGGCGGCCAGAAGCAGCCCGCCCGCGGCGAGGCCGCCAGCCACACCCGCGCCCGCCCCGAGGTTCGCGCGCCACAGGAAGGCGCCCACGGTCATGGCGAGGAACAGGTAGCCGAAGAACAAGAAACCGTTGGTTATGGCGCGCATGGGTTACGGAGTTTCCGCCTTCCCGGATGGAATCGCCCGAGTATCGGGGTATCACGGTGCTACGCATAGGGTCCGGAGACGGATTCTCCCCACGCTTTCGAGGTTAACGATGGAATTGTTCGACCTGACCGGCAAGGTCGCGGTGATTACCGGCTCCTCCAAGGGCATCGGCAAGGCGATCGCCGAGCGGATGGCCGAGCACGGCGCCAAGGTGGTGATCTCGTCCCGCAAGGCCGAGCCCTGCGAGGAAGTGGCGAATGCCCTGAACGCCAAGTATGGCGCGGGCACCGCCATCGCCATTCCGGCCAACATCGCCTCGAAGGATGACCTTCAGCGGCTGGTCGATGAGACCAATGCGGCCTTCGGCAAGATCGACATCCTGGTCTGCAACGCCGCCTCGAACCCCTACGCCGGGCCGATGGCGGGGATCTCGGACGACCAGTTCCAGAAGATCTTCCATAACAATGTGCTGGCCAATCACTGGCTGACCCAGATGGTCGCGCCGCAGATGCTGGAGCGGAAGGACGGAGCGATCCTGATCATCTCGTCGGTCGGCGGCCTGCGCGGCAACGCCCTGATCGGCGCTTACAACGTGTCCAAGGCGGCGGACATGCAGCTGGTGCGGAACCTGGCGGTGGAGTTCGGACCGTCGAACGTGCGGGTCAACTGCATCGCGCCGGGCCTGATCCAGACCGACTTCGCCCGCTACCTCTGGGAAAATGAAGAAGTGCTGAAGGTGACGGTGGAGCCGAACCCGATGAAGCGCATCGGCCAGCCGGACGAGATCGCGGGCACCGCCGTCTATCTGTGCTCGAAGGCCGCCGCCTATGTGACCGGCCAGACCCTGGTCGTGGACGGCGGGCTGACGATTGCCTGGTGAAGGACACAAGGTGAGTTTCGGTCAGGACCTTGTCTGGCGGCTTGAAGCCGCGGCCTTCGCCGGCTTTGTGGGCTTGATGCGTCTGCTGGACGTGGATCGGGCCTCGAACCTAGGCGGCTGGCTGCTGCGGACGCTCGGGCCGCTGACCGGAACCCACAAGACGGTAGTCAGCAACCTGCGCATCGCCTTCCCCGACATGCCGGCGGCGGAGCGCAAGGCACTGGCGCTGGAAGCCTGGGACCGGGTCGGGCGGACCTTCGCCGAGACGCCGCTGCTGGACCGGATCACGGTCGACAGCGGCCGTCTGGAGGTGGTGGGCCTCGAGCGGTTCCACGCCATTCGCGACGGCGGCAAGCCGGTCGTCTTCGTCTCGGGCCATCTGGCCTGTTTCGAGACCATGGCCAGCGTGATCCTGGCGTCCGGCGTGCCGTGCCAGATCACCTACCGCGCCGCCAACAACCCCTATGTGGACGCCCAGATCCGCGAGGCGCGGGCCCGGTACGGGGTGAAGCTGTTCGCGCCCAAGGGCGGGGACGGGGCGCGGGAGCTGCTGCATGGCCTGCAACGGGGCGAGTCGGTAGCCCTGATGAACGACCAGAAATTCTCGGAGGGTCCCGAGGTCCAGTTCTTCGGCCAGCCGGTGAACGCGGCGCCCGGGCCGTCGCGGCTGGCGCTTCGGTTCGGGACGGTGCTACAGCCGATCTCGGTAGTGCGGCTGCCCCGCGCCCGCTTCCGGGTCACGGCGCATGAGCCCATCGAGATCACGCCCTCCGGCGACCGGCAGGCCGACATCACGCGCGGCGTGCAGGCGATCACAACCTTCGTCGAGGACCGGGTGCGCGAGGTTCCGGCCGACTGGTTCTGGGTCCACAAGCGATGGCCGCAGAAGGTCTATGACGCCCTGCCGCCCGAGGCCTGACTCCGCTCAGATGTCGTGGGGGCGGTCGGTGGCGCGGCGCTTCTCGCCCTTGTATTCCGCGCTCTGCACCCGGCGGCGATCCGGGCCGAAATAGCCGTCGGTCTTCACGAAGGGGCGCGGGCGGAAGATGACAGCCTGGATGCGGTCGAGGATGGCCTTGGCCGTGATCGGCTTGACCACGAACTCGGTCACCCCGGCGTCCCGCGCCTCATAGACCCGACTCTTCTCCGAATGGCCGGTCATCATGATGATCGGCAGATAGGGATTGGCGCTGTCCGGGCTGTTGCGGACCAGACGGGTGAACTCGACGCCGTCCAGTGGGAACATGTTGAAGTCGACGATGACGAGGTCGGCGGGATGCTCGCGGAGCATCTCGAGCGCGGCGACGCCGTCGGCGGCCTCGCGCACCTTGCGGATGCCGGCGGACTGCAGAACGGCCGAGGTGATCGCCCTCATGTGCTGGTTGTCGTCAACCAGAAGAACCTGAAGCGAAGCGAGGGAGGACATGTCGGAAGCTTGGTCGGTAACTGCGAAGCCGTCTGAGTCCAGCAGGTCTAGGGCCGGATTCGTCGTCCGTCCATGACCGATCACTGTTCAGCTTGGCCGTAAATGGCTAAGCTTGTTCAGGTTTTGACCAGAAGCGACGGATCGAGGTTGCGATCCCGCCACTTCATGCGCCAGCAGAGATGCGGTCCGGTGGCTCGACCGGTCATGCCGACACGGCCGATCAGCTCGCCGCGCATCAGCTCCTGCCCCTGCCGAACCTCCAGCCGCGACTGGTGCAGATAGGCGGTGATCAGCCCCTGTCCATGGTCGATCAGGACCAGTCCGCCTTCGAAATGCAGGGCGGGCTGGGCCAGGGTCACGCGACCGGCGGCGGGGGCGCGGATGGCCGAACCCTGCGGCGCCGCCAGGTCGATGCCGTAGTGCGGACGGGCGGGCGTGCCGTTCAGAACCCGCTGGGCGCCCCAGCGGCTGGTGACGCGGTAGCTTTCCAGCGGCCAGACGAAACCGTCGCGGAAGCTGTCGGCGTCGGTGCGGCTGGCGAAGCCCTCGGTCTTCAGCGCGACCTCGTCCCGGATGCGAGCCAGCAGGGCCGGGTCGGACGGCTCGACCGTCGCGGGCGGCAGGCCGTTGACCACCGTCGAGGGGAAGGTTCCGCGCGCGACGTCGAGAAGGCGGCGGGCCGAGCGTCCTTCCGAGCGGACCTCGATCTCGACGCTGCCCGGCGCGTCGCGGTCGAAGCCGACGATGAACCAGCCGTCCGCCGAGGCGGCGGTCAGGGACTCGCCGTCCACGAAGACGAGGGCGCGCGGCCAGGTGCGACCGATGGCGTGGCCGCCCTGAACGAAGCGGCCGGTCAGGTCGAGATCGGGCGAGGCCGTCTGCGCGCGGGCGGCGCCGGCGGCGAGCAGGGCCGCGCTTCCGGCCAGAAGGCCGCGCCGGTCCAGCATCAGGGCTGTTGTCCCAGTCGCTGGAAGGCCTCGGCCGGTCCGGCGTAGGCTTCCTGCAGGCTGGCGGACCAGTAGCGCAGGGTCTCCAGCGGGATCGGCTTGCCGGAGACGGCGCAGGTCACGAACTTGCCCGGCTTGAGCACGGCGAACTCGCCGTCGCCGTAGTGAAGGGTGGCCTGCGGATTGGCTGTCTGGTCCATGCCGTTAACCTAGCTTGACCGAGCGTCAGGCGCCAAGGCGGATCGGCCGGTCGGAAATGTGCACTCAGAAAAAAATGGAGTGCACATCGTGCACATTTTCGCGTGGGGCGGGGTGTGCGGGGGGCGGCTCAACCGGTGAGATGACGATTTCAAAGACCGGAGCGCAGTGTGGCATGCCGGTGCGTCAAATTTGGACGTGCGCTCACAAAGCTCCCTCTCCCGTGGGGAGAGGGTGGGGCCCGCCGACGAAGTCGGTGGGAGGGTGTGGGGTTTGGGTGGTGGGAGGTTGGGCGCGAGTCAGGGGCGGCTGGCGGGTGACCCCACTCCCTCCCACGCCTGACGGCGTGGGCCCCTCCCTCTCCCTCAGGGAGAGGGGTTTAAAATAGATCACCCTGTCCCGGCGCCGCCGGTTTGGGCTTCGGGGAGGGACGGGGCTTTGGGGCGGGGATCGGGTCGCCCCCCTCCCCGTCGATGCGGGCGCCCTTGGAGCCGTCGGCGAATACCAGGCGGACGGCCTGACCGTCATGCAGGCCCGAGGCCGACGCGATCATGGCGCCGTGTTCGTCCTCGACGCGGGCGAAGCCTGGCTTGGGCCGTTTGGGGTCAAGGCTGGTCAGGGCGCGGGACAGGGCGGCGAGGCGGGTCTGGTCCCGGTCGAGGCGACGGCGGACCGCAGGCTCGAACCGTTCGGAGAAAGCGATCAGTCGGTCTGTGCGGCGTTCAATGGCGCGGTTCAGGACCGTCGGCGTCAGGCGGGCGGCGACACTGACGAGCTGGTGCGCCTTCTCGCTGCGATGGCGCTCCAGCGCCGATCCGAGTTTGCTGCTGACGTGATCGAGCCTCTGGCTGGGCAGGGCCAGCAAGTCCTCGGGCCGGGCGGGCAAGCCCCGCGCGGCGGCGCGGAGGCGGGTGCGGCGATCCTCAAGCAGGCGACCACCGGCGCGGGCCAGACGGCGCTCGAAGTCGGCGACGGCGTATTGCAGGTCCGCCAGAACCGGCGTGGCGATCTCGGCGGCGCCGGTGGGCGTCGGGGCGCGGCGATCCGAGACGAAGTCGATCAGGGTGGTGTCGGTCTCGTGCCCGACGGCCGAGATGATCGGGATGGTGGCGGCGGCGACGGTGCGGGCCAGAGCCTCGTCATTGAAGGCCCAGAGGTCTTCGACCGAGCCGCCGCCGCGGGCGACGATGACGATGTCGGGACGCGGGATGGGGCCGTCGGGCCGCATGGCGTCGAAGCCGCGCACGGCGTTGGCGACCTGAGCCGCCGCGGCGTCGCCCTGCACGACCACCGGCCAGACGATGACCCGGCAGGGCCAGCGCTCGGAAATACGATGCAGGATGTCGCGGATGACGGCGCCGGTCGGGCTGGTGATGACGCCGACAGTGGCCGGGAAGGCCGGGATAGGCTTCTTGCGCGCCCCCTCGAACAGGCCCTCGCCCGCCAGGCGGGCCTTGAGCCGCTCCAACTGGGCCAGCAGGGCCCCCGCCCCCGCCGCCTCCATGGTCTCGATGACGATCTGGTAGGACGACCGGGCCGGATAGGAGGTGATCTTGCCGGTGACGATGACTTCGAGCCCCGACTCGGGCCGGACGCCGAGACCGCGCACAACGCCCTTCCAGACGACGCCGTCGATGGCCGACTTGTCGTCCTTGAGCGTCAGATAGACGTGGCCCGAGGCGTGGTGGTTCACCTTCGAGATTTCGCCGCGTAGCCGGACATGGCTGAAGCGATCCTCGAGCGTCCGCTTGAGGGCGAAGGACAGCTCGGAGATCGACAGCGGAGGATTGTTATCGCGCGGCGCGACCGGTTCCTCGGCCGGGCCTTCGAAGACGTAGTCGTCAGTCATGCGGTCAGCCTAGCGAGGTCGGGTGCGCCGCGAAACTCAGAACCGCTTGGTCAGGCCGATGGTGACGATGCGTCCGCGCGGATCGGCGACCACCGGATCATAGCCGAGGGCGAATTGGGCCAGAGGCGGATCGGAATCGGCGAGGTTCACCACGCCCACCGACAGGTCCAGCGACGGGGTGACGGCGCGAGCGTACTGCAGGTCGACCGTGGTCCAGCTGTCGATGGTGGCGTCGGTGATGCCGCTGCGGTCGTTGCGGTAGCCGCTGGTGTAGTGGGCCAGAACGGTGACGGTGTCGCGCGCGCCGCTCCAGCCGAGCGAGACCTCGCCCCGGTCCTGAGGCAGGGAGCGGGCGATGGTGTTCTGGTTGGTCGAACCGAGGCCCGAGGTCGCGGCGGCGCCGGGGCTCAGGCGGATGTCGTACTTGTCAACATAGGTCCAGGTGGCGGCGGCGGTGAAGACGCCGCTGAGCAGGTCGCGGTCATAGCGGGCGGACAGGTCCAGCCCCTGCGTCTCGATGGACGAGGCGTTGATGAAGCGCAGGTCCACGAAGGTCAGGGCGCCGTTGCCCGCGCGGGTGACGCGCTGCTGGGCGGGCGTGCCGGTCAGGCCGGCCAGATCGTCGGCGGCGGCCTGATTGATAATCGCCTGGGCCGACTCCTTGACGATCAGGTCGGTGTAATCGATCCGCCAGGCGTCAAGGCCGAGACGCAGGCCGGGCAGCGGGGTCCAGATCGCGCCGAGGGTCAGGGTCTCGGACTTCTCGGGCTTCAGGTCGGGATCACCGGTGGTCAGGGTGTTGACGAAGACGAAGGCGCCCCGGTCGAAGACCGAGGGCTGGGACGCCTGGGCGCCCGACAGGGTGAAGACCGAGGGGGCGCGGAAGCCCTGCCCCCATGAGGCGCGCAGGGCCAGGGTATCGGTGGCGTCCCAGCGGACGGCGACACGCGGGCTGAGGGCGTCGGCGCCGCCGTCATAGACCTCCTCGCGCAGGGCCAGTTGGGCCTCGATGCGCTCGCCCAGCTTCAGGCGGGCTTCGGCGAAGGCGGCGAAGACGTCCTGCGCGCCCTCGAAGTCGGGGGAATAGCCGGCGGTCAGCAGGTCGCCCGAATTGACCAGATCGCTCCAGTCGTGACGCAGGCCGCTGCGGCGGTACTGGGCGCCGAAGGCCAGGTCGAGGCGGCCGCCGTCCCACGTCAGGGCGCGGCCGTTGGTCTGGAGATCGACCGTGGTCAGGGTGGAGGCGCCGCGCAGGCCGGTGGAGCCGATCAGGCTGGAGACCAGCTGAGGGCTGTTGGCCGTTCCGGTTCCAAGGAAGGCGCTGCCGAAGGGGTTGAACCACTGGCAGGGCCCGACGCCGGGCGCGCCCGTGGACGGGTTGCAGCCCGCGCCGCCCAGACCGTTGAGGGCGTTCTGCAGGGCCGTGCCGATGGTGTCGGGCTTGTCGTAGGCGATGTGCTGGCGGCTGGAGGTCACCGAGGCGTCCCAGTCCCAGCCGTTGGCGAACTGGCCCGAGACGCCGCCGGACAGGCGCCAGGTCTCATAGTCGAAGACGGCTTCCGAGGCGCCCGCCTCGGCGCCCAGCAGGCGGCCGCGGAACAGGACCGCCTCGCCGAACGGATTGTCCGGATGGTTGGCCGGGACGCTGAGGGCGCGGGCGAGGATGGGCAGGGACGGGCTCTGACGGGCGATGGTCTCGGTCGAAGACCAGGCGGCTTGCAGGCGAACCTCGACGGCGCCCGCCGGGCGGCGCCAGTCGGCGAACAGCTGGGTGCGGGTCTCTTCCGGCGCGAGGTCGAAGAAGTCCGAATAGTCGAGACGGCAGAAGGCGTCGGACGGGCTGTTGCGGAATGCGTGGGTGAAGGCCGGGTTGGCGCAGTCCGGGTCCGGGGCGTAGCCGTTCGTGCTGGGGCGGAAATACGAGCCCGGCTGGCCGTAGCTGGTGACGGCGGTCCAGCCCGCGCGGCCATAGGCCTCGGCCTGGGTGAAGTCGCGCTCGTCCGAGCCGAGGGCCGAGCGGTGAGCGTAGGAGCCCGCCAGCGTCAGGTCGCCGCCCAGCAGGGTCGCGCCGCCGATGGCCTCGATCAGGCTGTCCTCGGCGCCGTCCATCACGCCGTAGCGGGCGCGCAGCTCGGGGCGGTCCACGCCGGAGCGGGTGATGAAGTTGACCACCCCGGCCACGGCGTCGGAGCCGTAGACCGCCGAGGCGCCGTCCTTGAAGGCCTCGACCCGCTCCAGGGCGATCAGGGGCACGAGGCTGTTGATGTCGACATAGGCCGAGCCGTCGGTGGCGACGGCGGCGCTGGAGGTCCAGCGCAGGCCGTCGACGAGCACGAGGGTCGAGCCGAGGCCGAGGTTGCGAAGATTGAACTGGGCGGTGCCCGAGCTCTGGGGCTGGTTCAGCTGATCGACCTGGGCCTCGGAGCCCGAGTTGGCGGTGAAGAGCTGGAGCATGCGGGCCGGGTCGGTGACGGCGGCGGCCTCAAGCTGGTCGCGACCGATGACCTCGACGGGAGCGAGGCGATGGGCGCCGGACAGGCGGGAGCCGGTGACGACCACCTCATCCAGCGCGGCGGGCGCGGTCTGGGCCCCGGATTGGGCGTTCGCGGCGCCGGCGAAGGCGCAGAGGGCGGCGCCGGCGAGGAGGGACAGGCGGAGGTCGGCTTTACGGGACTCGGACATGGGCGGGGGGTCTAAGCTCCCTTGGCGCGGAGCGACAGGGTGAAGCGTCGCAGGAGAGGCAAGGGAACGCCGTTCAGGTGTGGACCGTTGGTCCCGCATGCCCGCCGATCCCCCCAACACGGACCCTGAGGACCAGACCCCGCGCGAACGGGGACTGCGCCGTCGCAGTGATGCGCCGGCGGTCAGCCCGTGGGTGGTCATCGGCGGCATCCTGATGCTGGGCGCGCTGGTCTACGTCGCGTCCGCCCTGCTTTGATCCCGAGGAGTATAGAGATGATCCGCACCGCCCTTCTGAGCGCCGCCGCCGTCAGCCTGCTGACCGTCGCGGCCTGTTCCGACAACAAGAGCGACGACGTCGTGCAGGCCCCTGCCGCCGGCGCGGCGCCGGAAGCCGTCACCGAAAACCGCGCCGACACGGCCCAGGCGTCCGCCGCCCTGGCCTTCGGCATGACCCGCAAGGAGCTGGAGGACGCCGATCTGGTCTCGGCGGACCACACCGACCTCGGCGATGTGGACATTCTGGTGCTGGACGCCTCGGGCGCGCTGACACAGGTCGTGGTCGAGCTGGAAGGCCCCGGAGACCGCAAGGTGGCCCTGCCGATCGCCGACGTCAGCCCCATCGCCCACGACAACGGGACCGAGAAAAACCTGACCACTGTCCTGACCGCCACCCAGCTGGCCGCCCTGCCGGAATGGACCCCGCCGCCAGGCGTCTGAGGCGCTTTAAGCCTGATGGTGACTTGACCGCCTTCGCAGGTGCGGTAATCGGCGCTGATGAACATCCTGCTGGTCGGATCAGGTGGGCGCGAGCACGCCCTGGCGTGGAAAATCGCCCAGTCGCCTCTGGTGAAGCGGCTGGTCATCGCGCCGGGCAATCCGGGTATGGAGAAGCTGGGCGAACTGGTGGCTGTAAAAGCCACGGACGCCGAGCAGCTGGCGGCGCTGGCGCGGGAGATGCGCGCGGATCTGGTCGTCGTCGGCCCGGAGAGCGCGCTGGAGCAGGGTCTGGCCGACCGGCTGGCCGCCGCGGGCATCCCCTGCTTCGGCCCCACCGCCAAGGCGGCGCAGCTGGAAACCTCCAAGGCCTTCTCCAAGGCCTTCATGGAGCGACACGAGATCCCGACCGCCGGTTTCGGCGTCTATGAGCGGCTGCACGAGGCGCGTCAGGCGCTGACGGTGTTCAAGCCGCCCTATGTGATCAAGGCCGACGGTCTGGCCGCGGGCAAGGGCGTGGCCATCTCGCCGACCAAGCGCGAAGCCGAGCGCGAGATCGAATGGATGCTGGGCGGCCGCTTCGGCCAGGCCGGCGCCCGCGTGGTGATCGAAGAGTTCATGGACGGCGAGGAAGGCTCGCTGTTCGCCCTGTCCGACGGCCGCGACTATGTGCTGCTGGGCGGCGCCCAGGACCACAAGCGCGCCTATGACGGTGATCTGGGTCCGAATACGGGCGGCATGGGCGCCTATTCGCCCGCCCCGGTGTTCACGCCCGAACTGGTCGAGGCCGCGGAGCGCGAGGTCGTTCGCCCGGTGATCGAGGGCATGGCCAAGGAAGGCATGCCCTATCGCGGCGTCCTGTACGCCGGTCTGATGGCCACCGCCGACGGCCCGAAGGTGGTGGAGTTCAACGCCCGCTTCGGCGATCCGGAGTGCCAGGTGCTGATGATGCGTCTGGGCGGCGACATCGTGCCGATGCTGCTGGCCTGCGCCCGCGGCGACCTGAGCCGCGCCGTCCTGCCGGAGTTCCTGACCGAGACGGTGATCTGCGTGGTCATGGCGGCGCAGGGCTATCCCGACAGCCCGGTCGAGGGCTCGATCATCCGGGGGGCCGAGCAGGATTTTGGCCCGCATGTGCAGGTCTTCCACGCCGGGACCAAGCGCCGCGAGGACGGCCAACTGGTCGCCGCCGGCGGTCGGGTGCTGAACGTCTGCGCCCGTGGCGCGGATATCGCCGAGGCCCGCCAGCGCGCCTATGCCGCGATCAAGAAAATCGACTGGCCGGGCGGCTTCAATCGCACCGACATCGGCTGGCGCGCGCTGGAGCGGGGATAGGCACGGGCAGCAAACCGCTCGCTCTGGTTGAGAGCGCGCGCCATGACCGAAAATCCGTGGCATGATGCGGCATGACCGAACCGCCTCGCGAGTTTCAGGAAGAGCCAGCCGTCTTTAACGAGGTGGACGAGGCCGAACTTCGTCGGCGCATGGCGGACATGGCTGCCGGGAACTTCGTCTCCAACGAGGCGGTGATGCGCTGGGTCGCGTCGTGGGGGACTGACAACCCGCTGCCCAAGCCGAAATGCGGCGAGTAAGCTGGTCATCTGACGCCCTCGACGAACTCGAGGCCATCGTGGCCTACATCGCCGCCGACAATCCGAACGCCGCCGGGCGGTACCGGACCAGATTGCTGAAAGCGACCTTCGACCTCTCGGAGTTTCCCGAACGTGGCCGCCTCGTGCTGCCGTGGGTGAGAGAGCTGACTCTCGTACGGCCCTACATCGTCCAGTATGCGGTCGTAGGCGATGAGGTGCGCATCCTGCAGGTTCGCCAGTCGGCGCGACGGCCCGAGCGCTGACGGACCTCCCCCTCCCGCCTCGCGGGAGTGCATCGTTAGCGTAACTATACGGAGTTATGCCTAATCGCTGATTAGTCAGCTTTTCAGAGAGCGATGGGATGTGAGGTGTCTCCCTCCATCCAGTTCTCGGATCGCCCATGAAAGCCCTGACGATCGGCAAACGCATCAGCCTGCTGACCCTGCTCGCGGTAGCGGGGTTGCTGATCGTCCTGGGCCTCTCGCTCATGCAGTTGAACAACACGCTGCGTAGCGAGGTCGCAGACCGGACGCAGAAGACCGTCGAGGTCGCCCACAGCGTGGTGGCGCACTATCACGCCCAGCAGACCGCCGGGTTGATGACGGAAGCCCAGGCCCAGGAGGCCGCAAAGGCGACGCTGAAGAGCCTGCGCTATGGCGGCGAGGACTACTTCTGGATCAACGACATGCATCCCAACATGGTGATGCACCCGACCAACCCGAAACTGGACGGCGCCGACATCAGCCAGAACGTCGATGCCGACGGCGTGCAGATGTTCCAGAAGATGGTCGAGGTGGTCCGCGCCGACGGCCAGGGCTTTGTCGCCTATCAGTGGAACAAGCCGGGGCAGGAAGCGGCTTCGCCCAAGATCTCGTTCGTGAAGGGCTTCGCGCCGTGGGGCTGGGTGATCGGTTCGGGCGTCTACACCGACGAGATCATCGGCCTGGTCGCCAAGGCGGCGCTGGCCCTGGGCTCGATGGCCCTGCTGGTGATCGTGGCCATGGGCGTGGGCGGGGCGATGATCGGTCGCTCGGTGTCCCGCCCGGTGGTGGCCCTGTCGGCGCGGATGCGCGCCCTGGCCGCCGGCGACAAGACCTCGGACATCCCCGGCCTGCAGCGCCATGACGAAGTCGGCCAGATGGCCGCCGCGCTGGAAGTGTTCCGCGAAGCCGCCATCACGGCGGATCGGCTGGAAGCCGAAGCCGTCGCCAACCGCAGCGCCACCGAGACCGAACGCGCGAAGAACCAGCAGATGACCGAAGCCGCGGCGCGGGAGCAGGCCGTGGTGGTCGCCGCCCTGGGCGAGGGCCTGGATCACCTGATGCGCGGCGACCTGACCTACAGCCTGACGCAGCCCTTCCCGCCGCACTACGCCAAGCTGCAGAACGACTTCAACGCGGCCATCGCCCAGCTGAAGTCGGCGATGTCGGTGGTGGTGACCAATGTCTCGGCCATCCGGTCGGGCTCGGGCGAGATCAGCCATGCCGCCGACGACCTGTCGCGCCGGACCGAACAGCAGGCCGCTTCGCTGGAAGAGACCGCCGCCGCGCTGGATCAGATCACCGCCACCGTGAACAAGACCGCCTCGGGCGCCCGTCAGGCCTCGCAGACCGTGCAGGCGGCCAAGGACGATGCGGAGACCAGCGGCCATGTCGTGCGCGACGCCGTCGGCGCCATGAGCGCCATCGAGAAGTCGTCGCAGGAAATCAGCCAGATCGTCGGCGTGATCGACGAGATCGCCTTCCAGACCAATCTGCTGGCCCTGAACGCGGGCGTGGAAGCGGCGCGCGCCGGGGACTCCGGCCGCGGCTTCGCGGTGGTGGCGTCGGAAGTCCGGGCCCTGGCCCAGCGCTCGGCCGAGGCCGCCAAGGAGATCAAGACCCTGATCACGGCCTCGAGCCAGCAGGTGAACGCGGGCGTGAACCTGGTCGGTCAGACCGGCGAAGCCCTGCAGCGGATCGTCAGCCGCGTGGCCGAGATCGACGGGCTGGTGTCCGAAATCGCCGCCTCGGCGCAGGAGCAGGCCACCGGCCTGCAACAGGTGAACACCGCCGTGAACCAGATGGATCAGGTGACCCAGCAGAACGCGGCCATGGTCGAGGAATCGACCGCCGCTAGCCACTCGCTGTCACAGGAGGCCGAGGTGCTGGCCAGTTCGGTGTCGCGCTTCCAGATCGGCGATACGCCCGCCCCGGCCCGCACGCCCGCCCCTGCCCCCGCCGCCCGTCCGGCGGTGCGCCATGCTCCGGTCCCGCAGATGAAGACGGTGGGCCACGGCGGCGCGGCGCCGAAATCGCATCCGGCGGAAGACGGCTGGGAGGAGTTTTGAAGCCTGAGATCAGGCTGAAGAGAAATCAGGGCCGGGTCGGACGATGTCCGGCCCGGCCTTTCTGACTCAGGCCCAGGCGAAGAGCAGGCGGCCTTCGCCCATGCGTTCGCGCAGGCGGGGCAGGTCGGTGTGGGCGACCGAGAAGCAGCCGTACGAGCGACCCAGCTTGCCCTCGCGGGCCAGGAAGGCCGGGTCGGCGTAGTCGGCGCCGTGGACGATGATGGCGCGCTCACGGGCGTTGTTGTTGGTGTACTCCAGCCCATCGAGCAGGACATTCGGCCCCTGCTGGGCGCCCCAGCCCGCCCCGGCCGTGGCGAAGGCGCCGACCGAGGACTTGAAGCTTTCCGGGGTGTTGGAGAAGGTCTTGGCGTAGCCGGAGTGATCCGGGTCCGACCCGCGCCCGTGGCAGGTGCGCATCAGGGTGACCGCGCCGCCTTCGAGATCGACTTCGTACAGGCGCTCGTCACCCGAGAATTTGGTGAAGTCGACCAGATACATCCGGTCGCGCTGGGTGATCTTTCGGCCGTGGATGTCCATGGCGGCCAAGGCGCGTTCCATCAGTTCGGGACGAACCTGACCACGCGGGTCCAGCAGGCGGGTGGAGTTGAGCTGGGCCGTGATGGTCTCGGGCTCGGCGGGCGCGACCACGATGCGCGGAGTCTGGACCGGAACGGCCTGGGCCGTATTGATCGGGGCGAAGGCGCCCGTCGGACGGGTCGCCGCCGCGGAGGCGCAACCCGATAGGAGGGCGGCGCCGCCCAAGATGAATCCGCGTCTGGCAAGCCGCATGCGACGCCCCTCGCATGTTTCACAGGAAGTGACGGGTTGTTTCAAAATGAGCGGATGAAGGCAACCTGAGCCTTGGTCGAAGACCGGGACCCAGCGTGGATATCCCTGCGCCGGGTACGGGTTTTGTGAAGTCGATCACGCGGATTTTGTCCGTTATCGCCCCATGTGTGGCCGCAAGCGTCGCCGCTCAAATCCCCACGACCACGTTCGTTTCGCGCCGAAGGAGAACCGGGTTCGTCCGACTGGGGCGACTTCTGGCCCATCGATCCACAGGATTTGTGCGGCGCGATAAAACTCTCGTGATCGGAGGGAACCCGACGGCGGAATCGCCCCCTGGCCGCTCCCACCCTTCTCGCGGCGGACCTGAGCCGCTATCTCGGAGGCATGACCCTTCCCCACGCCCTTTCCGGCCTCGGCGCCATCGCCGGGGACTATGACATTCTGCTCTGCGACGTCTGGGGCGTGATCCACAACGGACGCGAAAGCTGGCCCGAGGCCTGCGAGGCGCTGGCGCGGTTCAACCGCGAGGGCGGCCACGTCATCCTGATCTCCAACTCGCCCCGCCCCGGCCCCGGCGTCATCACCCAGATGGATGAACTGGGCGTGCCGCGCGAAAGCTGGAAGGCCGTGGTGACCTCGGGCGACGCGACCCGCGCCGAACTGGCCAAGCGCGCGCCCGGCCCGGCCTGGCTGATCGGTCCAGACCGCGATGCCCCCCTGTATGAGGGCCTCGGCCTGACCACCGTGGCGACCGCCGATGACGCCGCCTTCATCTCGGTGACCGGCTTCCATGACGACGAGGTCGAGACGCCGGAGGACTACCGTGACCGCCTGACGGGCGCCGCCGCGCGGGGTCTGGAGGTGATCTGCGCCAACCCGGACCGGGTGGTGCAGCGCGGCGACCGGCTGATCTATTGCGCCGGATCGCTGGCCGACCTGTACGAAAGCCTGGGCGGCCGCGTGACCATGGCGGGCAAGCCGTTCGGCCCGATCTATGATCTGGCGCTGAAGGAAGCCGCGGACCTGCTGGGCGGGCCGGTGAACCGTTCGCGGGTCCTGTGCATCGGCGACGGCGTGATCACCGACGTTCTCGGGGCCGACAAGCAGGCGCTGGACTGCCTGTTCATCGCCCAGGGCATCCATGGCGACAAGGCTCGCGGCGCCGACGGAACGCTCGATCCCGACCGCGCGGGCGAGCTTCTGAAGGCTGAAACCACATATGCGCGCTACGCCATGCTCGATCTGACCTGGTGAGGATGGTCATTCTGACGCACGGGCGCTAACACCCCCCTCATGGTTGATCTCGTTCAGAAACATCCCTCGGGCGGTTATATCCTCGAGGAGCTCCACGTCGGCATGGCCGCGGAGAAGGTGATCCACGTCACCGAGGAGCGCATTCGCCTCTTCGCCGAGGCGTCGGACGACTTCAATCCGGTCCACCTTGATGAGGCCTTCGCAGCCAAGACCGCCTATCGCGGACGGATCGCCCACGGCCTGCTGTCGGCGTCGTTCGGCTCGGCTGTGGTCGGCACCATCCTGCCGGGCGCCGGGTCGATCTATATTTCGCAGACCCTGTCCTTCCATCTGCCGGTGCGGATCGACGACACCGTGACCATCCGCATCTCGGTCATCTCGATCGATCAGGAAGGCGCCCGGGTCGAGCTGAACTGCGAAGGCTTCGTCGACGGCAAGCTGATCATGGACGGCATCGCCGTGGTCCGCGTGCCCCGCCGCCGCAAGCCGTCAGCGCGTTGATCGAGATCGTTTGCGGCTGGCGCGACCTGCCCCCGGCGCACCGGGGCGCGGCGGTCGCCATCGGCGCCTTCGACGGCGTTCACCGGGGGCATCAGGCCGTCATCGCCGGAGCCCGTGACGCCGCCGCCCGAGTGGGCGCGCCGCTGGCCGTGGTCAGCTTCGATCCGCATCCACGCCGCTGGTTCCAGCCGGACGCCGCCCCCTTCCGCCTGATGACGCCGGACCAGATGGCCCGCGCGCTGGAGCCGCTGGGCGTCGAGCGCCTGTATCTGCTGCCCTTCGACGGCGAGATGGCGGCCATGTCGGACGGGCAGTTCGCGCGCGAGGTGCTGGGCGAAGGCCTGGGCATCCGGCACGCCGCCGTCGGCTTTGACTTCACCTTCGGCAAGGGCCGCACCGGGTCGCCCGAGGCCCTGCGTCGCTATGGCGAGACCGCAGGCTTCACCGTCTCGGTCGCCGAGCGGCTGGACGACGCCGATGGGCTGAAGCTGTCGTCCTCGGCGGTGCGCGAGGCGCTGAAGGCCGGGGACATGACCCGCGCCGCCGCCATTCTGGGCCGTCCGTTCGCGGTTCAGGGCGAGGTGATCCACGGCGACAAGCGGGGCCGCACCATCGGCGTGCCGACCGCCAATGTCAGCCTGGGCGGCTATATGCGTCCGGCCTACGGGGTCTATGCGACGCGCACCCGCCTGCCGGACGGACGGGTGATCGACGGCGTCGCCAATCTCGGCGTCCGCCCCATGTATCCGACCGAGGATCCGCTGCTGGAAGTCTGGCTGTTCGACTTCAATGAGGATCTGTACGGCCAGACGGTCGAGACCGAACTGGTCGCCTTCTTGCGCGGCGAGATGAAGTTCGACGGGCTGGAGGCGCTGAAGGTCCAGATCAATCAGGACGCCGCCGACGCCCGGGCCGTTCTGGCGCGCTAGTCGCGGCCCAGCGCCCGACCACCGGCGGCGATGCGCCGGTTCGACTCGCTCAGGGCCTCGGCCAGCGAGGGCCAGCCGCCGGTCCCGAGGACGTCGTCGACCTTCCAGCCCCGGATCGGATTGCCCGCCAGACGGAGAACGGTCGTGGTCTCCTGTCCGCCGCCGCCGCCAGCATCATCATGCTCGCCTCCTGAACCCGATCAGGCCGCGCCCAGTCCGAGGGCCTCGCCAGCCGCCATTCCTGACGTTTGCGGGTGGCGCGGGCCGCCCCGGCTCTGCTAGACCGCTGACACCATGACCGTCCGCGTCCGTCTCCCGATTTCGATTAGCCGCCCGGCGTAGCGCTGCAGGGCCGTCGGCCCCGCGCACGTCGGGATATTCCATCGAAACCACGCGAACGATCGACACCACGAGACCGACTTCATGGCTGACGCCGACAATACCCCTACCGGCCGCGACTATCGCGACACCGTCTTCCTGCCGGAGACTCCCTTCCCCATGCGTGGCGGCCTGCCGCAGAAGGAGCCGCAGATCATCGCCCAGTGGGGCGATCTGTACGGCGCGCTGCGCCAACAGCGTCAGGCCGAGGGCGCGCCGCTGTATGTGCTGCATGACGGCCCGCCCTACGCCAACGGCGACATCCACATCGGCCACGCGCTGAACAAGACGCTGAAGGACTTCGTGGTCCGCAGCCGCTTCCTGCTGGGCTACGACGTCGACTACGTGCCGGGCTGGGACTGCCACGGCCTGCCCATCGAGTGGAAGATCGAGGAACAGTTCCGCGCCAAGGGCCGCCGCAAGGACGAGGTCTCCAAGGCCGAGTTCCGTCAGGCCTGCCGCGAATACGCCACCGGCTGGATCGACGTGCAGCGAGAGCAGTTCAAGCGGCTGGGCGTCGTCGGCGACTGGGACAACCGCTACGCCACGATGGACTTCACCACCGAGGCGGCCATCGTCGCGGAGTTCCACAAGTTCAAGAATTCGGGCCAGCTGTATCGCGGCTCCAAGCCGGTGATGTGGTCGCCGGTCGAGCGCACGGCGCTGGCCGACGCCGAGATCGAGTACCATGACCACATCAGCCCGACCGTCTGGGTGAAATTCCCGGTCATCGGCGCCACCGACGATCATCCGGACGATCTGCTGTCGTTCCGTGACGCGACGCCGTCCATCGTGATCTGGACCACCACGCCGTGGACCATCCCGGCCAACCGCGCCATCAGCTACGGCCCCGAGATCGCCTATGGCCTGTATGAGGTCACGGCGATGGAGGAAGGGCTGGAGTTCGAGCCCTGGGCCAAGCCGGGCGACCGCCTGATTGTCGCCGACAAGCTGGCCGAGGACGTGTTCAAGGCCGCCAAGATCGCCGCCTGGACCCGCGTCGATGACCTGAACCCGTCGGGACTGGAGTGCGCACACCCGCTGGCCGCCCTCTCGCCGGGCTATGGCTTCTCGGTGCCGCTGCTGGCCGGGGACCACGTGACCGACGACGCCGGCACGGGCTTCGTGCACACGGCGCCGGGCCACGGCGCCGACGACTTCGACGTCTGGAAGGCCCACGGCCATCACGAGGTGCCGGACACCGTCGATCCGGACGGCGCCTATTATGACCACGTGCCGCTGTTCGCGGGACTGAAGGTCATCGAGACCGAGGGCAAGAAGGACAAGATCGGCAAGTTCGGCCCGGCCAACAAGGTCGTGACCGAGAAGCTGATCGAGGCGGGCAACCTGCTGGCGCGCGGCCGGATGGAGCACTCTTATCCGCACAGCTGGCGCTCCAAGGCGCCGGTCATCTTCCGCAACACGCCGCAGTGGTTCATCCGCATGGACCAGCCGCTGGACGACGACAGCACCCTGCGTGAGCGGGCGCTGTCGGCCATCGACGCCACCGCCTTCCACCCGGCGGCGGGCAAGAACCGCATCCGTTCGATGGTCGAGAGCCGCCCGGACTGGCTGATCAGCCGCCAGCGCGCCTGGGGCACGCCCCTGGCCATGTTCGTCGACAAGCAGACCGGCCAGCCGCTGGTCGACGCCGAGGTCGACGCCCGAATCCTGGCCGCGGTCAGCAAGGGCGGCGCGGACGCCTGGTTCGAGACCCCGGACGCCGAGTTCCTGGGCCAGCACGACGTCTCGCGCTTCGAGAAGATCGAGGACATCCTTGACGTCTGGTTCGACAGCGGCTGCACCCACGCCTTCACGCTGGAGGCCCGCGATCCGGCCCATGGCTACACCGGCGACCGCCCGTCGCACTGGCCCGCCGACCTGTACCTAGAAGGCTCGGACCAGCACCGCGGCTGGTTCCAGTCCAACCTGCTCGAAGGCTCCGGCACCCGTGGCCGCGCCCCCTATGAAGCTGTGCTGACGCACGGCTTCACCCAGGACGAGCAGGGCAAGAAGATGTCGAAGTCGCTGGGCAACACCACCGACCCGGCCGTCGTGATCAAGGAGTCGGGCGCCGACATCCTGCGCCTGTGGGTCGCGCTGGTGGACTATGCGGAGGACCAGCGGATTGGGAAGCAGATCCTGCAGACCACCGTCGAGGCCTATCGCAAGCTGCGCAACACTGTGCGCTACCTGTTGGGCGCGCTAGCCGACTTCGACGAGGCCGAGCGCCTGCCCTATGACCAGATGCCGCCGCTGGAGAAATTCATCCTGCACCGGCTGCATGAACTGGATGGTCAGGTCCGCGCCGCCTACGCCGACTACCGCTTCCAGGACGTGGTGCGACCGGTGCTGGAGTTCTGCTCCAACGACCTGTCGGCCCTGTATTTCGACGTCCGTAAGGACAGCCTGTACTGCGACCGCCCCGACGCCGTCCGACGCCGCGCCGCGCGCACGGTGATGGACGAGGTGTTCAACCGCCTGACCGCCTGGCTGGCCCCGCTGACGCCGTTCACGACGGAAGAAGCCTGGACCACCCGCTTCCCTGAAGGCGGCTCGAACTGCGCCCGGGTGATACCCGAGACGCCGGAGGCGTGGAGCAATCCGGCCGAGGCGGATCGCTGGGCCGGGGTGCAGACGGTGCTGGAAGTGGTCAACGAGGCGCTGGAAGCGGCGCGTCGGGAGAAGATCATCGGCGGGGCGCTGGACGCCTGGCCCGTGGTCACCGGCCCGGCCAACGCCTTCGCGGCCTTCGCCGAACTGGACGCGGCGGAGATCTTCCGCACCTCAGGCGCCGAACTGGTCCACGGCGGAGACGCGGTCACCGTCGAGGTGAAGCTGGCGGACTATCCGAAGTGCGCCCGCTCGTGGCGGAAGGTGCCGGACGTCGGCTCTGACCCGGACTATCCGGAGCTCAGCGCCCGGGACGCGGACGCGGTTCGCTGGCTGGATGCCCGCAAGACCTAAGCAAAACGGCCCCGTCCGATCCCGGACGGGGCCGTCTTTCTGTTCAGGCGTCCCTGATCAGCTCTGGTTGGCGCGAGCGCGCAGGCGAACCGCCTGGGCCTCCATCTCCTCCGCCTGACGGGCGAGGCGCGGCGACAGGGCCACAAGCTCGGCATCGGTCACCGGATGGCCCTGCTGGCGCTGACGCTCGATCTGTTGGGCGCGGTAGGCGGGGTCCCGCAGGCGACGCGATTCCTCACGCATCTGCTGGGCGCCGCGCTCCATGTTGTCGGCGCCGACGGCCATGTCCGCCCGGGCGCGGGCGACGGAGCGGGCCGCGTCACGCTGGGCGGCTGCCGCACGAGCACCGGCGTCACGGGCGGCGGCCTGGGCGCGCGCCGCATCGGCACGGGCATGGGCGACAGCCTGCGGACGAACACGAGCTTCCGCGACAGCCTGAGCGGCTTCGGCGCGCGCCTGGGCTGCTTCAGCCCGCGCTTGCGAGGCTTCGATCCGGGCCTGCTCGGCTTCGGCGCGGCGCTGACCGGCCTCCGTGCGAGCGCGGGCGGCGGCGCGGCGGTCAGCGGGGGAGCCGTTCTCGGTCCAGCTGCTCTGATAGCCATAACCTTGCGGCGGGGCGGGAGGCGCGGGCGGAGCCGGGGGCGGTGCGGGCGGCGCAGGCGGGGCGGTCGGAGCCGGAGGAACCGGGAATGCGGGCGCCGGCGGCGGAGGCGGCGGAAGAACCGAGCGGCTCAGCGCCGGCGGCGCCGGGGGCGCGGGCGGAGCAGACAGAGCCTTGCGGGGCGAACGCGGCGGCGGGGGCGGCGTGGGCTGGCCCGCCAGTACGATAGGCGTCCGATAGACCACCACCGCCTGAGGGGCGGCCGCCGCAGCGGGGGCGGCGCCCGAGGTGAGTTCAACGGCGGCCAGCGGGGTGGCGACGGCGATCAGGCCGCCGACCGTCATGGCCAGGGCCAGCGGACGGGCAGGCAAAGAACGACGGGTCTTCATGATGCGAGCGATCCTTTTGGAAAGAGAGCGGGCGGGGCCGGTCATGCCCAGGGCGGCGGGCTGACCGAAGTCGGCGGCGAGGCCGACGAGAGTGTGGGCATAGGCGCGGGGATCGAGTTCCTGCAGGGCGGCGGCGTCGGCGGCGTCCTCGGTCCGCGCGGACAGTTGGGCGTGGAGCACCCAGACCAGCGGATTGAACCAGAACAGCGCCAGCGCCGTGCGGGAGAGCAGCAGGAACAGCCAGTCGCGGCGGCGGATGTGGGCCAGTTCATGGGCCAGAACCGCCGTGGCGCATTCGGGCCGACGGACCAGCTCATCGCTGATCAGAACGACGCCGGGCGGCAGGCCCCAGCTGAGGGGCGCAGGCGCTTGGGCCGATGAGATCAGGCGGGGCCGCTGGCCCTTGGACAGCAGGTTCAGCGGCGCGGTCCAGCGCGTGGAGGTGACCGGGCGGCCACTGCGGGTCCAGCGGATCAGGGTCGCCATGCCGAGGGCGAACTGGCCCATGACCACAGCCACGCCGATCACCCAGATCGCGACGGCCAGCAGAGCCGGCGACGCCTCCGTGACCGAGGCCGAGACCGAGACATCCCCCACGGACGCGACATCCGCGGTCCACAGCGGGACCACCGCGGGCGCGGTCTCAACCGGCGCGCCGGGCAGCAGCGGTAGCGCCATGGTCGGCAGCAGCAGCATCATCACCGGCAGGGCCAACAACAGCAGGACCGTGGCGCGCAGCACATCGACGACGTCGGTCGCGGACCGGCCCCGCAGGGCGGCGGCGAGCAGCAATCCACCTCCGGCGACCAGGCCGGACTTGATCAGGAGTTCGAGAAAGAGGGCCACGGTCATGCGTCGCGCTCCTCAGCGTCGTCGATCGCCCGGCGCAGGGCTTCGATTTCCTCGCGCTTGAGCGAGCGGGTCAGGCCCAGCAGGGCCGTGGCCGCGCTGGCCGCCGATCCAGCGAAGAAGGTGTCCACCATGCGATGCAGGGCGCCGGTCGCGAGGGTCTCGGGTTCGGGCGCGGGCCGATAGACCACCCCGCCCTCCCCGGCTTCACGCTCGACCAGCCCCTTGGCCTCCAGTCGGGCCAGCAGGGTGCGGACGGCGGAATCGCTGAGCGGATCGGTCAGGGCGGCCCGGACGGCGCCGGTCGTGCCCTGTTCCAGACGGCAGAGGGTCTCGAAGACCTCGCGTTCGCGTCGGGGCAGACTCTCAATCATGGCGACCGTCCTGTATCGCTACATATGTGGCGCTACATTTGTAGCGAATTGCGGCAGGATCAGGGCAGGCTCATGAACTCGGCGACAGGTCTACTCCAGACAGCAGAAAGCCCCGTCCGGGGGGCTCGGACGGGCTTCCACGCCTCGGAGATCACGGCGTACGGACGGCTCAGAACGTCCAGACGGTCTTCAATCCACCCACGAACATGTCAGGGCGATCTTCCCGGCCGCCTGGGTGGTGGATCCATTGCAGGTTCGGCCGCAGCGTCAGCCACGGCGTGGCGCGATAGCCGTAATAGACCTCGGCCACATATTCGCGGCTGGCCGCCGGGAGGGTTCGGGTCCCCGCCTCGATCTGGGCCTGCTGGCTGTCGGTGACGCGCGGATTGTAGCCGCTGGCGCCGACGGCGAAGCCGATCTCGTCCCTGGGGCGAGCCGCGAGCGGGCCGGTCAGGGCGACGCCGACGGCCACCTTGCCTTGCAGGGTGTTGGTGCGCGGGTCGGTGACGATGGCGTTCGCATAGACCTTGATCGCCCCGCTGCCGTCCGACTCGGGCGCGCGCAGGGTCTGCAGCGCATTGGCGTAAAAGCCGTAGCGACCGCTGCGCTCCTGCCCCGGCAGGCCGGTCAGGGCCCGCCAGTCGCCGTTCACGTCGGTGACGACGTCCGGCACATCCGCCGTGTCGTACCAGCCGCCGACCTTGTAGCTGCCGCCCAGCCCCTGCCCGAAACTGGGCGTCCAGGCGGTCTCGACCATGGTCAGGAAGCCGTCGTCGACGTCAAACCCGAAGTTGAAGCCTTGGCTGGGACGCAGGTTCTCGGGGTTGGATTCATAGACGCCGACCGAGACCGTGTGCTGCGGCGCGACGTTCAGCTTCACCCGCGCGCCCCACTGGCTGACCGGGAAGTTGTAGAGGACGTCGTGGGCGATGTGGCCGGGGGCCGAGCCGCACAGGGTCAGGTTCTGGAAATCGCAGGCCGAGCCGGCGAAATCCTCGGCCGAACTCATCCGGCCCAGCTTGATCGAGCCGCCCGGGAAGCTCTGCTCGTACCAGAACTGGCTGAGGCGCCAGACCTGGCCCCGGCCATAGACGGGCTGCACCTGCTGGATGATCCCCAGCGGCGAGTCATTGGTCAGGGCGTTGCCGTGGCGGTTGCTGATCGTGACCTGGAATTTGCCGCCCTCGATGCCGAACATACGATCCGCGTCGATGGTGGCGCCGAGGCTGAGTTGGCCCGAGGTGCGGACGAACTGGGGCGTGTCGCCGATGGCGTTCCACGCCGTCTCGGTGATCTCACCGGCCGTCAGGGTGACGCCGCGATCCTTCAGGCGGTCCCGCAGGCCGCCCCAGTCGCCGGTCAGGGTCCCGGCGAAAGCCGAGGGCGCGGGCGTCTGGGCCGATGTCTGGGCGAGCGCGGGCGCCGCGCCGATGACCGTGAACAGGGCCACGCCGGCGATGCGCCGGACCGGGTGATTGAAAGCCATAAGTTCCCTCCGGACCTCTTCGGGTCATCGGCGGGAAAGTTCGGAAAGCGCTGTCAGATGACAAACGCGAAGATTTATCCGACAGATGAATCCACTTCACCTCTCACCAGAGGTTCAAGATCGGCGGCGGGGTCCTTGGCCAGTTCGCCGATCAGCCAGCGGGCGAAGGCGGCCACGATGGGCCGCTGGGCGTTGCGCTTGGGATAGACAAGATAGTGCGGGGCGTAGATGAGGTTGTCGCACTGGCCGTCCAGCGGCGCGACCAGCCGTCCGCTGGCCAGCTCCCGCTCGGCCAGACGGGTTGAGTCCAGACAGACGCCCAGCCCGTCCGCCGCCGCCTGCACGGACATGAAGCTGCGGTCGAAGCGCATGCCGACGGCCTCGGGGGCCTTCAGGCGATTGGCCTTGAACCAGTCCTCCCAGGTCACCGCCTTCAGCGAGCTGCGGATCAGGGTGAGGCCGTAGAGGTCCTCAGGGGTTTTGATCTTCTCGGCCATCTTGGGGCTGCACATCGGCTTGACCACCTCGCGCCCCAGCGAGTGGACCACCAGGCTGTCATTGTCCGGCTTGCCGTAGACGATGTCGGCGTCGAACTCGTCGGCGGCGAAGCGGCTGTAGTCGGTGCTGGCGGCGATGCGGACCTCCATGCCGGGGTGTTTCTCGAGGAAGTCGGCCAGCCGGGGCGTCAGCCACTGGGCCGCGAAGCTGGGGGCCGTATGCAGGCGCAGCAGCTGGGCCTGACGCGCCGAGACGGCCATTACGCCGACACGGATATGCCCGAAGGCCTCCTCGACATGCTTGTGCAGGGTCTGGCCGTTCTGGGTCAGGCTGAGCGAGCGGCCGTTGCGGTCGAACAGCAGGGCGCCGAGCGACTTCTCCAGCTTGGAGATGGCGTGGCTGACGGCGCTGGGCGACAGGTTCAGCTCCTCCGCCGCCAGACGGAAGGAGCCGTGCCGCGCGGCGGCGTCGAAGGCGCGAAGAGAGCCGAAGGCGATGTTCATGCCAGACATGAACAATATTCATCTGTCCGTGTAAACATAGCATTTGTCACCCAAGACGCCTTCGCCCCTTATCCGGCCCAACGAAGACACCCGCGAACCGGGGAGGAAACAGGCGTCGATCCACGGCCCTTGCGGCCGTTCTTCCACGCACGTCCCCTTCCCGCCGCGCGCATCGAAGGAACCCGCGTGAGCGATCCCACTCCCGGCAATATGCCGTCCGTCGAACTGGCCCAGCGCGCCTATCACATCCGCAAGCACGCCCTGCGCATGGGCGCCGTTCAGGGTCAGGGCTATGTCGGCCAGGCGCTCGGCGTCGCCGACGTTCTGGCCGTGGCCTATTTCCGCGCCCTGACCTACCGCCCGAACGAGCCGGAATGGGAAGGTCGCGACCGCTTCCTGCTGTCGATCGGCCACTACGCCATCGCCCTGTACGCGGCCCTGATCGAGGCGGAGATCATCCCCTTCGAGGAACGCGACACCTACGGCTCGGACGACAGCCGCCTGCCGATGTCGGGGATGGCCTCCTACACGCCGGGCATGGAGATCTCGGGCGGCTCGCTGGGCCAGGGCCTGGGCATCGCCGTCGGCATGGCCCTGGGTCTGAAACGCAAGGGCTCGGACCGGTTCGTCTACAACCTGCTGTCGGACGGCGAACTGGGCGAGGGTTCGACCTGGGAAGCCGCCCTGTCGGCGCCGCACTGGAAGCTGGACAACCTGATCGCCCTCGTCGACTTCAACAACCAGCAGGCCGACGGCCCCTCGCAGGAGGTGCTCAGCGCCCCGGACCTGCAGGCCAAGTTCGACGCCTTCGGCTGGTTCGCCCAGCGCGTGGACGGCAATGACATCGAAGCCGTGATCGCGGCCTTCGACGCCGCCCGCGAACTGAAGGACGCCAAGCCCCGGATCATCATCTTCGACACCCTGATGGGCAAGGGCGTGCCCTTCCTCGAGCAGCGCGAGAAGACCCACTTCATCCGCGTGGATGAGGAGGAATGGGACCTCGCCCTCAAGGCCGTCGACGACGGCTGGGCCGCCCAGGGCGGCGTCGTGAACGCCGACATCTGAAGCCGACAAGTCAGGATCTGAACACCGTGTCCGCACCCCGCCTGAAGACCTCGGCCATGATCGCCTCGATCGCCGCCGAAGGTCAGCGCACCATCTCCGCCCCCTTCGGCCATGCCCTGGCCAAGGCCGCCGAGACCCGCCCCGAGATCGTCGGCATGACCGCCGACCTGGGCAAATACACCGACCTGCACATCTTCCAGCAGGCCCACCCCGACCGGTTCTACCAGATGGGCATGGCCGAGCAGTTGCTGATGATGTCGGCTGCGGGCATGGCGCGCGAGGGCTTCCACCCCTTCGTGACCACCTACGCCGTCTTCGCCGCGCGCCGGGCCTATGACTTCCTGTGCCTGGCCATCGCCGAGGAAGACCTGAACGTGAAGGTGGTCTGCGCCCTGCCCGGCCTGACCACGGGCTACGGTCCCAGCCACCAGGCGACCGAGGATCTGGCCATCTTCCGGGGCATGCCCAACCTGACCATCATCGACCCGTGCGACGCGGTCGAGATCGAGCAGGCGACCGCCGCCCTCGCCGACCATCGCGGCCCCGCCTACATGCGCCTGCTGCGCGGCAAGGTCCCGGCGGTGCTGGACGAGTACGGCTACCAGTTCGAGCCGGGCAAGGCGAAGACCATCCGCGACGGCGCGGATGTGCTGATCATCTCCTCGGGCCTGATGACCATGCGCGCGCTGGAGACGGCCGACGCGCTGAAGGCGGACAGGATCGAGGCGGGCGTCCTGCACGTCCCGACCATCAAGCCGCTGGACGAGGCCAGCATCATCGAGGCGGTGAAGGCGAAGACGGGCCGTCTGGTCGTCGTGGCCGAAAACCATTCGGTGATCGGCGGACTGGGCGAAGGCGTGGCCGCCGCCCTCATGCGGGCCGGGGTTCACGCCCCCTTCAAACAGGTCGCCCTGCCGGACGCCTTCCTAGACGCCGGCGCCCTGCCGACGCTGCACGATCGCTACGGCATCTCGACCAAGGCCATGACCACGAGCATCAAGGGCTGGCTGTCCGAGTAAGGACCGTCAGCCGCATCAGACCCGGAACACCGGGATGAAACGGGGAGGATAACCGTGACTGACACCACCGTGCCGAAAGCGGCGCCGACGATCGCGTCGGACGCCACCTACAAGAAGATCCTCTGGCGCCTGATGCCGTTCCTCTTCCTGTGCTTCCTGGTCGCCTACATCGACCGGATCAACATCGGGTTCGCCAAGCTGCAGATGCAGTCGGACCTGGGCTTCTCGGACCTGGTCTACGGACTGGGCGCCGGGATCTTCTTCATCGGCTACTCCGTGTTCGAGGTCCCCTCGAACATGATCCTGCACAAGGTCGGGGCCCAGAAATGGATCGCCCGGATCATGATCACCTGGGGCATCATTTCCTGCGGCTTCGGCTTCGTACATACGGAGTGGCAGTTCTACGCCCTGCGCTTCCTGCTCGGTGTGGCCGAAGCCGGTTTTGCTCCAGGAGCCCTGCTGTTCCTGACCTACTGGTTCCCGGCGGCCCGCCGCTCGCGCGCCAACGCCCTGCTGCTGCTCGGCATCCCGACCGCCGGCATCGTCGGCGCACCCCTGTCCGGCTTCATCATGGAGAGCATGGCAGGGTTCGCCGGCTGGGAAGGCTGGCGCTGGATGTTCGTGATCGAGGCCATCCCCGCCATCATCGCCGGCCTGCTGGTCTTCACCTTCCTGCCGAACAAGCCGTCGGACGTGAAATGGCTGAGCGATGAAGAGAAGACCGCCGTGAAGGCGGACCTGGACGCCGATGACGCGGTGCGCACCGCCCATATGTCGCTGAAGCAGTTCCTCGCCGACCGCCGCCTGTGGCTGCTGACCGCGATCTATTTCTGCATCGTCATGGGCCAGTATGCGATCTCGTTCTGGCTGCCGACCATCGTCAAGAACGCCGGGGTCGAGAGCCCGTTCGCCAATGGCCTGATCAGCGCCATTCCCTTCCTGGCCGCCGCCATCGCCATGATCTCGTTCAGCATCAGCGCGGACAAGCGTCGCGAGCGTCGCTTCCACCTGATCATCCCGATGTCGATGGGCGCCATCGCCCTGGCCCTGGCCCCGTCGTTCTCGAACAACCTGTTCCTGTCGGTGATCTGCCTGGCCTTCGCCGCCGCCGGCCTGCTGTCGTCGACGCCGATGTTCTGGAGCCTGCCGCCTGCCTTCCTGGGCGGCGTCTGGGCCGCCGCGGGCATCGGGGCGATCAACGCCATCGGCAACGTCGCCGGCTTCGCCTCGCCCTATGTCATCGGCGCCGTGGTCAACGCCACCGGCCAGCTGAGCTGGGGCCTCTACACCATCACCGCGATCGTCCTCCTCGGCATGCTGCTCGTCTTCCGCGTGCCCAAGAGCGTCAATCGCTGAGCCCTCTTAGTACCGGAGTAGCATCATGATCGTCGGTTTCGTCGGCCTCGGCGCCATGGGTCTGCCAATGGCCCAGAACCTCATCGCCAACGGCCACGCCGTCCAGGGCTTCGACCTGCGTCCCGAGCCGGGCCAGGCCCTGGCCGCGGCGGGCGGCACGGCGGTCGCCTCGGCCACCGAGGCCGCCGCCGGCGCCGACGTCCTGATGCTGATGGTGGTCAACGCCGCCCAGGCCGAACAGGTGCTGTTCGAAGCCGGGGCGCTACAGGCTCTCCCTGAAGGCGGGACCGTGGTTCTCACCGCGACCTGCCTGCCCAAGGAGGCCGAGGCCATGGCCGACAAGGTCACGGCCGCGGGGCGTCGATTCGTCGACGCCCCGGTCTCCGGGGGCACGGCGGGCGCGAAGGCGGGCAGTCTGTCCATCATGGCCGGTTGCCCGACCGTGCTGTTCGATGAGCTGAAGCCCCTGTTCGAAGGCTTCGGCGGCAAGCTGTTCCACGTCGGCGAGGCCGCCGGTCAGGGCCAGATGGTCAAGACCGTCAACCAGCTCCTCTGCGGCGCCCACATCGCCGTGGCCGCCGAGGCCCTGTCGCTGGCCGAGAAGATGGGCGTCGATCCGAAGGTCGCGCTGGAGATCACCGGCGGCTCGGCGGCGGCCAGCTGGATGCTGAACGACCGGGGGCCGCGCATGCTCGAGGCGGACCCGGAAGTGACCAGCGCCATCGACATCTTCGTCAAGGATCTGGGCATCGTCCTGGCGGCCGGCCGCGACAGCCAGGCCGCCCTGCCGCTGGCCGCCGCCGCGCATCAGCTGTTCGTCGCGACCTCCGGGCGGGGAGATGGCCGGGCCGACGACAGCCAGGTGATCCGCAGCTATGCCCTGCTCAACGGGCTCGCCGCCGGGCGCTGAGCCCCTCCTGCAACGATCCCGGAACGGCCCGTCGCACCCGCGGCGGGCCGTTTTTGTTTGAGCCGTCGTCCGGGACGGGCGTACAACCTGCGGCATATCCTCACCCAGCCGGAGGCCGCCATGCCCCACCCCGCCCTCACAGCCGGCGCCGTCGCCGTGGTCACCGGAGGGGCGTCCGGCATCGGCCTGGCCTCCGCCCGCCGGTTCGCCGCCCTGGGCCTGCATGTCTGTATCGTCGATCTGGGCGCCGAGCGGCTGAAGGCCGCCGTGGCCGAGTTGAGCGCCCTAGCCGTGGACAGCGCCGAGATCGCCGGGTTCGAGGTCGACGTCTCCGACCGCGCCGCCCTGGAGGCGCTGGAGGCGGCGGTGGCGGATCGCTTCGGCGGGACGGACGTGCTGATGAACAACGCCGCCATCCAGATCCCCAATGACGCCTTCGGGCCGGACGCCGACTGGCGCCGCCTGATCGGGGTGAACCTGTGGGGCGTGATCGACGGCAGCCAGGTCTTCGCGCCACGCATGGTCGAGCGCGGCCGCCCGGGCCTGATCATCAACACCGGCTCCAAACAGGGCATCACCACCCCGCCGGGCAACCCGGCCTACAATGTCTCCAAGTCAGGTGTGAAGACGTATACCGAGGCGCTGCAGCACCAGCTTCGCAACACGCCCGGTGCGAGGATCAGCGCCCATCTGCTGATCCCCGGCTTCGTCTGGACGCCCCTGGCCGCCGGCGATCGCGCCGACAAGCCCGCCGGGGCCTGGACGGCGACCGAGACCGCCGACTTCATGCTGGAGCGACTGGAGGCCGGGGACTTCTACATCCTGTGCCCGGACAATGACGTGGACCGGGCCACGGACGAGAAGCGGATGGCCTGGGCGATCGGCGATGTGATCGAGAACCGCCCGCCGCTGTCGCGCTGGCATCCGGACTGGACGGCGCGTTTCGAGGCGTTTTTGCGAGGATGAGCCCGCCGCTCGCCGGCCGGCCGCTCCTGCAGGCCCTCCGTTGGAGACCAGACAGCAAAAACCCCCGGGCCTGAGGCCTGGGGGTGATTTGGGTGCGGGAGCAGGATTTGAACCTGCGACCTTCAGGTTATGAGCCTGACGAGCTACCGGGCTGC
>Ga0233380_1000058_pt1 | contig 72355 bp, 63 predicted proteins | sample ElkDunMinimDraft_9_FD_191541 | JGI IMG/M metagenome (GOLD analysis project Ga0233380, IMG submission 191541) | Fecal eukaryotic communites from dung pellets of Tule Elk in California, USA - Elk Dung F36 | ecosystem: Host-associated > Mammals > Digestive system > Large intestine > Fecal | place... | reverse complement strand
TGCACAATCGGCGCGGCATCGCGATCGGCAAAGAGATGATCGAGGAAGGCTTTATTCCGCAGATCACCGCGGGCCAGATGCTTGCGGCTAACCAAAGTGTCGATGCGCTGATATTTGGCGCGACGAACTTCGGCGTCGCGTTTCATGGCCTTCCCGTGCCGCGTATCGACACCCTGTTGATCACGGGCGAGGCGATTGAGCCCTACGCCTCTGACCATGGATTACCGCCCCTGGCCCAAGCCGTTCACTGCCTTCAGGCTTTGCGCGGCAATTGCGGAAGTATCCTGATGTTGGATAACGGCAACGGAATTGATGAAAATCTGTCCGCCGCCTTGCATGTCATGGGCATAAAACCCGAACTTCTGCAGCGCCCCGGCGCAGCCGCTGACATCGCCAGCCGGCTCATCCATGATCGCAAATAGACGCCAAAGATCGGTCTCCGCGGCGCAGGCCCGTGCCCTGAAATATTTCGGCGCTTCTTATCTGCAACCTTAGTCAACATGGCATTATGCAGTTACTTTGAAACCATATTGACCTACATCAAATACACATCCTTCTAGAGGGGACATGTTGCCTTAATAATGGAGGCAACCACCATGTTCATTTCCAATCTGAGCCATGTTGATCGCGCTGTCAGACTTGCGCTGGGGATCGCGCTGCTGGCGATGATTGTTTTTCCACCTGTCATCGTTTGGGGCTGGCTGGGCTTGATCCCGCTAGCCACGGCAATCATCGGCACGTGCCCACTCTATACACTACTCGGCGTGGAGACATCTTCGCCCCAGTAGTTTGGGGCGCTTGCCATGGGCCGGGCCGGACGGCATAGCCCAGCCCCATGCATGACATCCGCCTGATCCGCGAAAATCCCGAAGCTTTCGATGCCGGCCTTGCGCGGCGCGGCGTTGAAGCTTCATCCGCTGCCATCCTTGCGCTGGATGCAAGGCGCCGCGGCGTCGCAACACGAATGCAGGAGGCGCAGAACCGTCGCAATGAGGCGTCCAAGGCGATCGGTGCCGCCAAGGCGCAAAAGCGCGAAGACGATGCTGTTGCACTTATGGCCGAAGTGGCGGAACTGAAACTGGTGCTGCCGGCACTGGAGCAGGAAGACCGTGACCTGTCGGTACAACTGCACGATGCCCTTGCCCGCCTACCGAATATCCCCGATGCCGATGTGCCCGATGGCGCAGACGAAAAGGCCAACGTCGAGGTTGCCCGCTGGGGATCACCGCGAAGCTTTGATTTCGAGGCAAAGGAACACGCCGATCTTGGCCCGGCACTTGGCCTCGATTTCGAGACAGGCGCCCAGATTTCCGGTGCGCGCTTTACGTTCTTGCGCGGCCAGATGGCGCGTCTGCAACGGGCCCTGGGCCAATATATGCTGGACTACCAGACCGGCACCAACGGATTTACGGAATGCGCGCCGCCGCTGCTGGTTCGCGATGAAGCTGTGTTTGGCACCGGCCAGCTACCCAAGTTTGCCGATGACCTGTTTCGCACAACGGATGGCCGCTGGCTAATTCCCACAGCCGAAGTCAGCCTGACCAATGCTGTGCGCGAGCAGATTCTTGCAGAAACGCAGCTTCCCATCCGCATGACCGCCCTGACACCCTGCTTCCGGTCCGAAGCAGGCGCTGCAGGCAAAGACACGCGCGGCTACATCCGCCAGCACCAGTTCGAAAAAGTTGAGCTGGTCGCGATCTCGCGTCCCGACGAATCCGCAGCTGAGCATGAGCGTATGACGCAGGCCGCCGAAGCCATCCTGCAAGGGCTTAACCTGCCCTATCGCAAGATGCTGCTTTGCGCCGGCGACATGGGCGCCACGGCGCGCAAGACCTATGACCTTGAAGTCTGGCTGCCCGGCCAGAACGCCTATCGCGAAATTTCCAGTTGCTCCAACTGCGGCGATTATCAGGCCCGCCGCATGAATACGCGCTACCGGCCCGAGGGACAGAAGAGCACCGAGTTCGTCCACACGCTGAACGGCTCGGGCCTGGCGGTCGGCCGCACGTTGGTGGCGGTTCTTGAAAACTATCAGCAGGCCGATGGTTCGGTGGATATTCCGGAAGCCCTCATCCCCTATATGGGCGGCATCACAAAGCTTGGGACGGCCTGATGCGTATCCTCCTTACCAACGATGATGGTTACAGCGCCCCCGGCCTGTTCGTGCTGGAAAAGATCGCAGCACGTTTCTCGGACGATATCTGGATCTGCGCCCCCTCCGAAGAACAGTCCGGGGCAGGCCATTCGCTGACACTCAACCGTCCGGTCCGGCTGCGGCAACATGCCGAGAAGCGGTTTTCGGTAACCGGCACGCCGACAGACGCGGTCACCATGGCACTGCGTAAGGTTTTGCCCGCGCCGCCAGACCTTATCCTGTCAGGCGTCAATCGCGGTGCCAATCTGGGCGACGATGTGACCTATTCGGGTACCGTGTCAGCCGCCATTGAAGGCGCGCTGGCTGGAATCCGGTCGATCGCTCTCAGCCAGGTCTATTCGAAAGAGGGGCTGGCCGATGCCGTTCCGTTCGACGCTGCAGAAGAGTGGGGCGAACGGGCGCTTCGCCCGCTGATAGAGACACCATTTGCACCCCGCACGCTTATGAATGTAAACTTCCCTCCGCTTCCCGGCGCTGAGGTGAAAGGCATTCGCGTGGTTCGTCAGGGCTTTCATGACTACGCGCGCGGCTCATTGGTCGAAGGGACCGATCCACGCGGCTTCAAATATTACTGGTTCGGCCTTCATGGAATCCAACATACGTCGGGCAGCAAGACCGATCTTGAAGCCATCGACGAAGGCTACGTCGCTGTAACACCCCTGCATGTCGACCTCACTCATGATGCATCCATGGCAGCCCTGACGGAACGCTACGGCCAATGAGTCCTGCGGCCAGGCGCGGTGCAATGCTGCATGGCGGGCCGCACCTGCTGCGTTTCAGACCGCTGCGCCGGGCAGTGCGGCTGCCAGTATGGGCGGATATCGGCCTGCGATTCGGTGCGGTACTGACGCTGATCTTTTTTGTGGTGATGATCCACTGGGCAGACCGCGCGGGCCTGCAGGATAGCCACGACGGTCATGTCAGCTTTCTCGACATTGTCTATTTTACGATGATCTCGGTCACGACGACCGGCTTTGGCGACATCGTTCCGGTAAGTGACCGGGCGCGGCTGGTCGAGGCGGTGATTGTCACGCCCATCCGGCTGGCCGTGCTCTATATTTTCGTCGGCACAGCCTACAACTTCCTTATCAAGCGCAGCTGGGAGAGATGGCGCATGGCGCAGATCCAGAAACATTTGACCGGGCACATCGTGGTACTTGGCTTTGGTATCAGCGGTTCTCAGGCAGTTGCGGAACTTGTCGACCGGGGCACCGATCCGGGCAATATCGTCGTCATGGACCCCAGCGGCGGGCGACTGGCCGAGGCCGAAGCAATGGGCTGCAACGTCATGGAAGGCGACGCCAGCCGCGACGAATCCCTAGTCGCCTTGCGCATTGCCAGTGCAAGCGCCGTGCTGGTTTCGGCCGGACGGGACGACACGTCCATCCTTATCGTGCTGACAGTCCGGCACCTTGCCCCCGATGTTCCGATCAGCGTGGTCGTGCGGGCCGAAGACAACGAAATTCTGGCCAGGCAGGCCGGTGCCAACAATGTCATCAACCCAGTCCGCTTCACTGGCCATCTTCTTGCTGGATCAGCGCGGGGTTCGCACATTGCCGATTACCTCGCCGATCTTGCGTCAATCTCTGGCCAGGTTCACCTGATAGAACGCCCCGCCAGCCCCGAAGAGGTGGGTAGGTCGATCGATTCGCTGACGACCGGCGGCCGCGGCTTGCGCATCTACCGCGGGGACCGCGTCATCGGCTTCTGGGAAGCCGCCGCCCAGAAGATTGAGCCGACGGACATAATTGTAGAAATCAGGCCCACCGTCGCTGCGTGACGGGGCTCTCAGCCCAGCGCCCAGAACACCGTGCCCATGGCCAGAAAAGCCGTAATCCAATAGCCGCAATCGATTAGCCTGTCCCGCATTCCCACGCCATGGCGCGCCAGCCCGATAAACAAGGCCGGCGATGCGATCGCCAGCGCCAGACCGCCAGACATCATCCAGTAAAGCCATGGCTTTACGGAAAGCGTTGCTTCGCCAATACGCGCGAAATTGTGCCCTATCATGGCCGCCGCAATCAACATTACAGCCACGATCCAGCCGTAATTGCGTAACGGGCGCGCACCATCTTTTCCGGGCCCTTCCAATAGCGCCCTGCCGGTGCGGAACAGCGGGCCATACCAGACGATGCCGACAGCCACCGCGAAGTTTGCCGCCAGTATCACGGCCAGCCAATTGATCGGTCCCATAGTACTCCCTCTTCCCTGTTCGATCACAACAGTAGCTAAATCACGCCTTTCCGTGTAGGGGCGGCCCCCTGATGACTACCCAGACACCACACCAAATTCCGGCGAAAAAAATTCCGGGCCAAAAACTTTCGGGTCAGAAGCTTCCAGGACAACCCAAGGTTGGCATGGTCAGCCTTGGCTGTCCGAAGGCGCTTGTCGATTCCGAACGCATTCTGACCAAACTGCGCGCCGACGGCTATGCCATGAGCCCGGATTATGCCGGGGCAGACGTTGTACTGGTCAACACATGCGGCTTTTTGGACTCTGCCAAGGAGGAAAGCCTTGCCGCCATTGGCGAGGCCATCGCCGAAAACGGCCGTGTGATCGTCACGGGGTGCATGGGAAATGAGGCTGAGGCAATCCGCGCACGCTTTCCCGATGTTCTGGCTGTTACCGGCGCTCACCAGTATGAATCGGTTGTAGAGGCAGTGCATGAAGCGGCGCCTCCGGGACAGGGCCCGTTTATCGATCTGATACCCGGCCTGCCGACTGAGCTTGGCGATGTTAAGCTTACGCCCCGCCACTATAGCTACCTGAAGATTTCCGAAGGCTGCAATCACTCCTGCGCCTTCTGCATTATCCCCCAGTTGCGCGGGAAGCTTGCCAGCCGCCGCATCGATGCCGTTCTGCGCGAGGCAGAAAAGCTTGTCGCTGGCGGTACAAAAGAACTGCTGGTGATCAGCCAGGACACGTCTGCCTATGGCGTCGACTCCGGGCATGAATCGCGCGATTGGCACGGCCGCCAGGTCCGCGCCCATATGACGGATCTTGCCCGCGAACTGGGCCAGTTGCGAACTTCAGAAGGCCGCGCGCCGTGGGTTCGGCTGCACTATGTGTATCCCTACCCCCATGTTGATGCGGTGATCCCGCTGATGGCTGAGGGGCTGCTCACGCCCTATCTCGACATCCCTTTCCAGCATGCCAGCCCCAAGGTTCTGAAGGCCATGAAGCGCCCGGCGAACGAGGCGAAGGTTCTTGGACGTCTGCGCAACTGGCGCGAAATCTGCCCCGACATCGCCATCCGTTCCAGCTTCGTCGTTGGCTTCCCCGGTGAGACGGAGGAAGATTTCCAGTATCTGCTGGACTGGCTGGACGAAGCCCAATTGGACCGCGTCGGAGCGTTCCGCTTTGAACCGGTCGAAGGCGCCACCGCCAATGACCTTCCCGGCGCGGTGCCGGAAGAGGTCAAGGAAGAACGCTATGCCCGGATCATGGAAAAGACCGAGGCAATCAGCGCTGCAAAGCTTGCTGCCAAGACCGGCCGGGTAATTCCTGTCATCGTCGACGAAGTGGGCGAAGCGGACGAGGACGGCGACGTTGGCGCTACTGCCCGCAGCCAGGCCGACGCGCCCGAAATCGACGGCAATGTTTTCCTGCGCAACGTGCCGGAAACACTGAAGCAGGGCGACATTGTAGACGTACTGGTCGAAGACGCCGATGCCCACGATCTGTTCGGCGTAATCGCCTGAGAACCTCCATCTCTCATCGTGAGAGATGGACCCCGGCAGGCTTGTAACATCGGGGTGAGGCCAACAGCCACACCCCGCCTTCGCTGGCGAATGCGCAATGCCCTCAGGACGTGAGTAACGCGGGCGGAAGGCGGCTTCGTTCGCGGCACGACAGGCTTGCCTAGCGCACATCGTGTGCGAACAGCTGGCACGGTCCCTGCAGCGCACCAAGCTTTGCCGCTGCCGTGCGAGGCAGTGATGACGCAGACTTGCGTGCATAACCATCTCACGAAGTACCCGCACTACTGATTACCGCCGATCCTTGCGCCCTCTGCACGTTCCGGCGCCCCGGCGTCGGAGGAACGAAGATGGCTCCGGTATGCAGTTATTCGGTTTGTTCGAATTTCCTGTGTGCAGAATGAAACGTCTGTTCAGACTGAGACTGTGCTTCAGGAAAGAACCGCGCGGCTTATCGCGGCCGCGCAGTGCCAGTATGGTTCGGGCTTTCAATGCCGCCATCCGATTTGGCAGGCCGATGGGTCACGCCGAACAGAAGGCACGTGCGAACGGATGGCCTCCGCAGCGACATTTGAAGGGCATAACACCGAGCAAAGCGCAAAATGGTGCCGTGCAGCGAAGCCCCCCTTTGAAGGCATCTGCCTATTACCCATTGCTGAACCGCAGCTTTCCGGCAATCGCCTCAGCGATGCTAAGTTGCATTTCTTGCAACAATCGCTGCATCTTTCGCACTTGCAGCAATGGCGCGAAACCAGCATATAGGGCGGGCCTTTCAGGCATCCTCTCCCAAAACTTCAAATGGGCCGGTCCTTTGGATCGGCCCTTTTTTTGTCGAGAATCTAGTCAAATGCTGGCGGGCGCATGCACACCCGCCCAATTGGTTCGTTTACAGCAATGCTTTAGCCAGTTCGCGCCAGGCCGAACGCACCGCTGTTACGCCGCCGCCGCCTGAAATAACCTGCAGGCAGACGTGGTCCGCGCCAGCAGCAAGATGCGCATTCACCCGATCGACAATCTTTTCCATGCTGCCTATTGCGAATATCGCATCCAGCAGGCGATCCGAAAGGGTATCAACATCTTCCTGCGTAAAGCCCAAACGCAGCCAGTTGTTCACATAGTTCGGCAGCCGCGCGTAATGCGCCAACGCACTCACCGCCAGTTCGCGCGCCTTCGACGGATCGGTTTCAAGAATCACCCCCTGTTCAGGCGCCAACAGCGGCCCGGGCCCCAGAATTGCGCGCGCCATTGCTGTATGTTCGGGCGAAACAAGATAGGGATGCGCGCCTGCCGTACGATCGCGTGACAGTTCCAGCATCTTGGGACCAAGCGCAGCAAGGCACATCGTCTCGGCAGGCTGTCCTTCGGCGGTAATGGCTTCCAACCAGTCGCGCGTAGCCGCAATCGGCTTTTTCCACTCCTCACCAATCAGCGGCCCATGGCTTACCCCGATGCCCAGCAGCACCCGCGCCTGCTCTCCAGCAGGAAGAGCCTTCCACCAGCCAGCAATCTCGGCTGGCTCATGCTTCCAGATGTTGATGATGCCCGTGGCAATGGTCGTGCGCCTGGTTGCAGCAAGCAACCGATCAAGGTCGCCGGTTACGTCGCCGCCAATCCCGCCCGGCACCCAGATCGCACCAAAACCCAGTTCATCCAACTCGGCTGCACCCTCGGCGATCTCAACCGGATCGCCGAAGCGTAGCTCCATCGACCATATTCCGATACGGCCGACCTGCGGGGGCGATTGCGCCACGGATTTTCTCCCTTGTATGTTTCAAAGCTGCGGGACGATAGCGACTGATAGAGCCAAGTCAAAAGTGCACCGTGCTTAAGATACTTCCTGCCCCGGCATGGGTACGACCACTTCGATTACCTTGCGCGCATTTTCAACCAGCGCCGGTGTCCGGGTCAGCACCTCGCCATCAATGGAGATTTTCTGGCGCGGGCGTGTTTCCAGACGGAACTTTTTTCCGCGAAATTCCTGGGTTACAAGGTCACGGTTGCGCAGCCGAAAGAAGCGCGCGAACCAATCCCACACCAGCCGCGACACGTTTTTCCCGGTGACCGCCTGCACCACGATCTGGCCATCGTCGGGCGATGAATCGTCGATCAGTTCCACCCCGCCGTGGAACCGTCCATTGGCAATGCGCACTTCGGTTGCCCACAGACTGTGCTGCTGCGTTCCATCATCGACAATCAGCCGAAACGGACGAAAACGCACCATGCAGCGCACAGCCCACAACAGATAGCCAAGTCGGCCCAGATAGCGCTTCAGATTGTGAGGCACAGTCTCGCCGATCATGGGCGAGATACCCAAGGCAGCCGCATTGGCGAAATAATCGCCGTTGATAATACCCAGATCAATGCGCCGGCGCCGCCCATTGGCAATCGCTGCAATGGCACCATCAAGGTCCAGCGGAATCCCCAACGTCCGGGCAAAGCTGTTGGCGGTGCCCAGCGGCAGCAGCGCAAAAACGCAATCATGACCGACCAGTTCGTCCACGGCGGACGACAGCGACCCGTCTCCGCCTCCCACGATCACCATCGCCGCACCGCCTTTGACGGCTGCCGTTACGGTTGGAACAAGGTCTTCGGGATCATGCAGGGCATGGGCCGCCGTAATACGGATACCCGCCTGCTCCAGTTTTTCACGCGCCTCCTGAAAAAGCGCTTCACCACGCCGCGAATGCGCGTTGACGATCAACACGGCATCGCGAGGAACATTTTTGTCAGTCACACTGCATTGTGTGCGCGATTCTACCGCTCCTTACCAGCACCGTCTTTCATCCATGCGCTTAACCACGATATAGTGCCCTCCGCGCCAGACAGTTGGCGCCGAAAAGTTTACTCCGTGACAAGTGCTAAAATCCCATTATGAAGGCGAAAAGGCCCGGCAGGATAACCGGAAAGCCACCTGTCGGAGAGGAATTGCTACATGATTCGGAACATTCCCGATCATTGGGACCTTGAGGTCGATCTGGTCGCAGTAGGCTCTGGCGGGGGCGGGCTTGCGGCGGCCATCACCGCGCATGACCATGGCGCCAGCACGATGGTTCTGGAACGCTCCGCGCAGGTTGGCGGCGTCACAGCCTATTCGCTGGGTGAGGTATGGGTGCCGGGTAACCACCTTGAGGCCGGGATCGGGGTCGAGGATTCACCGGAAAGCGGCTTCCGCTATGTAAAGACCCTGTCACTGGGTTACGGCGAGGATCGGCTGATCCTTAACCAGGCCGTTCACGGGCCGGTCGTGCTGAAGTATTTCGAAGACGCGATCGGTCTGCGGATGCAGGTAATCCGCGATTGCCCGGATTACTATTACGGCACATCAAACGACGCCGTCGCCGAAGGACGCTTGCTTGAGGTTGAGCCTTTTTCCGGTGCTTCGCTGGGCGAGTGGCAGGAACGCACCCGTATTTCACCCCATGTGCTCTATGGCCTGACCCATGAAGACATCTTCGGCATGGGTGGATCCTGCAACATCCTGAAATGGGACTTCACCGTAATGGGTGAGCGGTTGGCCAAGGACGAACGCTGCCTTGGCCCTGGCCTTGTCGGCTATTTCGTCAAGGGCGCGCTCGATCGCGGAATTCCGATGCGCACCGGCGTTTCGGTGGAAGACCTCATCACCGACGGCGAGCGGGTAGTGGGCGTACGCGCTACGCAGGATGGCCAGGACCTGTTCGTAAAAGCGAACAAGGGTGTAGTCATTGCCGTCAGCAGCTATGAACGCAACCCCAGCTTCAGCCGAACCTTGGGCCAGCAGTTGAACGTCCAATCGGTCATCATGCCGGAAATCGACGGGGCACATCTGCGGCTGGCGGGCACCGTCGGCGCACGCGTGGCTCGCGTGCCGGACGTGACCATGCTGGGCTTTCGCATTCCCGGCGAAGAACTGCAGGACGGCGTGCCGCTTTGGCGCAATGCCATGGCCTTTGCCGGGCTACCGCATAGCATCGTCGTCAACCGCGCGGGCAAGCGCTTTGCCAATGAGGCATTCTACCGTTCCCTCTATTTCGCGGTGGACGCGATCGATGGCAACACGCAGACCCATCCCAATTTCCCCGCATGGCTGGTGATCGACGCACAGGCGCGTGAAAAATATCCCCTTGCCTCGATCATGCCGGGACAGGACCTGCCCGATGGCGTCGGAGTAAAGGCCGACACGATAGCCGAACTGGCCGAAAAGACAGGCATCGACGCTGCGGGGCTGGCCAACACCATCGCCGCGTTCAATTCCTATTGTGAAAACAACGACGATCCCGAATTCCATCGCGGCAAGTCGGCGTGGGGCGCCTATATGAGCGGCGACCGCCTCCATAAGCCGAGCCCGAACCTGGGCCCACTGACGAATGGCCCGTTCTATGCGGTACAGATGGAGCGGCTTGCCTCTTCCGGTATCGCCTCGGCCGGCATCGTCGCCAACGAACATGCACAGGCTGTGGGCTGGAATGGCAAACCCGTGGAAGGGCTGTATGTGGCTGGCAATTCCGTCGCCCGACTGGACAATGGTGCGCTGATGCAAAGCGGCATGTCCAACGCGCGCGGCATGACGCAGGGCTGGCTGGCTGGGCGCCACGCCGCCGGCTCACCCAGTGATCTTCTGGCGAGTGAAGTGGAGCGTTTGGGCCTGTGATTGAGACACAGCAAATCGTCACTATCGGTGTCGGCATCAACCCCATCTGGGACTATGTTCGCGATATCCGCCGTTGGGCAGAACTTATGCCGGGCATGCGCGAATGCGACGTCATCGACGACAACAATTCGCGCTGGGTTCTGAAAGTTGGCGTTGGCGGGCTGGTACGCACTGTTACGGTCGACGTGCAGGTCGACCAGTGGAACGAACCGGGTCACGTCATCTTCGCCTACAGACTGAAAGGCGATCCGGTAAACGGCGGCGGCACGTACACGGCCATCGCGAAGGGACCAAACGAGACAGAAATAACGCTGGACGTCCGTGTAGTCGGCAGCGGCCCGCTGGCGCCAATGTGGGAGGCTATGGGCCGCCCGCTGTTACCTCAGCTTGCCAAAGGGTTTGCCGGACAGCTGAAAGATGCAATCGAACTGCATTATGGCGCGGACGGCACTGCCCCGGCGGCAGATGCCACGCCGGGCCCCGATGCCCGGCCATCGCTGATTGCACGTATCGTGAAGTGGTTCAGGCGGCTCTGGAAATAGAGCCGGGGCCTGCACCCTGGCTTGCTTGCGCCTGTCGGCTGCCTGGGCACAAACCGTTAGGGGCACATCGCCCCCAGCCAGTGCGGCCTGCTACAGCCAGCCGATGGTTCGGAACCGCACCCACAACCCCACGCAGATCGCAACAAGCCCACCCAGCACAGCGAAATAACCGTACTGCCAGTCCAGCTCGGGCATGAATTTGAAGTTCATGCCATAGATGCCCGCAATAGCAGTCGGCACCGCAAGGATCGCTGCCCAGGCGGCAAGCTGGCGCGTCATCTCCCCCTGCCGGTGCTGTTCCAGCAGGCTGGCAGTCTCGACGATGCTGGCCAGCGTTTCCTTAAGTCCCCGCACCCGCGTCAGGGTACGGCGTACATGGTCCAGAACATCGCGGAACCAGATGCGGGCAGAAGGGTCGATAGCGGGAAGCTCTGCCTCTACCAACCGTGCGCAGACCTCTTCCATGGGGCCAACAATCCGCTCGAACCGGCGCATCTGGCGGCGTAACCGGAATATCCGGCGGATGGTGGATTGCTCGGGGAAGACGGCAATGGCGCGCTCCTCCATTTCCTGCACCACCTCTTCCAGCTTTTCCATGATCGGCTGGTAGCCATCGACGATAAAGTCGAGGATGGCATGTGCGACAAAATCCGGCCCTTCAGCCAGATTGCCTGCATTGACCTCCAACCGCGCGCGCAGCTTATCATGCGCGCGGGTAGAGCCAAAGCGCACCGAAATGATGAAATCCTTGCCCAGAAAGATCGAGGTCTGCCCATATGCGATATGTTCGCCCTCAAGGATCGCAGCGGTGCGGGCAACGATGAACAACATGCTGCCATAAATTTCAACCTTGGGCATCTGGTTGGGATTCAGCGAATCCTCAACAGCCAGCGGATGCAATCCATACTGACGGCGAATAGCGTCCATCTCCTCTGCAGAAGGATCAGCCAGTCCCACCCAATCAAAGCAGCCGCGCGGCATTTCTCCGCGCTTCACGCCGTCGATAGGGATGGCGTGTGCCGAAGGCTTTCCAGCAATATAGTGGCGCGCAGCAATGACAGGCATGGCCCGGTTCTGGCAAAGCCTGCGTGTGCTGGCAATCCATAGCGGCCCCTTACCACCCCGGTGGCATCTTGCCGAACCCGCCGCCCTGACCTAACCCCACATCAATGCCCGACTCATCCCGCATCTACACAGCCGCGCTGATCGTCATTGGTGACGAAATCCTTTCCGGCCGCACGCAAGACAAGAATATCGCCCAGATCGGCAAGTGGCTGGGATTGCAAGGCATCCGGCTGAAAGAAGTACGCGTCGTGGCCGACGAGACGCCCGCCATTATCGAGGCCGTGAACGCGCTGCGCGCCCAGCACGACTACCTGTTCACCACCGGCGGCATCGGCCCCACGCATGATGACATTACCGTGGACGCAATTGCGGAAGCGTTAGGCGTCGCCGTGGTCGTACACCCGCAAGCCCGGGCCATCCTTGAAGACTATTATCAGACACGCGGCGGGCTTACCGATGCACGGCTGCGCATGGCACGCGTGCCGGAAGGGGCGCAGCTAATCCCCAACCGCTATACGGGCGCGCCGGGTATCCGTTTCGCCAATATCTTCATCATGGCCGGCGTGCCACAGATCACGGCAGGAATGTTGGATGCCCTGTCTGGCCAGTTGGAAGGCGGTGCCCCGCTTCTTTCGGAAACGATCGGCTGCTGGGTTCAGGAAAGCGAAGTCGCAGAAGTGCTCCGGCTGACGGAAGAGGCATTCCCCGGCTGCCAAATCGGCAGCTATCCCTTCTGGCGCGATGGGCTTACCGGCGCGAATTTCGTAATCCGTTCGGTCAGTCCGGACAATCTTGCCGCCTGCACCCACGCGCTTATCAAGGCACTGGAAGCCATCGACCGGCCTGCGGTGGCGGGGGGAATCTAGGGTTTCAAGTCAACCGTAGCGAAATCAGGCAACAGCGCCTTGATCAACAAGCTGCGGTGGCATTCATGCGCCGCGCGCTCATAGCACAGCAGCGCGACGCGCTTTTCCCCGGCCAGTTCCTTCAGCTGCGCCATGGCGGCAAGTGCCTCAGGCAGTTCAAGCGCCCCTGCATAAACCTGCGCGAGCCGTGCGTGGTCGCCGCGCCGCGCCGCCGCCCGGCCTTCTGCCGGTGTGCCCAGCGCCTTGATGTGCTGATAAATGATGCCCGCCTCGCGCGCGGCAGCGCCCAGCGCCGATTTGGAGAAGCCAGGACGGCGGGAAAGCGGCAGATAGCGTATATCCGCCTGGACCTCGACACCAGCATCGGCAAGCGCACCGATTACCGCATCGATCGTCGCCTGTTCGTAGCCGATGGTCCAGATTGTCGGCGGGGTCATGCTGCTCTAGGTGGGGGTATCCGCCCCGCTTGCGCAAGGTCAGCCGAACACGGCGATCGATTGCATGCCAGCCAGAACCGGTTCTCCATCGGCATTCCAGATCGCCATCTGCTGGCTGGAACAACCGTTCTCCGCATAATCCCCGGTAGAGCGCAACAGCCACCAGCCATCGCGCGTCCTCGGCTCCGGGGTGAGAAGGTTGGTCTGCCACTGCATGGTGCTGACCGGCGTTGCGGGCGTCAGCAAGGACATCACTCCCGGTGGCAGTCCATCGGCACAAAGCAGCAAATCGGTCATCGGGTTCAGCCCCGCCCCGGCTCGCGCCCGCACCCACCAGCACATCTCCGGCCGTCGTTGCCCGTCCCGTGGCAGGGCGAAGCGCACGTCGAAATGGTTGCGCAGAAACGCTGGCCCGCGCTCGTTGACGAAGGGGCGTGCTTCACCGACCGGAATGAGCCCATCGGGCGCTGCTCGGTCGTTCAGGTGCAAAGCGCTGTCTACGGGGCCCATGAACACGAAGCTCGCGGTAAACCCGACCTCGCCATCACGCAGGATCTCGGCCGCCATCCACGTCGCGTTGCGCCCACGCCGCACGATACGGGCAGACACCTCTACCTCGCCATATAGCGGCGCGATCATGCTGAGCTGAGCCGAACGCAGCGGTGGTAGTCCTTCGCCCACCTGCAAGGCTGCAGAAAACGCCAGTGCCGACGAGAACCCGCCATAGGCCGTGCGGCCCTGGTGCCAGTCTTCAGGAATGGTGACGGCAAACCCGTTTTCACGCGGTTCGGCCCCGCGCAGCAGTTCGGCAAAGCCCATCAGAACAACCGCGATCCATTGGGCACGGGGCTATCCGGCGCGAACAGTACGACGCGTCCTTCCGCATCGGCAAAGCCCAATGTCAGCACCTGCGAAACCGCTTTGCCAATCTGGCGCGGAAGGAAATTAACCACTGCTGCGACCTGTCGACCAATTAGCGCCTCTACATCGTAAAGCGCGGCGATCTGGGCACAGCTTTTCTTCACCCCAATCGCCTCCCCGAAATCAATGCGCAGCTTCAGGCTAGGTTTGCGCGCTTCTGGAAAGGGTTCAGCCGCAATCACTGTCCCCACCCGAATGTCGACTTTCAGAAACTCGTCAAAGCCAATGGTTTCCAATGCCGGCGCGGCTCTGTCGTGATCAATGTGCATGCGTATCGTGTTAGCCTACACTCTCACGGCCGCACAGCCCCAGACGCTGGCGGGCAGTGTTGCCCGGCACCGCGACATGATCGGCAGGGTTATATGCCTTGCCGATCGCCGCAGTTCCAGGTTCAACCCAGATTTCCACGACTGTCTGGCTGTAGCCGCGAGGAGTGTAGCGGATCCAATACCCGTCGGGATGGAGGCTCCATCGGGTTGCCGGTGTATCGACGCTTCCCTCGCCGCGCGGCACGACGCCCGCCAGCATTGCGACGCTTTCCATGTCACGATAGGCCAGTGCCGGGCCGGAGAACATGCCCCGCATCCGCGATTCTGCCTCCATCACCGCGCGTACCGGGGCGGGCAGCCCGCCTGTGAGGCGCTGGAATTCCGAACTTGTCAGCACCGCCAAGGCATTCCGGTTGAGCGAGGCGACCTGCTTTGGCGTCAGAAGCTGGCTGGCGACCAGTTTCATCTCGCTGTTCAAATCCTCGAACTTTGACCGGGATATGATAGCCCACAGCAGAAGCTGAATGTCGTGCTGTTCGATCTCGGGCTTTGCCACGCAGTTCTGTAGGATGCTGGTCACCGCGTCACGCGCCGAGCCACTAAGCGGCGCGTAAAGGTAGCCTTCGCCGCCGCCCGGGCCATGCGTCCCGGCATGAAGGCAAAAACTTTGCGCCGTCATCCGATGGTAGCCCGCCTTAAGGACGAAGCCGCCCCCATCCACGCGCTGCAGGCCCACAAGATTGGCGACGCGTGCTGACGGTGCCCAGCGGTCCTTGGACGGATCGCCGAAAACGGCGTCCTTGATGCTGGTTGAAACGGGCTGAGGGCCCTTAAAGAAGCTGGGCAGCCTAGGCATGCCCAGATCTTTGATCATGTTGCCGAGGCCGCTAAATTGCGCCTGTGCCGCGGACGGGTACAGAGCCAGCCCCGACAGCCCCGTACCGATCAAAAAGCTCCGTCTCTTCATCTACTTGCCCCTCGTGTTTGATGAGGCAAGTAGATGAAATCGAGCGGTTATTCCAGTTCGAGGATCACCGCATCAACTGCCAGGCTTTCACCTTGTGCCGCGTTGACGAACTTCACCACGCCCGACTTTTCGGCGCGCAGGATATTCTCCATCTTCATTGCCTCAACCACCGCAAGCGGCTGGCCTGCCTCAACCTTGTCGCCGGCCGCGACATGCAGCACGACGAGCAGACCCGGCATTGGGCAAATGAGGAACTTGGAGAGATCTGGCGGGGTCTTTTCGATCATGTGCTTGCCCAGATGCGCTATGCGCGCAGGGACCACCTCGACTTTATGGATCGCACCGCGCGTGGTCATCTTCAGGCCCATGCGCAGAGGCTCAAGCTTTACGGTGATTTCTTCACCGCCCACCTCGGCATGGACGATCCTGTCACCCGGCGCATATTCCATCGACAGTTCGACGTCTTCGCCATCGACAGTCAGTTCGTCCTCACCAATTTCGACAAGGTGCGACACGCCGCCGATCTTAACACTCCATTCAGACGGCGGATCAAGGTCGTGCGAAAGCTGGCCATCCACGCGGCGCGCGCGATCGGACAGTGCCGTAGTGACGAAGGCGGCAATGGCAGCCAGCTTTACCTTCAGCTCATCCGAAGTGGCCGCGCCGGTGAATCCCTCGGGGTATTCCTCGGCGATGAAGCCCGTGGTCAGTTCGCCCGAACGGAAGCGCGGGTGCTGCATGATCGCCGACACAAAATCGATGTTGTGGCCCAGGCCTTCAATCTCGAAGGCGTCGAGCGCGGCGATCTGAAGATCCGCAGCTTCGTCGCGCGTCTCGCCCCAGGTGATCAGCTTGGCGATCATCGGATCATAGAACATCGACACTTCGCCGCCTTCAAAGACGCCGTCATCAACACGCACGCCATCCACACCGCGGCGGCCGTTGGCCGTGCCATCATCCGTCCAGCCCTCGACAGGCGGGCGGTAACGGCTGAGGCGGCCCGTGGAGGGCAGGAAACCACGATAGGGATCTTCGGCATAGACGCGGTTCTCGATGGACCAGCCTTCGATCTTCACGTCATCTTGCGTGATCGCCAGCTTCTCGCCAGCGGCAACGCGGATCATCTGCTCGACAAGGTCGATGCCGGTGATCGCTTCGGTGACGGGGTGTTCCACCTGCAGGCGGGTGTTCATTTCCAGGAAGTAGAAGCTTTCGCCCGTCGGATCGGCACCCGAAACGATCAGTTCCACCGTGCCGGCGCTAAAATAACCCACAGCCTGAGACAGCGCGACGCACTGTTCGCCCATAGCCTTGCGCATCTTCGGAGTGACGAACGGTGACGGCGCTTCTTCCACCACCTTCTGGTGGCGGCGCTGGATCGAGCATTCGCGCTCGTTCAGGTAGATGATGTTGCCGTGCTTATCGCCCAGAATCTGGATTTCGATGTGGCGCGGATTGAGAATGAACTTCTCGATGAACACGCGATCATCGCCGAACGAGTTCAGACCCTCGCGCTTTACGGCCTCAAAGCCTTCGCGCACGTCCTGTTCGTTGTAGGCCAGGCGCATGCCCTTGCCGCCACCGCCAGCCGAAGCCTTCATCATCACCGGGTAACCGATCTCATCCGAGATGCGTACGGCGTGCTCGGTATCGTCAATCTCGCCCACGAAGCCCGGAACGACGTTGACGCCAGCCTTCATCGCCAGCTTCTTGGATTCGATCTTGTCGCCCATGGCGGCGATGGCGTTTACTGGCGGACCGACGAACTCAATGCCCTCGGCGGCCAGCGCTTCGGCAAAGCTGGTCCGCTCCGACAGGAAGCCATAACCCGGATGGACTGCATCAGCGCCCGTCTGCTTGCAAGCCGCGATGATCTTGTCCGCGATCAGATAGCTTTCAGACGCGGCCGAAGGGCCGATGTGCACGGCCTCGTCAGCCATCTGTACGAAGGGCGCGCGGGCATCCGCATCAGAATAGACAGCCACCGTCTGGATACCCATGCGGCGCGCGGTCTTGATGACGCGGCAGGCGATTTCGCCACGGTTGGCGATAAGGATTTTCTTGAACATCGGCTTCAATATTCCTCGATGAGTTCTTTTAGCTGCGCAGTACGCGCATCGGTCAAATTGGCCCGGCAACCACTGATGAGCATGGGTTCCGCTGAACCGCCACGCATCAGATAGCCTTCGTTGGCACAGTGGCGATCACGGTAGGTCAGCCACGCACGCTGTGCCTCCAGAAGGGTTTCATGATCACCCGGGCGCGTGTCATGGCCCCGGTGAGATTCAGCATCACGATGCTTCATGGCAGCGGATGTCACCGCCCACTGCGCATTAAGCGCGGTATCTGAACGCTCGTACCGCTGAAATTCGCAGAGATTCATTTCCACCTGATACTTCGGATCCGTGCAATCGGCTACCGGTGCGTCCGTCGTGGCGGCAAGAATCAACAGAGTCGGAACGATCATCCCGCAGCCTCCATCGTTGCGCACGCCCGCATGGGCTCTTCGCCTTCCATCGGCTTGAGCCCCAGCCGGGCAAACAGCGCCGCGTCGGCATCGTCACCGGCGTTCGCTGCGGTTAGCAGCCTGTCGCCCGTAAATATGCTGTTGGCGCCAGCCATGAAACATAGCGCCTGCGTTGACTCGCTCATGCTCTCACGGCCAGCAGACAGGCGCACCATGCTTTGCGGCATGGTTATGCGCGCTACTGCTACGGTGCGGACAAATTCAATATCATCGATCTGGGCAAGCGGCGTGTCCGCCAGCATATCGCCCAGCACAGTCCCCTTTACCGGCACAAGCGCATTGACCGGCACGCTTTCCGGGTGGCGCGGCAGGGTCGCCAGCGTGTGAACGAAGCCCACACGATCCGCGCGGGTTTCACCCATGCCGACGATACCACCCGAACAGACATTGATGCCCGCCTCACGAACATGCTCCAGCGTGGTCAGCCGATCATCCATGCTGCGCGTGGAGATCACATCGGCATAATGTTCAGGCGAGGTATCGATGTTGTGGTTGTAGTAATCCAGCCCTGCGTCGGCCAGCGTGGCCGCCTGCCCTTCGGTAAGCATCCCCAGCGTCATGCAGGTTTCCAGCCCCATGGCGCGCACACCGTTCACCATCTCCACGATGGCGGGCATGTCGCGGTCCTTGGGGTTGCGCCATGCCGCACCCATGCAGAAACGCTTGCTGCCGGAATCCTTTGCCCGCGCCGCCGATTGCAGCACTTCGCGCACGTCCATCAGCTTGGTAGCCACAACGCCGCTATCCGCCTTCACCGATTGCGAACAATAACCGCAATCTTCCGCGCAGCCGCCAGTCTTGATCGACAGCAGCGTGCATAACTGCACCTCATCCGGCGCATGATAGGCGCGGTGGATCTCTGCCGCGCGGAACACCAGCTCGGTAAAGGGCAGGTCGAACAGCGCGGCGATTTCCGCACGCGTCCAGTCAATGCGCGGCTGGATCACTCCGCCGTTTCCAGATCGCTTCCCACCGGAGGCATATTGTGGCCCAGAAGGCGCAGCACGTCAGCCGCACATTCAACCACGTTGCTGCCGGGGCCATAAATGCCCTGCACGCCTGCGTTGCGCAGGAATTCATAATCCTGCGGCGGGATCACGCCGCCAGCGATCACCTTGATGTCGTTACGGCCCTTTTCGCGCAGCAGCCCGATCAGTTCGGGGATCAGCGTCTTGTGACCTGCAGCCAAGCTGGAAGCGCCGACCACATCTACACCACTGTCGAGCGCCAGAACGACGGTTTCTTCCGGCGTCTGGAAAAGCGGCCCGGAGACGATATCGAAGCCCATGTCGCCAAACGCCGAAGCGATGACGTTGGCCCCGCGATCATGGCCATCCTGACCCATCTTGGCGACGAGCAGCTTGGGCTTGCGGCCAAGTCGGCGTTCCACCGCTGCCACGCCGTCCAGTACCTGCTTCCAGCGGCTGTCGCCTTCGTAAGGTGCCGAATACACGCCCTTCACCGGCGTCGGCTGCGTGCCGTAACGCTGGAAGCTCTCTTCCATGGCAGTCGAGATTTCACCCAGCGTCGCGCGGGCACGAGCGGCTTCCACCGCCAGCGCCAGCAAGTTGTTCTCGATGCTCGACTGGCCGGCAGCGCCATCCCGCAGCGCCTTCAGTGCAGTCTGGCACGCCGCTTCATCGCGATCCGCCTTCATCTTCTTGATGCGGGCAATCTGGCCTTCGCGCACCTTGGCGTTATCGACTTCCAGCGTTTCCAAGTGATCTTCGGTCGCCAGACGGTACTTGTTCACGCCAACGATCACGTCATCGCCGCGGTCGACCCGCGCCTGACGCGCTGCCGCAGCCGTTTCAATCATCGCCTTGGGCCAACCTGCGGCAACAGCTTTGGCCATGCCGCCTTCTGACTGCACGCGCTCGATGATTTCCCAGGCCTGATCGACCAGTTCGTTGGTCAGGCTTTCGATGTAGTAGCTGCCGCCCAGCGGATCGACGACATTGCACATGCCGGTCTCTTCCTGGATGACGATTTGCGTGTTGCGGGCAATACGCGCTGAAAAGTCGGTCGGCAGGGCAATGGCTTCATCCAGCGCGTTGGTGTGCAGCGACTGGGTGCCGCCCAGCATCGCCGCCATTGCTTCAATTGTTGTGCGGATGACGTTGTTGTACGGGTCCTGCTCCTGCAGCGAGACGCCGGATGTCTGGCAGTGCGTGCGCAGCATCTTGGAACGTTCGTCCTGCGCGCCCAACTGCGTCATCGCCCGGTGCCACAGCACACGCGCAGCGCGCAGCTTTGCCACTTCCATGAAGAAGTTCATGCCGATGGCGAAGAAGAACGACAGACGGCCGGCGAACTTGTCGATATCCAGGCCCGAAGCGACGCCGTATTTTACATATTCCATGCCATCGGCGATGGTGAACGCAAGTTCCTGCACCTGCGTCGCGCCGGCTTCCTGCATGTGATAGCCGGAAATCGAGATGGAGTTGAACTTCGGCATCTCACGGCTGGTATAGCCGAAGATGTCCGAGATAATCCGCATGCTAGGCTCGGGCGGATAGATGTAGGTGTTGCGGACCATGAACTCTTTAAGGATGTCGTTCTGGATGGTCCCGTCGAGCAGCTTGCGATCAACGCCCTGTTCTTCACCGGCAACGATGAAGAATGCCAGAATCGGGATCACTGCGCCGTTCATCGTCATGGAAACCGACATCTGATCGAGCGGAATACCGTCGAACAGAATCTTCATGTCCTCAACGCTGTCGATCGCCACGCCAGCCTTGCCAACATCACCGACAACGCGCGGATGATCGGAATCATAACCGCGGTGCGTGGCAAGATCGAAGGCAACCGACAGACCCTTCTGACCCGCAGCCAGGTTGCGGCGGTAAAAAGCGTTCGATTCCTCTGCGGTGGAGAAACCGGCGTACTGGCGGATCGTCCAGGGGCGGCCCGCATACATGGATGCACGCACACCGCGCGTGAACGGGGCAAAGCCCGGCAGGCCGGGGTCAACCTTCACGTCCTCAGCCGTGTAGAGCGGCTTTACCGCAATGCCTTCGGGCGTATTCCAGGTAAGGTCCCGGCCCTTAACTTCCTTGGCGGCAGCGGCCTGCCAATCTTCAATCTTTGCCATCTCTAACCTCATCTTCCTCTGCCGTCGGGAGAGGATAAGAAAGCGTGCCAACGTGCTGGCTCGCCGGAGTTGGTGAAGGCGAGGGAAGCCCCCTCACCCAGCTATGCCGAGACGGCGAAAGCCGCCAAGGCCTGGCAGGCCCTCTCCCAACCGGGAGAGAGAACAGGCATGCTACTCTCCCCGGAACGCCGGGGCACGCTTTTCCAGAAACGCCGCAACGGCTTCCGCGCAATCCTTCGAATTGCCAGACACGCGCTGCGCCTCTTCCTCGATCAGCAGGGCATCGTGATAGCTGGACGACTGGGCCGCCCGCACCGCTTGCCGGATCAGGCCGTAGGACACCGTCGGTCCAGCAGCGAGTCGCTGGGCAAGCGCTCTGGCCTCTGCCAGCAGTTCACCATCGGGGACGACCTTGTAGATCATGCCCCAGTCAAGCGCCTTTGCAGCCGGGATACGTTCCGCCAGCATCAGTGCCTCTGTCGCGCGCGCTGTGCCGACAAGACGTGGTAGCAACCAGCTTGCACCGGCATCAAGCGCCAGTCCGACATTGGGGAATGCGAAAAAGAAGAATGCGCCTTCGCCTGCGATCACGAAATCCGCGGACAGCGCCAGCGGCGCCCCCGCACCCGCTGCTGCGCCGTTCACTGCGGCAATCACGGGAATCTTCAGCGCAGCGAGTTTACGCAGCATCGGGTTGACCGACGAGGCAATGCCATCGCCAATCATGTCGCCGAAGCCCTGACCTTCGGGCGTATCGGATGCCATGTTCCCGCCGGAACAGAACCCCTTGCCCGCGCCGGTGATTACCAGCGCCCGGGCATCACCCAACTGGTCAAGCGCATCGCCCAGTTCTGCCGATAGTTCCCACGACAGCGCATTTCGCGTCGCCGGATCGTTCAGCGAGATGATCGCCACGTCGCCTTCGCGTTCCAGCATGACCTTGGAGAAGGCCATGTTCAGTGCGCTTCCTTCGGCGTTTCCATGATCTCGGTCAGGATACCGCACATGTCCTTGGGATGAACAAAGAAGATCAGCGTGCCATGCGCGCCAACGCGGGGTTCACCCAGAACGCGCTTGCCGGCGCTTTCGAACCATGCCTTGGCTTCAAGGATGTCTGGCACTTCGTAGCAGACATGATGCTGACCACCGAGCGGGTTGCTGGCGATCCACTTGCCAACGGCTGAATCCGGCGTGGTGGGCTGGAGCAGTTCAACCTGCGTTCCAGCAGTACCGTTTTCGCCCGGCGTGTTGACGAAGCACACGCGCACCTGCTGGCTTTCCAGCACGAAAGGTTCGGTAATGTCGGTCGCGCCCAGAACATCGCGGTAGAACGCAATAGCGGCGTCGAGGTCCGGCGTGGCCACGCCAATGTGGTTCATTCGGCCAAGCTTCATCTGAGGCTTCATGCTGCAACGCTTTCGATGACCAAGGCAATGCCCTGTCCGCCACCAATGCACATGGTGACTAGGCCATATTTGCCGCCCGTGCGCTTCAGCTCATAGGCAGCCTTGACCGTCAGGATTACGCCTGTCGCGCCCACCGGATGACCCAGTGATACGCCGGAACCGTTCGGGTTCACCTTCTCGGGATCGAAGCCAAGTACCTTGGCGACCGCAGCCGCCTGTGCCGCAAATGCTTCGTTCGATTCAATCACGTCGATCTGGTCAAGGGTCAAGCCAGCCCTCTTGAGTGCAATCGGAACCGCCTTGATCGGACCTTCACCCATGTATTCCGGCTCTACCCCGGCGTGACCCCAGGCAACGATCTTCGCGAGCGGATTCAGCCCGCGCGCCTGCACTTCGGTGCCGGTGGCCAGAACCACTGCGGCAGCGCCGTCATTGATGCCCGACGCATTGCCGGCCGTCACCGTGCCGTCCTTCTTAAAGGCCGCGCGCATCGCGCCCAGCACTTCAACGGTGGTGTCACCCTTTACGTGTTCGTCGGTATCGAAAACCACGGTGCCTTTGCGGGTCTTGATCTCGATCGGCAGGATCTGTTCGTTGAAGCGGCCTTCAGCCTGCGCGCGAGCAGCGCGCTGGTGGCTGGTGGCTGCCAAAGCGTCCATGTCCTGACGCGTTACCTGATGACGCTCGGCCACGTTCTCGGCGGTGATGCCCATATGGTAGTCACCGATCGGATCGGACAGGCCGACCGTCAACGCGTCTTCCAGCACGACATTGCCCATCTTCTGGCCCCAACGCGTAGCGTGGTCATGGAAGGGCGTGTTCGACATGGATTCGGCACCGCCAGCGACCGTGATCGTCGCTTCGCCAAGCTGCATCATCTGCGCCGCGGAAACGATTGCCTGCACGCCCGAACCGCACAGACGATTAAGCGTGAAAGACGGAACCTCGCTTGGGATTCCGGCATTGAGCGCGCAGACCCGGGCAAGAAAGGCATCACGGGCACTGGTGTTACCAACCTGGCCGAACACGACGTGCCCGACATCAGAAGGCGACACTCCGGCACGGCTCAGTGCTTCGGTCACAACCTTGCCGCCAAGGTCCGAGGGCTTGAAGCTTTTCAGCGAGCCACCGAAATCACCGACTGCCGTACGCACGCCGCTGACGATGTAGATATCTTCCATGTAATGCGTTTCCTTGCCGGGCAGGGGATCAAAGCGGGATGTTGTCGTGCTTCTTCCAAGGGTTTTCGAGCTGCTTGTTACGCAGCTTGCGAAGACCCAGCGCGATACGCCGGCGGGTAGAGTGCGGGTAGATCACCTCGTCGATGAAGCCCTTGCTTGCTGCCACGAAGGGAGTCGCGAAGCGGTCTTCATACTCCTTGGTCTTTTGCGCAATACCTTCAGCGTCGAGGCCGCGGAAGATGATCTCCACCGCACCCTTGGCGCCCATCACGGCGATTTCCGCTGTCGGCCATGCATAGTTGAGATCACCGCGCAGATGCTTTGACGCCATAACGTCATAGGCGCCGCCATAGGCCTTGCGGGTGATGACCGTGATCTTCGGCACAGTCGCTTCGGCATAGGCAAACAGCAGCTTGGCGCCGTGCTTGATGATGCCGTTGTGCTCCTGATTGGTGCCCGGGAGGAAGCCCGGAACGTCAACGAAGGTCAGAATCGGAATGTTGAAGGCATCGCAGAAGCGCACGAAACGCGCGGCCTTCTTCGAGCTATTGATGTCGAGCACGCCAGCCAGAACCATCGGCTGGTTGGCAACGACGCCTACCGTACGGCCTTCGATGCGGCCGAAACCGCAGATGACATTCGCCGCATGTGCGGGCTGGATTTCAAAGAAATCACCCTCGTCGAGCGTCTTCCGAAGAACCTCGTGCATGTCATAGGGCTGATTGGCCGATGCCGGGATGATCGTATCGAGGCTATTCTCGGCACGGTCATACGGGTCAGCCGAAGGCCGTTCAGGCACGTCTTCGCGGTTGCTGAGCGGCAGATAGTCAAAGAACTCACGCGCAGCGGCCAGCGCCTCAAGATCGTTCTCAAGCGCAAGATCCGCAACCGAAGTCTTGGTCGTGTGCGTGATCGCGCCGCCCAGCTCTTCCTGAGTGACGATCTCGTTGGTCACGGTCTTCACCACGTCCGGCCCGGTGACGAACATGTACGAGCTGTCCTTCACCATGAAGATGAAGTCCGTCATCGCTGGCGAATAGACCGCACCGCCCGCGCACGGGCCCATGATCATGCTAAGCTGCGGAATCACGCCCGATGCGTTGACGTTGCGCTGGAATACTTCAGCATAGCCGCCAAGCGCCGCAACGCCTTCCTGAATACGGGCGCCGCCCGAATCGTTCAGGCCGATGACCGGCGCGCCAACTTTCATTGCCGTGTCCATGATCTTGCAGATCTTCTGCGCATGACGCTCAGACAGCGATCCACCAAAGACCGTGAAGTCCTGGCTGTAAACATAGACCAGACGGCCGTTGATCGTGCCGGAACCGGTGACCACGCCATCACCCGGAATGACCGTATCCGGCATTCCGAACTCAACGCAGTTGTGCTCGACATACATGTCGACTTCTTCGAAGCTGTCTTCATCGAGCAGGACTTCAATCCGCTCACGCGCAGTGAGCTTGCCCTTGGCATGCTGCGCATCGATGCGCTTCTGACCACCACCCAGCTTTGCAGCTGAACGGCGCTTTTCCATCTCGGCGATATTGGCTGACATTCGTGCGGGATCCCCACTACAATCGTGTGAGCGCCTAAGGCACGGTGAAGCCGTGCCGTCAATAGGGTTTAATCGCTCGGTTAAATCGCTTTTGCTGGGAAACGTCAGTATTTCCGCCGCTTACCAACAAAGCTGCGGCTATCGCATGAGCACCAGTTCCTCGGCCATCGAAGGGTGCAATGCGACAGTATTGTCGAAATCCTGCTTGGTAAGCCCCGCCTTCACCGCGATGGCCGCCGCCTGCAGAATTTCCGGAGCATCCGGTCCAATCATGTGCAGGCCCAGGATGCGGTCGGTGTTGGCATCCACCACCATCTTATAAAGACCGCGCTCGTGTCGCTGCGCAAAGACGTTCTTCATCGGCCGGAAATCGGACGAATAGACCTTGATGTTGCCATACCTCTCTCTCGCCTGCCCTTCGGTCAATCCGACGGCGGCGAGCGGCGGCTGTGAAAAGACAGCGCTGGGGATGAGGTCGTAGTCGACGGTCGCCGGCTTGCCGCCAAACACCGTGTCGGCGAAGGCCTGCCCTTCGCGAATCGCCACGGGGGTCAATTGAACGCGGTCGGTGACGTCGCCGACTGCATAGATGCTGGGGCAGCTGGTGCGGTTTTGTTCGTCCACCGGGATTTCAGCAGCCGGGCCAACGACAATGCCTGCGCTCTCTAGACCAAGATTCGCGGTATTCGGCTGGCGGCCCGTCGCAATCAGAACCGCATCGGCCAAGATCGGATCGCCGCGCCCCTTCAGCGAGACGAGGAGCCCCTCGTCCTGCTTCTCTACCTTCGCGATCGGGCAACTGAACCGGTACTCGATACCGCGCGCCAAGGTGATCTGCAGCAGGCGGTCCCGCAGCGATTCGTCATAGCCGCGCAGGATCTGGTCGCTGCGGTTCACGACCGTCACATGAACGCCCAGCGCGTTGAAGATACCTGCGAATTCAAGCGCGATATAGCCCGCGCCCTGTATCACGATGCGTTTCGGCAACTCAGGAAGGTGGAACACCTCGTTCGAGGTGATGCAATGCTCGCGGCCTGCGAACTCCGGCACCACCGGCCATGCGCCTACCGCGACCAGTATATATTTGGCCGTTATTTCTCGCCCGCTGGCAAGCTTCACCGAATGGGGGCCAGTGATGGTTGCCCGCTCGATGAAATGCTCGACGTTGTTGTTGTTCAGCGTGGTCGTATAGGCGGCATTGAGCCGGTCGACATCGCGCAGCACGGTGTCACGAAGCGTCGACCAGTCGAAGGTCATGCTCTGCACGGTCCAACCGTAATGCGCGGCGTCCTGCAGTTCCTCGGCAAAGTGCGAGCCATAGACCAGCAGCTTCTTGGGCACGCAGCCCCGGATGACACAGGTCCCGCCGATCCGGTGCTCCTCCGCCACGGCCACTCGCGCGCCATGGGACGCAGCAATCCGGCTCGCACGAACGCCGCCGGATCCGGCACCGATGACGAAAAGGTCGTATTCGTAGGAAGGTTCAGTCTTTGGCATTAGGAAGCTCCTGTCGCGCCGCGATATGGCGTGCCTAGGTTCCGATTACCAAGGAGATTTGTTGCTGAGGGCGTTAATGCGGCACCAAGGCCGCTACAGGAAGCTCAACGGGCTGGGACGCAGAGCCTCCGCGCCACAGCCAAATGCTTCCGACACTACTTCGTAGCGTATTCGCCCGGCTGTGCGCGGAAATTGTCGCGAGCAAAGGCCTTTGCCTCTGTCGCCGTCTTGAAAAGTTGCTCCTGAAGAGCAACGTCAACCAGCGGGTATCCCTGCGAGTTGTACCGCGTCGTCCGCAATGTCAGACGAAAATTCCCTTCCGCATCTTTATTAATCAGGAAGGGACGAAGCGCAGCATTGGCCATTTAGGGCCTCCTGTAACCTAGGTATTGAATGCGGACGGCCGCAAAGCCGTCCGCATTCCATAATATTTTAAGCGCTCTGCAGATTCACTGCTGAGACCTTGCCGCGCTGATCCTTTTCAAGATCGTAAGAAACGCGCTGATCCTTGTCGAGCGTGCGCATGCCAGCGCGCTCAACGGCTGAGATATGCACAAAGGCGTCGTTTCCGCCGTCTTCCGGCGCGATGAAACCATAACCCTTGTCAGCATTGAAAAACTTAACAGTTCCGATAGTCATATGGGTATCCTTTGTCCCATGTATGACGGGCATGCACCAACAGCGGTACATCCCGGCTTTGAGAGGCTAGAAAGGGACAAAAGGGGAACCGAAGTTACCCATTATCCGTCGCGTGCGACGTAAGCCTCTCCCATATAGGACATGTTGGACGTTTTAACAATCGGCATCGTGAAATGCTGCGTTTCCGCACAACCGGGACATGGCCTAATCCGCCATTCCCGCGACCTTCAGCAAAGCGTCAGTCGACGGATCAAAGCTCCCCCCACCCTCGGCTATCGACGTTGCGATCTCTTTCCCAAGCTCAACTCCGAACTGGTCGAAGGGATTGATTCCCATCAACACGGCGTTGGAAAAAGTCCGATGTTCATGAAAGGCGATCAGCGCCCCCAGCGTTGCCGGGTTAATCTCATCACAAAGCATCGTCGCAGAGGGTCTGTCACCGGGATAGGCACGCGCAAGATCCGCACTTTCGCGCCCAGCCATCAGCGCCGCGCCCTGCGCAAAGCAGTTCATCAACAGGATACGGTGATGCGCCGGATCCAGCGCATCACCCGGCGCGATGGCAGCAATGAAATCTACTGGAACCAGATTCGTACCCTGATGCAGCAGTTGGAACACCGCGTGTTGCCCGTCGGTGCCCACTCCACCCCAGGTCACTGGCGCCGTCGGCCCATCCACCGGAGCGCCATCGGCCGTCACGCTTTTTCCATTCGATTCCATTTCAAGTTGCTGGAGATAGCTGGGGAACATCCGCAGCCGCTCGTCATAGGCAAAGCAGGCGCGGGTCTGGCAGCCTTTCAGCCGCGTATAGTACTGGTCCGCGAAGGCAGCCCGCAGCGGTAGATTCTCTGCGCCTTCAGTTTCCGCAAAATGCTGGTCGATTGCCGCGGCACCTTCCAGCATCTGCCCGAATTCTTCCCAGCCCAGAGCCAGCGCTACCGGAAAGCCTATGGAAGACCAGAGCGAATAGCGTCCGCCGACCGTGTCCTGAAACGGCAGGACCCGCGTTTCATCTACGCCCCATTCGACAGCCTTTTCAGGATGGGCCGTCAACGCAACGACGCGGCCATAGGGATCGCTAACGCCGCCCTCACCCAGCCAGGCCAACGCACTGGCAGCGTTTGTCATGGTCTCGATCGTGGTAAAGGTCTTTGATGCAACCGCGACCAGCGTAGTCGACGGATCGCACTTGGCAAAAGCAGCTTCAAGCGCCAGCCCGTCGATGTTGGAGACGACATGCACCTCCACCATCGCGCCGTCGCGTGCCAGTGCATCCACCGCCAGCGCCGGCCCCAGTGCAGAGCCGCCGATACCGATGTGGATCAGGTGCTTTACATCTCCCAGTGCCCCGGCATGGATCGCTTCGACCAGCGCCCGCATTCGCACATGCAGCCCCATGGCCTGTTCGACGGAAGCTTCGCTCCCGAATCCGCGTTGGGCGGTGTGTTCCGCTGCCCGGCCCTCTGTCGAGTTGACGATCTCTCCTTCAAAAAGCGCCGCGCGCCTGCCATCGAAATCCGAATCTACCGCCAACGACGCAAAACCCGCGATGTGGGCATCATCCAGATGGGTCTTCGACCAGTCGAACAGAATTCCTCCGCCCGGCAATTCGAGGCGCTGGGACATCTTCGCCAGTCGATTGGGATCACCGGCAAAAAGCGAAGCCAGACCCGGCTTGGGCAGGCCTTTCAGCACATCCCAGGCAGTCTTTACTCCGTCACGCATTTCCAGCCCTTCCTGAAGCTATTTCGCCTATCTATTTTAGGGGTTTATGCCTGCCGCAACTGCGAAGGCCAAGCGGCTTATCCGTACAAAACCTTCGGCACAGCGCGCAGGATGGACGGGCTGGCGCGACTGCTTTAGCAACGCAATACACTTGACTGGACGCAATCCGGCCAACATGGACGCATGAATGACCGACACCGCTAATGCAGGCGCTACCGCTGAAGCCCTCGATTCTCCTGCCCCACCGCAGAAGAAGCACAAGAAAGAGGACAGCTTCATCGTCTTCCTTCTGAAGCTGGTGGTGATCGTCGCGATCTTCCGCAGCTTTTTCTTTTCGCCTTTCAACATCCCCAGCGAATCCATGCTGCCCCGGCTGCAGAATGGGGATTACCTGCTGGCAGCCAAGTGGCCTTATGGCTATTCGCGCTATTCACTGCCGCTCAGCCTGCCGTTGATCCCGGGCCGCATCTTTGCCCACCAGCCAGAACCAGGCGATGTGGCGATCTTTAAGGCTCCGCCGCTGAACGACACAGATTACATCAAGCGCGTGATCGGCCTGCCGGGCGATCAGGTCCAGATGATCGGCGGCGTGCTCTACCTGAACGGCGTGGCGGTACCCAAAGATCGGGTGGCCAATGCGGAATTTAAGGTTTCGCCCAACACGCGCTGCTTCATCCCGCGCTATGCGTCGGGCGTGAACTATGAAGTGACAAAGCCCGACGGCACGCGCGTGTGCAGCTATCCACGCTACCGTGAGACGCTGCCCAATGGCCGCAGTTATTACGTGCTCGACATGGAAACCACACCGCAGGACGACACCCCCCCGTTGATGGTGCCCGACGACCATCTGTTCATGATGGGCGACAACCGCGACAATTCGATGGACAGCCGTTTCCCCGCTGTTGCCGGTGAAGGCATCGGCATCGTACCGCAAGGCAACCTTGTCGGCCGGGCGACTATCGTCATGTTCTCCACCGATGGTTCCGCTGAATGGCTCAAGCCGTGGACATGGTTCACTGCCGCCCGCTGGGATCGCATCGGCGGGACGTTCTAGCCTTGTTGACGAAAGAAACCCGCAGCTTCCTGTCCAGCCTTGTGGGCCGCCCGCCTACGGACGAGGCTCTTTGGCTGGAAGCTCTGACGCACGGCAGCACCGGGCATGACCGCAACTACGAACGGCTGGAGTTTCTGGGCGATCGGGTGCTGGGCCTTGCTATCGCGGAATGGCTGCACGAGCTGGGCACCGGTGACGAGGGCAAGCTGTCCCAGCGCCTGAACGCTTTGGTCAGTCGCACCACCTGCGCCGAAGTCGCCCGTTCGATCGGGCTTGGCGAACAGATCGTCCTGGGCAAACAGGCGCGGGATGATGGCGGTCAGGACAGCGACAACATTCTGGGCGACGTGATGGAAGCGCTGATCGGCGCCACTTTCCTTGAGCAGGGCTATCCCGCCGCCCGCACTATTGTTCGCAAACTGTGGGCCGATCCCGTCGAAGGCCGCACCGGGCAGCGCAAGCACCCGAAGTCCGCGCTTCAGGAATGGGCAGCAGGAAATCGGCGCAAGACTCCAGAATACAGGCTTGTCGAACGCGCCGGACCGGACCATGCAGCACGCTTTACGGTTTCCGTCGCCATCAAAGGCGTTGGCGAAGCGCAGGCAACCGGATCCAGCAAGCAAGAGGCCGAAACGTTGGCCGCAGAGGAATTCATGAGGCAGTTCGCATGACGGAACGGTGTGGCCTGGTAGCCGTACTCGGCGCCCCCAACGCGGGCAAATCCACGTTGGTCAATTCACTGGTCGGCCAGAAGGTCGCCATCGTCTCTGCCAAGGCGCAGACGACCCGGGCGCGGCTGATGGGCATTGCCCTGGAAGAGACCCCGGAGTTCAAGACGCAGATCATCCTTGCCGACACGCCCGGCATCTTCACGCCCAAGCGCCGGCTGGACCGCGCCATGGTCGCTGCAGCATGGGACGGTGCGAAAGAGGCTGACGCCATCGTGCTGGTGGTTGATGCCCGCAAGAAAAAGCGGGAATATCTGGCCGAAATCCTTGAATCGCTGAAAGCCCGCCCTGAACGGAAGATCCTTGTGCTCAACAAGGTTGATGAAACACCCAAGGAGCCGTTGCTGGTCGCTGCTGAGGAATTGACGGCACTGGCAGATTTCGACGAAGTGTTCTTCGTTTCCGCCCTGACCGGCGATGGCGTGCCCGAATTGAAGACGCGCCTTGCCGACCTGATGCCCGAAGGCCCGTGGCACTATCCCGAAGATCAGGTTTCCGACGCCAGCGAACGCCTGCTCGCCTGCGAAATTACGCGCGAACAGCTGTATCGGCAACTGCATGACGAACTGCCTTATGACAGCGCGGTACGGCCCGAAAGCTACACCCACCGCAAGGACGGATCGGTAGAGATCCACCAGCAAATCGTCATCGCCCGCGACAGCCAGAAATCCATCGTACTTGGCAAGGGCGGCGCAAAGATCAAGTCGATCGGCGAGGCCGCCCGCAAGGAGCTGGCCGAACTTCTGGGCGTAAACGTCCATCTGTTCATTCATGTGAAGGTTGACGAAAGCTGGTCCGATAACCGCGAAATCTACGAGGAAATCGGTTTGGAGTGGGGCCGCTAGAGCCTGATCCCTTGATGCGGAGCACGGGCATCCTGCTTCCCAACCAAGGCCATTTCATTACCTGCACAGACAGCGCCGGCCCCTGTGCAACGGGGCCGGCGTTCTCTTCATTGTTGCCCGATGCAGCCGCCTCCGCACGCAGAATGCGGGCTGCTGTTAAGCAATGGAGGGACGGATGGCCAATATCGAAATTCATGCGCTGGATGACACTCTGCCTTTCGGCGCCCGTGTCACCGGCGTCACCCGCGATGTCCTAGAAGACGAAGAAACGCGCGCAACGCTGAACCGCCTGTTCGAAGATCGCGGGCTGATCGTTTTCGAGGCGTAGAGCCGAGCAGCTAAATGCAGGTGGAGATCAGCACCGTGTTCGGTCCGTTAAAGGAACACCCCGTCAGCACCGTCGGGCCTGCACCTGCTGTATAATCTGGACCTGCGCTACACGCACCAGAAGTTTGGATTGCCGCAGAACTTCCGGCAGTTGCGCGCCCATGCAATGGATATTGAGGCCATGGCAGCCTTGATGCCCCGTTCTATCCATCCCGCCCTGTGGACCCGCGAAACTGGCGAGAAAGTGTCCACATGACGCCATATGGCGCGCAGGGCATCGAAGGCGATGAAAGCGCAGAAGCCATCGCGTTGCTCTCTGGGATCTGGGACGAGGCCATGCGGGTTATCAAGCCGTATCACCATGCCTGGAAGGCAGCCGACATGGTGATCTGGGACAACTGGCGCATCCTGCACGAAGCGTGCGGCTGCGACCCGAACGAGGAACGCATCGTCCACCGCACCACCATCAAGGGCGATTACGGTCTGGGACGGTTCGAGAAAAAGCCAGAAGTGGCCTGACAGGCCCAGCCAACTGCCCCCAGTCAATGATGGGGTTGAAGTAAAGCCGCGGGCACGCCCGCTTGCATCCGCCGCACATTCAAAGGCGGCAACGCGAAGAGATTGACCCCAATCATCTGCGCGTTGCCAGCCAAATCGTTACTCCGTGCCAGTCTTCTCGACTGCGGCGTTTTTAGCGGGAACTTTCTTTGCGGCAGTCTTCTTTGCAGGGGTCTTCTTTGCAGGGGCCTTCTTGGCGGGTGCCTTTTTGATAGGCGCCTTTTCCGCGTCGTCCTTTGCCGTCGCCGCAGCCTTCTTTGCAGGGGCCTTTTTGACGGGCGCCTTCTTGGCAGGCGCTTTTTTCCGCGCACCCTTCTTGGCCGGGCCCTTAGCCGCCTTCTCGGTAATCAGCGTTACCGCCTCTTCCTCGGTCAAGTCCTCGGGCTTCTTGTCGCGCGGCAACGTCGCATTGGTCGTCCCGTCCGTAACATAGGGACCATAGCGACCTGCCATCAGCTTGATCTCGCCGCCGGATTCCGGGTGTGCGCCAAAGGTCTTGAGTGGCTCTGCAGCGGTGCGGCCCCGTCCGCCACCATTGGCCGCATCGGCCAGCTTTGCCACGGCCGCGTTCATGCCGGTGTCGAACACCTCTGCCGTGGAGGCTAGCTTTGCGTATTTACCGGCGTGCGCAAGATACGGTCCGTAACGGCCAATGCTTGCCGTGATCGGGTTACCCGTTTCAGGGTGCGTACCCACTTCACGCGGCAGGCCAAGCAGCTTGACCGCCCAATCGAGATCAAGTTCGCCAATATCCTTGGGAATGGAGGAACGCTTTGCCTCCTTGCCCTCGCCCAGTTGGATATAGGGACCAAAGCGGCCCGCGCGGCGCAAGATCGTCTCGCCGGTTTCGGGATGCTTGCCAAGCTCGCCATCCTCGGCCCCGTCGGCACTGCCGCCGGGTTGAGCGAATTTGCGGGTGTATTTGCACTCCGGATAGTTGGAGCAGGCAACAAAGGCACCGTAACGCCCGCCGCGCAGCGACAGCCGTCCCGCCTCGCACTTCGGGCAAAGGCGCGGATCGGTCCCATCCTCTTTCGGAGGGAACAGATAGTCGGAAAGGAACTCGTCCAGCGCCTCGGTCACTTCCGAAGGCTTGCGCTCCATGACACCGTCGGTCTGGAGCTTGAAGTCGTTCCAGAACGCTTCCAGCACCTTTTTCCATTCGGCCCGGCCGCCGGAAACGTCGTCCAGTTCGTCTTCCATGCCGGCCGTGAAATCATAGGCCACATAACGTTCGAAGAAGCGTTCAAGGAACGAGGTCAGCAGGCGACCGGATTCTTCCGCAAAGAAGCGGTTTTTCTCGGTACGGACGTAGTTGCGGTCCTTCAGCACCTGCAGCGTCGCCGCATAGGTTGAAGGCCGGCCGATACCCAGTTCCTCCAGCCGCTTGACGAGGCTGGCTTCGGAATAGCGCGGCGGCGGCTGGGTGAAGTGCTGGGTGGCATCCACACCCTTCTTCAGCGGCATGTCGCCCTTCGACATAGCCGGAAGCAGGCCGCCTTCGTCCTCTTCGCCGTCCTTCGCCTGGTCGCGGCCCTCTTCGTAAACCGCCAGGAAGCCAGGAAACTTCACGACCTGTCCTGTGGCGCGAAGTTCATGCTGTCCGGTGCCATCGCGCAGGGTAATCGTTGTGCGCTCCAGCGCAGCAGAGGCCATCTGGCTCGCCAGCGCGCGCTTCCAGATCAGTTCATAAAGCCGCGCCTCATCACCGCTGCCATAGCGATCCTGCGTGAACTCGGTAGGCCGGATGGCTTCGTGCGCTTCCTGCGCATTCTTGGCCTTGGTTTCGTAATGCCGGGGCTTTTCCGGGACGTAATGGCCGCTGTAACGGTCGTTGATCGCCTGCCGAGCGGCAGAGATTGCGGATGGGTCCATCTGCACGCCATCGGTACGCATGTAGGTGATCGCGCCCGCCTCGTAGAGAGTCTGCGCCACCCGCATGGTATGGCTGGCCGAGAAGCCCAGCTTGCGCGCAGCTTCCTGCTGCAGGGTCGAGGTGGTGAACGGCGGCTGCGGATTGCGGCGCTGCGGGCGGGTATCAACGTCTTCCACCCGGAAAGCCCCGCCTTCAACAGCAGCCTTGGCCCGCATGGCGATGCCTTCGTCACCCAGGCTCAAGCGATCAAGCTTTTCGCCGGTGAACTTGACAAGGCGCGCGCCGAATTCGGTGCCGTCATGCTGCATCCGGGCAAGGACCTGCCAGTATTCCTGCGACTTGAACTTTTCGATTTCGCGCTCACGCTCAACAATCAGGCGCAGTGCGACCGATTGCACGCGGCCCGCGCTCTTGGCGCCCGGCAACTTGCGCCACAGCACCGGCGAAAGGGTAAAGCCGAACAGATAATCCAGCGCGCGGCGGGCCAGATAAGCGTCGATCAGATCCTGGTCCAGCTCGCGCGGGTGCTTCATCGCCTCCGTCACCGTTTGCTTGGTGATGGCGTTGAAGGTGACGCGCTCAACCTCCTTGGGAAGCGCTTTGCGCTTGGCCAGCAGTTCCCGGACGTGCCAGCTGATAGCCTCTCCTTCGCGATCAGGGTCAGTCGCGAGGATCAGACGGTCAGCCTGCTTGGCGGCGTCGGTTATGGCCTTCACCTGCCGGGCCTTGTCGCCATACAGGTCCCAATCCATGGCGAAGTCCTCGTCTGGCCGTACGGACCCATCCTTGGGAGGCAGATCGCGGACGTGACCATAAGAGGCGAGAACCTTGTAGTCCTTGCCCAGGTACTTCTCGATCGTCTTTGCCTTGGCAGGCGATTCTACGATGACCAGTTGCATTGTGCTTTGTCGCAATCCTACGTGTATGCGTGTGCGTGATGGTGGAAACCGTTTTCGGAAATAGTCAAGCAGCCCATAAATTCGCCACATGGTTCGCCGGGCTGGAAAGCGGGCGCTAACTCACTTCGCGGATAGGCGAGCAAGCGCGTTGACGATAGCCGAAACGTCGCCTCGCACCGGCTCAGCCTTCTGCAGCCACTGCTCCGCCGGGATAGTGCTGGGCACGTATTTGCCGTCGCTTTCAACGACCCTCTGCTGCCCGATCTGGCCCTCTTTCGCCTCAACTTCGCGCACCGGACTACCAGCTTTCAGATTATGCACTATTTCCTGCATCCCACCCGTGCAGAGGATCTTGGCATCGCCTGCCCGGCTGCGCTTTGCCCAGGTCCGCTGTTCAATGGCGACGGCAGCCTGTGCGGCTTGCGCCTTCAATTCCGGGTTGATGCCATCCAACTGGCCCGCACGAATGAATTCGACCGCTTGCTGAAACCGGTGTTCTGGCGCCGAGGCGTCGCTGCACTGCTTGCCATCCACCCTGGATACTGCGGCAGCGTACAGGAGCACTGCCAGGGCACTCCCGCGTAGCTGTTCACCCTCATCACCGGGCAAATGGCGCGCCGCCTGCTGCAACAGACCGGCATAGTGAAACGCGATCAGGACGCTCGACCCATCCAGCCATTTCGCGCCCAGCCAATCGAGTACCGTGTGAAATTCGTCGCCAGACCGTATGCCCGTGATCTGCGCGGTCAGCGCGCTGTAATCCTCGCTCGCAGCCACAGCATCAAGCTGCGCCCGTTTTTCGTCCGCGCTGAATGCCGGCGTCGCCGCTGCGAGCAGCAAGCTTGAAAGAAATGCCATTCCCGATTCGCTCCCCAAAACCTTTTGCCCGTCAGCCAGTCAGGCTGACCCGGCCGGCCGCATGCCGCACAAGCCCGCCTGCTATTTCCATTTCCAACAATGCAAGCTGGACCGCCGCCGGGCTTTCGCCGCTCTGGCGGATGAGTTCGTCAATCGCAATGGGTGCAGTCGTCAACAGGCCGGCGATATCCGCTGCGGTGTCCGTGGACGTATCATGGGCGACGAACGCCGTCACCGGCTCCCGGAAGGTGGAACGAGGCGTTCCGTCAAAACCGGACAAAAGCTCGATGACGTCCGCCGGTGACTGCACCAGCACGGCCCCATCGCGGATCAGCTGGTTGCAGCCGTGCGATCGCGCATCCAGTGGCGACCCGGGAATAGCCATGACTTCACGGCCATATTCGCCGGCCAGCCGCGCAGTGATGAGCGAGCCTGATTTCGGCGCAGCCTCTACCACCAGCGTCCCGGCGGAAAGTCCCGCAATGATCCGATTGCGCGAGGGAAAGTGCCGGGCAAGCGGCTCTGTTCCGGGTGGCTGCTCGGCGATCAGCAAGCCTTCCTGCGCCACCTGTTCCTGAAGCTCGGCATGTTCGGGCGGATAGGCAATATCGATCCCGCTGGCGATCACGCCAATGGTCGTGCCGCCGTCCTGGCCGGCAAGTGCCCCGCGATGCGCCGCCCCGTCTATGCCGCGCGCCAGCCCAGAAACTACGACCAGCCCTGCCTCGGCCAGAGCCGCGGCGAACTGGCGTGACAGCTTCACCGCCGCCGCCGACGCATTGCGTGCGCCGACAATCGACACCGACGGGCGGTTTGCCAGCCCTATGTTGCCGCGCACCGTGAGTATCGGCGGAGCACCGTCCGAAGCGGCTAGCGCAGTCGGATAATCCGACGAATCGTGGAAGAGATAGCGTGCCCCGGCGCGCTTCACTGCGGAAATTTCGGCCGCAATCCTGTCCTCGGCTGCTGGACGATAGAGTGCCCCACCCCGCGCCGCCAGATCGGGCAACGCTTCAATAGCACAGCGCGCATCGCCAAAACGGCGCATAAGCTGGCTATAAGTTACAGGGCCGATATTGGGGGAACGCAGCAGCCGTATGCGGGCAAAAGCCTCGTCCCGCTGCAGAGTCATGAATTGCTGCCGAGCCTGGGCTCCGTGCCGGCACGAAGCCGGGAAATGTTGGCGCGATGCAAAAAGACTACAATTGCCGCCATCACCGCCAGAACAATCGCAAATTCATGCGCACCGATCATATAGGCCGTGACCGGCGCCGCGATTGCAGCACACATACCTGCCAGCGAGGAAATCCGCGTGATCGCCAGCACCAGCAGCCACGTCACTGCATATGCAGCACCGATCGGCCAGGCGAGGCCAAGCGAGACGCCCATCAACGTGGCGACGCCCTTGCCGCCCCGAAATTTCAGCCAGACCGGGAAACAGTGCCCTAGAAACGCGCCAAGCGCCGCAAGCCCCACGAAGTCGGGAAACCAGCGCCACGCCAAGTGCACCGCGATCAGCCCCTTGCACAGGTCAAGGATAAGCGTCGCCCCGGCCAACCCCTTGCGCCCCGTCCGCAGGACATTGGTGGCGCCGATATTGCCCGAACCGATGCTGCGCAGATCGCCCGCGCCAAAACCACGGGTCAGCAACAGTCCAAAGGGTATCGAGCCGAGGCCATAGCCCAGCAGCAGCGCAAGCATCCAATCCATTCCAATCTCTTAGCCGCTTGTGCACGGCATGTCGAAGGGGCCTTTCCCTTTTTGCCTCCAGATCGGTATGGAATTTTTAAAGGGAGGAGGCTCCGCTAGCCTTGGAACAGTCCATCGATTCGTCTTCACCATTGCTGCTGTTCGATTCCGGTGTGGGCGGGCTGTCCGTACTGGCAGAGGTCCGCGCGTTGCTTCCGCACGCGCCCGTGATCTATGCAGCAGACAACGCCGGCCTGCCCTATGGCTCAAAGACCGAGGCGCAGATCGCCGCGCGTGTCTCTGGCCTGCTGGGCCGCATGACCGAACGGTTTCGACCACGGCTGGTGTGCATCGCCTGTAACACGGCATCGACCATCGCCCTCGCCTCTGCGCGCGAAGTTCTGGAAGTGCCGATCGTCGGCACCGTTCCGGCGATCAAGCCCGCCGCCGCAATGACGCAAACCGGCGTCATCGGCCTGCTGGGCACGCAGGCCACGATCCGCCAGGCCTATGTCGACCGGCTCGAGCATGAATTCGCAAAAGGCAAACGCCTGCTGCGCTACGCCGCACCCGATCTTGTCGCGGCGGCCGAAGCAAAACTGCGCGGCGAACCAGTCGATCCCCGTGTCTTTGCGCGGGCTGCCGACGGGTTGCGGTGCCAACCGGGCGGCGATGTGATCGATACCGTCGTCCTTGCCTGCACGCATTTTCCGTTGGTTGAGCAGGAACTGGCCGAGGTGTTCGGCCCTGATGTGCGCTTCATCCACGGCGCGCAGGGCATCGCGCGGCGGATTGCCGACCTGACCAACGGGCAGACCTTTCACCGACAGGAACCTGACAGCGCCCTGTTCACCCGTAACGAAGCAGGGTTTGCCACCATCGCCCCCACATTAAGCAAATATGGACTCGGAGTGTTCCGGGTTCTGTAACAACCTGCGCAAGCGGGCGGCCACGCCCGCAGATCACGCCGAATTATTGCCGTATCCAGCCTATCCCGCGCATCTTCGGGCAAGGACGGCTACGACAAACTGTTACTGGCCAACCCGGCCGCGTTCCGCTAAGGGGCGGACAAATAGCCAGAGCCGGCGCATATCCGCAGGACCATGCTTTCGTGAACTACGACCATATTTTCGACAAGGCCATCGAACGTCTGCACTCGGAAGGGCGCTACCGGGTGTTTATCGACATCCTGCGCAACAAGGGTGCCTATCCCGACGCACGCTGCTTTGCCGGGCACAACGGACCAATGCCAATCAAGGTTTGGTGCTCGAACGACTATCTCGCCATGGGCCAGCATCCCAAGGTGATCTCCGCCATGGAAGAAGCGCTGCATAATGTCGGCGCTGGTTCTGGCGGCACCCGCAACATTGGTGGCAACACGCACTATCATATCGAGCTTGAGCGGGAACTGGCCGACCTTCACGGCAAGGAAGGCGCACTGCTGTTCACCTCGGGCTATGTTTCGAACGATGCAACGCTTTCAACCTTGGCAAAGGTTCTGCCAGGCTGCGTGATTTTTTCAGACGAGCTTAACCACGCCAGCATGATCGCGGGTATCCGCAATTCTGGCTGCGCCAAGCAGGTATGGCGGCACAACGACCTTGAACATCTTGAGCAGTTGCTGATTGAAGCCGATCCTGCCCTGCCAAAACTGATCGCGTTCGAAAGCGTCTATTCGATGGACGGCGATATCGCCCCGATTCACGCGATCTGTGATCTGGCGGACAAGTACAACGCCATCACCTATATCGATGAGGTCCACGCGGTTGGCATGTATGGTCCGCGCGGCGGCGGCATCACAGATCGTGACGACGCTGCCCACCGCATCAACATCATCGAAGGCACGCTAGGCAAGGCATTTGGCGTGATGGGCGGCTATATCGCGGCCGACAACAAGATCATCGACGTCATCCGTAGCTATGCGCCGGGCTTCATCTTTACCACCAGCCTGTCGCCAGTTCTCGTGGCCGGCGTCCTTGCCTCGGTTCGCCACCTCAAGTCGTCAAGCGTCGAGCGTGAGGGCCAGCAGGCTGCCGCTGCGATGCTGAAGCAGATGTTCGCTGATGCCGGACTGCCCGTAATGCCGTCTGTCACGCATATCGTGCCTCTCATGGTGGGCGACCCAGTCAAGGCAAAGAAGGTCAGCGATATCCTGCTCGCCGAATACGGCGTGTATGTGCAGCCGATCAATTTCCCAACTGTCCCGCGCGGTACAGAGCGCTTGCGCTTTACCCCTGGCCCCTCGCACACCGAAGCAATGATGCGCGACCTGACCTCGGCCTTGTCCGAAATCTGGGACCGTCTGGAAATGCGCAAGGCTGCCTAAAAAGTGAAATGAAGCGTGTTACGCTTCGGCCAGTGGTGATTGCGCGCTAAACCCCGCCACCGCTGACGGGCAACCCAAACACAACCGGACCATCTCCCTGTGACCACGGCATCACCCGAATCATCACCGCATCAAACAGCTGCGAGGAAAGGTGCCCCTCGAGCCAACGCTTGAGATTGGGCAGTGGCTGGGCATCGAACCAATTACGGTCCACTGATGCGAACTGCCGCACGAACGGCACAATCGCCGCGTCGGCGATCCCCCGCTCAGATCCGCACAATTGCCCCGCAACGCCCAGACGCGCATCCAGTTCGGTCAGAAACGCCAGTCCCTTGCCGCGATGCGTAACGGCATCGGCATCATGCCGTTCGGGATATTTGTAGCGATCAAGATCGTGCTTGAAGGCAGTGTCGTTCGAGACGATCAAAGCTTCATCGTCGCGTGTCAGCCATCCCTCCGGATCCTGTTGCGCCAGCGCCCAGCGCATGATGTCTATGCTCTCATCGATCACCGTACCGCCTGGCAGGACAAGTACCGGCACAGTTCCCTTCGGCGAAGCAGCAAGCATCGCCTCTGGCTTCGCCGATAACTTGATCTCGCGAAGTTCGCAGCGGGTACCACTGACCACCAGCGCCAGCCGCGCCCGCATGGCGTAGGGACACCGACGAAAGCTGTAGAGGACAGGATCAGGGTTTGTGGTCATTGGTCCGTACTCTCAATCGTATCTTGGCAGCGCACCTGCGCTGCGCCCGCCTCAACCGCCGGACGGGCGATGCGCTTGCCCTTGGTTCGACTGGTCAGATGGAACTGTCCGCAACGGTCGCAGCGGTACGGCCTGAGCGTAACTGTGGCCCGTTGCGCGACCAGCAGCGCCTCGGACTCCGATGCGTAGCGCATCTTTTTATTGCAGATGCTCAGTCTTGTACGCGCCAACGTTGTTTCTCAGTCCTCGAAATCAAAAGCCACGCTGCCCTGATTGATCAGCGCCGCGATCAGTTCTGTCGCAGCAGATGAGTTCATCAGCGCAGGTTCGACAGTGATACGATCCGCCGCACACAGGTGCTCTGCGAGCGTAACCGTGTCGCCCGCGCACTCAAAACAGCCGCCATCAACAAACAGCAAAGCCCTATCCCCCTCTTGCCGGACGAACGAAAAGCGGCTGGCGGGGTTCCGGGTCAGCGGACTTCCATCCGCAAGCTGCTCACGCACCTCTTCAGCACATAGCTGCTCTTCATTTTGCCCGTCCTCATCGGAATATTTGGGCGCGCTGTTATAGGCCCCGAACCAGCGCGCAAAGGCATCCCGGTCCAGCATGGCTTCGGCAATCATCGCGTGCAATTTCGCAAGCGCTTCCGCGGAAATCTCGCCCGGATTTTCCTGCAGCCGCAGGCCGGGATCGCTGTAAAGATCATCGTCCTGCAGTCGGCTTAGCAGGTCGTCGCAATAGTTCGCGATCAACGCGCTGCGCGCGGGTGCGCGGAAGCCGACGGAATAGGTCATGCAGTCGTCGCCAACAGCGATACCGTTATGCGCCACGCCGGGCGGCACATACAGGATGTCGCCGGGTTCGAGTATCCATTCATCGGTGGCCTTGAAGTCTGCCAGCAGGCGCAGATCATCGTGCGGCAATAATGCGCTGCCCTGATCACAAACCGGACCAATCTGCCAGCGGCGCTTTCCCAGCCCCTGTATCAGGAACACATCATACTGATCGAAATGGGGCCCCACGCCGCCGCCATCGGCAGCGTAACTCACCATCACATCATCGATCCGCCAATTGGGTATGAAGCGGAACGGTTCGATCAGGGCAGCAACATTTGCGACATAGTGATCGACGGCCTGGACCAGAAGCGTCCATCGCTTCCCTTCAAGCTGGCTGAAACGCGCCTCTGCCAACGGGCCATGTTCAACTGCCCACCCATCATCATCCGCATCCGCTTGCCCGCCTGCCTGCACGATCAGGCGCGATTCGATGCCTTCCTCGCAGGCCAGTCCCGCAAGACTGTCCGGATCGAGCGGATTTGACCAAGAATCCCAAGGATTCCGGATCAGCAAAGGCTTCTTTTGCCAATATTCAGACAGAAAAGTGCCGATGTCGAATTTGGATAATTGCATGGAAACTCACGTACAATCTGGTCAGTTGGGCGCCCGGGCTCACGATAAAGCGGTGCGTGAAAGCCCGTCGCTGTTGACCTGCTCACCGCAATGTTTCGGCCTTTGAATGCTTTGGTCGCGCCGGGTTGAACGGCTAAAGGCCGATGGCGTGCATTGGCCGGTATCCGACAGCCGGTCAAACAGAAGCTTCTGCGGGCTACAACTGCTGGAACGGGTATCGCATTCTCTCTCCCCTTGCTGCCAGCCTCGGGTTACAGCGCGCGTGATGCTTCGGCTTCGATGTTGCGCGCCAGAGCGTTTGAACCCTCGATCACCAGTGGCTGAACCACCTCGGCGCGGTCCTCTGGCAGAAAGTCGCTGATCCATATGAAACGGCACTGGCTGCCATCAATGGGGACGATCTGCATGGAGGCCGAATGGTGGTCAAACATGTCACCCATGACAAGATAAGCAACGCGGCGATCGGCATCATCGACAGTGATAATGCGCTCGCTTGCGACCAGGCCGTTGGCGAAGCGGACGATGCGCACGTCACCCTCCATCGAACAGTCGACCAGCACCGGGGCGAACAAGGGATACGCGCGTTCCACACATTTCAAAGCGGCCCATGCCGTGTCGGCCGAAACCGCGATAAGCTGTTCGTGCCGTATCGTAGCCATTGTTCGGGTATCCTGTTCGTTGGTGGAGCGCGGGAAACTACTGAAGGCCAAAGCCGCCGCAGGCTAGATAGCATTTACTTCAGCTTTCGGGTCCAGTCTCCGAACACTGTCTAGGCCAGAAATCCGAAAATCATTCTTTTATGACGCGCGTTTATTGCGTGATACAACTGGGCCAGTTGCTCAACCAACATCATGGCGTTGAAGCTGCGGGAGTGGTCCGCTCATGGCGTTTGCTGAACGTTTGCCGATCATTGAAACGCTAAAAACCTATCGCCTTGCCTGGCTGGGCCGCGATCTGTCCGCGGGATTCGCCATTGCTGCCGTTGGATTACCCAGCGCTATCGCTTATCCGGCGATTGCCGGCCTGCCTCCCGAGACGGGGCTTTACGCCAGCATTTGCGCTGCAATCGCTTATGCGATCTTCGGACCTTCAGACCGGCTCATCACCGGGCCGGAGGCCTCAACTATGATCATGCTGGCCGCTGTTTTTGCAAACCTTGGCAGCGGACAATCCGAGGACAGAGTAGCCGCTGCAGGGGCCATTGCCTTGCTGGTCGGCGGCTTTTGTATTCTCGCGCGGATCCTCCGCCTCGACTTTGTGGCCAGTTTCCTGTCGCGACCAATCCTGACGGGCTTCATGACCGGCATATCCCTGTCGATCCTGGTTGGCCAATTGGAAAGGTTCACTGCGGTGAAGATCGATTCCGACGGGCTTTTCGAACCCTTTGTGGAACTGGCGGGCAAAATCCACGACGTTCATATGCCAACGCTACTTTTCGCGACAGGCATGCTGGTTTTGCTCTTTGTCATGAAACGCTTGCGCTCGCCCATTCCGGGCGCAGTAGTTGTCGTAATACTGTCCGTTGCGCTGTCTTTGGCGTTCAATCTGCAGTCTTTGGGAATCCACGTGGTTGGTGCCGTGCCCAACGCGCTGCCGCATTTTCGCATGCCTTGGGTGTCATCGATACCACTTAATCGGCTTGTCATTGATGCGCTGGCTGTGTGGATCGTCAGTTTTAGCGCGGGCATCATTACCGCGCGGGCCTTTGGCATCCAGGGCGGCTACCGCGTAGATGCGAACAAAGAACTTACCGGTTTTGCTGCCGTAAATATCAGCGCCGGATTGTTCGGCGGATTTCCAATCACATCGTCAGACTCACGCACCGCGGTCAACCTCGCGGTCGGTGCCAGGACCAGGCTTGCGGGGCTTGCTTCGGCGGTGGTGCTGGTCATCATCCTGCTTTACCTCAATGACCTGCTCCGAGCCTTGCCTGTGCCAGCCCTTGGCGCCATCCTAATTGCCGCCGCGCTGTCGCTGATGGATTTCAGCGGCTTCGCAACACTCTGGCGGATCAGCCGTATCGAGTTCCTCTTTGCCCTGATCGGTCTTGTGGGGCCGCTCTATTTTGGTGTTGTGACGGGCATACTCATCGCCATAGCCACAAGCCTTGCCTACGTTCTTTATTGCAGCATGGTTCCGCGCATGGTCCTGTTGGGGCGCGTCCCCGGCTTCCCCGGATTTCACAAACTACACCGCGTTGCGGGTTCAAAGCCGACGCCCGGCCTTACGGTGTGCCTGCATCAGGGTAGCTTGCTTTTCTACAACGCAGACCACGCGCGAAAGGAATTCGAAGCCATCGCAGAGAATGCAACCGAGCCCATTGAATGGCTCATCCTGGATGCTGGATCGATACCGCTGATGGACACAACCGCTGTTGCTGCGCTGGTCGAAATAAAGAACCTGCTTGCTTTGCAAGGTATCCGCTTTGGCATTGCTGAACCGCACAACCGCTGCCTGGAATTGCTGGTGTCGTCAGGCGCAGCCGACATGATCGGCAGGGGCATGATTTTCGATGATCTTGAGACAATGTTCCAGACGTACCAATCACGGCAATGAATGCCGGGCGAGAGGAAGGAAAGGCCATGTCAAAAAAGAACGAAACGAGTGATACCGGCGGCCGCGAGCGCTTGAACCGCAAAGTTTACGAACACGAACTGGAGCGGCTTCAGGTCGAACTGTGTCATCTTCAAGACTGGGTCAAGAGCACCGGCTATCGCTGCATCATCATCTTCGAGGGTCGCGATGCAGCGGGTAAGGGTGGTACGATCAAGGCAATCACCGAACGCGTAAGTCCGCGCGTATTCCGCGTGGTAGCACTGCCCTCCCCGTCCGACCGGGAGAAATCACAGATGTACATGCAGCGTTATATCGCACATTTTCCAGCTGCTGGCGAAATCGTCATCTTTGACCGCAGTTGGTACAATCGCGCCGGTGTGGAAAGCGTGATGGGCTTCTGCACCAAAGAGGAGACCGAGCACTTCCTTGAGAGGTGCCCGAGTATCGAGAATTACATCCTTGAAGGCAATGTCCAATTGATAAAGTTCTGGCTCGAAGTCGGGATGGAAGAACAGACCCGACGTTTCCAGGCCCGCGTCAACGATCCACTGCGCCAATGGAAGCTAAGTCCCATGGACATTGCATCCTATGGGCGCTGGTACGATTATTCGCATGCCAGGGACAATATGCTTGAGGCGTCCGATACGAAGCAGTCGCCGTGGTACATCGTGCGCACGGACGACAAACGTCGCGGCAGGCTCAACGTGATCACCAGCCTTCTAAAGCTGATCCCTTACAAACAAATCGAAAAGGAGAAGGTAAAGCTGCCAAAAAGGTCCCTGAAAGGTGCCTATGACGATCAGGCATCGCTTGTGGGCCGACGCTTCGTACCGGAAAGGTTTTAAAGCTGCGCAAGCGATCGCAGTTGCTTCTGCGTTGATACGTAAAGGTTCACGTTTCTGCCGCAACGCGCCTGCTATTGGTGCAGTACAGAAAGGGTGTGCTCCGCAATCATGCGCTCTTCATCGGTCGGGATCACCCATGCTTCGACCGCCGCCCCCACAGGGCTGATCATGCCGTTTCCAAGACCGTTCGCAACCGGATCGGCGGATGTCCCCAGCCATGAGCATTGCGCCAACACATCGGCCCGGGTCTGTGCATCGTTCTCGCCAATCCCTGCGGTAAACACCACCGCATCAATTCCCCCGAGCGCTGCGGCCATCGAGCCGATCTCGCGGACGAGGCGATAGACGAACAGGTCCATGGCCTCCTTCGCCTGGGGCGCCTGCGAGGCACGCAGGACGCGCATGTCAGGTGATATGCCCGACACCCCCAGAAGCCCCGATTCCTTGTAGACAAAGCGCTCAAGTGCACGAGCATCCATGCCCTTTTCTTCCATAAGCCAGATCAGTAGGCCGGGATCGATGCTCCCGCAGCGGGTGCCCATCATCAGCCCCTCGACGGCTGTAAAACCCATGGTGCTGGCCACACTCTTTCCGCCTTTCATGGCACATAGGCTGGCCCCGTTGCCCAAGTGCGCGGCGACGACGCGCGCGCCAGCAAGATGGGGGGCAACGATTTCAATTCGCCGCGCTATGTACTCATAGGAAATCCCGTGAAAACCATAGCGCAGAACACCTTCCGCTGTCAGTTCGCGGGGGATCGCGTAGATTCGCGCCAGCCTCTGCTGGGTGGAGTGAAAGGCCGTGTCAAAGCAGGCGATCTGCGGCACGTCCGGCGCCTCGGACATTAGCGTGCGGATGGGATCCAGATTGTGTGGCTGGTGCAGCGGCGCGAGCACAATCAGAGACTCAAGTCGCTTCATGACTTGCGCGTCGACCCGAACTGGCGCGGCATAGTACTCACCGCCGTGAACCACCCGATGGCCGATGGCCGTCAGCCCGTGCCCGGGCAGTCTTTCCAGCACTTCTGCTATGATCGTGCGGATGCCCACCGCGTGATCATAGCTGTCCTTGTCAAATTCGTGGGTAACAATGGCGGTGCCCTGCGAAGTCTTGACGGTAAGCTTGGGGGCAACGCCGATCGCCTCGATCTGACCACGCAGGAGCAGCGGCAAATCCCTCTCGGTTTTCATTACCGCGAATTTGATACTGGACGAGCCCGCATTGAGAACAGCAACGACGGAAGTCATATGCCCCCCTTTTCCTACGCGGGTCGCGACGCGGACAGCACCTTGCCCTGCACCTTCCGGCGATGTTCGGCGACCAGCGATGCTACAGCGCAACTTGCCCGCCGCGACAGCACACTGTCTGCCCGGCTAGTCAGAATCACCGGTACTTTGGCACCCAGCACGATACCGGCAGCATCGGCACCCGCCAGGAAGCTCAGGCTCTTGGCAAGCATGTTGCCTGCCTCAAGGTCTGGAACAACCAGGATGGTAGCGCGCCCGGCCACTGGCGATATAATGTTCTTTATGCGCGCAGCTTCAGCGTTGATCGCGTTGTCGAGCGCCAGCGGACCGTCAAGGATTCCGCCGGTAATCTGGCCCCGATCCGCCATCTTGCATAGAGCTGCCGCGTCAATGGTAGACGGCACTTTCGGGTTAATCGTTTCCATGGCGGAAAGAATTGCCACCCTGGCCTCGGCGCCCAGCGCAGTGGCAAGGTCGATGGCGTTTTGCACGATATCGACCTTGGCCTCCAGATCGGGGGCAATATTCACAGCGGCGTCAGTGATGATCAGTCCATCGTCATAACCGGGAACGTCCATCACAAAGCAGTGGCTGATACGCCGCTCTGTGCGGATACCGGTGTCACGGGCGACGACGGCACTCATCACCTCATCAGTGTGAAGGCTGCCCTTCTTCAGGGCATTGACCCTACCCTCGCGCACCAGTTCAACGCCCTTTCTCGCGGAGTCATGACTGTGTTCGGAAGCAACAACGCAATAGCCGGAAATGTCGATGTCGTGCGCACGCGCGACGGAAACCAGCCTGTCGGGCGGGGCCACCAATATTGGTTCAATGATACCCAGCTGCGCAGCCTCGATCGTGGAACGTAGCGAAACCGCATCGCATGGATGAACAACCGCCGTCGGCAGCGGCGGAAGGCTGCTGGCGATATCGAGCAAGCGTTGGTAGCGGGCGTGTGCGTCGGCATTCATCTGGCCCCCCGTTCCCGTAACCGGGAGCAAACAACAGGACAATATTGGCGCTTCGGCTTGTGACTTAGTTCCGTCGCCGTCAAACCTATGTACAAAGATTCCTTATTGTTAGGCAAATTAATCAAGGGAAAAATGAACTTGAACGACTCATGTCATGGTAGTACCAAAATTCATTGCTGATAAATAATAAGTAAGAATCCAAATTTATCTACATTGGTATAAAAACGCACGGCGAAGTTTACTTATAATCCGCCAAATCGCGGAGGAGAGGGCATGGCTGTCATCTACACCGACGCGAGCCATTCAGGTGGCGCCGTACTGATCAGGCACGAGAGCTTTGACTCAGCCGACGTTAAAGCACCCATACGTCATGGCCGACGCGCATTCGTGATGTATTCCTCGCGAACCAATTCCGTTGACGCGCTGACCGGCAATCCGATCGCGCAGACGCCCGCCACGGCTCCAATGCCGGTTATTTGCCCGGCTCTCGACAAGGTGAGGCAATCCAAGCAACCGGGACGATCCGCGGTTCCCACCGCATCGGTGATTTTGTGCGGGTGAGCCGGGCCACCAGACAGACGTTCTCAACCGAACGTCCGCGAGGAAAAGCATCGCCCGTAGCAACCTCAGCAAAGCCGAACTTACTGCGGACAGCCCGTTTCATACGCGCGTCGCCTTACGCAGAGCACGGGCCGGACTGCGAACTGCGCCGGTCACTTGAAACCGGCGATGCGGTTTCCCCCGTCACTGCTCGGCGCAGTGAGGCGGGTCGCGATCGTACCGCTTTCAACTCGGGAGATATGTCGATCTGTCAGAATGTTTCGCAAATTTGGGCTGCAGCCAGCATGAAATAACCGATAAAAAATATTTCCAAGGCTTTTGTGTGGGGTAGGTTTCCATGTCGAGAAAGCAGATTGCGATCATTGCCGGTCTTGCCGTGGTTATCATTGCCGCCGTGTGGATTCTCTTCAAGAAACCCGATGTTCCAGATGGATTTGCGGCCAGTAACGGCCGATTGGAAGCAACAGATTATTACATCTCGAACAAGCATGCCGGACGAATAGCGGAAATTTTGGTGGACGAGGGCGACACGGTCGAAATTGGTCAGACTGTCGCTCGGATGGACACCGAAGAGCTGGAAGCAGCGGTGCGCGAAGCGCAGGCCAAGATCGTTCAAGCAGAGGCGAAGAAGAAGGTCGCTGTCGCGAGCAAGACCTATGCCAGAGCGCAGGTCGCCGTTCATGAGGCGGATCATCAATACGCTCGCAGCACCTATGCGCGTTCGCAAGGCCTCGTGAAGTCGGGTGCAGTATCCGAACAGGAAGCAGAGGTCGATCTCGCTCGCAGGTCTGCTACGCGTGCCGAAGTGTTGGGAGCCCAGGCCCAGGTTGCGCAAACACAATCTGAAATTGACGCCGCAGACGCCGAAATTCTTGCAGGGCGCGCCCAAGTTGATCAGCTGCAGGCGGAAATTCGCGATGCTGTGCTCGTAACCCCGATCCGGGGGCGCGTGGAACGCCGTCTGGCAGAGCCCGGCGAAGTTCTTGCGGCAGGCGGGCGCCTGCTGTCGGTGCTCGATCTCTCCGATGTCTATATGTACATTTTCCTGCCGACCGAAGTCGCCGGGAAGGTCGCTCTGGGAAGCGAGGCGCGCATCGTGCTCGACGCCGCCCCAAGAAACCCCATCCGTGCGAAGGTTTCGTTCGTTTCCCCCGAAGCACAGTTCACGCCCAAGACGGTCGAGACCGCCGAGGAGCGCTTCAACCTCACGTTCCGCGTCAAACTTCAGATCGACAAGGCCCGGCTGGGTCAGGTCGAGCCACTGGTGAAATCAGGCATTCCCGGCATGGGTTATGTCAGGATCGACAAGAATGCGGAGTGGCCTGAAAATCTGATGCCGCGAGGGCTGCCAAGCTGGACGAAGACAGGTGCAACGGGGGCCGGGGCCGAAAAATGACCCTCGCCCCCCCCGACGCCCCTTGCGTGAGCGTCCGGGACGTCGCGCATCTCTACGGTAAAACCGTAGCGCTCGACAATGTGACACTCGACATCCCGGCCGGACGCATGATTGGCATGATCGGGCCGGACGGCGTTGGCAAATCCACGCTGCTTGCCATCTCTGCCGGGGTCCGAAAATTACAGAAAGGTACGGCCACCGTTCTGGGCGGGAACATCGACGACCCGGCGTTCCGCAACAAAGTGGCGTCCGGAATCGCCTACTTGCCTCAGGGCCTTGGCAAAAATCTTTATCCAACCTTGTCGATCTTCGAAAACATCGACTTTTTTGGCCGTCTCTTCGGGCAGTCCGCTGACGAACGCGCTGCCCGCATCGACGATCTTCTGCAATCAACCGATCTTGAACCCTTTCGTCACCGTCCGGCGGGCAAGCTTTCTGGCGGCATGAAGCAGAAATTGGGTTTGTGCTGCTCGTTGATCCACGACCCGGACCTGCTGATCCTGGACGAGCCGACCACCGGCGTGGACCCGTTGGCCCGCCGGCAGTTCTGGGAATTGATCGACCGCATCCGCGAGCGCCGCTCGCAGATGAGCGTGATCGTCGCCACCGCTTACATGGACGAGGCGCAGGGCTTCGACTGGCTGGTTGCGATGAACGCCGGAAAGGTGCTGACGACCGGCACGACAGACGAGATTTTCCAGCAGACTGGCTGCGACGATCTGGAGAAGGCCTTCATTGCCTTGCTGCCGCCCGAGGCAAAGGAAGGTCACAAAGAGCCGGTTATCACCCCGCTGATAAAACGTTCAGAAGTACCCGCCATCGAAGCGACCGGCCTGACCCAGAAGTTCGGAGACTTCACGGCGGTGGACCACGTGAACTTCCGCATCGAACAGGGCGAAATCTTCGGGTTCCTAGGGTCAAACGGCTGCGGCAAGACCACGACTATGAAGATGCTGACGGGCCTGCTGCCCCCAACCGAAGGGGTGGCCAAGCTGTTCGGCAAGGAAGTGAAAGGCGGTGATCTGGATTCCCGCCGCCGCGTTGGCTTCATGAGCCAGGCCTTCTCGCTCTATACTGAACTCACCATCCGCCAGAATCTGGTGCTCCACGCGCGCCTGTTCGACATGGAAGAGGAAGCGGGTAAGGCGCGGGTAGAAGAAATCATCCGGGACTTCGGCCTTACGGAGGATGCCGATACGCTTGCCCAGGCGCTGCCTATCGGCATTCGGCAACGCCTGTCGTTGGGCGTGGCCGTGCTGCATGCCCCCGATGTGCTCATTCTCGACGAGCCGACCAGCGGGGTCGATCCCATTGCGCGCGATGGCTTTTGGGAACTGTTGATCCGCCTTTCGCGCGAAAATGGCGTGACGATCTTCCTGTCGACGCACTTCATGAACGAGGCGGAACGCTGCGACCGCATGTCGATGATGCATCGCGGCAAGGTGCTGGCACAAGGGCCGCCGGCCGAACTGGTAAAAGAACGCCACGCGTCATCCCTTGAAGAGGCCTTTATCGGGTATCTTGAGGATGCTGCTGCAGAGTTGAAGGCCGAAGAAGCAAAGGCCGCCGGCGTATCCATCCCATCTGAGGAAAAACCCGCGGCTGCCCCGCCCGCCCCTCCGCCGCCACCACTCCCCCCGGACAGCGTATCAGAAAGCCATGCCAACCGGCGGGCAGGCCTGTTCACATTCGCCCGTGTGTGGGCTTTCGCCCGGCGCGAGGCGATCGAGATCGGCCACGACACGGTGCGGCTGGCGTTTGCTCTACTCGGTCCCGTCCTGCTGATGATCGTCTTCGGCTTCGGTATAACTCTGGACGTCGAAGATCTGACCTATGCAGTGCTGGACAACGACCAGACGCCAACCAGCCGGCTCTATGCCGACGCCTTCCAAGGCTCATCCTATTTTGACGAGCGCGATCCGATAGCCGGCTATGCGGATGTCGATCGCCGTCTCCGCAATGGAGAACTACGCTTCGTTATCGAAATCCCGCCCGGCTTCGAACGTGACGTGCAACGCGGCAGGCAGCCGCGTGTTCTTGCTTACCTGGATGGTGCAAATCCGTTTCGAGCAGAGACTTCGCGCGGGTACATCGAGGGCGCTCATCGCTTGGTAGAAGATCAGTTGCGGCGCCAGAATCGTATTCCGGCGGCCCAGAAACCGATGACTATCGAAATGCGTGCCCTCTACAACCAGTCTTTCCAGAGCGTGTACGCTTTGGTGCCGGGCGAAGTCATGCTGCTGCTCATCCTCATACCGAGCATGTTGACGGCTTTGGCCGTGGTCCGTGAAAAAGAACTGGGTTCCATCGCCAACTTTTATGCGGCCCCTGCCACGCGCGGCGAATTTCTTCTGGGCAAGCAATTACCTTACGCAGGTATTGCCCTAATTCAGTTCATCACCTTGATCCTCATTGCGGTGATTGTCTTTGGCGTGCCCATCAAGGGTAGTTTCTCAACCCTAATGGTCGGAGGCGTACTCTTCGTAATGGCTGCCACCGGCCTTGGCCTGCTGATCTCGGTCTTTGCCAGCACGCAGACAGCGGCAATTTTTGCTGCCGCCATCATCACTATCCTTCCCGCGGTGCAGTTCTCGGGCATGTTTGTTCCGGTGTCCTCACTTACCGGCGGCGCTTCAGTTGCCTCTGCCATCTTCCCGAGTACGTACTTCCAGGCCGTGAGCGTGGGCACCTTTACCAAGGGGCTTGGCTGGCCAGCGCTGTGGCCAAACGTGTTGGCTCTGGGCGCCATCGCGGTCGTTTATTTCGTGCTTTCGGTCCTGCTCCTCAAGAAACAGGAGGCTTAAGCCGTGGACAAGCTGAAACACATTTTCTACCTCGGCATCAAGGAACTGATCAGCCTTTTCCGCGACCCGGTACTCTTGTTCCTGATCGTCTACAGCTTCACCTTTTCGATCTACACGCCTTCGAAAAGCGCGGTGATGGACGTCAAGAACGCGTCTATCGCTATCGTCGATGAAGACGACAGCGAAGCATCACGCAGTATTTTCGATGCGATGCTTCCGCCCATTTTCCTCCCTGCCCAGCATCTGCCGTTTAGTGACATAAACCGGGCAATGGACGCTGGCGAATTCACATTTGTTGTCGTCGTGCCTTCGCGGTTTCAGGCGGATCTGCAGCGAAATTCGCGCCCGACGCTGGAAGTGATTTCGGACGCCACGGCCATGAGCCAAGCTGGGCGCGGCCCCTCCTACATCGAGCAAATCGCGCGGCGTGCGGTCGCGCCGTTCTGGCCGCTGGCCGGGCGTCCGGCAAATGAGCCCATCATTGAGTTGGAAAGCCGCGCCCGCTTCAATCCCAACCTTGAGCAGGGCTGGTTCATCGCCATCAACCAGATCGTCAACAACATCTCGATTCTAGCGATTTTCCTATGCGGCGCAGCGGTTCTTCGCGAACGCGAACACGGCAACATTGAGCATCTTCTGGTCATGCCGCTTGAATCCTACGAGATCATGTTCGCCAAGATTTGGGCAAACGGTATCGTTGTGATGATAGTCGTCATGCTCTCGCTGTTTTTTGTCGTGCAGGGCCTCCTCGCCGTACCAATAAACGGCTCAATACCGCTCTTCATGATAGGGCTGGCCATATACCTGTTCGCGGTGACGTCGCTCGGCATCATGCTGGCAACCATCGTCAATTCAATGCCGCAGTTCGGCTTGCTCGCGTTTCCGGTACTCGTATGCATGATACTGCTGTCAGGTGGACAAACGCCGCTGGAATCGATGCCCAACTGGCTGAAATTTATCATGCAATTCGTGCCGTCGACCCACTTTGTCAGCTACTCTCAGGCGGTTCTCTTCAGAGACGCCTCGTTCACCATGGTGCTGGCCGACCTTCTCAAGATGCTCGCCATCGGCGGTGTTTACACGTTTTACACCCTCACCCGCTTCCGCAAGATGCTGGCAGCCATCCAATGAGGCGTCCCATGCGTATCGCGTCCCTATCACGGTCCATCCTCCTCGCCGGTCCTGCAATCATGCTGGCAGCCTGCGTCCAAGGGCCGGACTATGCCCGACCCGACGTTCCGACGCCGACGTCCTTTCGATCACCTATCGCGTTGGACGAAGCCAGTTCGATCGCCGATGCACCTTGGTGGGAGGTGTTCAAGGATCCAGTGCTGCATGGCCTCGTCAATCAGGCCCTCACGGCCAATCCCGACGTGGCGGTTGCCGCCGCGCGCGTGGATCAAGCCCGTGCGCTGGTTGGCGTCGCCAAATCGGAGGCACTGCCGCAAATCAACTATGAGGGCGGCTACAGTATCGAACGTACGTTCATCCCCTTTCCGAACGCCGCCACAGAGGCGGAGTACCGCGGCGCGCGCGGGGGCATTTCGGCCGCGTGGGAATTGGACGTCTGGGGCCGTGTCAAGCGGAGCACAGAAGCGGCTCGCGCTGATCTGTTTGCTCAAGAAGAGGTTCGCCGCGGCGTGCTGCTGTCGCTCGTGACCGACGTAGCAGCCGGATATTTCGAATTGCTTACCCTCGACCAGCAACTGCGGATCGCTCAGGAAAGTAGCAAGGTCTATGGGGAGAACGTCGACTTCTTCACGCGCCGCTTCGAGGCAGGTCGCGACACACGCCTCCCCGTGGAACGCTCGGAAGCAAACTACGCCCAAAGCCAGGACCGCGTGGCTGATCTAGGCCGCCGCATCGCAGTGCAGGAAAACGTGCTGTCGATCCTTATGGGGAGCTATCCTACCACCATCCCCCGAGGCCGCCTGCTGACGGATCAGATCGTGCCTCCCGTCCCCGTAGGCGCTACGACCGCCCTCCTTCAGCGACGTCCCGACATACGCCAGGCCGAGCAAATGATGATTTCCGCTAACGCGCAAGTCGGCGTTGCCGCTGCCAATTATTTCCCGCGCATCGGCCTGTCAGCGTTCTTTGGCAGTCAGAGCATCAATTTCGAGAGCGCCGTCAATCAGACCTTTTCGATCTGGAATATCGGAGGCTCACTTGTCGGTCCGCTATTCGATGGTGGAAGGCTGGATTCGGAAAAAGCCAACCGCGAGGCCTATTGGGACGAAATGGTCGGGAATTACCGCAAGACCATACTTACCGCGTTCAAGGATACTTCTGACGTCCTATATGCCCAGAAGGCATCGGCGGAACGGCGGGCAGCCCTGGAAAATCAGGTCGCCGCGCTGCAACGCGCAGTCGACCTTTCCATGCAGCGTTTCAAAGGCGGACGCGCAGACTATTACGAAGTTCTGGAAGCAGAGCAGCAACTATACCCTGCCCAATACTCTCTTGCAGAAGCCCGGCGCGACCAATTGGCGGCCGTTGTATCTCTCTACAAAGCACTGGGAGGCGGCTGGCAACTGACCCCAGATCAATGGACAAACGGATCACCAACAGTGCCCACTTCAGAAACAACGGGTTCAACGCCGCAGCCAAAACGCAAATGAGGCGTCCGGAAGAGCCCGCGCCATACAGCCAGTGCCCCGGCGACAAAGCCCAGCGGCGGCTATGGAGGGACGCATCACTTCGAAGGCCCAACAACTGTTCTGCTGCGATCAACCTCGCCTGATATTGTCTCAATGATCGGACAGTTTGGGCGGTCGTCGCCATGGCAGCGCTCAGCCAGTTGCAGCAGGGTTTGCCGCAATGCCTGAAGCGCGTCAGCCTTGCGGCCCAGTTCATCAGCCCGTGCCAGCGCAAGCGTCTTTACGTCTGCACTCGTACGGTGGCTGTTGCTCCAGAGTCCAAGAAGCTCGCGGATATCCTCTATCGGAAAGCCAAGGTCTCGCGCGTTGGCGATGAATCTCAGCCGGTGCACGTCGGCATCCGCATAATCGCGATACCCGCTGTCACGACGAGCGGGAGGCGGGATCAAGCCGATTTGCTCATAATGGCGGATCATCCGCTGCGAGACCCCGCTCGCTGCCGCGGCAGCACCGATGTTCACAGCTTCACCCGATTGAGACGCAGGGCATTGGTAACGACGCTAGCCGACGACAGTGCCATCGCCGCCGCCGCGATAATCGGCGACAGCAGAATGCCAAAGAACGGATAGAGCGCTCCAGCGGCAATCGGCACCCCGGCAGCATTATAAAGGAAGGCAAAGAACAGGTTTTGCCGGATATTGGTCATCGTCGCCTCACTTAACCGGCGGGCGCGAACGATCCCGTTCAGATCCCCTTTCAGCAGCGTGATCTGAGCACTTTCCATGGCGACATCCGTTCCTGAACCCATGGCGATACCGACGTCGGCAGCAGCCAGTGCTGGTGCGTCGTTGACGCCATCCCCCGCCATGGCAACGATGCGGCCTTCCCCTTTCAGGCGCGTGACCACAGCGCTCTTTTGATCTGGCAGCACGTCGGCTTCGACTGCATCGATGCCAAGCTCCCGTGCCACGGCCTCAGCCGTGGTGCGATTATCGCCGGTTAGCATGATGACCTTGATACCGTCGGCCCGCAGTGCGGTCAGTGCTTCATAGGTCGTCGGCTTGATCGGATCGGCAATTGCGAACACCCCGGCAGCGCGATCATTGATAGCGATATGGATGGCAGTAGCGCCGTCCGCGCGGAGGTGATTGGCCTGTTCCTCAGATGTCGCGGTATCAATGCCCATTTCTTCCAGAAAACGCGCATTGCCTAGAGCGATGCGTTTGCCCTCGACTGTACCAAGCACTCCCTTGCCGGTCGGCGAATCAAAATCGGTAACGGGCGGGATCGTGATGCCCCGGTTGATTGCGGCATCGACGATCGCCACTGCCAACGGGTGCTCCGAAGCGCGTTCAACACCGGCGGCCACCCGCAGCAAATCGGCGTCATCAAAGCCGGGACCCGCGATGATCTGGGTAACTGCGGGCTTGCCCTCGGTCAGCGTGCCGGTCTTGTCGACAACCAGCGTGTCCACCTTTTCCATGTGTTCCAGCGCTTCGGCATTTTTGATCAACACGCCGAACCCCGCCCCACGGCCCACACCCACCATGATCGACATCGGCGTGGCCAGCCCAAGCGCGCAAGGGCAGGCGATGATCAGCACGGCCACCGCCGCGATCAAACCGTGGGCGAACCGCGGCTCCGGCCCCCAGATACCCCAGGCCACAAAAGCTAGAACAGCGACGGCCAGAACCGCTGGCACGAACCAGCCCGCGACCTTGTCTGCCATGCGCTGGATCGGCGCGCGCGAGCGCTGGGCATCGGCGACCATCTGCACAATGCGCGCCAGCATCGTGTCACGGCCCACCTTTTCCGCGCGGATCACCAGTGCGCCGCTCTGGTTCATTGTTCCGCCGATCACAGTGTCGGCAACCGTCTTCGTGAGCGGCATGGATTCGCCCGTCACCATCGATTCATCAAGCGCGGATCGGCCTTCCTCGACCACACCGTCAACCGGTACCTTCTCGCCGGGCCGCACCCGCAGACGGTCTCCCACTACGACCTGGTCGAGCGGGATCTCCTCCTCGCTACCATCAGCGGCGATGCGGCGTGCGGTTTTCGGCGCGAGATTGAGCAGCGCCTTTATGGCGCCCGATGTACGCTCGCGCGCGCGCAGTTCGAGCACCTGGCCCAATAAGACCAGCACGGTAATGACGGCGGCAGCCTCAAAATAGACGGCAACTGTTCCGTCAGATGCACGGAAAGCTGCCGGAAAGATGCCTGGTGCCAGCGTCGCGACGACACTGTAGCTCCAGGCCACGCCCGTCCCCATGGCAATCAGCGTGAACATGTTGAGATTGCGTGACTTGATCGAGGCCCAGCCACGTTCAAAAAATGGCCAGCCCGCCCACAAGACGACAGGTGTGGCGAGCGCGAACTGGATCCAGATAGAAACCTTCATTGGAATGAGATGATGCAGCGGCGGGAAGACATGCCCGCCCATTTCAAGCAGAAAAACAGGAAGGGCCAGCACCAGAGCGATCCAGAAGCGGCGGGTCATGTCGACCAGTTCTGCATTCGGCCCGTTGTCAGCCGACACCATTTCGGGTTCCAGACCCATGCCGCAGATCGGGCAAGTGCCCGGATGGTCCTGCCGAACCTCTAGATGCATCGGACACGTCCAGATCGCGCCCTCTGGGGCATCCATAGCCTGATCGGCGGATTTGTTCAGGTAGCGGTCTGGATTGGTATTGAACTTCGCCCGGCAGCCGGCGCTGCAAAAATGATACTCGTGCCCGGCATGACTTGCGTGATGCGCGGTCGCCTGCGGATCGACTTTCATACCACATACCGGATCCACGACTTGATCCGTCTGCATTTCAGTGTGGGCGCAGCAACTTAGCATCCCGGATCGGGCGTCATGATTCGAACCGGCCATAGACCTTCTCCTTCAATCAGCCACCCATCTAGTCCTTAACACCATGTCAGGGTCAATACCCGCTTGACCCTGACATGGTGGCAAGCCCCAAATTATTACGAATCGCAGGAGTTCGAACACCTATGCATCCGACGCCCCGCCCCATCCCGACTTCCAGAAAGTCGCCATTCCCATCGGCTGCGCCGCAATGACATATCGCATCGAGCGTCGCTCCCTTTTGCGTGCAGGCGCCTTCGGCGTGGCCAGCTTTGGTGTCACCAGCCTGTTTCCTGCCTGGGCCCATAGCGGTTCGCCGGGGCTCAAGCCCGCGCGTACTCACCCACCGCTTTCGGGTGAGGATATTCATCTCACGATCGCCAACACGGATTTCACCGTGGGCGGGCGCACAGGCCATGCGGTGACGATGAACGGCGTGCTCCCAGCACCGCTGATCCGGCTGCGTGAAGGACAAAATGTCCGCCTTCATGTGGAGAATACGCTTGATGAAGACAGTTCCATCCATTGGCACGGCTTGATCGTTCCGTTCGAGATGGACGGCGTGCCCGGCATCAGCTTTCCAGGCATCAAACCGCACTCGACCTTTGTTTATGAATTTCCAGTCCGCCAGAGCGGTACCTATTGGTACCACAGCCATTCGGGCCTTCAGGAACAGCAGGGGCATTACGGCCCTATCGTAATCGACCCGGCCGATCCCGATCCCGTTGCCTATGATCGCGAGCATGTGATCGTGCTTAGCGACTGGACGTTCCTTCATCCACACCACCTTGTGACCAAGCTCAAGGCCGAAGGGGGCTATTTCAACCGCCAGAAGCAAGCGCTGTTCGGAATGATGCGCAGCGGGCCGGAGGAAAGCATGTCGGCGTCCGAGCGGGCGATGTGGGGCCAGATGCGGATGGATCCCACCGACATCGCCGATGTCACGTCGGCCACCTACACATATCTCATTAACGGCCATGGGCCCAAGGAGAACTGGACCGGCCTGTTTCGTGCCGGCGAGCGCGTCCGCCTGCGCTTTATCAATGCGGCGACCATGACGATTTTCAATATCCGGATCCCTGGTTTGCCGATGACCGTCGTCAGCGCCGACGGGCAGAACGTTCGCCCTGTCACTGTCGATGAATTTCAGATCGGCAACGCCGAAACCTATGATGTCATCATCAATCCAATGGTGGATCAGGCCTTCACCCTTGTCGCCGAATCCATTGATCGATCCGGCATGGCCCGCGCCACACTGGCACCACGGCTGGGCATGACGGCGCCCGTTCCCGCGCTACGCCCGCGCCCCACTTTGAACATGAAAGACATGGGCATGGGCGGAATGGAACATGGCGGCCATGCCGGCGTCCACTCGACCAGCCATGGGGCCGCCATTAAGGCGGGAGGTGACCACGCGATGGCGGGCATGAAGATGCGCGACAAATCGAAGGTGCCCGATAGCGTCAAGGTTGGCGTGGGCGTGGACGCGATCGCCATGATGCCAGTCGATCGCACGGGTGACCCCGGCTTGGGACTGGAGGATGTGGGGCACACGGTCCTCACCTATCGTGATCTGATGGCGCTCACCCCAAATCCGGATGGCCGTCCACCAACCCGGACGGTGGAGGTCCACCTGACGGGGAACATGGAACGCTTCATGTGGTCCTTCGATGGCGAAAAGTTCAGCGAAGGTGTTGAGCCAATCCGCTTTGAACGTAATGAACGGGCACGCGTCGTCCTTGTCAACGACACGATGATGACCCACCCGATCCACCTTCACGGCCATTTCTTCGAGGTCGTGAACGGCCATACCGGCAGCTATCCCCGCAAGCACACCGTCAATGTGCTGCCGGGCGGCAAGGTCAGCTTCGATCTCACGGCTGACGCGCCGGGCGATTGGGCTTTCCACTGCCATTTGTTGCTTCACATGCATGCCGGCATGTTCCGTGTCGTCACCGTGCGCCCGCTTGATGGAGACGGCGCATGAAGTACCTCTTGCCCATCGTCCTTACGGCAACGACTGCGCCCGCTCTGGCACAGCACCACCACAAGGCGTCCGCACATGCGGAGCCGACTGATGCCGCGGCTCAAAAGCGCGCGCAGGACCCTCATGCGGGACATGACATGCGGCAGCGGCCTTTATCCCAGCCAACGGACAAACACGCCGGGCATACGCCGACAAACGGCGCGCCTTCCGCACATCAAGGGCATGAACCCGGTGTTCCCGATCCGCCCATAGCGGGGCCATCAGCTACGGCGTTCTCGGGTCCTATCCATGCCGCCGATGCGATTTTCGGTGCCCAGGCGATGGCGCCCGCACGCGACACCGTGCGCCGCGAGCATGGCGCCATCACAAGCGGGACGATCCTGATCGACCAGTTCGAAGCGGTGATTGGCAAAGGCCAAAACGGTTACGCCTGGAATGCGCAGGCTTGGTACGGCGGTGACATCGACAGGCTGTGGTTAAAGACAGAAGGAGAAGGCCGCTTCGGCGAGAGCCCGGAGACCGCAGAAATTCAAGCCTTGTGGAGCCGTGCGATCAATCCCTGGTTCAACCTGCAGGCGGGCGTACGCCACGATTTCCGCCCCGTCCCCCACCGGACCTATGCCACCCTGGGCCTACAGGGCCTTGCGCCTTATTGGTTCGAAGTCGACAGTGCCCTATTCCTTTCAAACAAGGGCGATCTTACCGCTCGGCTGGAACTGGAATACGACCAGCGTTTGACCCAGAAACTTATTGTACAACCTGAGGTCGAACTAAATCTTGCGGCACAGAACGTCCCCGAACTTGGCATCGGCTCCGGCCTGTCCACTGCCGAGTTGGGTTTGCGGCTGCGCTATCATTTCGTGCCGGAGTTCGCGCCCTATGTTGGCGTGAAATACGAACGCGCTTTTGGCGACACGGCGGATTTCCGACGCGTCCAAGGTGACAAAACCAGCGGGTGGAATTTCCTGATCGGCATTCGGTCCTGGTTATGACAGCAAGTTTACCCACACTGGTGCGAAGCAGCGATGCGCAACGGTGTGGGCCGTTCGGCACGATACCGCCATATGCCTACTTCGAAGCCAGCCCCTGCGGCGTCATGGAATTTCCCCTTTCCAACGCCGCAAATACCGTCGCAGCTGCCAGTATTACAGCAGCGATCATAAAGCTCAGGCCCGGTAACGTCTCGTAGGACACGGCATAAACCCAGCCGAAGAACACTGGTCCACTGATCCCCGCAATGCTGGCGAGGCTCTGGATTGCACCCTGGAGTTGGCCTTGCTGGCTCTCGGCCACGCGGCGCGATAGCATCGACTTCAGAGTTGGTTCGGCCAAACCCATCAGCGACGCGGGGATCATTGCGGCAACAAACCACGGCGCGCTTGGCGCCAGGCCCATCGCCAGAAAGCTCAGCGTGCCTCCAGCCAGCCCCATGATCGTCGTGCGCCGGTCGCCGAAGCGTGCCGTAGCGGGGCCCACCAACCCACCCTGCATGATCAGGTCAAGCACACTGGAAAACGCCAGAAGTGCGCCGATCTGCAGCGTTGAAAGGCCGTGCTGGTGCCCCGCAAAAAGCACGAAAACAGTCATGAACAAACGGTGAGAGAACGTTAGCAGGAATACGCTGCACGACAGCGTGCCGAGTTCTCTGCTCCCTGCCAGCATCCGCAGCGCAGCGACAGGGTTGGCCGTGCGCCAGGCGAAAGGCTTGCGCCGTTCAGGTGGCAGGGATTCGGTCAGCACAACCAATCCAAAGAGGAACGCCGCACCTGACAAGCCCGCCGCGACCCAGAATGGCAAACGTGGCGCAATGTCCCCCAGAACCCCGCCGAGCGCGGGCCCCAGTACGAATCCTGCCGAAATTGCCGCCCCGATCAACCCGAACGCCCGAGCGCGGCTTTCGGGTGCCGTGACATCAGCCATATAGGCGAACAGCGCAGTTGCGCTTGCCGAGGTAATCCCGCCAATTATCCGGCCAACAATAAGCCACCAGAGGTTCGGCGCGAGTGCCATCAGCACCCAGTCGAGCGCCAACCCTGCGGTAGAGATCAGGATAACCGGACGGCGGCCAAAACGGTCGGAAAGGCTGCCAATCACCGGTGCACAGATGAACTGCATCAGCGCCCACAGGCTGCCAATCACCCCAGTCCAGATGCCCGCCGCGGCGAGGGAGCCCGTCAGATCCTCGATCAGGCCCGGCAGCACGGGCATGACAATGCCCATCGCCATCATGTCAAGGAACGCAGCGATCAGGACCATCCAGATCGCCGGCCGCTTCACCGCGTTCACCATCCCAGCCTCCCATTCTCTTTTTCAAAGAAGACGAGGCCGATGCGGCGTTGTCAATCGAATCACTAACCGGCCCTGGACAATCTCCGGCTATTCTCCCGGAATACCTACCGAGGTCGCCGAGGTCCGTTTAGCGCTGTTTCTTCGCTGTGGTCGCAGTAAAATCTGGCGCCTTGTTCGCCACCCAATCGACAAATTTGCGCACGGTAGGATTGGCCAGTAGCCCCTCTACGTCCATTCCATGGCGCTGCAGTTCGGAATTGGTGAAATTGGTGATCAGCGTCTGCTGGCAAATGCCGTGCATGGGCACAACATCGCGCCCGCCCCGGCTCTTGGGCACGGGATGGTGCCAAACGATGGTCTTGCCGGTGGGCCGACTGCAGAGCCAGCAGGCGACCACCTCAGCAGGAGCCTCCTCCTCGCGATGCAAGTCTCCATAAGGATCACGTTTCGAATGTTTGCGGGCCATGCGTCTGCCTGATTTGCTTGAATTTGCGCTGGCCACCTAATAGCGGGTGCTATCAGCATTACTACACCACCAGCATCAATCTAGGGGTTCGCCATCGCGGGCTCCGTCGCCCAAACACTTGCCGCGACGCGCGTGTCCCAACAATAGCAGTGAGACCAGGTCCCGCCCTTACGCTAAGCTGGCTTGCCCAACCGGGTCAGCCACGCCTTCGCCTGCTTGGGTTCACCCGGAGCGCTGGACGAAACAGGGCCGCGCGACGCCTCGAATTCCTCATGCAGCGGGAAAGGCTCCATCCCCAGATCAGCGCGCATTTCATCGATTGCCTGGCCCAGATCGCACAAGTGTTCAATCGTCGCTGCCCACTTCGCGGTGGATGTCCGGTCCGGGTTGTGGCCGAACAGACCCCATGAACCAGCCGCAGCCCGCTCCAATGCGGCGATAAGCGCCTCAACATATTCGGTTTCCGCGTCACTACGGCGAACATCCAGTCGTTCAAGTCTATCCGCTTTGGCCATAAGCGGCATCTAATGGAGACGGCCCCGCCAATCAATAATCCTTGCTGGCTTTCACGTTAATGCTCTCACGTCCCATGGTGGAGACGCTGGCCAGAAGCGACAGCCAGTTGGTGAGGCGGAATTCAAGCTGTGTTGCGTTGTAGCCGCGTCCATCGGTCACGATCTCCACATACATCCGCCGGGTAAGGTACATGCCGGCAGCGATGCTGGTATCCTGCCCAGTTGCAGCATCGGCGCTGACAATACGCAGTCGGTCAAGACCGATGGCGGAACGCAGCTTGTTCACCGGATCCAGCCCGCCGCCGCCGTCCCGGAAGGCTGCTAGCGCTGCGCCCAGCTGCAAGGCTTCGGCGGGCGAAATATCGGTGATCGAGCTTCCGAACAGCAGGCGCGATAGCAGCTCCTCCTCGGGCATGGCAGGTACGGACGAGAACTGGATTTCCGGCATGGATGCCGTTCCCCCGATGGAAACCCGCGCCGTAATGCCGGACTCGGCTACTTCGGCAAGGATATCGAGCAGCGGGTCCGGCGGGGTGCTGCCGTCGAACGTGATACGACCCCGCGTGATGTCAAACCGCTTGCCGGCGAACGTGTAATTGCCGCGTATCAGGTCTGCCCGGCCGCGAATTGCCGGATTGTCCACTGTTCCCCGCAGGCCGATGTCGGCCGACCATTCACTATCCAGCCCCATCCCCTTCACGTTGACACGGTTGTTGGCGACCGCATCGATCAGATACCGCCAGGTTGTGCCCGGGCTGCTAGGGGTTGCTGTGGTATCAAACCCGTTGATCTCACGCGTCTTGATGTTCGGCAGCCGAGCCTGCTCCGCCGCATTGCCGAGCTGCCAGTTGGCACTATTCACATCCACGCGGCCAGCGATCGTGCCTGTTCGCCCATCCGACACTACGCGCAACGGTCCAGTTACGCTGGCTCCCATGTCCGACCGTGCTAGGATCCGCGCGTTACTGGCCGAAAGACGCAGATCCATCGCCGGACCTCGGGTAAACAGGTTGGCAAAATCAATCATGCCGCTGCCGCTAACCCGGCCGCCGTTGCTGGCCTTGCCACTGAACGAGGTGAGTTCAAGCCGCGATCCGGCGAAGCGCCCACGCAGCGTAACGCCGGAAACGTCAGTACCCGTAAGTGAACTTTGCAACCGCAGGTCATCGCTGCTCAGCGATCCGCGGATAACCGGCGAGCCAAGCTTGCCGGTTACATCGATGGCGGCATTCAACGGCCCGCCGATGTCGAAGGCTTCTACCGCTGCAAGACGCCACAGCGCATCCGCAGGCCCATTATAGCGCAGCTGAGCGAAAAGATTTCCGGCCCCCAGCCGCTGCATCATCCCGCCCTGAGCGGGCAGGTTGGCAATGCGTGCCTGCAGCCTCCCCTCGCCTCCGCCGCTGTCATCCGCAACGGCACGGGCATCCAGCGAAGTGGCGGTCAGATTGGCAACCAACGCGACGTCCATCGGCCGCGAGGTAAGGATCAGGCCCGAACGCGTGAGGCCTTTCACCATTATCTGCGCGCTGCCCGTAGACGGCGCGTTCGCGCTCCCACGATACTGGACAAGGCCTGATACCATGCCGCCAAAGCCAAGATCGGGAATGGCGACATCGATCAACGACAAAGGCGTCTCCGCCAGTGCGAGATTAAGCACCGTGGAATTCCCCAACAGGCCCGAGACAATCATCCGTCCGGTGCCAAAGTTGATCTGCGTCGATGCCAGGCGCCAGCCGTCGTCCTCGCTGGTAAGGACAGCACGGCGCGGCATGGCAATGCGCCGCCCGCCAAGGTCGCCGCGACCTACCAGCGTGATGCGCTCAGGCGCAAAGTCGCTGACGAGTTGAAGATTGAACCGGCTGCCGGTGCGCCCCGACACATTGGCCGTTGCCGTGCCGCGCCCGTTGGTCACCTGCGCCTTTGCCGTCAAACTGGAGACATGGACATTGCCGTACCCGATTGCGCGGCCATCGGCCGTGCCGTTTACCGTGAAACCTCCGTCTGCAATGTAGCCGTCCGCCTGCACCTTCGCACTGCCGATTGAAATGGGCGTCGGGCCGGCAAAGCTTGCGTCCGTGGCGTTCAGTGTCAGGTTAAAGCCCTGCCCGCCGCTGCGCGGCGCAAGCGCCAGCGCGCCGGTCACCCCCCCGCCCGCCAGCTGCAAATCACCGGACACGGCGCCGTCGCCCAGCGTCAGCGCACCCGTCAGGGCGGTGTCAGCAATGTCGAACTGTTCAACCTCGACACGCATCGGCGCATTTGGCCGGGAGAACAGGTTCAGCACCCCGTCGAACGGCCCAAGCATCGAACCACCGCGCGTCTCTATGCGAAAGCCATCGGCAATCGGGGCAAGCGCGATGCGCACATCACGCAGGCCAGCGGCAGGCAGGGGACTGGCGAGCACCAGTTCGGCGCGAAGCCCATTGCCGCCCATGGCTGCATTGACAGTAAACGGTCCATAGCTTGCGTGACGGCCGCCGCCGGTGATCGTCGTGCGGCCATCGGGCAGCCGCCGCCCGGAAACCAAGAGCGACAGCTTCGAAGCTTCCAATCGGGCGCGCTCTACCAGCAAGGGCTGTCCGCCGCCGGCCGACACCTTGGCCCCAAACCGGATGTTCGTCCCAGCAAGCGTGGTGAGCGTCTTATTATCGACCCGCACCATTCGCCCGTTGACGTCCGCATCAAGCCGCCACGGCGCCTTGCCGAATGCCGCCACGATATTCGCGCCCGCATTTACCGCGCCAAGATTGGGCAATACCAAGCCGCGCGCGGTAACGGGCCCGGCAACACCGAAACCGCCCTTCGCAAAGTCTCCCGCCAGGGTGAGGCGCGCGGTAAGGCCCGGTATATCAAGCGCCAGCACATCGGAACTTATCCGGCTGCCTTCCACAACCAACCGCGTGGTGACGCGCGGATTGACGAGACGCTGGTCTACCATGGCGTTGCCCGTGATGACGCGCGAAGCCGTCAGCATCATCGGCAGCGTCCAGCGCTTTCCATCATAAGTTGCCTTGCCATCAAGGGCGACCTGATCCGCGCTGTAAGCGCCAAACCGCAACCGGTTCACACGCAGCGAATGAACGCTGGTCAGATCCTGAAACTTGCCGTTGAGTGTGGCCTCCAAACGTGCGCCCTCAAGCCGCAAGTCTCCGCCGGCCACGGCAGGATTGGTGAGGTTGGCTGTAACGCGCAGCTGATCAACGGCATTGCCGTCCAAGTCCACCGCACCTTGGGCATTGCCCCGGAACGCCGCCGCGATCACGCCGATCCGGCCATCAAGGACGCTGTTGATCAGCGTCCCTTCCCCGCTCAGTGCCACGGCGGGGCCGATGGCCCGCGCCGCAGTGCCGGACAATAGATCGCCCGGGGTCACTTGCCCAAGGAAGCCGTAACGCCCAGCCCGGTTCGTCAGGCGTAAAGCTGCCAACAGGGCGCCATCCCGGCGCACGACCAGCGCGCCGTTCCATTTCTTCCAGCTGCCATCGCCAGCAACGCGGATTCGCATGTCATTCTGCAGCCCTGTGAGTTCCGACAGAACACCGCCCTTTAGCGCCGCATAGTCGACATCGATATCAAAACGATCGCCGCCCGGCATGGCATCGAGCAAAACATGTAGGCGGTCGGCACCGCCCAGCTTGGCATCGACTTTAACCAACGCACGACCATCGCGGATGTCGACGCGCGACAGAAGGTCGATCCGGCGCTCTGCACCCAAAACGCCTTTGGCCACTTTCAGCCCGTCAATTTCCAGGCGATCCAGACGGATATCGAAATTGGGAAGGACCGGCGCATCAGGGTCGCCCGGCAGCAGTTCCGGCAGGCGCAGCAGCGTACCGCGCCGCGCCACCAGCTTTCGTACGTCCAATCCGGATCGAAACCAGTTGAACGGCCGCCAATCCAGCTCTGCCTCGGGAATACGGGCGAATACGCCCTTCGTGTCGTACAACGCGACGTCGCGCATCCGGGCTGTGCCGTATAGCGAGCCTTCGATGCGGCCGATGCTGAAGCGTAACCCGGATGCCGGGGCAAGCTGGGCGATCCGTTCCGCAACAAAGCGGTGGCCGATGGGGCTGTCGAGTACGATCACGGCCAGCACCAGCAGGCCGATAAAACCCAGGACCAGCGCCGCCAGCCGCCTGCCAAGCGGTCCACGCCGGCGTGCGGGCACCGGCTCTGCCGGATCGATGATGTCCGCCCCGTTCGCCATTAGAATGCCTGTCCCAGACCGACATAGACAGCGATCGCACTTTCACCCGGGCGTCGATCAAGCGGAGTCGCAACATCAACCCGGATCGGGCCGAAGCTCGTCGCGTAACGGATGCCGATGCCAGCGCCGATCCTGAAATCGTGCAATCGAGGAGTGGTCTCAACATCGACAGCACCGCCATCAACGAAAGGCACAACCGAAAGCGCTCCGCCGAACCAGCCGGTCTTGATGCGGGCCTCCAGCGACACTTCGGTCAGCGAGCGGCCGCCGCTGGGATCGCCCAGTGTATCGCGCGGACCGATCTGCTGGTAACCAAAGCCGCGCACCGAGCCGCCGCCGCCAGCGTAAAAGCGGCGTGACGGCGCGATGTTGTTGATGGGTGCACCCGGTATGGAGCCCAGCCGCACTCGGCCTGCGGCCACAACACGGCTGCCGAGGGACTGATAATAGCTGCCGTCGAACTGGATGCGGGCGTAGGTAGCATTCCCCTGGCCTTGCCACGACAGCTCCGGAGCCAGACGCAGCGACGCGCGGAAGCCCTTTGTCGGATCAAGCAGATCGTCGGTGCCATCATAGGCCGCGCGCAAGGGTAGGCTGACGATGCGGAACGTACGGCGAGGAGTTTGGACGTCATCGACATCCCCTTCACGCTCACTAGTGAGCGCCGCAGCAAAACCAACAGACCACACCCACGGCTTCTGGAAAAGCAGCGTCGTCTGCTTTTCGAAGTTTGCGGTTAAGCCCAGTGTTTCCGCTTCATAGGCATCGCGCACGACGTTATTGGCGAACAGGTCGAGAGTGAGGACCTGATCCCTGCCCTTGAAGTTGTTTCGGCGCACGGTGACACCGGCAAGCTGTTCCTTGGTGCCCGCGATCCCCCGGACCCGCAGCAAGCCTTCAGGCGGGAACAGGTTCCGGTGTTCCCAGCTTAGTTCGGCCCGCACGCCGTCGCCGCTCTCATAGCCGAGCGCACCAGCTATGGTCCGCAAGGGCGCCTTCGTCATTGTGACGTCCAGCGCAACCTCGCCCGGCTGATCACCCTGTGGCGACTTCTCCTCACGCGGGACGATCATCACGCTGGAAACAAGCCCGGTGGCCAATACAGCCCGGCGCAGATCTTCCACTTCCGTGCGCTTAAACAGGTCCCCGCGATGGAAGCGCGCAATCTCGTCAAGATGATTGCTGGACATGAAGCGCGGTAGATTGCTGACAACATTGCCGAATACATATTTGCCGTTGGGCGCGACCGGCATCGTCAGGTCGCCTTCATCCCGCTTGTGATCGATGAGCAGTTCAGGTTCGGCGACCACGGCAAATGCATAACCGTTTTCGCCCAGAGCCGTACCAAGCTCTACCCGCTCGGCGACGATCGTGTCGCTGTTCAACGGATCGCCTGTGTGAACGCCGAATGTCTCGCGAAGCCGGGGTGCATCGGCACCGGCCTGTGCCAGCTCCCCCAGATCAACAGTGCCTACACGATAGCGGGTTCCCGGAATGATATCGAACTGGACCTTGCCAGCATCCTCAGCCTTCGGTGTATCGACGCCGGGCGCAATGCCGCTGATCGACTGAAGAACTTCTCCACTGTAATAACCGTAAATGCGAAGCAACCGATTAAGCAGCTCTCGGTCGGCGCGGGCGCGAACCGCGAGTTGGGCGAAGTTGTCCTCCCCTTCCCCTTTAAGGTTCTCGATGGACGATAACTGACGGAATCGCTTCCTGAATTCCTCGCGCTCGGGAAAAGCGGAAAGTTCAGGCGGGAAAACCAGCGTCAGGTGCTTCGATACGTGCTCCGAATCACCTTCAAAAACGGGCGGCGGCGTCTCCACCATGTCAGCGGCAAAAACCTCTGCAAGGTCCGGATCAGGCTCAAGCTCGGCCATCTCGGGCAGCTCCGGCCCTTCGTCAGGCCACGGAACGGTAAAGTCAGACCCTTCCGCCAGCGGCGAGGAAGAGTCCAAGTCCTCACCCGAAGGCAAAGGCTGGGTCTGCGCCGGAACACCCTGGGTTGCCCAGGCTTCAGACTGTTCCAGCGCTGAATCGGGGATCAGTTCCTCAAGCTCGGCATCGGTGTTGCGGCTTTGCCCATAGGCAGGCTGTGCGACAAGCAGACACGCAAGGCTTCCGGCAAGAAGCCGGTCAATCCGCCAGTCGATACTGGCCCTGCCCACCAGGTACGCCGTCTTTCCCGCCACCGGCTGGTGCAGTTTCGGCAATCCTGGTTTGGCTGGTAGCAAGGAGAATGTGACGATCCTGCTCATCCTCCGGCATGCGCTCCCACCCATTGCTGTCCAATCGTTCCAGCGGACGATAGCGCACCTTGTATTGCATTCTCGCCGAGCCTTCGACCCAGTAGCCGAGATATACATACGGCAAATCCATTTCAGCCGCACGCCGGATATGGTCGAGAATAATAAAATTGCCTAGCCCGCTCCGCGACTTCTGGTCTGGGTCGTAAAAACTGTAGATCATCGAAAGGCCATCCCCCTGCCGGTCTGTCAAGCAGGCACCGACAAGCCGCCCCGGCTTCACGCCATCCGGGGACGGTTCCCGATATTCCATGATGTAGCTGGTAACCGGGGTATGTTCGACCATGTCGGAAAAATCGGCCTCGTCCATCGATGCCATGCCCCCACCGGGATGGCGCACACCCAAATAACGCTGCAACAACGAGAATTGTTCCGCCGTCGACCACGGTCGGCACGCCGTAACGACAAGATCGCTATTGCGCTTCATATTGCGACGCTGCGTCGAAGAAGGCCGAAATTCGTTAGTGACCACGCGAACCGACACGCAGGCCGTACAATCGAGGCACGATGGACGATAGGCCACGGTCTGGCTGCGGCGAAAACCTATACGGCTAAGCGCGTCGTTCAACTCTTCCGCATGCCCACCCCGCAACTCCGTGAATACCTTCCGCTCCGTCTTGCCCGGAAGATACGGGCACGGAGCAGGACTTGTAACGAAGAACCTGGGAAAGCGAACGGGTGCTGTCACTGCCGGGTGTAGTCCTCTGCAAAAATGCCGCGGCAAACCGCGTTGAGGATTAGAATATGCCCACCGAAATGAATTGTTAAAAGTCTTTTAACCACGAATTGCAATTAATGACCCAAATTCGTACAAATATCCGTTTCGTAACTAAAAATTACCCATCAATGCCTGCAACATACTGGCTGAATGATGCTTAATCCGTCGGTTCGTTCAGTTCCACCTGATTGACCTCATAACCCCGCTCCCGCAGGGCAGCGACCAACGCGTCCAATTGATCGCGATCCCGCGCCTCGCATTCGATGTCGGTGATCAGCCCCTTTGCCGGCAGGTTGGTAAAGATGCGCTGGTGCCAGATTTCGATGATGTTGACGTTATGCGCGTCAAATTCCTTCATCACTTTGAACAGCGCACCAGGGCGATCCTGAAGCGTCAGGCGCAGGCGTGCCAAGCGCCCCGAGCGCGCGAGATCGCGCAGCAAGACGTTGGCGAGCAGACGCGTATCGATATTACCGCCCGACAGAACGATGCCAACCTTGCGGCCGGTGAACATGTTCCGATTGGCAAGAACCGCGGCAAGCCCCGCCGCGCCTGCACCTTCAACGACCGTCTTTTCTATCTGCAACAGCAGGGCCAACGCACCTTCCAGCTGCGCTTCGCTGACGAGCACGAAATCGTTTAGCAGCCCGGCAAGTACCTTTTGCGTGAACTCGCCTGGCTCCTTGACTGCAATGCCCTCGGCCAGCGTGTCGCCGCCGCTGGGCAGATTCGTGCCCTTCAGCACGTTGTACATCGATGGAAACAACGCCGCTTCGACCCCCACCAGCCGGATATCCGGCCGGATGGCGCGCGCGATCGTGCCCATGCCGCTGGCCAGCCCGCCTCCGCCAACGGGAATGACCAACGTATCGAGGGAAGGCACATCTTCCAGCATCTCAAGCGCGACTGTGCCCTGCCCCGCTGCAACGCGTGGGTCATCAAACGGGTGAACGAAGGTCAAATCCAGCTCGGCCTCAAGCCTGCGCGCATGAGTATAGGCTTCGTCGAAGCTTTCTCCCTCCAGCACGACCGTACCACCCACACTCTCAGTCTGCATGACCTTCACTGTTGGCGTTGTCTTGGGCATGACGATGGTGACGGGAATCCCCAGCCTGCGCCCGTGGTACGACAGCCCCTGCGCGTGGTTGCCAGCCGATGCGGCAATGATGCCGCGATTGCAGCGTTCTGCGCCCAGCATCAGCATCGCGTTCAGCGCGCCGCGTTCCTTGTAGGCAGCGGTAAACTGCTGATTTTCAAACTTGAGGTAGATCTCCGCACCGGTAATCTGGCTCAGCGTCTGGCTGTACAGAGTTGGCGTGCGCACCACGGCCCCGGCAATACGGTTCGCAGCGGCCCGCACGTCATCGGCGGTAAGCAGCGTTGTATCCGCTGCGGCGGTGGTTGTTGCGGGCATATTCATTGCGCCGGGCCGTAAAGGAAAGCACTGCGCTTGAAAACAGTCCTTCGCGCCCCTGTTCCTTCCGGCAAAACCCGTTAAATACCCAGTCATGAGCCAACCGCGTAACGTTTCCTTCCTTGGCCTTGGCGTGATGGGCGGTGCAATCGCCCGTCACATCG